>Ga0307971_1001253_pt1 | contig 12860 bp, 8 predicted proteins | sample OrgLakmetagen714_FD_201820 | JGI IMG/M metagenome (GOLD analysis project Ga0307971, IMG submission 201820) | Saline water microbial communities from Organic Lake, Antarctica - #714 | ecosystem: Environmental > Aquatic > Non-marine Saline and Alkaline > Saline | place: Antarctica: Organic Lake... | reverse complement strand
GACTTGAAACTGGGGGATGAGACTCATCTCGTAGTGCCACGGCAGGTTCAAATTCACCCAGGTTCGTAGATGTTAGCCGTTACCCACCTACCTTGCACTACTTACATTGCTCCCTTCTCCCTTGTGCCGTTGGCTCGCTGCAGCATCGGAACGGATTATGAACACAAACTTCATTAAATATACGCCTGGAATGGCCGTTGAGATTCCATTGCGCACCATCAACGAGGACCTCTGCGTGCCCATCAAACGCGGCGCTTTCTTCCTCCAGGTCTCACGCAAACTCAAATGCCAAGCGCTGGACCCAAACATCCCACCATTCCTAGCTGTTGACCTCGAAGGAATCCCTAACAAAACAATTATGCGGCATGATAGCATCATTTTCCCACCGAACGTGAAGTCCCTGAATACGGACAAAAATTTCTCCGTGGGAACAGTTGTCGGGAAACGCATGTAAGGCGATATGCGTTAATTGTGTTGTGCGCGAGTAAGGTTGAGGTGGGCGATGGTTCGAAACGCACCTCGAACTCTAGTTCTTACAGCCCCCGCGTGGATGCGCTTTCAGCTTACTCCACTTGCGGTCATCTGGGTCTCTTCAGTAAGCACAAACACCAGACACTAGCACCTGTGCTAGTGCTAGTTGCTAGTAGGCGAGTAGGTCATAGGTCTGGGTTATGGTTATGGGTTACTGGGTTCAGCATTGTGCGTTATAATAAATGCACTGGGCACGAACTCAACTAGGGAGATGGGATGTTCCCTGCGTTCCTTGGTCTTCGTTAGGCATCGCGGGGTTGAATTCGAAGTCCTCTAAAATCGAGTACTCAAAGAAGAAAAGAAAAAGAAGACAAAGGCATCAGGCACCTGCCGACTGCCGAACTCAAATTCTCCATCGCCGACCCGAGCTAAAAATCATGGGGAGTTATCGAATTTGCTTTCAGCTTCAAGGGTAGCCCTCATTTCGGCGTAATCCTTGCAGCCCGTCTTAGGTGCCGCTAGTGCGGTCCATTGTGCTTGCATCCACGCCACGGTTTCTTCGGAGGGCTCGACCGCTGGGGTCTCACTGGCCTGCGTCACTTTGGCTACAGGTGGCAGAGGAGGCGCGTCATAGCGGTTGTGCTTGATTTGCTCGTCATAAAACCACCCTTCACTAAATTTGGCGTCATTGGACGCCATCCAAGTTTTACTGCTGAGCCGCACGACTTCGTCCACTAGCGCGGCATCTGGCTTCTCCAGAGCCATGAAGTTGGCCACCTCGCGCACGGTGTTTGGCAAGTCCGCTAGCATGGACTCGAAGCAAAGCAACTTCACCGAAGGCTGCTTACGAGCTAAGTAAAACTCAGTCATATACTCCCAGTAATTGCCTCCCCAGATCGAATCGATGGCCCAGAGGGGGCATTTCGCGAAATTGTCTACGTTTGTAAGCCACTCTGCGGGGAAAGGGGGGCCGTTGGGCAGTGACATGAACTTGCCCGTAAAAAAATTGAAGAGACTAATCAAGGTTTTTACAGGGTCTCGCACGGTGCACAAGTATTTGCAGCCTTCTTGAACTGCTGACAGACGCGCGTGAGACTTGAACAACCGCGGCTCGGCCATCTGACAAAAATTGAAAACAACAAGACGCACACGCGCATGCGTAGAAACAAGTACGACTCAGTCGAACGCAAATTGAACGTCTACCAAATTGGAATCAGCTCAAGAGGGCAGACATTTTACCTGGTCAGCAGCTAGGTCTTGATTCACTTCCCACGCAAAATCTATCCACGGCATAACCTGTGTGATTTCTTCAAAGTCCTGCGAAAGCATAGAGCATATTTGTGCCATGTGCATGGAAGACTGGGGGAATGATTTTGTCTACATTTTTGCTCTAGAGACATCAGGACTCACGGTATGCCCCTTTGTTCGAAGCTGATGAGTGATTTGTTGACACCACGTAGTTCCCGTTTTGTGGAAAGTGAGAACAATCACATCAGTTGGACGAGGCTTGAAAGATTTGGAAACGGTAACGGAGTAACTGCCAACCTGTCACCGGTAGGAAGGGTACTTACTCGTAAGTCAAACAATTCAACCAAAACCCATCAATAAGTGCTCGTACACTATAGCCCTACGAACCATTTGTACATACCGGCATTGGATACGCCACATTCCGCCGACCAAATAGTGCGCGAATTTCACGAGTCGATGTTTTAAGCTCCTCTGGCTAATTACATAAATGTGGACCACAAAGACAAGAAGAGGGCCAAAAGGCTATGAAAGATCCTTAATATTATGGCTAGAGAAAAACCGATGAGCGATAATTCGTCTACCACATTTAATCAAGATGGAAAGAATCAAAAATGATCACCCATTGCCTGCATGTACAACCAACATACGTCCGAATAAGCTTCCCACTTACCAATGCCTCGATTTCTGTGTCGTCTAGCTCCAGTGCCCAAGGTTTCGCCCACTTCCACGCAGCCACCGCTAGAGCGTTAGGCTTTACCGGTGAATTTTTGAATGTTGGAGCAACGCCGTAGACAAGAGATGGCTCGGCCTCCGCTTCCTCGATCACAGTAAATTCGGCCCCGCCATTCGGTGAGCCAAGCTTCATCCGAGCGAGAAGGATCTTTTCTTTACTGCCATCGTCAAAATTGATAGTATGCAGAGAACCCCCAGTGAGAACCTTTGAGAAATCCTCTACTTTTCCTGGCCCTTTGCCGGTAACATCGATACGCGCGCCCACTAGAGATGCCATTACCCCAAAGTAAACAAAGATACTTCCCACAGTTCTCGAAAGAAAGCTGTATCGATGTACTTATATCGATGTATCGACCTATCGACGCAACGTATCGACACGTCGTCACATTTTGAACTGTTTTTGTTGTTGGTTGTTGGTTCGTTCCCTTCTTGGTTTGATTGTTGAATGTTGAATGTCCATTATTCAGTACCTACGTAAAGTTCTGTCTGGGAGGCTGGAAGTGTCCGTGGCTCCCACCATGCTACAAATTAGAAACCGGTGTAGCAATGGAAGTGCACCTCCAGCGGCATCTCATATACCCCATTCCAGGAAGTATTTTACCAGCTATCTCCCACTGGCGATAGCAGCGACGCAGCGACAGATACCAATAGCTCAATAGGCGATTTGCAAAAGGTCGCCCGGCCTCCTGGATCAATGGTCAAAACGCAAGAGAAAATCACTGTCCTCTTTGCGATTATAACTCCCGCGAAACGCATGCGTGTACTCTCCTGCTCGCAGCATTGGCTTCTGTATCAATTGGGTTCGTATTAGTTCGAGTTCGAGTTTGTCCAGATTAGAATTGAGTGATTTCCAGTGGAAATGAAACACAAGCCGGTGGCTGAATGCGTAGATAAACAGGAAAGGAGTATGAAATATTTACCGACGTGCATATGCCTCTATGAGAGCAGCAAGTGTGGTCCAAAATCCAAAAGGAGGGGCGCTTCTAAAGTCTGATCTGACTCGTACCATACTGTATTAGTGCATACATCTCATTTGTGGGTTTGTGGGGACTCGCTCTTTTCAGCATCGCGTAGAGAGAGTAGAGCTACGCAAGGTGTGTGCCAGGTGGCCGCAGCTCCTACGAGTGCTCAATGTCAACCCGGCTGAAACTTAGAGCTATCAATGTGCCCGTTTTCTCAGCTGATTTTTTCATTCTTTATTTAAGCGGTGTTGTGGTCGATATTTAGTGAAAGAATGATTCGGATATAGGAGACATGGATGTCTCGGTTCTATGATTTTGATTCTAACTATTGTCCCGCTTCGTTCTCCCTTTCACCTAACTCCCTTTCTCCTTGTTGCAGATGGGAACAGCGACAAGTAGCCCGGAGGTTGGCGGCGATCCTTTTGAAGATGAGGACGCTGAATTGGACGACGAATCCCAAGGTGTGTTCGCTGCGTGTGTGGAAGCTCCTACCGCGGGCACACTCTAACTCATTCCTTTTCCTGTTCCTTGACGCGGCTGCTATGCACATAACGCAATTATTCACCAGAATCAGGCCCAGAAGAATCTCTGCCGTCTTTAACTGGCCTAGAGGGAGCTCGTCAGGGAAATTCGGCAATGGTTGTTAGCAACGGGCGAAGTAGCGGTGAGAGCGCTGTGGTTGTGGCATCGCCGTTAGAGGCTGTCGGCACAAGCGGAGCCGGGTCTACAGCGCTCGCATCCCAGCGGCCCTCAGAAGAATCTTTGCTGCGCGTGGTATCCTCGCTTGATGCGTCCGACTTGTCTGCCCAGCTCACGGCCGCAGCGCGGCTCCGGCGGCTGCTGTCCGCTGACGATCCACCCATCAAAGAGGCTGTAGGGCGCGGCGCAGTGCCGAGGCTCGTTGAGCTCTTGCGCCGCGATTCTAGCCCGAGGCTCCAGCTTGAAGCAGCTTGGGCGCTCACAAACATTGCCAGCGGCGCGCCGGAGCATGTGCGGGCAGTAGTCGACGGCGGAGCCCTCACGCCGCTTTGCCATTTGCTGCGCGCCTCGGATTCAGCGGTGCGAGAGCAGGCAGCTTGGGCTTTAGGGAACATCGCTGGAGACGGCGCCAAAATGCGAGACAAAGTTCTGGCTGCGGGTGCCCTGGAGCCGCTGGTCCGCACTTTGCGAGACGCGGGCGCAGCAGCCCTTGCGGCGGGCAAGGAAGGAGCGGCGGAAGCAGAAAGCGACCGCCTCGCTCTCGCCACGTCCGACCCCGACGGAGGCGCGGCGGGCACACCGGGGTCGCTTCCCATGGCTGCCCTCCGCACGTGCGTCTGGGCGCTGTCGAACTTGGTGCGCGGGAAGCCAGCACCGCAGCTCAAAGCCGTGGCCTCAGCACTGCCGGTGCTCGCGGAGCTTACGAACGTCGACGACGAAGAAGTCCTAACTGACGTGTGCTGGGCCCTGTCTTACCTCGGAGAACGAGCAGAGGGTGTCGACGCAGTGATTGAAACTGGAGTCTGCAGCCGCCTTGCCGGCCTGCTGTCAGCTTCTAGCGCTTCGGTGCAGAAGTCGGCGCTCCATGCTGTGGGCAACATTGTCGCGGGGTCGCAGTCTCAGGCTCAGGCCGCGCTCGACGGCGGCGCGTTGCCTTTGCTCACCAAACTCCTTAGCTCGCGCGACGCAGAGGTGCAGCGACTGGCAGCATGGGCCATTAGCAATGTTACTGCGGGCAGTAGCGACCAAATTGAGGCGATGATTGACCTCGCTGCTGTGCCACCGCTGCTGGCGTTGCTTCGGTCGCCGAGTCGAGCCGTCCGCAAGGAAGCGGCGTTCGCCCTAGTTAATGTCACTACCAGTCCTTGGCCGCAACACACGCAAAGGCTCGTAGAACAAGGCGTCATTGCACCCCTGTGTGAACTCCTGTCGCCCACCGAGCCAGCAGACATCGTGACAGTGACCCTCGAAGGCTTGCAGAACATCATGAAGGTGGGCGAGGCCGTGGACGACAGCAGTGGTTTGCCAGTGGTCGCAGGCAGTGTGCGCCCGGGGCCAGCCATTTGCACCATCGTTGGCGCCGTGGTTGCCGCCAACGGAAAAGCGCGCATGGAGGCGTTGCTGGAGCATCATCGCGCAGGCCCCATTCACGCCATTGCTTCGGTGCTGCTTCACTCCTACATCCAAGCCTTCGAGGGCCTGTCCCTGAACGGCCAGCAGCAGCTGCCCACCGCGGCGTCTGTCTTAGCCCTCGCAGCGCCGCTGCTGTCGCCGCAGGGCGTAAAACTCAGCGCCATGGGCAACCCTGTGGATACTGGCACGTCAGCGAAGGGGCGCCGCAACAAGGGCCGTGCTTCGAGCGGTAGCGGAGATGACGCTCTTCCCATCGAGCCTGCGGTGTTGGCGCTGCCTGCTGGGGCGAGCAGCGGCAAGGGCAAAAGCGCGAGCGGTCAGGCTGCGTCCAAAGCCACCGCACAAGCTGGTGCCCTGCGCGCTGCCAAGGGCGTTAGCGCGGCGGTGGCGACTGAGGCGCCGCCTTCCTCGTCTGCGGCTTCGGCGCCCGAGAAGACTCCGCCAGCGTTAACCAACGGACAGCGTGTAGAGTTCATGGTTACCATCAAAAACTTCACTGCGCGGCGGAACCGAGGGCATCCAGCAGGCCAGTATTCGGAAATCTTCGACGGCAAGAAAGCGGGACGGTGGAGGCTTCTCAGCTACACGCACGGCACAGTAGCGGGCAAAGACGGAGAATGGCTAAGCTTATACGTGTCGTCTGCGGATGTAGACGAGCTCGCTTGCAAATATCGCTGGTCTCGTACGGTGGATTACTCCATTACGCTCGTGCACCCATCGGCTAACGGACCTAGCGGCAAAAAGAATCGAGCGGGCGGCGAGGGCAAAGGCGACGACGCAACAGCTGCGAATGCTTCACTCTCGGTGACCCGGCGGCACACGTCGGTGGTGTTTCGAGGGGTTCACAACGACTACGAGTGGGGCTGCCGGGACTTCTTGCCGTCGGATCAAGTGGTGGACCAAGGCTTCCTCTTGCACGACTCCCTCCTGGTGCGAGTCGAAGTCGAGCTGCGCGAAGATGGCCCCGGCCAGCCCTTGTCGGTGCTCACGCCGCTCGAGCTCAAAGCCCACCTGGCGTGGGCTGCGGAAAATGGCTTACCACGCGCCTGCCTCGCCTGCCTCACCACTTTTGCGGCCAACAATGGAGCCTCGACCGAGGCCAAGGGAGTAAAAACGTCCGACCATGGAGCACTCACCACTCACTTGGCCACTAGCGCGAACGGGCTCATCACCTCGACGTGTTCGGAGGAGTGGGGCACCCCCCTCCACCTGGCCTGCATAGGGTGGCGCCCGGGGAACGCGCACGTGGTGTCCCTCTTGCTCGACTGCGGCGCGCCGGTGGATGCGCTCAACAAGCACGGCGAAACGCCTTTGGTGCTCGCTGCGCGCGAAGGTGGGCAAACCGCGGTGGTCGACGTGCTCTTAGCTCGCAGCGGGAACCCTTGCCTCTGCTCCAAAGGGGGCTGGTCTCCGATGAGCGCTGCTGCGAGCCGCGGCCGGGATGACGTAGTTCGCCTTCTCGCTCAGCGAGGAGCCCCACTGGAAGAGGTATGGCCGCCGTTGTCTGCGCTGCTCGAAGCAGCCAAAGCTGGCCATGCGTTGACGGCACTCACGCTTCTCGAGAGTGGCGCGGACCCGGAAGTGCAAGACGAAAAAGGCAACACGGCGCTGTGGATCCTGCTGGAGAAGAACATGACCGAGGCCGCGCTCACAATGGTGCAGCGGCATCACGCCTCGGTAGCGCAGTGCTCGCGCGAGCGGTCCAAAGTGCAGCGAGCCAAACTCTTGCTCAAGCACGCCCAGCGCCGCGGGAAAAGCCTGGGCAGTGGCAAAGGCGGCGGGTCTGGGGACAGCACCCACGAGCAAGGAGGTCAAGACGAGCTGGATGACCGTCTCTTGGAAGGCGATTTAGACGACGGGCTAGACGTGGCACTCGATGCAGAAGCGGCAGCGCTCGACCTGGTGAAAGAGCTGGAAGAGGAAGAAAACAACAAGGCGAGCAAGTCTTCCAAGAACCGCAAGAAAAAAGAAAAGCTCAAGCAAAAGAAGCAAGAAAAGCAATCGGAAGTGGACTCGAAAAAGAAGGACCTGGAATCGGAGAAGCAGCAGCGGGAAGCCGCCCGAAAGCGCGACGACGACGAAAAGCGCAACCGCGAACGCCGGGAGCAAGAGGAGTCGGAACGCATTCGGCGTGAGTCCGCCAAGCTAGAGTGGCAGCGCGCACGCGAAGAGGAGCGGCAGCGAGCCGACGCCGATTTGGTGAATGAAATGCGGGAAATCGAGCGACAAAACGCGCGCGATGGCGGCAGTGGCAGCGCCAGCAACGGCAGCAGCTCTAGCAACAGTGGCAACTCAGCCGCATCGTCAGCAGAACCAGCCATGAGCAGCGCGCGGTCGAAGAAGCGCCGCAACGCAGGCACCGGGGAAGAGGCCAACAACGGTAAAAACAACGGAGCGCGCAACGTGATGCAGCCTGCTGTTGCTGCGACTGCTAAACCCACGGCAGCTGCCAAGCCCGCACCTGTCCAGCAACAAGAGCAGACACAGCAAAGCAAGCAACCGCAACAACAGCAGCAGTCGCAGCAACAGCAGCAGCAGCAGCAGCAGCTGACTCAGCGAAAGGCCCAACCTGCCAAGCACAGTGCGGTTGCGCCGAGTAAGCCTGAAGCAGCAACGAGCGGCTCGAAGTCATCTCCATGGGGTGCACCGGTGCCCCCGACGTCACAGGGTAGCAGCTCCGCTCCTTCCTCGGCTTTGTCAAGCCTGACGTCGCCTTTCCACATGCCTGCACAACCTTCACCAGCTGCTGCTGCGGTGCAGGATTCAAAGCTTCTGGGCATGGGGCACTTCGGCGGCGAGCGTTTGGTTCAACCGTCATCGGGTCCTTTCGGCGCACCGTTATCATCGAATGACACCCTCAATGACTCCATCTCGAGCAGTGGCTGGGATCGCCCTCCTCCTGTCTCGCACGACCCGCCCGTTTCCCTCAAGGCACCTGAAGCTTCGCAGCCGCTGCCGAACCCATCAAGTGGAGCCTCCTCGCTGGCGGTGCCCCTGGCAGCACCTGAAGCGTTGTCGCAGCTCGGGCAGCTCGGCAGCCTTCTTAGCCGTCGGCTCGACACAACTCGGCTGAACCAAATCGTGCCCGTTTTAACCAGTCGATCTTTGGACTACGGGTCGTTCCTCATGATGTCGGAGGCTGAAATCATGGCGCTGGGGCTTCCGCGAGACACTGCGGCAGCTTTACTTGATGTTCAGGAGGAAGAAGTGCTCTCGGGTGTAGGTGGTATGGGCTTCATGGACTCCCTCGATGATGACGAAGGCGGCGGCAGCAGCAGCCGCGGCATGGAGCTCAATGGCATGGACTTCTTGCTTGGCGATGACGACGAAGTGCCGCCACCGCAGCCATCAGTGGAGGCTCTGCAGCCGTTAGCACCGCCCGCATCATCTTCACCTTCTTTAGCAGCAATGGCGCCTCCTGGGTCTGACCTCACAGCCGCGGCAGCTGACGGCGGGTCACTGCCGGAGTCTCCAGCGCTGGCGGTGATGCGTTATGAAGCAGTGCGTGGGATGATGGCACAAATGAAGGACATTGAAGACCGGCTAGCGGCTGCTGCGCACGCGGAGGCTGGAAGAGCGGCGGCTGCGAGCGAAAGGAAGCGCGCTGAAGATGCGGACCAGGACTTCCGCGGTTTCGTCTTCGTGTGCTCCTCGGACACGGCCGCGGAAGCGCTTGAAACGGGCTTGTTAGGGCTGCCGGGTAGCCACTGCGACGACTTAGCGGACGCGATTGAGGACCAAACCCCCATCTTTCTCTTCAACTTCTCCGACGGGACCTTGCACGGGGCGTGGGTCGCCGATGGGCGGCCGGGCATGAACCTCAACCCGGCGGCTTTTTCCTCGCCCAAACCGGAACTCGAGCCGCTTCCCTGCGCAGCTGCGCGTGAAAGTGGCGGACCCTGCGCTGTACCCCCACATCGCGCTTCAACTGGACAATGAAAACCTTTCCTTCACCTCGAAGCTCGCCGGCCACTGGAGCTGGTTTGGCGTGCCTGGCCCCATTTCCAAGGCGCACACCCGCGCCATTCTCGAAAAGATGCACGACCGCGTGACCGAAGCCTCCAAGCTCGATGCCAGGAGCGCTCCACTAGCCCCACCGGCGACGCCGCCGTTGCGCAGCAGCAACGCGGGCCGCAACGAGGGCTGCTCGCTCGCTGCTGCCTTGGTTTCTGACTGCGTGTTGCGGGAAGGACGAAGCAGGCTGGGAAGCGACCAATCATCGTTGTTGCCATCGCCTATGGACCCGTTGTTGTCGTCAACTGCACGTCCAGAAGAAGTGGCGCGAGTAGCCAGGGCGGAGCTTTTGCGAAATGTCATCGCCAAGGCGGGCCTCAGCTCCCTCTGCCGCGACTTGAGTGAGAAACTGGACAATGCTGCTCAGCAAGCAGCACGTTGTTGGGTGAATGCGCGCGACCGGGTCAACAAATTTGCGAGGGAGGAAGCAGAGCTCCAGCCGCACACCCCTGTAGCCGAGGAGGCCTTTCGGGTGGCGTCAGTGGCGGGGCCAGGGGTTTCCGACGCCGTCGGAGTTGTCGAAGTGTGCTGGAACCCGTCGCCAGCGCTCCAGGCGGCCTCTCACGCAGCCCAGACCGAGGATCCCGGGGCGAAGCCATGGTCAGCTGCTGCGAGCGGAGCGCCCTCTGCCGAAGCGTCCCTGATGCGCGCCCTGCCCCCGCAGTACAGCACCTTCGTGTCGATGCAAACCTTCCGGAGCTTGTCTCAGGTCTACACCGAGCGAGGCCACGCGCCGCACCTCTTCGTGCCCAGGCTCTTCGAGCTCGCGCTCTTGCACGAAACGCTGGCCGCATGCACCACCCCCTCGGGTGGGGGCTTCGGAGCTTTTGAGCTGGCCCTTCCAGAGAGCTTGCTGAACGAAGCTCAAATGCACTTCAGGGCCACGCAAGTGTTCACCGCTGCGCTCTTCGCTCGGCCGGGTGGGCACCTACTGCTGGGCACCGCGATGCCGTTGCAGGCAGACGGGTGCTGGGGCTCGTCAGGGGCCTTTCCGGACGCGCAGCTCGACACCGGCTCGTTCCTTCTTCACCTGCCCATGTGCTGGACCCACGACGCCACTGCGCCCTTGAACCCGCCCCCGGACTCGCCGTTGCGCCATTTCCAAAGGCCTCTGGTTCGCGGCTTTGCCACTGCGGCTTCGTCGGGCCAGCCCCTGAGTTTCTTGCTTGTGGCGTCGCTGCCGCGGCGAGAGGACGGTGCGCCCAAGAGCACTTCGCCGGACGAGGCCGCGTCCCTCACCGTAGACCCTTCCTTGCGACCTTTCCTCCGCATCGCGCGAGTAGTGCCCCGCGCGCAAGCTTCGTACGAATGCCGACGCTTGGTTTCCGTCGCGTCAGGCCCCAGTAGCAACACCGAGGTGGCAGCCTTAGCCTTGGCCGTTGAGTCTGTTTGCCACCACCACAGCGATCAGATGTCAGGTTGGGCTGACGATGGTTGCGATGCCATGTTCTGCGTCCTACAAAACGACGCCGGATCGCGGGCTTGGCCAATCACAGACGACTCCATCACGGCCCTCACACGGGCACTCGCTGAAGCAGCCTGTGCAACCGAAGGCGGCCGAGGCGCTGGCAGCGGGCTTGGGAGTGCATTCGACGCGCCTCACTCGGCCATGGGCTTCGGTGATATCGGCGAGGACTTTGGAAGCGAGCTCCAGGGGAAAGCTGGTGGTGTTTCATGGGCCAGGGTAGCAGCGGGTAAGAAATAAACGAGCGCCGATCGCCACGTCGATTCACGGACATTCAATGAGGTTAAACAGCTCCCTTGGGTGATTTGCTTCTTGGATATCATGCGTTATCGTTATCAGGGGTGTTGCCTATTTCCGTTCTATCTGTTCTGTAGCTAATTTACTAATTCAGATTAAAAACGTCCCTACTGCCTACTGCCCACTGAAGATTTCTGGTCTCTAGTGCCAATCCCAATCCCAATTCCCGATCAGCGATCAGTCTTCGAGTCTTCGAGTCTTCGAGTCATCAGTCTTCGAGCCTTCGAGTCTTCGAGTCTTCGCGTCTTCGCGTCGTCGAGTTTTCGTTTTTTTGCACGGAAAAGAAAGCAAAAGCGAGGGCAGCGAGAGTAGAAGTTCTACCTAGAAGGAGGAAGAAGGCGGAAGGAAGTGGGTGGAATCGCGGGCATAACCGTGGTATGATGCGCTTCGTCTTCTGTTGGGAATTGGTTCTACGGCCATCGCCATCGTCGCCATCGTTGGAGATGGAGATGGAGATGGGAGTAAGAGAAGAAGCTAAGTTTGATGTTTAATAACACCAGGGAGCACTCAGCACACAGCCCGGACGGGCTTGTTCGAAAGGACTCATCAATACGCAGCCCTCTGCTGTTTGTTGGTCTTTCTATGGCATTCAAAAAAGTCGTCTGTTTCTCTCTTTTCAGTTGCTTCGAGAGCTGGCCACTCGCTTCTTGTTGACATAGGGTTCCTAGAAAGCACAATGGGATACTCCCCAATGCCAATAGCAACTTAATAAAAGGGACATTAATATGATATCAACAAACAGATATCGCGCATTTAGATTAGATTAAGTAGATTAGATAATACTCCCCAATTGCTAGAAAACAACAGCAAATAGCATAAAACTGCGTTTTGGTGAATCCTCCAGAACAAGTCTGACTGGTGTCATTTGCCCCGGAGAACGAGCGAACACGAATGTTTGATGCGCAATATTCAATTCAGACGCCCTCTTCCCAGTAAGTACGTGGGCATGTGCTGAAGTGCTGAACTACTTTATTCTCTAGCGGCAATTTGCTGTATTTACGTCTTGGAATGCGCATTTCGATTCGAAGGGTTTCTTATATTAGAGAAGTCATCCTTGCCATTAGACAAGAGCTTGCTTTAGCTCTACTGTAGCATTTAGCGTGTCGCTGTGTCGTGTGTCGCTTCAGAACAGTACATATTGCTGTTCGTGTTGTGTGTTGTTGGTTGTTGGCTTTGTATCTGTAAATAAGTAACTTATAATAGATCAACGTAGAGTTGATGTTTTATGCGACCACGACCAAAAACCGCCTACCAAAGAAAAATGTCTGTCCGTCACATCACATTTTTATCTGGGTACATATGTACTGACACCTTACGTATGTTCTGACACGTTATCACGTCACTGACATCAACCATGTTCTGACACGTTGTCACGTCACTGACATCAACTACGTTGATCGTGGCGCGGCGGCGCGCGCCGCTGCAGTAGGATTAGGGTCACAGTCGAAACATCAAAACGAAACCAAATCAGAAACAAACATGGTTTTCGCGCCGGTTTTGTTTCTCCGAAACAAACTTCGACCTGCGTCCGGGCGTTTCCCCGTTTCGCGAAACGAAAC
>Ga0307971_1001236_pt1 | contig 12938 bp, 15 predicted proteins | sample OrgLakmetagen714_FD_201820 | JGI IMG/M metagenome (GOLD analysis project Ga0307971, IMG submission 201820) | Saline water microbial communities from Organic Lake, Antarctica - #714 | ecosystem: Environmental > Aquatic > Non-marine Saline and Alkaline > Saline | place: Antarctica: Organic Lake... | reverse complement strand
CCGCCTAAGGAGCGAATACAAACAGCCATCGAGCAAAAACTAACCAGCGACCCCGTGCTGTATGGCAAACCTTTACAGTTCTCCTTGTCTGGATTGCGCAGCCTCCGAGTGGGGAATTATCGAGTGGTATTCCAACTTCTCGCAGCCGAGGTGTACGTCGTGCTGATTGCCCACCGGTCGATCATGTATACAGCGGCGTCTAAGCGAAGGTGAGGTTGTACCCGAAGGCCCGTCCTGCGGAAACAGGAGGGTTTGTAGGTCGGCGGGAAGCTTTCTAAGGTGCGAAGGGTGGCCCTTCGCACATGATACAATCTGCCTATGAGCACTCGCTTGTTTCAGTTCGCACCTGGTGAGTTTTATCATATTTATAATCGCGGGGTTGAAAAAAGGACTATCTTTCTTGATCAGTTCGACTATCGCCGATTTACTGAGTTGCTATACGCTGCCAATACTAATCACTCAACTGACTTGCGTAGTATTTCCCGCCAGCACGACTGGATTTATGATTGGGATAGAGGTGAGTCCTTGGTGGCCATCGGTGCCTATTGCCTGATGCCGAACCATTACCATATGCTACTCACACCACTCGTTGATAAGGGCGTCAGTCTATTTATGAATAAGCTCGGAACGAGCTACTCAATGTATTTTAATAGACGCTATAATCGTACCAGTGCTCTCTTTGAAGGCAAATTCAAAGCCAAACATGCAACAACCGATGAGTACCTAAAGTATCTGTATTCGTATATTCATCTAAATCCGGTGAAACTTATGCAGCCAGACTGGAAAGAGCAGGGTATCCAAGAACCCATCGCTGCCTTCAAATATGCACAATCCTATCAGTACTCGAGTCTGCAAGATATGCAAAGTCACAGTCGCCCCGCTGCCGCCATAGTCGATACCACACTTTTCCCTGAGTATTTCCCTACCGCTGCAGCTCAGCAATCCGAGCTACTCAGTTGGCTGCACTACGATGACGGAGTAGTTGAATAAGCGAAGGGCCACCCTTTGTAAAACATAAGAAGTGCGAAGGGTGGCCCTTCGCACGCGCAATCCCAGCCTGCCTTTTTACAAACCCAACCCCTTATGATATAAGAATCACAGACCGTGCAGACATAAAAAGAAGGGAACCAGATGGCATATGACGGAGTAGCTGTCAGGCGGCAGGCTGAACGACTCGACTCTGAGACTGAACGTGCTTTGGTATGTGAGTGGCAAGAGTGTGGCGATGTAGCAGCGATGCATCGTCTGGTCATCGCGCACATGCCCTTGGCGTTAGGGAGAGCAGCAAAAATGCGTCGTGCTGGTATAGAGCAGGACGACCTGCAACAAGAGGCGATGCTTGGCATCATCAAGGCAGCTGGCAGGTTTAGTCACAGCCACGGGAATCGTTTCGCTGCGTATGCACAGGGGTGGGTTGGCAGCTCGCTGCAAGACCGTTTGATGCGCGACACGTTTGTGGTCCGAACAGCTTCGAAGCAATACAAGCAGTTGTTTTTCCAAATGTCCAAGCTGCAGAGTCAGATTGAAAGTGCAGCAATGGCCCGGGGTGAGCGACTGACACAGTACGAAGTCTGTCAGGAAATTGCTCGTAGACTCAACATGAGCGTGGCGTACGTCGTAGAAATAAATGGTCGGCTCTCCGAGCCGGACCAGTCACTAAACGCACCAATGTCCACTGAAGTAGAGGGAGAAACCTGGCTCGATGCACTGGCTGACCCTAGTCCACAGGCTGCTGAGTTGCATGAGGCACGGTGTAATACCGAAAATCTACGTGCCTACTTGATATCTGCGATGGAAGTCCTTGATGAAAGGGAGTTCTATATTGTGTGTGAGTATAAAGTTCGTGAACAGAAACGAACTTTCCGTGAAATAGGTGAAGAGCTTAAGATTTCATGGCAGTTCGTGAGCCAGATTTACCACAGAGCTATCAAGAAGATAAGGAAAGAGCTCTTGAGTAAGTCATTCGATGTGCGACTGTTCCTTACCTGAAAGATGTACCTTTCGTATCCCAAGCACTATCGTGCCGAACGTATTGGCCCCGACTACCATTGCTCTCGAAGCAATGGACCAGTCGGGGCTTTTTTTGGCCCAAGAATACGCCCAAGCACCCAATATGTGTCCAACTGACAGCGTCTAATACCTATCAGTTTTACCTTATCTCATACACCCCCCCCAATCCGCTTTGCCCGCAGAATCTACCTGATTCTGCGGGCAAAGCGTCAAACTCCCTAGGACTTTCCTGGGGAGTTTTTTGGTGTTCTGTCATATCTGATATACTGTTTTTAACATGAATCCAGATCCCAAGCAGCTAAAAAAGAAAATCTCCCAGACCCTCTTTACCAAGAGCTTCTACCAATTCCTCTTCAGCTTCGTGGGTGTGATTGCTGCCGTATTGATGATCGTGCTCATGCTCGGCGTCCAGGTAGGCCCGTAGTAGTCTTTCTACCAGCAGAGGGGGAAGTACGTAGCTTAGCATCCCACAGTGCCCGTAAGGGTATTGTGGGGTTTTTCATATACTTTAGTTACAGTATTTTTCGATGTATTATGGTGAGTACACTATGCAATACCGAAAAGTCATCGAACAGTTGGGATATTCTCCAAAAGAAGCAAAAGTCTATATGACGGCTTTGCGTCTGGGGGAAGCGTTGGTTTCAGATATTGCCCAAAAAGCGGGGATGTCCCGCAATGGTGTGCAAGCCATCGTCGACAAGCTTCACGCTGATGGTTTGATGAGTTTTTATATACTCCGCCGGTATAAATATTGGTCAGTGCAGAGTCCAGAGCGGTTGTTGACCAATCTGCACCAACGGGCAGAACTGGTCAGAACAGCCCTGCCGGCGCTCACGCAGATGCGCACCCAGGCGCGCAAGCAAGTCAGTAAGAAAAATCCGAAGCATGGCATTGGTATGATCCGTGCCTGGGCCGATAGCGCAGCACAACCTATGCTAGTGACGGATACAGACGCCATGATTTTGTACGTAAATACCCTCTGGGAACAGCAGTTTGGGTATGTGCTCGAAGAGGTGCGTGGCAAAAGTACGAAAATGTTGGTCAGTGGAAAGACACCCAAACATGTGCACCAAGCTCTGTGGCAGGCACTCGATACCGGCAATCTATTTCAGACCGATCAAGTGATTGATAAGCGGAAAGACGGAACACATTTCTCTATGTTGACTACCGTGTTTACCGTGTCTCACGGCGATGGTGATTATTTTGTGCAACTGCTGCAGCCGTTGTAGGCAGCTACTACTAATGGCATGATAAACACCGCCGGACGGCGGTTTTTTTGCCGCCGCCGACAGGTCAGTACGACCTGTCATCACTTGACGCATCGTCTGTTGAGAGTATTTTTAACTGGTTTCCTAGGCGTATTTTGTGAATTAGATAAAATATGTAGGTATAGCCTTGTGTAAAGGTAGGACAGGAGAAAATATTGTAAAAATAAATATCACATCATGCACATTACTCCCACGGTAAAAATAATTCTTGAGACTGCGCCGGCCAAGGTACTGGCTACCAAAGGCCATGAAGACATCAATGTAGTGCCGGTTTCGATGATTAAAGTCAACGAATCCAGTATCTGGTTGTTTGACTTTTTTATGGATAAAACTGCTCAGAATGCGAGAGCTAGGTCAGTGTGTGCGCTGACGGCGTGGGAAGGTGTGCAAGGAGTGCAACTCAAAGGAGATGTTACCTACGTCACTGCGGGCGAAGTATTTGCTGAAGCAGTCGCGTGGGTGCACACCCAAAACCCGGATCGAGTGGTAAGTGGGGTATTGGTTATCGTGCCGACTGCTATTTTTGATATTAGTCTCGATAGGGCGTATACTACTGCTGAGCTTGGGATAGAATAACGATATCTTTTTTACATATGTTTCAAAAATATATAGCCACTGTTTTTATCGCTCTCATTACGATTGGGGCCTTTGTTCTACCAGCGGTATCTGTCGTGGCCCAAGAGTCACAGCCGGCAGCTGAAGAGTCAGTAGTGTACATGCTCGGGCGTGATGACTGTGGTTTTTGCAAGAAGCAGGTTGAGTGGATGAATGCTGAAGGTATTCAGTATGAGTATTTAAATATCATTGAAGATGATGAAGCGGCCCGTTTGTTTGCAGCGATAGCGGAAAAACACGATGCGTCCAAAGTGACGCCGCTGACGGTAGTCGGCGAGCGGGTGATTTTGGGGTTTAATGGTCCCGACACGACCGGAGCGAGTATTCAAGCAGCTATCAAAGCCGCCGCTGATACAGATATACGAACACCACAAGCACACCTAGATCGCGCACCAGTTCAAGAAGTGCAGGTTGGGGGCGGTTGTACCGACTTGATATGTGACGTGGGCTCCGGTACCGCCACGTATATCTTTGACTTACCGTTGCTTGGTATCGTCGACCTCAAATCTTTTTCATTATTTACGCTTTCTGCGTTGTTGGGGGTGATTGATGGGTTCAACCCGTGCGCGATGTGGGTACTGATTACATTCCTGGTGCTGCTTTCGCAGGCTGGTAGTCGACGCAAGATGATCTTCCTGGCCGGATTGTTTATCGTTGCAGAAGCAGTCATGTATAACCTGATTCTCAACGTCTGGTACAAAACCTGGGACTTTGTGGCCCTCGACCAGATAGTCACACCACTGGTTGGATTTTTGGCCTTGGGCGGTGGACTATTCTTTTTGTGGCGCTGGCACAAAAACAAAAACGCTGCCTTGGTGTGTGATATCAGCAATATCGAACAACAGTCAAAAACGATTAATAAGTTCAAGGCAATCATCAATCAACCGCTTACCATTACTACTATTGGTGCCATCGTGCTGATTGCCTTCTCTGTGAATATCATTGAGTTTGCCTGTTCCATTGGTATCCCACAGGCATATACGAAAATCCTTGAACTCAATATGCTCACATTCCTCGAGCGGCAGTGGTATATCCTCATATATACAATTGGCTATATGGTCGATGACTTTATCGTGTTTGGACTGGCTATCTGGGGGTATAGCAAGCTTGAGTCACACGGACACAAGTATTCACAACTATCACTCATCATCGGCGGCGTACTGATGGTATTGCTCGGCGCGTTACTCGTATTTGCGCCTTCACTCCTCGTGCTGTAGTAGTGTCTGGCTGCCAGCATCTGGTCATTGTAAACTGGTGTCCGATTGGAGGGGTAAAATCAAACAGCTGCAGCCGGGGACAGCTTGTGGATAAAATGTGTATAGTGCTATAGTGAACACACATATGAACAGCACCCCGCATTTGAAATGGGTTGGAGTGGTCGCATTGAGCTTTTTCATGCCGTTCTCTTTCACCGCAGCGCAAAGCTGCGGTGATTTTATTTATACATATGACTATGGCGATGGTCTAGTGGAAGAGCGAGAGTCGATTGCTGATTGCTCCAACCCGTTTGGACTGTCTGATGAACCCAAGACCAGTAGTATTAATGTGGTAGTAGGGGATAACGATGTACAAAACGGCTCAGTGGTCACAGTGGCAGCTCTACCCGCCAATCTCACGATTGAAATAGACACTGTCCCTGAGGAGTATGTAGTGTTCTCTGATTTGGTTCGTCACGAGGGTGCGGATTATCAGTATTTGGCAGAATCAGTCGGCAGCGCGTTTGAATTCAGCGCCACGGGTACCTATAGCCTCGTTACTCAAGTACAAGAACCGTTCTCCGTTTCCGCCTCGCCCTCAGTGTGGCAAAGAATCCAGCAAGTCTTCATACCAGTCGCTCATGCGCAGATTATTATCGCGCCTGCCACCGAGCTGTTTGTCACCACGTTCACAGTACAAATAGCGCCACCTCAACCCACCGGCGCCTCCAGCGTACTCTTTTTACCCGGAATTCAAGCGAGTCGGTTGTACGCTGGAGAGGACATAGTGCTACCAGGCTTACCTAATAATGTAGACCGAGGAGATACATTATGGGAACAGACCAATGACAAACGGATTGCGCTGTTGGCAATGGATGAAACTGGACAGTCGGTATATGACATCTACACACAAGACGTAGTAGAAGAAATAACCGGAAGCGTCTTTGGAGCGAATATATACAAGGGTTTCTTGCAGATGCTCGAAGATCTAAAAACAGATGTTGAACCTGATACCGGAACAACAACCATCGCCAACTACCTGCCATTTGCATACGACTGGAGATACAGTGTGTTTGATGTCGCTACGCAGCCAGTCCAGTATGAGAATGATACTAAATTACTCAAAGACGAAGTAATTCGTCTCGCGGACGATTCTCATACTGAGAAAGTCACCATCGTTGCCCATTCAAATGGTGGTTTGGTAGCCAAAGCACTCTTGCACGAGTATGGTGACAACGAACTACAGGGCAAGATAGATAAGGTAGTCATGATCGGTACGCCACAGCTGGGTACACCCAAAGGGGTTAGTGCGCTGCTGCACGGGCAGGTGATGGAAGGATTTGGGGACTTCCTCACATCAGATGCGATATTGCGCGATACCATTGTGAACATGCCAGGGACGTATACGCTACTGCCGTCGGTACGCTATCTAGTTGAAGTCGCTAACGAACCGTTAGTCAAGGTAGCAGAAGGGTTTAACCTAAGGGTGTACGATGGTGTATCAACTCGGTCAGAGCTAGACACGCTGCTACTGGATACTCAGAGTGTTGTTGGAACTGCTCCGTCGATTGAAGAGCCTCTGCAGCTCAATGGCACCTTGCTCCAAAACGCTCTGGCCGAGCAGGATATTCTAGATAGTTGGCAGCCACCAGCTGGTGTCGAAGTGTATGAGGTGGCCGGCACCGGCATCCCTACACCAGCAGCCATACATTATGAAGCAGGGCCAGTGGTAACTTGTCCAAATGCAGCAGCGGTATTTTTCGGGACGCAATGTGAAGTAACCACCGGTCTGAAACCAAAACTTCAGACTACTACCAAAGGTGACAAAACCGTGGTGCTGGGTTCAGCTCGCGGTCAGTTGGGTGACAAACGGACGTTGACTGTAAATTTGGTTGAGGAAGGGGATGGAGTTTTGGCGTTTGAAAGAGAACATGCTGACTTAACAGAAAGTTCAGCTGTTCAAACCTTCGTCGAGTCAGTGATTCGGTTTCCATATATGAGCGACGATATTATTACCCCCGAATTCTCTCAGTTACTCAGCGGCTACACTATCTACGCTGGTCATTCACCAGTGACACTACGGGTCACCACCCCTGACGGTCTGATCACTGGTATTGTCGATGGGGAGATCCGCGAAGACATCCCCGGGTCACAATTTTTGACCTTAGGTGGCAGCTCGTATGTGATTGCGCCAGATGATGTCACTGACTACACACTTGAGGTCATTGGTACTGGTAATGGGGTGTATACCCTTGAGACCAATACGCTATCGCCAGACGATGTACAGACAGTCATCGACAGTTTTGTCGCTAGTACCACTGATACAATGATAGCGACAATGGAAGTTGCAGGTGGATCTATGGGAACACTACAGACTGACTTTGATGGCGATGGGGTGGTCGATGAGGTGCGAACAGCGACGGGTGACCTGATAGTGACAGAGATAGTTGATGAAGAGATGGCTGTCGACTCCACTTCAGAGTCACGATCTTCAGCTACCCGGGTGGGTGGCCGCACACCGGCGGCACAGGTGTTGGGCGTTTCAGTTTCTGTACAGGCGCTAACGCCGGAGCAACATGAGCAGTTGCAAGGATTGCTCGGGGATATTCAGCAAATACTGGATAAAGCTGAATTAACCCCAGAGCAGTTAGTAGTCTTATCAGAAGTGTTGGATAATTCGTTATCAATTATTGGAAACTAGTTTATGTTAAAAAAACCTGCTTTAATACTTTTCATTATTTCGATAATTGCGATGTTATTATTGCTATTTCGTTCGGCTGCCGATATTGAATGGTTAGATAATATACTATTTAATTACAGAAATAGCGTCATAGAACCTATAGAATTTATCTCAGTTTTTCTCATCCCAACCACTCTCTACCTTCTATTCTTCAACCTCACCATCCAGCAAGCCTGGTGGCGGTGGGCTCGCTTTGCGCTGCTGGTTCCGTTTGCACTTATAGTTTTGCTGCTACCGACGTATCAAAACGGTGGAGGATTTATCACCTTTGGCGGCACGACCGACGGGGTAATCTTGTGGGGAGTGGTATTCACCATTGCTACATTAGTACATACTCTCTATCAACGATTTTGGTTGAAGGTTGGGTTTTAGTAGAGTGTTATGTCAAAACTGAAGTACTAAAAAATTAATACAAACAAGTAAATATTTTAAAATGATCAGCCTTTGTTTTTCGGGTATATCGCTAATGTTTGGAGTTGCTTTGTATGCGGCTGTGATAGTGATGTTACTAACCTGGAATTTGATGAAAAAGAATACTAAGCAACTTGATAGATTTTTAACGACTGCTGGGATTTCAAGTCTTTTGATTATTCTACTCATTTTACTTTTTCTTTTTTTCTACGCTTATTTAGGGTGTGATGATTCGTGGTGGGTAGAATTACTAATTATATTTATAGGTCTTCCTTTGACTTATTCTTTTGCGAACACTGAATCAAAAAAACCACATATACTCTCCGCCCGCGTAATTAAATATTGTAGACTCTTTGGGCTAGTGGTGTTCGCAACTGGCTCTATATTTACTTTTTACATTACCTTTTTACTTATTTTAGAAAATTATTTTTAGTAAAACAAATAATGTTGACGCATTAGGTAGTCCGTATAGCAATATTTGCATCTTTCCAAAGGACGGCCTTTCAAGAGCTCTCTCGTGTCGGTGTTGTGATTCAATTACTGAATAGAAGTAACTTGCTCATGCCATGGAAGGATCAGAAGCTAACGCAGCACGCAACACAGAGGGGGGATTCGAAAAATCACCTTCGATTAGACAGCGATTGGGAAAAACCGCACGACTGCTTGGTATCGCAGCGCTCGGTTATGCAGTGATACCTGAAGGACAGGCAACGGCACAGACTTACGAATCAGATCAGCAGAGGTACGAGGAAGTACAAGATGGCGAAGACTCAAAAATAGAACGCGTGAATGAGGCGATTGATGATCTTAAGCAGCTTACTGAGAAGGTTGATGCCTTTAATCTAAGTTTTTCTGACCGTGACCTCTTAACAAATGAAGCCGCACTTCAAGAAAAAGTAGCTGAGGCAGAAGATTTCGTAGAACAAATCTTATCCGAATCGCAACGAGTGAATGCAGAGATCGTAACGACATTGAGTGATATGAACAATACTCACGAACTTGAGCTTGAAATGAGAGCGAAGGGGGGGTCCCCGATCGTGAATGCGCATGTTGCGGTGCGAGATTTTGAAGACGGTCTCGGTACACTACAACAAACCATAGAACTTACCTCAACAAAGCTGGAAGGAGGTCTGGCGATGTTGGAAAAAAGTTTGGACATACGACTACATGACGCGGATACATTTCGCACGGAACTCATCGATACCACCATGGGTAACGAGGCGGCGGTTGATGCTGCAAATGCACTCGTCGATGCTCTAATTACCCAAAGTGCCCAGGTAGACATCGTCTGGGAAGCACAAGAGAAGCTTAACTCATACTGGGAAGAAAATGCGGAAGGGATCGCAGAAAACCTGCAAACACTTGGCCAGGATTTTTCTGTAGAGGAAGTGAAAACGAATCCTGAGGGTTATGCAAAGTTATTGAAGACAATGGACAGGCATGATGACTACAATTTCTTATTTAAACAACCCAGCGAACTTGCTGACAATTTAGAAGGGAAATTAGCTCAATTGCAGCAATCGGTAGACGCACAACAGGACGCTTGGAAAGCACTGTCGGAAGATGTGGAGGGCGTTGCAGAGTTAAAAGCACTCAATCAACAGCTTGGAGAAATAGACCCCGAAGTGCAAAAACTACTAGCAACGAATTCTGAGAACTAAAGGAAGATACTTGCTTTTAGGCTGGTGTAAAGCCGGTAAAACTCGAAAAACCTTGCCTCCGTGCAGCTATCCAGGACGCATAAAAGGTTGTCCCTGTAATAACACTGTGGGTAACTTGTGAATAAGCTGTTTATAGTGACAAGCGACAATGGTTTGTTTTGTATACATTTCTGGTGATTGGTTAGGAAACCAGACAACCAATATGGATGTGGTAAGAGATACAGGCGCTGGAGGGAGGTCTGACTTCCGTCAAAAGGACGCACTTTTATTATCAAGTTAAATAGCTGGCAAACTAAGAGAGAATGCTATAATACTGAGACTATGATTCGGGTGAGCGATCAGTACTTTTGGAATTTTGTATTTTCGGTGTTTTTCTTAATACTGATTGTGATGGGTGCGATTATTTTGCAGACTGAGAGCCGGATACCGCTGGCTGACCTCTCTTTGGTGGACTACACGCTGATCACCCTCGCTTCTTGGCGTTTGGTCCGACTGTTTGTGTACGACGCTATCACGAAGTTTTTCCGTGAGCAGTTTCTGGATGTGGTAAAAGTAGGGCGGGGGTATCGCTTAGAAAAACCAAAGACCGGACCACGCCGGACTATCGCAGACCTCATGTCATGCCCGTGGTGCTTTGGCGTCTGGGCAGCGGCTCTGGTGACGTTTTTCTACCTCATCACACCGTATGCAGTATTTCCAATTATTCTCTTGGCTATCTCAGTCGTTGCAACATTTTTGCAGTTACTTTCCAATCTGGTAGGGCATAAGGCCGAGCAATCAAAGAACGAGCTAGAGGGCTAGTATATTTTCACTTTTTAAGTATAGTAGCGACATGAAGTTTGCCCTGGACCTACTCTTGATGCTTATCGGATTTGTGCTTTTTGTAGCTACGTTGATTTCGCTCTTTGCGGTGATAGGCTACTTTCAAGGGGCAGAGACTGGTGAGACCTATGAGGTTCTGCGTATTACTGTGCCAATAATGATAGGGACTCTGCTGATTGCTTGGTGGAAGCGAGAGGTGCTGTGGTCATTTATTTCGTGGGCGTTTCCAACATTTTAAACAGTCACTGTATAGTGGGTTTGTGCTGACAATTTACAAATCACTAATCTCTGCTATAGTGGAGGGTAACAGGCTCATGACAGCTGGTCTGATATCGCAAAGGATATCAGGTAATGGATCATTTGGTCCGCCCGCCGAGGTCCAACCTATTTTTTAGTTTGGCAGGTCGAGCCCCTCATAGATATGATGGGCCTGTTTTATAAAGGAGTAATCCATATTCAAATGGCAATTACAAAAGAAAAAAAGCAAACAATTATCGCCCGACTCGACGAAGTCAAAAATGACTCCGAATCAATCGTTTTTGTGAAGTTCAACGGCTTGCCGGTACAAGATTCAACTCTCATGCGCGCTCGGTTGCGAGAGGAGGGAATCGGATATTTTGTTGCAAAGAAGACGCTCATGAAACGATCGTTTGATGGCGCCTTCCAAGGCGAAATGCCAACTCTTGACGGAGAAATAGCTGTCGCCTTTAGTGCTGACGCGCTCGCTCCCGCTCAAAAGATCAAAGAGTATACTGAAAAGTACAAAAACAATCTTGCGATTGCCGGAGGTATTTTCCAAGGTGTCTACAAGGATGCTGCAGAAATGACTGAGATTGCTTCAATCCCAGCTCTACCGGTACTGCGAGGTATGTTCGTAAACGTTATCAACTCACCAATCCAAGGACTTGTCCTCGGCTTGAACGCGATAGCAGAGAAAAAGGCGTAATTTCACTTCATTTACTTTGTCGCACTACGGATATTTTTCCTCACCGTACCAATGTACGGCTCCAAAAAATATCCTTGTGCTTCGCGTAACTAAAGCAAAATTTCACCTTTTACTCCTATAGAAACCTATCAAATCTAAGGCTGAAGATGAATGAAGAAAGGAGCGTATGCGACTATTCTGAATTTAGTTCCGAATTTGCTCATTTCCTAGAGCAAATTCCTGGAACACTCTGTCTAAGAAACTAACTAAAAATACTATGAGTGATGAAAAAGAAACAACGGATGTAGTAGCTGAAGAAGCAACTACAGAAGAAACTGCCGCTCCCGAAGCCGCAGCTGAAGAAACGAAAACAGAAGTGAAAGAAGAAGCTCCAGCAGCTGAAGAAGCAGCATCAGAATCTGATGTTGATGAGTCTGTAGAAGTACCAGAAGCGTTCAAGAAGCTCGTTGAGCAAGTTGAAACAATGACCGTACTTGAACTACACGAACTCGTGAAAGTACTTGAAAAGCGATTTGGTGTATCAGCTTCTGCAGTAGCAGTTGCTGGACCAGCAGCAGCCGGAGAAGCAGCTGAAGAGCAAACTGAATTTACCGTAGAGCTGACCGAAGCTGGAGCGCAAAAGATCGCTGTCATCAGGGCAGTGAAAGGAGCGCTTGGTCTTGGTCTGAAAGAAGCTAAAGAGCTTGTAGACGGAGCACCAGCAGAACTCAAGGCGGGAATGAAGAAAGAAGACGCCGAAGCACTCAAAGCTCAGCTCGAAGAAGCTGGCGCTAAAGTGACCCTAAAGTAGAAATGAACAAATGCCTGTAAGGCATATTGTGAATTTCCGTCCGAATCTGCTCTTTCCTAAAGCAGATTCCTGGACGATGTAAACAAACCCTGCGAGATATATTTCTTGCTGGGTTTGTTTCATTTAGTTTGAATTCAAGATTTAATGACCATTTGAAATATTTTTTTGAGTGTATACGTATACAAGCCGGTTTTGAAATGGTTATAGTTTACTAGCAGTCGTGGTATCCTGCTTGGATGCTTAATTTCCCACTTATTTCAGCCGATAAAAAGTACATTTTCTTCTTCAAGCTATTGTTATTGATTGCACTGGTTGTTTTACGGTCTCTTGATTCCATCAAAGCGTATCTACCGATTGAAATATGGAATGTAGTAATGATGTTTTTGGCCGTAAGTGTGGTATTCAATTTGGTGCGATTTATTACCATCACTGCTTATCGGACACGAAACAAATTAGAGGCCGGACAGCGAGACAACTTC
>Ga0307971_1001223_pt1 | contig 13029 bp, 6 predicted proteins | sample OrgLakmetagen714_FD_201820 | JGI IMG/M metagenome (GOLD analysis project Ga0307971, IMG submission 201820) | Saline water microbial communities from Organic Lake, Antarctica - #714 | ecosystem: Environmental > Aquatic > Non-marine Saline and Alkaline > Saline | place: Antarctica: Organic Lake... | reverse complement strand
ATGACGAGTGCTATTATGTTCTCTAGCCCTTGCCTTTTCGTAACTTTTAGCCTAGAGAACATAATAGCACTCGTCATGGCAAAATCCTGCGTTGGAGGGAGCCCTGACCATCATTTGCATCCGGAGCTCTATTCTGCACAATTCTCGTTCCTCCAACCGGCCCTGTTTTCCCATCTAGCATTTTCTACGCCACCACTTTTTGTCTGGCTCATCGTGTTCGCTTTCTAAACGCGCACTAGGTGGCCATCTACGGCTACGAAGACCGCCACGGCGCTCACCGGTGGGGCGCAGACCGATCCTACGAGCTTCCTGCTTCCGGCACCCCCGCAGGCGCCTACTTGAACATCGCCAACATCATCGAAGTGGCCAAACAGGCAGGCGTACAAGCCATTCACCCGGGCTACGGCTTCTTGTCGGAGTCGCCGCAATTCGCGCAGGCGTGCAGCGACGCTGGCATCGTGTTTGTGGGGCCTACCGTGGACAACTTGAACGACTTCTCCGACAAGACGAAGGCCCGCGCGCTGGCGATTGCCGCAGGAGTGAGCGTGGTGCCAGGCACGGATGGCCCTGTAACCAGCGTTGACCAAGCTGAGGCCTTTGTGGAAGAGTTTGGTTTGCCGGTGATTATTAAGGCGGCCATGGGTGGGGGCGGCAAAGGGATGCGTGTGGTGTACCAACTCGAAGACTTGGCCCCCTTCTTTGCGTCGGCCTCGTCCGAAGCTAAGGCCTCGTTTGGCGATGGGAGCTGCTTCATCGAGCGCTACGTGTCCGACCCTCGGCACATCGAAGTGCAAGTGGTGGGCGACGGCAAAGGCGGCGCCGTGCACCTCTGGGAGCGCGACTGCTCGGTGCAGCGGCGCCACCAGAAAGTCGTGGAAATCGCGCCGGCGTGGAACTTGCCTGCGGAGACGCGGCAAGCGTTGCATGCAGATGCGCTGAAATTGGCCACCACGGCCAAGTACAAGAATGCAGGCACGGTGGAGTTCTTGGTGGACAAGGAGGGGCGCCACTATTTCATCGAAGTGAACCCTCGGATTCAAGTGGAGCACACGGTGACGGAAGAGGTGACCGGTATTGACTTGGTCCAAACCCAGTTCTTGATTGCGGCTGGTGCGAGCCTAGAGGAGCTGGGCCTAGTACAGGAAAACATTCACGCAAGAGGGGTCGCGCTGCAGTGCCGCATCACCACCGAAAACCCCGAGCGGGGATTTGCCCCGGACACGGGCACCCTGGCGGTGTACCGGCACGCGCAGGGGGCGGGGATGCGGATCGACGGGATTGGCTACAGCGGGATGCAGGTGACCCCATACTACGACTCTTTGCTGGTGAAGTACACGGCCCGCGCCCCGACCTGGGAAATGGTTGTGCGAAAAATGCGCCGGGCGCTGCTGGAAATGCACGTGCGCGGGGTGAAGACTAATATCTTATTTTTGATCAACGTGCTCAACCACCCTGACTTCATTGATGGCGTCATCACCACCAGCTTCATCGACACCAATCCGGAGCTCGTAAAAACTACGGGTTCGCAGTGGCGCACCGCCAACTTCCAGTCCTCCCACGAGCGCGTTTACGCCAACGAGAAGTACCTACGGTACATCGCCCACTTGGCAGTCAACGGCCACCCGAAGGAATTGGGCGCAAACTTGGCGTCCCTGGCGCAAGTGCCGCAATCGGTGCGTCACGCGGAGGTGGTGCCACCCAACCTCGACTTGATTGCGGCCGCGCACAAGGCAGACCATGCCAAGACGACGGCAGGCAAAGGTGGCGAGGCATACGCCGCTGCCGTACCCAAATGGCGCACGTTGCTCCGCGAGAAAGGCCCCGCCGCGCTGGCTGCGGCCGTGCGCGCGCATGACGGCGTGCTGCTCACCGATACCACCTGGCGTGACGCGCATCAGAGCTTGCTGGCCACTCGGATGCGCACGGCGGAGCTCCTGACCTCGGCGAAAGGCACGCGCGCTGCTCTTGGCGCCAACTTGTTCAGCTTGGAAATGTGGGGTGGCGCCACCTTCGATGTGTCGATGCGGTTCTTGCGGGAGTGCCCGTGGGAGCGGCTGGAAAAATTGCGCGAAGCGGTGCCCGACGTGCCTTTTCAAATGCTGCTCCGCGGGGCTAATGCCGTGGGCTACACCGTATACCCTGACAATGTGGTCTACAAGTTCTGCCAGCAAGCCTTCGATTCGGGAATCGACATTTTCCGCGTGTTTGACAGTTTGAACTACGTGCCGAACATGGAGCTCGGCATTAAGGCGGCCAACGCTGCCGGTGGGTTCGTCGAGGCCGCCATCTGCTACACCGGTGACGTCACCGACACCTCCTCGTCCAACCAGTACACCTTGGACTACTACCTGTCCTACGCGCAAGAACTCGTGGATTTAGGCGCGCATTCGCTGGCCATCAAGGACATGGCGGGTTTGCTCACGCCTCGGGCGGCCACCATGCTCATCTCGGCGCTGCGGGAGAAATTCCCGGACACCTTGCTCCACGTGCACACGCACGACACCGCGGGAGTGGGCACGGCGACTTACATGGCGTGTGCCGCGAGTGGGGCGGATGTGGTGGACGTGGCGATGGACGCCATGGCGGGCATGACGTCACAGCCGGCCATGGGCGCTGTGGTGGCGGCCCTCCAAAACGGTGACTACAACAACAACGCACACAAGGACAGCAACAATGGCGTCGGCGGCGGCACCGGCGTGTCCCTGGCGGCCATCCAAGAGCTGAACCGATACTGGGAAGACGTCCGATCCCTGTACTTGCCGTTTGAGTCCGGTCAATTGAGCGGGTCGTCGGACGTTTACCAGCACGAAATCCCTGGAGGCCAGTACACGAATTTGCTATTTCAGTCCAAGCAGCTCGGTTTGTCGGGCCGTTTTGCCGAAGTCAAGAAGGCGTACCGGGAGGCCAACTTGCTCCTCGGGGACATTCCAAAAGTAACGCCCAGCTCCAAGACGGTAGGGGACCTCGCTCAATTCATGGTGTCGCAAAAGTTGAGCCCCGACGACGTCCTCGAGCGCGCCGAGAAGCTTCCGCTGCCGGCTTCGGTAGTGGAATATTTCCAAGGGGCTCTGGGGGTGCCGCCATTCGGGTTCCCGGAGCCGCTGCGGTCGCGCGTGCTGGCGGGGAGGCCACTGGCAGATGGCTCGCCTTGCTATGCGGGAAGGCCGGGCGCAGACCTGAAACCCTACGATTTCGAAACGGCTGCCGCGAGCCTGCGCCAAGCCTACGGGGAGGCCTCGATTTCCGACAAGGACGTGCTGAGCCACGCCATGTACCCCGGGGTGTTCAAAGACTGGAAAACTTTTTCGGCAGTGTTTGGGCAGGTCTCACAGCTCCCGACGCACGTGTTTTTGAACCCCATGGAGGTGGGGGATGAAGTAGCCTATGAAGACATGCCCGGCCGCCGCACGTACCTCAAACTCGCGGGGATATCCGGGATCAACCCCCAGACCGGCAGCCGCGACGTGACCTTCGAAGTGAACGGCGAGCGGTGGTTCATTGCGACGACGGATGACGGCCCGGCAGACGGTGGCAGTGGCGGCGCGGGCACTGCAGTGCGCAGGCCGAAAATCGACCCCACGGCCACGGGGGACGTCGGGAGCCCCATGCCAGGCGTGATTGTCGACGTGAAAGTGCACACCGGCATGAAAGTGCGCGAAGGGGAGCCCCTGTTTACCCTGTCGGCCATGAAAATGGAGACGTCCATCAAGGCGCCCCGGAGCGGCACTCTCGCCAAAGTGACCGTGAACCCTGGCGACAGCGTCAACGCTGACGACCTTCTTGCGTCTATTGAGTAAACATTTTGACGAGGGATGCACAATCGGCAGTGAAAGTTTCCAACAAGACCATTGGGGTTTGTTGTTTGTTGGTCTTACTGGCCAATTGATCTATCGAAGTGTGATTGTCCTACATCCCTAGAATACAATGGCGGCCTAACACTTGAGTTTTTTATTTCCCCTTGCTTTGAATCCTTCGTCCTTCGTCCTAGTCCTAGGTCCTAGAAAGTTATAATCACAAAAATCCAAAATAACATACGGATTACGTATATCTACTAGTATATAAGATAAACTGCCCATAAAATGGAAATTGGCATACCGCTGTATAGTTTCCCTATTTATATTGAGAGACACCCTTAAAACTTAAATGCTTAAAAGGCAAATGAACACCCAGTAGAACGAAGAACTTACTTCAAGGAAACTTAGGCCTTAGGCCACTTTAACGCCGGAGAAGAGATCAAGATAAAAGAAGAAAAGATTAAGATAAAAGATTTCCTTATTCTTTAGGCTGCCATGCTAATATATATATATATATATGGCTTTTTTTGTTTTTAACCGTACAATGCGCAATCATTATTAGTTTCTTCCTTCATGCACAACAAGTCACACCGAGAAAAAGCACAGGAGGAATATAACATGCCGCACAACAGTCTTTAGTCTGATCTTCGTCATCTCAACGGCCTCAGCAGTATCCCAATTGTCAGCAAATTCCCGGGCACGCACACGCGCCGCCTGAGCTCGAGGGCGCAATTCAGCAATCACCCATCCGGTAAATTGGTTCAGCTTCACGAAGCATCCGCGCAGCGCCTGTGGTATGGTTGCTACTTCGCGTTTTGCTTGCACACTAACGAGGTCCTTCTGGCCCCGCCATTTTGGGCGAGAAGGCACCGGGGCAGGCGGGGACGGAGCATCATCATCCTGAGGCTGTGACACATGTGAAGATGCTGGTTCCGTTTCCAAAGGTGTCGTCTCAGCTTCTCTTTGGTTCGATGAAGAGGTGGGTATCGCGACGGAGCTAGAGCTCACGTAATTGACATCCAAATCTTCTTGTACAATCACGAACTCACTGGGTGAGCTCTCCAATTGCGCACCACAGTCAAGGTCTAAAGAGTCGTCTCCCTCATAGTCGTCATCAGCGTCACCAGGAATAGGCGCTGGTTCGTGAGGTAAGCTGCCCACGGTCTCTATGGCACGGGCTCCTTCTTCAGGCACGTAAACAAGTGTTGGCAGAAATTCTGAGCTGTCATCGAACACGCGAAGCTCGCTGTCGGCATCGTCGTGGTGCATGGTGTCACCTCTGACAATCCACGACTGCGTAGAAGCAGGCACCATGACGGCTGTGCCGCACGAGACGACCCACCGCCCGCCGACTGCCAGAAAGCTAGCAACCGTCTCCACCAGTGCTAATGCCAATGGGACTTGTGGAGCTGCTGTAGTAGCCTCAGTCATCGCTGTTTGAATTGCAGTATTCAAGTTGCTAGTTGTTGCTGCAGTGCTGCTACCCACGACAGCGACTGGAGCTGCGTTTGTTCCGGATCCTCTACCAGTCTTCGGCATAATTGCCAAAATGGCCGCAACTAGGGCAAAGCCTACTATCATGGTTAAAAAGATCAATCCTTGTGACCTGCGGGATCTACTCTTTGCCCATTGCCAGCAATTCTGCAGTTGTGTACATCGCGCATGGAGAAAGGTTGAGACGGCACTGGTGACGTCACTGTGAACTTGAGAAGATTTTGAGGATTCATTCTTGTTATCCTCGACGCCATCGTTGGGCGGAGATGGAGGTGGCGTGCAATCTTGGGGATTGCCGCCACACTGGCGCAGCCCAGCGACGGTCTCTAATGTTGCAAGATATGACGGTGACTCCACTTCGTCTCGCTGCGTGGGAAGCCCCTTACGTGTCAGCTCCGGACTTTTGGCTGAATCGTGTTTTGTAGCATCTGACGCCGGATTTGATGCGACGCGTAATAGATCAAGATAGCTTGATTGACTTTCTCGATGAAGAGATGCCGCCTGTCAATGAATTTGAGGTGTTATGAACGAGAATGATCGAGAATGTGAAGCATTCTAATCCTTCATCGAATGTACATAAGTTCTCCCCTTCGAGCGTTAAAAATAAATAACAAACCCTACCTTTGTATGAGGTGTTTCTTGATTCACTTGACCAGCGAAAGCTAGCACATCCAGTAGCGTGTGCTCTTTGTTATCTTTGACCTTGTTACGCCGCCTTTCACCTCGCAAGTATTCTAGGGCCATCAACACACGGTCCTCAGACAAGTCCGACATCATCGCAAGCGAACCCGCGAGCCTGCGAGGCAAAATTTAATAGTTTTCTTAATGTTCGATGTAAATTTAATCCGTGTTGAGCCCTCGTTGCTGTTGTATCTTGCGCTTAAGCGGAACGGAAGCAAACAACGTGAACTATACAGAACGTGGAACGTGGAATGTTTACCAAAAAACGGTCGCGCCAAAATAAGGATTGGGTACTTTTGCCTTGAGCCTCGAGAATCTTTACGAGGAGGAATAAAACACCCCGATTCCGACCTGAAAATTTTGCTTCATCATCGCTTGTCGTTTGTCGCGAGCTATCGCTCAACAAAACTCTTGTGCACCAAAAAATGTTTGTCCTCAAACGCACCGACAATGCTGGCTCCCTTGGCTCCACCCTGAGGAACCTTTCTTCCCTGAAGTGGGTTGGTGCGTACATGGTTATCATGCGCGTAGCATTCTCGTACCAAAACGGTGGTGGCTTCTTCACGAGCCACCGCTCCGCTCCGGTCGAGTTCTAGACATTCCCAGGAGCATGTATGAAGAACGACATCAATTACCTGATGCACGCGAGTGAATTATTCTCCATACCGTGCCGTTTTGGAATGAAAGATACTATGCTGCGGGGTCCTCATCGAAAGTTGTGCGAATACCGGTGCGTGTTGTGTTTTCTTCTGTTGTGCTCACGTGTTCATGTGCCACCCTCTGTGTGAGCCAATTCCAAGTGATTACTGAATTAGATGACGAAGCTGAGGCTGGAACTAATTACTCCAAACTTCTGTGAAGATCAAATTCTGACGAGGCATTTGTATGATGGATTGACTCTCATTGCGAGAGATCATTTCTGTAGTGATAGTTGTATTTGTGTGCACATGCCTGATCATTCTTTTCTGTCAATTTAAATCAGGTCCTCGGCCGTTGTCGCTTTTCGGAGGAGAGGATTGGAGCATCGTACATTTGTCGCGGTGAGACCCTCTGTGGACCTTTATTGTTCTCCTTTGCTATAGCGTCGAATATTAGTAGGCCCTACTGTGTTGACATGTGCGTGACGAAACCCGGATGAAAAACTATCTCGTAGGTCTCCAGCCTAGGACGATTAAACAATCTGACTGCCTTCCAACTGAGCACATATCTCCATTATTTTGTCTTGAATTATGTACGCCTCAAGCTTCCTCAGTCTTTGAACCGTAGAAACGTTGACCCTGGCTTCCCTCCTCTTGGTCTCTTGTCAGGCGTCCGTGTATGGGGGGGGTCGAGCTGGCGTCTGTCTTATCTCACCACTCAACCAAGGCAAGCCCCGAAAAGGTGAGGACCATTGGGCAATTTGATCCGTCGAGTCCGTTACAGTAGGGGTATACCTCTTGGTAAAAGAGAAGAAAAAAAAACGATGTTGGAATGATGCCTAACAACCTTTTTAACCTTAGGACACCTTAGCAGGCGTTTTCCGCCGGTGACTATTACCTTTGTTTTTGACCAGCATCGTTTTTAAGGGTAGATTGGAAAACAGAATTTTTCTCCTTGATAATGTTGTTGCGCCTGTGAAGATTTATCTTTACCCATTTAATCATAATGCCTTCTTGCGCGGGTATTGCCACCTCGGCAGTTCACTGTTTTGAGTTGTGGGGCCCGCGTGAGAGGCCTTCGTGCTGACAAATGCATACTCAAGGACGTTTCTGAGGCCACACGTGTTGTTGGAGAGAAGCACTTGATTAATACGCACGTGCTTTTGATTCCTGTTCAGTTGTGCCGCTTTTACTTTGCACACTCCGCAATAACTTTTTTTCTTTTACCTCTGTCTTTGGTTCTTTTTCGTGCACAGACAAGAAGAAACGGCTGTAGTCTCTTTGGCCGATTCAACAGAAAGAGACTCAAGAATTTTTCCTGGTGCGTTTACATTATAGATAAGTTCTCATCTCCTGTTTAGTACGTTGAAAAGCGCAATTATATCGAGTGTGTTATGTTAGTATCGAGATGATGACCTCTACACCTTCTTTCCCCGGCATAACGACCTTGTTGAAAACGAAGGACTCCCTCCTATAGCCAGTGAGTGCGAGTATGAACTGATCGATCCACACACACGTGTATACATGTGCATTATACCTCTCTCTGAGTACAGCCCAGTGAGAGAGATAAACTAGGGAGGACTCCTGCAATGAGGAACTCTGCAAATCTTCTCTCTGAGGACAATGGTTGTTCCCCTGACGAGAAAACTGTCAGTGTCATCCTTGTTCTGAGCTGGCCTCTCTTTTTGCTGCATGTTTTGGCTCTAGGCTTCTTGCTTTCTTTTTGTCGCTCACCGAACCTGTGCTTTGTTTGCCTCTTTCACGTGCAGGTAATTGGTTCAGCGATGGCGTTGAATTCCTTGCCCATCTGCATTTGAAGAAAACTCTCATTGCGAGTTCTCGGTGATTTACGGCGCTCTGCTTTTGATGTATTTCTGTGCTTAACCAGCTAAAGCAATTATTACTTAATATCGGGTCCTTTTCCTTTTATATTTCATAGTTATCACATAGAAAATGGTGTCAATTTCGAGTCTATATATGCAGCAATTCAATACAGGTATCAGAATTAATGGAACATGCATCTTATATCCAATCCGCAATCCGTGGCTCTTCGCTGGCGGGAAGAGTCGAGGTGCCAGTTTTAATTTGGGTTTCACTGTGGTTCAAAAACCACCGCGTTTTTAGTTTTGAGTTCGAATTTGAGTTGAACGAGTTTGAGTTTGAGGGCCTGTTGACTGTTGACAGCTGACTGACGAGGGCCAAGCGCCAAGGACCAAGGAATTTAAGGAATTTCTAAGGAATCGCCGAAGTGGGAATTAAAAGTACAAGTAAAGTTGGTGTGTCTTAAGTCGACAGGCAGTCGGAAGTCAGGCCACAGGCCACGACTCCATTCCTTTCCTGTTTTTGAATTCAATACTGACACACAACAGAGCGACAAGCGACATGTCTAGGCGAAGGTCCTCTGCACGTCGGCGATATGGCGGCAGCTTTGAAGCTTAGGAACAATGATAGAAATTTCAAAATTTACCCGATGCCCGTGCACCTAAGAAGTCCTATAACACCGCAACCCGCAAAGCTGCAAGCGCAATCTGCGTGTCCCAATGGGCGGCGGCCTTCAGGAAGCTGGAAGCTGCATTCCAATCGTCTCTTGCTATTACCATCCTTTTGCGACCTCGAGTTCACGCAAAACAAGTCCATCTTCGAGCACCAACAGTGACGGGTGACAGTGGCCAGCGGCACAGCTGTGGTATGGCACAAACGCTAGCACCGTGCCCACTGGAAACGCCTCAAAATCGATGGGGCTCCCATCGGCCGTGGACACTTCGCCCATTTCCTGTGACATGCCCTGCAGTTGCAGGCCTGCCGCGGGGTCACCATTCTCGTGACCACCCCCCGAGGAGGCGGAACCGCGGGGTTTCGGAGACCATGCGGTGTGGGTGAAGGCCCCGTAATGGAGGGTTTTGCCCTGCCCTCCACCCTGCGCCGTCCAGCCCATATCCACCTGTAGAGTGTTGCTCTTGGGGTAGTGGCCGACCACGCGCGTTAATATGCGCACAGCCACGTCGTCTGCTCGGCAAGCTCCTAAAGCGACCTAGTAGGAGGAACAACGAAGTAAAAAAAGTTGTAAGCGTACATATAGGAAAGAGGACTTACGGAATACATCGTGATGGAAGGTTGGCAAGTGTGAAACAAATCAACACTCATTAGCAAATGGCCGTGTCAACAACTACTGCATATGCACACACACACACATAAGCCCAAAAGTAAACTTACTGCACTGCAACAGCAGCAATCGTCTTTATCATGATCTAGTGTGCTAGGTCACCACACCTGAGCGGCGTCAAAAAAGGCGTAGTTGCCTGGGTGCATCTCTGTGACGCCAACGTTGCGGTAACCGTCAGAAGGTGGCAAACAGCAAGTAGGGGTGGAGCCTATGGACACGCTCAGTCGCTCCGCGTCAGCTGCGGCGCTCACGCCTTGATGATGACTAGGTCCACCCCCCAACATTCCATTACTATCACCGCCACTAGTGCCACTATTGGAGCGCAATCGTAAAGCGTCTCGTACAACCTTGGCAGCTTCCGCGCAGGCATCCCTTTCCGCTGCGGCAACGTGTTGCACCCAAGCTTCGGGGGACAATGAGATGTCGTCGACGTGGCTGATAGGTGGCGGGTCGTAGGCGTGCCCACCTGAACAAAATGCCGACGACAGAAGGATAAAGAATATTAAGTGATTCGGTATGCATAATCACAGAAACAAAAGTGAGGATGCGTCGAAAGGTTGACCATTCTGACACTCAAAACACGCGTGCCTATTCGCTTTCCTGCATACGCATATTCCACTCACACTCCTTCGCACTTACCAACCCATTCCTGTTCTCTATCAATCTCTTATTCATACCCACTCTCACCATGAGTGTAAACGCCGTGCAACTTGGTCCATTCGCAGCCTGCAACTTTGGCAGCGAGACGAGCCAGTTTCAAGCGCTCTTCGGCCACAAAAGGGTCTAGGCCTTCGCGACGATAGCCACAGTCTACCATCAAGACCACACGCCAGGGCCGACCACACCCTCGTACTTCTCTTGACTGAAACTTACGAGAAGCAGGATGGCTCCCGCTGCCTACGTCACCACTGCTCAATGCGAAAGGGTCGTCACTGTGCGCTTTTGGCCATCCGATAGGCGGGTGCGCCAAAATTGCGTCGAGTTGAGCGTCGCTGTCGACGCACACGATTAGGCTACCGTCTAGCTGGTCGGCCAAACGAGCGCACATGGGTACCTTGTCTGGAGTGAGCGGGCACGCGTACAAGATATCTTTGAAGCCACGCGACGCAAAGAAGTCGACTTCAGCTATGGAAGACGCGCAAATGCCGCTCCGTTGCCCACCCGTCTGCAAAAGCGCAACTTCCACGGTCTTATGGGTCTTCACGTGAGGGCGCAGCGAGACCCCGAGCTTGGAAGCAGTTGCCTGCATCCGATCAGCGTTTGCTTTGGCAATTCTTAGATCAACGGCATAGCAAGGCGTTCGAACCTGATCAACGGTGCAAGGGTACTGCTTTACTGCATCCTCGGCTGCTCTTGGTGCAGATACCTGAGCATGCAGTATATGGCCAGTAGGAGGCGTGGAACTCATAGCACGAGCAGTGCTTGGGTCTTCACGAATAGAGCTAGCATCACGAGCGTCCGAAGAGGCGCGACGTTGATGTTTTTTTGGACGTTCGTTTGACGGTGAAGCTGACAAGTGAGCATCTATGGTGTGGTCTGAGGAATCGAATAGGCCAACGATGAGCTCAACAGCACACGCCCATGCCAAGCCTAGCCCAAGGAGACGGCGGCGAGATTGAAGACTAGTTTGATATTTCGAAGACCTATCGCCGTTTGAGTCTGGCATATCTAAGAGAGCTCGAAAGGAAGAGTCCAAGTCATTTCTCGGTGGTTTCTTATCTAGGAAGCCCATAATCTCAGCCGCTTTTACGAGCGGTCCTGCGTCCGTTGGGGGAACAAGGGGCATAAAAACCAGAACCAAAAATGGCAATCGCCCACGTAAAGCCATCACACTTCAGCTAAACTGCCTAGCCTCTAACCCGTGGCCTGCTAAATTATCTACGGCGTGAATTGCTGAAGTAATGCACACTACATGGTAAAAATATGGCGCAGGATCTGATCAAGTCAACATCGGAGCGCCCAATTATCCGACCTCTGGCCAAGGGTACCCTTCTCCCGTCTAAGTGCAGTCGTAGTGCAGTAGACCACTCTGTCTACTTAGCTCTAGAGCTACTACAGGAGCGAAGTAGTGCAGGCGTCGCGGCGTCGCGTCATCGTCTCGTCTGGTCGTCTCGTCTGGTCGTCAGAACTTTTCCCAGCTTCGAAAAATATTTCGTCGTACAGGAGCAGTACAGGAGTATCTTTTTCTTTTTCTCACTTTTTCTTGCAATCTTCTTTCTCATCAGCTGCAAGCTGCAAGTAAAACTGAACTTAGAGATTGTAGAAGATAGAGTAGTATAACTGTAGTTGGTCGCTGCTCTCGTGCGCTCCTCGGCAGGTAATAGGCTTCGCTCGGCAAGTTGTTGAAAGGTTGCTTAAAGCGAAGAGCCTACGAGACTTTTACTGTACTTTGATTTATACCCTAATGTTCTAATGATGATGTAATATATTGGCCTGCTGGTCAGGTACGCTGTGATCTTTCTGAAAACTCTTTCTTGATTTTCATGACAAACCCATGGTTCTTCGTCATATATATGATACTGTGAATCTTTATTGAAGGTTTTATTCGTCCACGTGTGCGGGGCACATTCATAGAGGCCTGAAGCACGGTCGGAGTCGACGAAGCGCAGACAGGAGGCTTGGGTTCAAACAAGTTAGTCTTAGTAGACAACGAGGTCGCATTCAAGTTTGTGGAAGGCGCCATGTGCAGAAATGACAACAAAAGTGCGGATCAGAAGGCAGAAAGTCACGAGCCCTCCGCCTGCTACATATATTGCATCATCTGTATCTTCTTTCCAATCAGCTTATTGTGTACTCCATGTCGCCTATGTGGAGAGAAATGTCAGCGACAAAGAAATATCCGTCAGAGACGACGCGAAGAGATTCCTGAAATATCAGGCACATCGCAGATTGAAGAAGAGAGGCCGGATCCAAATTGCATCGATCTTGTCTAGATAGTAGTCTGCGATCTACCTTAAAATCCTCAAAGACATGAGAAGCGCCTTGGTGCTGTGTAATGTAACCGGAACGGATCACGACTGTGAATCGTGATTGTGCAGCAACGCACGAGGACCCCCTTACTTTGGATCTCTGTTCTATTTTGAATAAGAATGAATTACTTCAATGAAACATCTTAAGACCTCATAAGGAATCTCAATACGAGTGCTGGTGTATCGAACATCGCAATATTAAGTGATAGTAAAAGTGATATTTGGTGATTAATCCCAGTGCCATGCGCCATGTGATCATGTGCCATTGCCTACCTCTAGGGCAGTATCAA
>Ga0307971_1001217_pt1 | contig 13049 bp, 9 predicted proteins | sample OrgLakmetagen714_FD_201820 | JGI IMG/M metagenome (GOLD analysis project Ga0307971, IMG submission 201820) | Saline water microbial communities from Organic Lake, Antarctica - #714 | ecosystem: Environmental > Aquatic > Non-marine Saline and Alkaline > Saline | place: Antarctica: Organic Lake... | reverse complement strand
TTATATCCTCCTGGCGACAAAACGACCAAACGACAACCAAGGAAAATTGGTCCGTCATACACCAAATCCGCTGTCCCGTTCTTGTTTTGAAAACTGCTGTAAGTTTCGACCAAGTAGGTTACAGCGTCGACATGTGACGGCCCATCTTGGCGATGCGCTTGGTGAAGCTCGCGGCGTTGCTGTCGGTCCAGTGCTTGACGAATTCCAACTCGTCGTTCTCGTTGATGCGCAGTCCGAACGATATGTCGGTACCGTCCGATTTGTAGGCCGCGAGTCTAAAACTGCCTCCACGCATCTCCCAATAGGCCTCGGTCTCGATTCCGCTTCGAGTCATCATGTCGTCGATGCCCCCTCCGTTGTAGTACCACTTGAGCGACTTTTGGTACTGGTCCTGTACGTCCTCTAGGTTCGAGTCCACGCCGGTGGGGAAACCGTGGATCAAGACACCGGCCGCGGTATTGTCGGGGCCGTCTTCGATGACGGTCGAGTCGTTTCCGGGGAAAGCCAGGCGGATGGTCTTGTCTTGGATCTCGAGCTGTGTCTCCTGCACCGAGATGCTGTTGATGACGCCCATGACGTCCAGGTTGCCGTTCACCGTCATCTTGTCTTCCACGAGTCGCACGATGTTGTTGGAGCCCAGGAAGAAGTCGTGGAAGCCCGACTGCGTGGCCTGGTACGTGAAATCGTCCGCGGTGGCGCTGAACGTGTTGTCGCCGTTCAGACGAACGAGCGCGTCGCCTCCGGACCCCCTCTGGAGCGTGGCGGTGTCCTCGCCCTCGAAGACCGCCACACCCGTCGAAGATACTGTCACGTTGTCTGTACCAGACAAGATGGCGTTGCTCGCCCCGGCCGCGCTCCATGTCTGGCCGGCCGTGAACGTGACGTTGCTGTCGGCGCTCAAAGTCACGTCCTTGGTCATTCCGTCCATGCCGAAGGACGTTCCTTCCGTGTTCAATGTCAGGAGGTTGGATGCCGTGGCGGACATCTCGAGGGTGGAGAGCGTGATGTTGGAATTGGTGTCGACAGACATCTCGTCCGCCGCAATGAACCTCAGGTCGTTGCCCGCGTCGATGTTGACGTCCTGTTGCGCGCCGATCGCGACACTCCCGTCGTTCGAGAGACTTACGGTCGAATTTCCTCCCGCACCTGAGAGAATGATGTCGGATTTAGCGGTGAATAGCATGTCGTTACTGGCCGTCACGTCGACGTTGCTGTTGGCGAAGGCCAACAGAGCGTGGTTTTCGTGGTCGAGCTCGATCCAGACGTTGTCGTTGGCGGCGCTCAGACGGATATCTTCTTGTTGTGCCGTGATAGTCACGTTGCTCTCCGCGTATAACGTCAGGTCGTTGCTGCTCGTCAGGCTCATGTCGTTGTTGGCGACGAACGTCATGTCGCCTTCGAGAGTCAGGAGGATTTCGGTCGTGGCGGGATCGCCCGAACTCAACAACAATTCTCCGTCGGGTGTGAGGGACATGTTCGAGCCGGTCGCGAAGTTGATGCCGTTGGGTGCGTCCAGGAAGAGATTGTTGGAAGCCGATATGGTCATGTTGCTGTTCTCCGCGTCCATCCAGATGCTGGCGTTACTGTTGCCCAGTGAGATGTTCAGGCTCTCGTCGGGCACGGTGGCGATGTAGGTCTGATTGGACACGCCGGCCTGTCGCCCGACGTTCAGGGTGTGTACGTCGTCGACGGTGAAAGCGATGAGTCCGGACGAGGCCACCTCGAAAGCCGACAGGTTTTTGCCGTAGACACGGGGTAAAGAGATGGCTCCGAACATTGCCTGAAACTCGTCTTCGGGGTATTCGTCGTTGGGAGAGGGTGCGTCGACGTAGTTCACGGCGAAGTTGCTGTCCCCGGCGAGGAAAGAGTAGTCATTGTTCGCCATGTCAAGAGAGGTAGTCCAGTCAGGAACGACGGGTCGGTATATAGTTTGAACGAAGGAAAAAAATTGTAAGCACGGTGAAATTCCTCTCTCTTTGCCCATTGTTCACCACGATCACGTGGAAATATCGTTTACCTTACGGAGCATCCACGCCCCGTTACGGATGTCTTTCAGGAACGGAAACGTGTCGTGGGGCTCGAACCGTTTCTCTCGCTCCGGACTCGCGACCGACCTCAGTTTTTTCTTGGCTCCGAGGATGTCTCCCAACGTGGGCACCGTCGTTTTAGAGGGATCACGCCCGGTTCCGGTCGTTTTTGCGTCGCCGCCTTCTTGCATTCGGGGTTTGTGTAAAGAAAACATGCCCGTGGCGATCTGCGAAAGGACGGCGAACATGCCGCCGCCACCTCCTCCACTTTCTCCGTTTCGTTGTTCTGACGGTTTTTGAGATGGTTGTAACGAAGGTACATATCCGTCCATTTTCATGCAGTTTTTTACGGACTCAAGAGGAACGCCCGCTTTCAGCATACGATTGTACTTGTCGCCGGGACCCGGGGGAAATGGAGGTCCAGGCGTTTTCGCGTTCGTCGATTTGTTGAACGTCAATGGCGGAGGTGGAGGTGGAGGTGGCGGAGGTGGTCGTTTCGCAAAAGGCGGTGGCGGTGGTGGACGTGGAGGCGGAGGTGGAGGCGGAGGTAAAACCGGTTCTTGTTCGGTGCGCCTGATCTGCAAGAGCCTACATTCCAAGCCGTAAGATTGTACCCCTGTCCACATGTATTCGACGCTGAACAGCGCGGAGACGAGGTCGGTACGCATCAGAGAGGTGCAGTCCATGGGACGACCACACGAATCGAACGCCGCGACGTTTCCCCTGACGTTGCGAAGTTTGACGTGGACGTTGGTCACGTCCAACGACCCGTCCTGTTCGATCCGAAACGGGTTCTGGTGTTCGGACTTTGTCTTTCCCAGCATCTCGACCGGATAAGACCTCCGTACACAATCCGACACCTTTTCGAGACAAGACTCCATTCGCTCGCGGAACGCGACGTGACACGCGTTATGACCACACATTCGCAAGCACACATATTCTTGTGCCCCCCGCTCTTCCAAGTCTAGAGACGAAGATAACACGAACGGAGGGGTTTGTATGACGAGACGATCCTTTCCGTAGCCGATGTTGAACACCAAAGAGTTTTTGCCCAGTCTAGTCGGCTTTTTGACGCGCAGGTCGGACACACTGACTTCGTCATATCGGAGCACCTTGAATGTCCTTTGGCTCCTCACCATGAATACCTCTCTTTCTCTCTCTCACACACACTCTTTTACAAGCCACACCTCTTTTATTTATCGATCTTCTCCCGTCAAAATCATCACGTCTTCTTCTTCTCCTCGTTTTTTTCTTTCGTCGTCGATTTTGGAGGACGGCGAGAGAGACACGGACGTGGCTAGGTGGTCGATGTTGAAAACCCGCGACTCCAGTGTGTCTAGAGCCAACAGTTCGATGTCCACTACGTTCCCGGCCAGCACGTCGCGGATGCACGCGTCGCTGGCATAGCCCAACACGCGCATGACGACCAACGCGTCACGCGCAGTCATCGTGCCCCCTTCAAACTCGCCCTCCCTTTCTGTTTCTGCGATCGTGAACGAGGGTGCGAACACGCTGAAAAAGGGGGCCACATTGTAATATTGCCGCATCATGCCGACGATGCTCCGGTTGTAGCGCGACAGAAGGACGTCTTCTTCGTTGGCTTCCTCTCTTCGTTGCACCACCCACATAGGTTCTGTGGCGGATGCACCTTCGGCCATCTTTTTGACGGTGCATATTGTTTTTCCGCGATATGAGTAACGGTCGACGGCATAGTCGGGCCATCTAGGTGATACGAGCGCCTTGACGGACTCGGTGTTCGAACGCCAAGTGGAGAGCACGTCCAGAAAGGTGTCAACCACCCAACCTCCGGCGATTGATGACCAGCCGTTGAAGCGACGCGTGCGTACTTTAGCCTCCCTGGAGCGTATCACCGACCGGCTCACGAGTATGGGTCGCATCCTGTCGTCACCCACGCAAAGACGCGTCCATACGTTACCCACCCACTGATACGCACAGTACAGCGCTCCGACGCACACCAAGAAAGCTTTTAATGCGGGTCCGGGAAAGATCGTGTGGCGAAAGGCGTTGTTGTCCATCGGTTCCGATGAAGATGATAGACTATGTTACAGACAATAATGGCGGGTCGCTTTATTCTGGGCTGTGTGTTGTCGGTGTGTGGCTCTAACCATAAAAGCTACGGTTATGCGTAAATAGAGAGCGGATTAAAATCGAAACCCAACGTCATGGTACTTCCGCCATCGAGGCAGGCTTCGGCGACACTGACATCCGTCATGGGTTACAAGACGCGCCTTCCCGCCGACATTTGTTCGTCCGGACAAGACAGTTGCGGTGTGGTCGCGCCCGTTAAAAAAAAGCCTGTCGCTCACCAGCGCACGCTCGATATGGAGCACATGCGCATCATGCAGCGCTTCGAACACAAGGAGGCGGAGCTCTCGACCATGCGCCGGGATCTGGAAGCCCTGAAACGGGACGTCGAAGCGCTCGAGGCCATTGGGCGCGCCAATTTGAGCGACCGCGATTTCGACAGGTTGATGTCTTCGCGCGACGACATAACCGACTTGACCTCCCGTATCAGACAGTACACCACAGACTCGAACGAAGTCACGTACCTCATGACAACCGGAGACATCCTCTTCAAGTACTATGACGTCGTGGAGAACGGAACGACCTGTCAACAACAGATGGCAGCTGCCGCATCTTTGAAGACGGCTAAAAACACAAAGACGTCAGACTCGACATCTTCGAAACGGGGGGTGACCACCAATGTCCATGCCAATGCCAACGTCGACGCTAACGCCAACTCCATATTGCGTTACTTTTGTACAAACGTGAATAATGCCGCGTCGTCATCCGCTTCCGCACCTGCTCCCCCCTCTGTGTGTGCTACTTCATCATCTCCTCCTCATCCTTCTTCTTCTTCTTCTTCTCATCCTTCCGGGGGAACGAATGTCTCTAACGAAGCGCGCGACAAGGGAGGAGGCAATGGGAGCGCGTCTTGTTCGGGCGACGACAGGGCCACGCTTTTGGACAAGTACATGTCCTGCATCGACAACAACTACATGAAGGGTGGTAATTGCCCACAACCCACTTCGGAACTCGCCGAGAAATGCCCTCACTGCGGCAGTGAGCACCGTGTGGTGTTGCTCCACGACGGCTGCGTGTACTGCAACGACTGCTTCACGCAGGAGTACATCCTCATAGACCACGAAAAGCCGTCCTACAAGGACCCGCCCAAAGAGATCATATACTACGCGTACAAGCGCATCAACCACTTCAACGAGTGGCTGAACCAGATACAGGGCAAAGAAACGACGGAGATACCAGACGACGTCTACGATCGCATCCTCCTCGAGATCAAGAAGGAGAAGATTACGAACATGGCGGTCCTCAACAAGGAAAAGGTCAAGGTCATCCTCAAAAAGCTCCGCATCAACAAATACTATGAACACGTCGCTCACATAATCTTCCGCCTCAATGGCGTCCCCGTGCCCCACATGTCCCCCGAACTGGAAGAGACGTTGCGCCAGATGTTTTTCCAGATCCAAGTACCATTTCTCCGCCACGCTCCCACGGAACGGAAAAACTTCTTGTCGTACAGTTACGTCCTTCACAAATTCATGCAGCTCCTCGAAAAGGACGAATATTTGCCGTCCTTTCCGTTATTGAAGTCTCGGGATAAGCTCCACCAACAGGACGTCATCTGGCAGAAAATATGTTACGACCTGGGCTGGGCGTTCTACAAGAGCATCTGACACGAACGATCACTCGCTTCGCCAAGCACACGGGAATATAAAATGTCGACGCCCAGCGTCTAACCCTAACGGATGTCTACCATCGTGTTGCTATTACACCTCCTGCATCGCGTGTTCGTCGTCGTATTTACCCCATCTCCAAATCTAGGCGTCGCCGTGTCGGAACGATATCCCACGCCCATCGACATCATACGGGAGGGATGCGACGAAGGAGTTTATGGCAGTCCGTGACGAGGCGCCAAGCACACGATCACGTAATATTACCCACTTCGAATAGCGCTGGGTGGCGTGGACCATTGCACAAAAAAGTTGATGCGGAGTGGGGGGTGAAAGTATACGACCGTACTTCATATAAATCACAAGCCTAACAGACATTGCAGTACAGAACATCGCAGCACGATGCAGAAGATATACGTTTGCAAAAACGCGAAGGTCGGCAAGAATGGAAAGCCAGGCAAGCCTGGTCCCCTGCCCAAGTACGAGGGCTGGGTCGAACCCATTCCCTTCACTTGCTTAGGAGACACCTCCGTAAACATGTTTGTGGTACCCGCTAACAGTGTTTTAGGGGCCGTAAAAAATGCCGTACATGGCGATCGCATCGTTTGTGTAAATATGGCGGCTGACCAGATCACGGTGGCGACCGACGTCCCGGAAGACGCTGCCGTGATCGGAGAGCCTCTTCCTCTACAGGATCCGAGTATGTTCTCCGTGATCGACATCGGCCACCCCGACACCCTGAGCTCTATGTACGCCAAAGGCGACGGAGAGAAGTTCTCTGAGCACTCCACGCGTGTCCAACCGGCGTTTGCCCGAAAAATAGTCGAGGCATTGCGAGTATTGTACGATACACTTCAACGCAACGAAGGAGATCACGTTTGGCTGGTGGTCAACTGCTACGGCGGTAAGCAAAGGTCTGCCTCATTTGCGGTGGCCGTCCTCGCCGCTATAGCAAATCAGCCCATGGAGGACGCCATCACTGGGGTGCTCAACGGCTCAGAGACGGCTTTTAGCCTTCCGAATGACCCCCGTGCGGATAATGACATCCTTCCCGGGAAAAAACCACTGTACATGGAAGCCATCAGAGAAGCGGTTGCATGCTTCACACGCTCCGTATAGTGGTGTAATGACCAGTTTATTTTTTTTACAGTGAGACCTGCTGTAAGGACCCCAACACTTTCAGCGGGTTCCGCGAGCCATTCGAGACTGGTGCGTAGTGTCAGATGGCAACCAAGAATGGTTGTATGACGAATCAGACATACACGCAGGCGCCCTAGGTCTGTGTGCTACTGCCTACGAACTCCTGGGAAATCTCCGGTCATGCAAGTATGTGTACCAGCTGGATCGATGGCTGAGTACACTGAAAAACGAAGACATTGCTTCGGCGTTGCGTGCCGCAATACGAGCTGGCGCGCAGGTGCAAAAACTGCTTCAGGATTTCCCTGATGAATCTCCCTCGTATTTCCACCTCACGCTCGCACAGCAAAGTGAGCAGGCTGAGCTGCGCTTACTGGCCCGCTCCATTCCTCACGTCGTGGCCGAGGAAGCTGGGGCAGATATCATCTTGCTCGATACCTTCTGTGAAATACTGTTTGCCGTCATGAATGCGGATGGATTTGATGACAGTAATCTCAGTCGGGAGCAAGGTCGAAAGAGAGCTCGCATGGAATATTGCAGACAACTACACCTCGTCCAAGGAGTTTTGAAACACTAGACTCCCCGGAACGCGCGTACTCTCGATAGCAGCAGCAGCACATCGAGTTTCTTTTTCTAAGCCAGGGAACATACGTCACCCATCTTTGCGAGGGGGTTGATGAAATGGTCGGTATCGCCAAATCCAGTCTCGCCACGCCGCTCATCTCGTACAGTAGCCGTGCAAAGGGACGCATGCGTTCGCCGTCAACTCTCAAGTCGCCATCATAGTCGATCCTCTCGGGTCCTGGGTTGTCGCCGCCGATGCAAAGGTGCACTCCGGTCACGGACGAGAACGGCATACTGAACGCATTTACCGCACGATAGAATACTCGGTAAAAATTCCGTAGAGGACTCACGTACGTGTCCTCTTACGGTAAATATAAAGTGCTATTTTATTCGTCCGGTTTAGTTTGGTACCGTGACTATCCGTTGACGAAGATGTGTGTGATCGACCCCAGACTGTACGAGCACAGCGGACGCGTCAAAGACGTGGCGTCCACGCGTCTACTCGTCTCTCCCGAGAACAACAGACCGGGGCGTCAGCTGACTGTGTACTCGAACCGCGTCGCGCTCGACGCGGGCACCCAGGCCGTGGCCATGATATTACCGGTGCCGAACCCTGGGAACGTGGCAGTAAGCGTGCGCGTGATCGACACCTCCGACGACAAAGGCAAGAGCTCGGCGCTCTTCGACAGGCTGCGCCCCCTCGTGTCGAAACCGCCGCCCGACGACCGGTCATCCGGCTTGCGGGGACAGGCGATCTCTAAAAGTTCATCTCCAACGCCGTCTCTGTTACCAGTCGAGAGGGCGGGAGCTTATGCGTACACGTTGGTACCGAGCATCGACGACTTCGGGCGCGTTCGCGGGGATATGCTACCTCGTCCGCCTTCTGCCGAGGTCATGCAGCTCCTACGCGACAAGTACGAGCCACGTTCTTTTTCGTTTTTGGTGTGCAAGATGGACGCGGGCGACGACGCGCAGTACCACCCTCTGGCGTACACGCACCCGGTGCTGCGAAAGGGGAACCTGTTCGTGCCGACGCTCCACTACCACGGCGACGAGGTCAAAAACAGCACCGAAGAAGAAGATTTGTGGTCGCTGTTGCACCGTTCCGGAGGAAGAGGCGCCGACAGGGAACAGGATATCGTCCAGGCAATGCTCCGTAAACAGCGCGAGTCAGAACTTCTCACCGAACGCCCAAATTATCTACGAAAGGCCGAGGAAACGCTCGAAAGCAAGAGGTTCATGTTCGCCATGAGGTACGACAAGTGTTACCCGGACTACGACGTAGAACAGGACGAAGATGCGGACGTGTTCATCGAGGAATCGCCAGAGCTGCCGCATTGGGATCACGAAATTTACATGTTCGGCGTGAGTCCCGATCCTGACGAAAAGTTCGGTCGGCGAACCATGGTGTGCAAACAAGACGACCTGGATCGCGCGCTACGGGAAGTGCCCGCCAGCTACGCGAGCGCGCTAGGACGCCACCAAGATCGCAACTGCTTCCGCTTTCGAAGGATGCTCGGCAAACGGTTCGCCAACGAAGACATCGTGTTGAGGCAGGTTGCCACCGCTTGAACATCGAAGATGGTCGTTGTGCTCGAAAGGTTTTTGTAGTTTTGTTCCGTATCTATCCACAATTTGCGCATCGTTGTATTGCATTGTATTGTATTGTATTGTATGTACGACCCATGTGATCAGGAGCACTAGACACCGCTATCGGTAGAGAGCGTGTTGGTATCGAGGTCAGGAAAATGATGGGATTTCCTGACGAAAAGGCAGTGGAAACTGTAAGGCTGATCTAGTCACTATATTTTATTTTTATAAAGTGATCTTCCGCTCCTCTTACGGTGTGGGGGATAGTGTAATTATTGAAATCGGTTGTAAAAAAAAGAGCACTGAGTCGGTGCTCTGCGGGGGAAGGTCAAAAAACTCGCACTTGCTGCCGCCTCCATCCGGCTTTTATTTTCCTTCTCTTTGCCATCTGGCGACTTTTTTTGCGGAAGAGTGGGAGGAGCTGCTATAGCCTTTCGCGCAAGAGAGAGCGAAAGGCTATAGCAGCTCCCATCCCGAGTTTCGACGCCATCAAAAGCTCTGCTGGCTTTCATTCGAAATATTCGGAATAGAAAGGAGAAGGAGGCCTCCCCGACACGATGTACTCGTACTTGTCTTTCAGAGACAGTAGCAGCGCGTGCTTCTCGGGACTATCCCGCACCAATGGAAGCAGCTGCGACACGCAATCGATAACGTTTTCGCGCCTCGAAGCACCCTCCACCACGTACTCGAGGTCTATTTTCGCGAAATCTGTTTCCTCCAGCGTGAAAGCTGGCTCTTGAGCTCGGACGGTCTCTATCAGATAGCCCGCCACGCCCGTCTTGCCGTGCTTGCACGCGCGCAGGAACGCCGAGGTGATGGCTCCGCGTATTAGCTTCGGGTCCCGTTCTTGTACCACAAGCCGCACCACGTCACGCCTCCCGGAATACACGGCGCATTCCAGCACGTTACTGTCCGTCATGCGAGCGGCGTCTTGACGACCGTCTTCGAGCAGCGCGCGTACGGCGTCTGTCTGCTCCCTCTCCTCCTCTGAGCCGTTTACATTATTAGCCAAACAAGCCAGTGCGAGGGGAGGAGCGCTCTGCGTCCAGTCCCATCCGTCATCCCACAAGCAGCGCAGGTCGCACCGGGCACCGTGCCGGAGCAAAGCACGGACCAGCTTGCCGTGACCGTTTCTGGCCGCCACGCTGATCGGGTAGCCTTCGCCGTCATAGTCGACGTGTTCTACTCAGTCGGAGCACTCGGCTCGATCGATAACGTACGGCGGCACGCGAGCGTTTACGCTAGCTCCTTTTTCGAGCAGCAGCTCCGCCGAAGCCACGTCTCCGGAGTCGCACGCCCGGCAAAGCGCTTCGTCGAGCGTTTTTCCTTTTACTCTTTCTCCTTCTCCTTTTCCTTCTCCTTCTCCTTGCGTCGCGCTTTTGTGTACGTTCCTGTTTTCCATCAATTTCGTTTACTACATATGACACGGTAGCGTAATGTTTATACGGAACAATGTTGTTGTGATCGGGACTCTCATGCGGCATCATTACCTCTCTATCCAAGCCATGAACCGTATAGTTTCTTTCCCTCTCGACTGCATATTATCGCGTTGACGCTATTGGGGGACCTTATACGAGAACCATATCATATATATATCATCCGCTGTACCTCGACATCCGCACGCGCCTGAACATGCGAGTGTTTTGAGTGATCTGAATGTAATTGGCCTGTCGTATCCATATTTGCGTCTCAGTGTTCGTCTTGGTTGCCACCGCCTTGATAGAGTCGCGACATGATGGGCGTGCACACGCCCTCGGCCTCTTTCTGTCTGTCTTCGTACGCGGTCGCTTTCTCGTCGGGGTGTTCTTCCAACCAGTCCAGCGCGGACTTGGCGGCTTCTTCGACTTTGGCCCTGTCTTCGTCTCCCATGGCCCCTCCCGTCTTTTCGTCCCGCGCCGCGTTACGCACGTTGAAAGCGTAGTTCTCGAGCGCGTTCTTGGCCTCAATCCGCGTCTTGACCTCTTCGTCGTCTGCCTTGTATCGTTCTCCTTCCGCCACCATCCTCTCGATGTCCTCCTTGCTCAACCGGCCCTTGTCGTTGGTGATGGTGATCTTGTCCTTCTTGCCGGTGCTCTTGTCTTCGGCCGACACGTTCAAGATGCCGTTGGTGTCGACGTCGAAAGCGACGCAGATCTGTGGCACGCCTCGGGGCGCGGGAGGGATGCCGGACAGCTCGAACCTACCCAGCAGGTTGTTGTCCTTGGTGCGTGCACGCTCTCCCTCGTACACCTGGATCAACACGCTGGACTGGTTGTCGGCGAAAGTCGAGAACACCTGCTCTTTGGTGGCGGGAACGGTGGTGTTTCTCGGAATGAGGACGGTCATAATTCCTCCCGCAGTTTCGATGCCCATCGAGAGCGGGGCGACGTCGAGTAAGAGGAGGTCTTTTACCTTTTCGTCGGTGATTCCCGTCAGGATCGCGGCTTGTACCGCCGCTCCATAGGCCACCGCCTCGTCCGGGTTGATGCTCCTGTTCAGCTCCTTGTCGCCCCCGAAGAACTCGCGTAACAGCGCCTGTACCTTGGGGATGCGCGTAGAGCCGCCGACGAGCACGACGTCATCGACCGTCGCTTTGTCGATTTTGGCGTCGCGGATAGCATTTTCGACGGGATCTATGCATTTGCGGAATAAGTCCTGACAGAGTTCCTCGAAACGCGCGCGCGTGAGCGTGGAGGCGAAGTCGACGCCCTCGAACAGTGAGTCCAGCTCCACCGAGGCCTGGGAGGCGCTCGAGAGCGTGCGTTTGGCGCGTTCGCACGCGGTACGTAACCGACGCAGAGCTTTGGCGGACGTGGTCAGGTCCTTTTTGTGTCGCCTCTGAAACTCCTGCGCGAAATGACGGACCAAACGCTCGTCGAAGTCTTCGCCCCCCAGGTGCGTGTCTCCGGCGGTGGCTTTCACTTCGAACACCCCGTCGTCGATGCACAGCAGGGACACGTCGAAAGTGCCTCCCCCGAGGTCGAAGATCAGCACGTTACGTTCTTTCGTGTCCGCGGAGTTTGGGGTGCTCCTCTTATCTAGACCGTATGCCACGGCAGCTGCAGTGGGTTCGTTGATGATGCGTAGCACCTCGAGTCCCGCAATAGCTCCCGCGTCCTTGGTGGCCTGGCGCTGGCTGTCGTTGAAATAGGCGGGGACCGTGATGACCGCCTTCTTCACCGGACGCCCCTCGCCGAAGTACGCCTGAGCGACGTCCTTCATCTTGGCCAGCACCATCGACGACACCTCCTCCGGTTTGAGCACGCGCTCGACGCCCTTGTGAGTGACGACGATCTCCGGAGCTCCTCCAGTGCCTCCACGGACTTGGAACGGCCATAGTTTGACGTCTTGTTGGACCATCGGGTCGGAAAACTTGCGGCCCAATAGGCGTTTGGCGTCGAACACGGTGTTGAAGGGATTCATCGCGACCTGGTTTCTCGCCGCGTCTCCGATGAGGCGCTCGGTGTCGGTGAACGCGACATACGAAGGCGTCGTGCGGTTTCCTTGGTCGTTGGCGATGATCTCCACCCGGTCGTTCTGCCACACTCCTACGCAGCTGTACGTCGTGCCCAGGTCGATGCCGATGGCGGGTGCTTCGTTTTCTCCGGTCATCCTTGTGTTCTACTATATGCATAATGCACGTCCACGATATTTTTAAGTAGTTTTTTTGGACGTCACGGTGTCGAATGACAGGAAGAAGGGAGGTACCGAAAGGCGACGATCCGCTATCGTCTTGGCCAATAGTGCCCCGTCTCTGGCGGAAGAAGGTCGGACGAACTTGCGTCGATAAGTGTCGTACGCGACCTCCGCGACGAACGAACTGCGACTCCTCGCCCTGTTCCGAGCCATGCACACGTCTAGGGGAGTATCGACCGTCACGGTTTTTACGGACACTCCTGCTTCGGACGAGGATGCATTACAGCAGATTTCAAAAAAAGCATGGGACACTTGCCCACCCAAAATACTACAAAAACAGACTGCTGTAATTCGTCTTCCTAGCTTTACAATACAGCATTGCATATACTGCAGAGTTAAACCATGG
>Ga0307971_1001214_pt1 | contig 13073 bp, 7 predicted proteins | sample OrgLakmetagen714_FD_201820 | JGI IMG/M metagenome (GOLD analysis project Ga0307971, IMG submission 201820) | Saline water microbial communities from Organic Lake, Antarctica - #714 | ecosystem: Environmental > Aquatic > Non-marine Saline and Alkaline > Saline | place: Antarctica: Organic Lake... | reverse complement strand
TGCATTACGCAAAAGGACACTCAGCCCAGTCAGACTTGTTCTGAAGGTTACATTTTTCTGTTGCTATTTGCCACAGTGGTGTTTCTTTGTATTTTTGGGGAGTATTAACTAGACTAGACTAGACTAGCAGCTTTTTGCTATTTGTTGATGTTTCTTTGCAAGTGGGGGGTATAATCTAATCTAATCCAACGTGATGACTGGATTTAGTGACTACCAGAGCAGGGCGCCGTCAAGTTGGCGTCAGTAGGGCACAGTGGGCCGATTTCGAGGCCTGGCTCTGGGTTGAGCTCAGGATTATTCTTTTTCTGAGCCCCACTGGGACTGGATATAGTGACTAGTAGGCTAAAAGGCAGGTACCATCTATTCGGTGTCTAAGGAATCCCCGGGCCAGACTGAAAGCCAGGCTCGGGGTTCATATAACTATCGTTGTGCTAGTAATTGGTCCTTTTGATTAAACTTGTTCAATATTTGTGAGTTTTCAACCAAATTGACATATTTCCCATAAATTTTGTTTAGATATATCAAACCATCTATGCCTTCCCACCTAAGTCGGAATGTGGTGGCAACGAAGGACGAGTACCATTAGTTTCACCAGATAACTTACGGCTTAAAGAATTTGTGCATGACTTGCTCATCTTTTGGCGAGAGGTTTATTTCTTTGCATATCTGCCTTTAATCCCCTAATTCCGACTCCTGAGGGACCGTATCGAAGAGTCACATATACCTACAGTAACTATTCAAATACGAAAACTGCGCAGGCATAGCATAGCAAAGAAGATTAAAGCCAGTTTAAGTTCAAGTCAGTCCGAAGGAAAGTCCAAGACGCACAGAAGCCTAACAACGACACTCGAAGGAATAAACTTTGTAGAAGGACATTATCCATCGCAAGGGGTGGTCTGGTGACATCCATCTATATATATGCCTTCAGAAAACATCGCAGCGATGGATTCAACCTTCAACCGCACTTGAATTATTCCTTGTATGCGCAATATGCAATGGCTCCTACTACCTACTACGAGAAAAAGACAAACGAATCTATCAACGCGATTAAATATTTGGAGATTGGAGATATAATTGGCTTATCTGCTTTGCGATGAATTCGAAGTCCATAACAAGTGACATGCACGAAGCAAGAACGAAGAAACGCGGCAACGCGCAATGTTCACTAGCACTAGAACTAGAAATCAAAAATCAAGGTATTAATATCTGGTGGCTGATGGTTCAAATACTTTATATTGCTTCTTCCTATAATGAAAACGGATTGATTTGGAATGCTATGAATATAAACAAAAGCAGCGTGCCAAGGCCTGCTCAGTGCAGACAGCCAATTCAGCCCTCACCTCTTTTGATAAAATGGGGGCGTCATAATTTCGCTCTTTTTGCTAAGTCTATTTCTCAGGCATTGACCACACCTTCTGTACTATTGCCACGCGCACTCGCGCCTTATTCGTTGATTTCGTGGAGCCACTTGCCACCATTTCCAGGGCCACCGTCCGCTGGCATCCACTTGTTGCAACCAGGTTCTCCCACGCTCTTGAACTCCGACTCGCCTGCCTGCTTGATCTCCGACACCTCAAGCCACATCATGCCTGGATAGCATAATTCAAAAACATTGCCTTCCTTAGAGTATATCAGAACATTTGCAGAAGCTAATGAAAAAGGGATGTTATTCGCGGAAACGAAGTCCTCAGGGAATTACTCTTGTAGCAATTCAAGCTCATGCCCGTACCTTTGTGTTCAGTGGTGGTTCCACGCAGCAGAGCCCCGTTACGCGGCCTGTAGAATCAATGTCGCATGTGACAGGATTCAATTCGTCAGAAAAGAAAGTTTTTATCAACATCAGATATTTCTTTTTCGTCTGCACCCTATTGCGCAATCACTGACCAGTCTGAGGTGTTCCCAGTTGGGCGTGCACCCGTAACAGGGTTGCCACGCCAGTTCACCCTGAGAAAGTGAGTGTTTAGCACAGCGTTCGGATGTTGAAGTGTTATACAATTGTACAAGGCTCAAACTTAGAAGAATTCTCCAGCAGCTTGGTTGCAATTATTGCACTTCATAGATTGCTTCAGTCAATAAGACTACGTCGAAATATTTCTCACATATTTAAGCCGATGATGTTAGGGCAATAAAAGAAGTCAACGCCAAAAGCACAGCCAGTAGAGAAATCCTACCCGGTTCAGCTTCCGGAGCTCACACTGCAGCGAAGGGTCACCATTTCTGCGTCGGTAGTTGAGCTCATTGTATTCTATGAAAAGCTACTACTGCACTACTGCTGACTAAGCTTAGCGGGTTGCGAATTATGAGATGATCAGAGAAATGTAGCAGGATGATCTGACGGTACGCGTGCGTGCGTACGCGCATCATTGAACAGAACAGTTGTGAAGAAGTAAATAAGTAAGTCCGTTGCAGAACAGAGAACAGGACGTAAGTATAGTGAGGACGTTTTTCCCCCGAGCCCCCTCCCAGAGAGGGGACTGGGTTAAGTAACCAGAAGGCAGGGTGCCATCGCACCATCAAGTCCGCGTCTACGGAGTCTTTCGGGTTGGACCGTAGGCCTGGTGATAGCCATGCAAGGCAAGGCGCCGATAAGACGACTTTTATGAAGTCTGCAGCCTACAGTTCTTCGAGACAGGTCCAGAGGGGCCGGAAATAGAAGGCTAGCAAGTAGAAATAAAAAAGAAAGCAGCGCAAACCAAATCTAAGGCGAGCATGTCCAAGTGGCCATGGAAGTGATGGTAACCGTCCAAAGTGGCACGCTCCTCTATGCTTGGAGAGTGCTGGTCAAAAGAGCGCTCGCAACGGCTACGACGAAGAGACCCGTTACGATAGCTATATGAACCCTCAGCCTGGCTTTCAGTCTGGCCCGGGGGATTCTGTAGACGCCGACTAGATGGCACCCTGTGGCTAGATGGCACCCTGCGTTTTAGTTACTAAATCCAGTCCCCCCCTGGGAACTCAGAAAAGAAGAGTTTCCGCCCGCAGAGGAGGGAACTACAACGAAGTCTCGCAGGCGATTCAAAAGAAGAGTCGCCCATCCCCGGACAATTGCGCGACCCCATTTGCGTGTAAGCTTCTGCCTAAACAAGGCTTTGGCTTATGAAGAGCTCTTCAGCTAAGCTAGGAGTTCATTGAGCATGTCTACCAGACTTAGTCTCTTCGTCGTGTTCACACAAATTTTTGCGCTTAAACTTCCCATATTCACTTCACGATAGTCTCAGACTGCGATGCGACGTCGCGTTCATTAGGGCCCACCCTGCCGATTGTCCAGAAAGAACGTGTCGCCCGCTCTCTAAATTTCGTTGGCACGGTAAGTTAAATTGCCCCTACAGGGGGGTAATTCCTCAACAACAAAACACCTCACACATACATCGACATCATCACGGGGGCTGTTGCGCCCGATGCGAACTTGGGATGCATAGGAAGCTTCCGTCAGGCGCTGGCTTTTGTGCATGTGATGTACCGACATGGTTATCCATGGCTAGGTGCTAGGCACAAGGGTCGTTTGAGCTGTAATCAATTTTCTGTGTGCAATGCAATCCAGATAAATTACAGTAGCTACTTCTCATATGAGATGCTTTGCTTCGTCTTTCTCCCTGTTAGCCTTCTAATTCCAGCCTCTCGGGGCCTGTGTCAAAACTTCCGTGTACCTAAGCAAACCCCAAGCCTTAAAATATGCATTCCAATTTTGAAACAGGCCCCGGGGTCCGGAACGAGAAGGCTGACAGGCGGAATTCATAGCACGGGCTGCGGGGCACCAGAATTAGAACGCTAGGCCTTCATTAGAACTAGGCTTCCTGGAGCCAAAGCCATTTTCAGAAAAAAAATTCTCACAAGTGGGGTCATGTGGTAGCTCTGGGTTGGGCGATAGGTCTTCTTGGTTGCCATAGGGGCTTTGTCGTTGCTCCCTTCACTTCAGATGGGAGGAGTGGGAGCACTTCTCTTGACACGATTCTTGCAATGATACAGAATAGGCTAGTTCAGACAATAATTAAATGTCCAATGGCCGCTCGAGGATGCATGCCCATGAGAATATTTTCTACTTGCATAGTACTTACTTTCTTCTTCGTGTTGGCCTTTCGTTCCCAGTTGGAGCCTTCACTGGCCTTCTAGAGCGAATTTGCTAGCGCATGTGCAGCTCAAGTGCATTCTGCATGTGCCTCTATGACTGCTTTGTACTTGCCTTTCCTTGTTTTTGGGAGAGTATTAACTAGACTAGCTAGACTAGACCTTTCTGAACGACTGTTAACTTTCTGGTGTCGGCCCCTCGGGGCCTGTGCCAATATTTTATGAACTCACCAGCGTGAATCTGATAAGTAATTATCAAATCTGGATAATCTATAAATTACAATAGGAGAGCTAAGAAATGCATTGTGCCCACGGTTCTGATTTTCACATCTTGTTCGGAGTGTGCTAATCCAGTTCGGAGTGTGCTATCAGACTTCCCTTATTCAATCTCTTTAGACCAAGCCAACATAATCTTACCGAGGTTCATGAGCTTCCAAATTGTTAGTTGATGAATAATGGCGATCGTCCGGCACCGCACGTTCCATCGTCCCATGACGCGTGGATCATCGGTATTCATAACACTTGGCCATTCGCTACGTTGAGGTCCTTCCGTATAAATGTCAGAAGTGATGAACGAGAAAGATCCAACAAGGGCCTGCACAGAGAGAAGCTGGTACTGTAGCAAAAGGACCTCAGCTGAAATTTTGGGTCCGCCAGCTGTTTTATATTCAGAGACGAAGCATTCCATGAGGCCTTGAAGGTGGTCCGCAACAACTGATGGTTCCGCCCCAGACAAACACCCAAGGAAAATTGAAGCGAATGGTGCACGTGTCGTGTTGTACCAATCAAGCAATCCCGCTTCATAACCTCCCTCATCTGATTTCCGCCAGAAGAAAGCGTTGTCAACTTGCAAGTTAGTATGACCTAGTGCAGTGTAAGCATCGTCGGCTCCAACCCAATTTGTTGCAGCGGTAAAATAAGTGGAGCACTGAACTAATTCAGAGCGCAAATTCGAAAGAAAGTTTGGCTCACAGATATCAATTGAAAAAAGGTTCGGCGCCAGTCTTTGAAATTCAACCAGATCATCGAACATTTCTATGGTCCTCTCTCGATTGGCCAAACGCCGAGCATTGTTATCAGGAAGAGGACGATGGCCCGATTTATTGACGAAGGAATTGATGATCTCATCAAAAACACCTTGTTTGTCTGCTGCAGCGACTCGAGCAAGTGCTATCATGAGTGCATAATAGTACTCATGAGCTCCCTTCAACCGTTTATCTTGGTATTTGCCGCACTTCTCCATGATAGAACCGTTGCCGTATTCTATGCACTCAATTATGAGGATGAAATTTGAAGTGTCTCTACAAAGATCACCGAAGTATAAGCGCGGCATGCGTACTGGCATCAGGTCCTCGGCCAAAACATATACTGAGAGCTCGCGGCCGTCACCATCACCATAGTGTGATGAGAGAATAGAGCGCCACTTAGGGTTGACTTCATAAGCCCAAGGTACCTTAATGAAAAGGCGCTCGTGCAGCTCAGGGCACTTTGTTGCATACTCCACCGTCATAATTGCTTTCTGACCAGCACCACCTTGCGCGTTATCGCCTTGGAGATCCAGCTCGACAAAACTTGTGATAGCAGTGACTGAATTATTTTGCGAAAGTGTACCTGCCGCATGAAATGCCTTTGTAAGCCACTGGGCTCCAAAAGTAGGGGACATAATATCACTCAGGGTCGACGGGATTGGCAATTGAAACCATTCCCCTGAATGGCTGACATTTTTCGTGCGTTGAAACTCAGCAGCTGACAAGCGTCGATGAGGTGGCAATTGTTTCAAGTGCTTTCGTCGCTCGAAAGCCATGATTAATAAGCAGTTCCTCAAATTAACGAGGGAATTTTGCCACTCATCTACTGGAACGACTTGAAGGAGATTTGAAATTAGTGGAATTACTCACGACAAATTGTGAGTAAGGAGCTGCAGTAGTGAAGCTTATGAAACTTTACGACAGAAGCTTACACATCATGTAGAATATGAGTACCATCGTGTCAGGTATTTTAAACTCAATGATTTTTTAATGTAGTAGGCTCGATTACGCCTATTATCTTGATGTACTTGCTATGATAACATATTGAAATATGTACTTCCAATGCCCAAAGGCTGCTCATATCGGTACTCCGTGTCTTTGAGTCAAGCTGTAGCGTATTTTTTATTCATGCACGACATTAAAGCTACCCATTCCACTGGAAGCTAAATTACAAGTCGAACATACTTATCAACACATACTCAATTCTATTTTAGTACAACTCTTGTATCAATCCTATCTTTGCGTTCTCTATGAAAATACAGGAAGTTTTTTTCGGTGATGTTCACACTCTTCGAATACGACTTGAAGAGAGAGTGCAACATGCAAAACAAGCCATTTACCTTATGTCCGTGCTCGAAGACTGACTAATGTGTACTATAGTAGTATGTATCGGCTCGTCGTAACTTTTAATTAAATGTATACCGTAGATTGCTTCACTGTCAACCAGTCAGAGATATACAAATGCTCGTGTGTTGTCATAGATGAATTAGATAAGAGGTGTTTTCGGGCCGATATTCAGTGAACACTATTCCAACAGAAAGTAGTATCTCTTGCATCGATTCTCAAATGGGAAAGAAACAAAACCTACAGCCTGCAGCGCATTGATCTTGATTGAACAATGATTTAGCACCACCGCAACTGACCAAATACATCGAAATATATTTTTTAGGCAACAGAAGAATATTATCATGCTTTCTCAAGACGTAAGGTACCTAACTAGTTTAATACGAATGATGTATAAATCAGAATGGTAAGAAGCCCGGTGAAGATAGCAGCTAAACTGCTGGAGTCCCTTTTTGAGTGACCATCGAATGACCTAATCAGCCAACTCGGACTCGGAGGTGAACGTTTTTTTTGTTGTTGTGTGAGCCTGGAATTCCGTTCATCATTTTCACTTGTTTTATACGGCAACATGGTTGCTCATTTCCTCGGGGCACCTATAATGAATGACCATCCATCTCTCCTCTAACGTAAGTCATTCCAAGCAACTATACGAACACAGTGAAGGCAGCTTGATTTGAGGTTTGACCTTACTCAATTGACCTCAAAGCAATATGGTACAGCATTTCGACTTTGATTCTATCCAAAATGGCGCTACTGCGCCTGAAGTATCCAGTCCTCTTGACACGACGAACCGAGTTTTGAAGGCTTTAAGTTAGCTATTTAATCCGGCTCATTAGGGCCAATGCCAAAACTCATTTCAACATTTCAACTGCAGTGCAAGAATGAGATGGGATGCCATATCGGCAGTTCTTACTTATTATTGGATGTAAGAAGGCTGCAGAACTATGGCCGTGCTAACGAGGTCATAATCAAGAACAAAAATGAATATTGAAGGAGTTACATTATAAAAGCAAAGATTGGGATTGACCTGAGGGAAGGCAAAAGGGTTGCCCGAAACGTGGATCGATCACGTGACCTTCAGATCTTCAGTCTGACGCTCTCCCAACTGAGCTATTCGGGCACACACGACGCAAGAAATTAGGCAATTCAAAGACCTTTAAAAATTCATATACGTTTTTTTTTGGTGAAGGACTCTATCTCGAGGGAGCGAGGTCATAACATCTGACAAAGAGGCAATATATGAAACAAAATAGCCCACACGTTTTTCCTTCGTACCGAGGAATCAATGCATATAACTTTCTCAATCCAAGATGACAATTGCTGTACCCATCACACAAATATGCATACCTTATACCTGAACTGCGCTTCCCCGCCACAACTTGACTCAATACCACTGGGTGAAATTATCTTAGTGTTCTTGCATCTTGCAAGCATTCACACATTCAATGTCCTTGCGGGATCCTGGCTGTAACGTGGTATATGATACAGTGACACGTATATCAAACAAGAGTAGGGAATATAAAGTGCTTCGGAACTCGAGAGCGACAGTCTCATATTACTGAATGAATACACCAAAAATGTAAAGTGCTGAACGTGCTTGTATGTCAACACTTTCCACTTTCCACCTACATTATGAATATCTTAAATTCCATGGCGTCCCAAACTAAGCGCAGCGACTGCACAAGTAAGAAAAATTTCAGGTCTCATATCTCATGTATATAAATATGGTGACTTATCATCTTATCATTAGACTTATAGCTAACACCAACAATTTTAAAATTAGCATGTGGTTTTGGAGTTTGGAATATCATTCAATTCTTTCCTAACTCATGAATATCACAGAGCGCCGTATAGCCTTCTATATAAAGCGGCGCTGCGGATGGTGACCCATAAATGAGGAGAGTAAAAGGAAGGTAGAATTTATTTCGTCTTAGAATTTCGAGAATTTGACTTACTGAAACTTTTCGGTGTGAAAATATTCCGAAACTCTAATTTCTTGAAAGAAATGTTACGCTGTAAAAAATATGAAGCAATAACGGTCGAAACAGTTCTCAAAGCACCCAAAGAGAAGGCCAAATTTTACGAAATCACATTTTTTCGCACTACTCATGGACTCGTGGCTCACGGACCTACACCAACGGACCAAGGGTTTCTCCTGCTGTGGGGGTGATATAAAGAGATCCTGCTACTTAGAGCCAAAAGTTTACTGCTCAAATAATTAAAATTGTTAAGAAAAGTACAGTGCCAGTACTGGCAGACATTCGGCGTTAGTCAGTGCCGCTGCTCGCGGCTTTAACAGCGCGCGCTTGAGCCGCCTCGGCCTCGGCGGCGGAAGCAGCGTCGCGTTTTGCTTTTGCCTGCCGCGCTTTCGCAACTTTCTGCTCAGCGGCAGTTAATTTTGGTTTCGCCGCCGCTGCAGGTGCTACTGGCGCAGGGGGCGCAGCTATTTTTGGTCCTTCCACCACAGGTACCGGTGGCGCTGCTAGTACTGCTGCAGGAGCGGCAGCGGCGTTGTCAGGTCGGCCTAAGCTCGCTGTGCGCAATTTCAGGTCTGTTCCCTTGCCTCCTTTGCCCTTTCCTTTGCCGCCCTGGCCTCGCCCCGCGCCACGGCCACCGCTGTTCGAGACCACGGAGTCAGCCGAGGGCCGCCCCTCGCTCATGCTTCGCATGGCAATCGGCAGCCGCCCCCCTTTCCCAGTACCTGGTCCTGCTGCGCCTTTTCCTCTTGCTCCTTTCCCGCCTTTGCCTTTGCCTCTGGTGGGCGCAGCGAGGACAGGCCGCGCGGGAGCAGCTACAATTGGCGTTGCGAGGCTGCTGCTGCTGCTAGGGCTGCTGTTGTCGGCATCGTGGCTGCTGCTGCTGTTGTGGCTGTCGGTTGTGCTGCTGATGTTCGCATCGATTCGCAGCTGGGCTGGAGGGTTTTCAGGTTCTGGATTTTCAGGCTCGAAATTCACCCTTGGAAAATGTTCACCAGCTGCCCGCTGAGGCTTGCTGGGACTTTCGTCGACAATTGCTTCATCGGTGTTGTTGTTGTCTTTAACATCGCCTTCAACGTCATTCTCTACCTTACGATCTCCATCGTTACCTTCGTTATTGGCAACAATTTTAGCGGCGCTTTCATTATCAACATCGTTGCCGCCGCTGTGATCTTCATTGTGATCGTCCTCGGGTTCAAACAGCTGCAAGCTCTCTTCGTCACTAAATTCCTCGTTGATGTCTCCAACCAACTCATTCTCCTCCGCAGCCAGCGAGTTCACAGCTGACAGAAAGTTGGCTTCCGCCGCAGCAGCAGCTGTTGTGGCGGCTGCTCCATCTTCTTTGGAAGCTGTACTTATTTGCTCGTCGGCTGAGGACTGCTGCAGATGTGACGCAGTTTTCGCCTTCTTTTTCGGTTCGTTGGCTCTTGACGCTTGCGCGCGGCCCGCGAGTCGACTCATGCTCATACTCAAGCGCTTCAGGGCTGATTCCCGCATTGGTCTTGCAGCGACAGCGAATTCCACAACACCGGACGCAATGGAGTGGTCAGCTATCGATGACTCATCGTCGTCGTCACCATCGTTGTTGGTGTGGATGTTGTTGTTGTTGTCATAGTTGTCATCATTGTCATAGTTGTTATCTCTGCTCTCATCATGGCTGTTGTGGTCATCGTCATTTTGCTGGCTGTCTTCTTCACTGAGAGGTGCCGACGGGTCAGTGCCCTTCAAATACAGGGACGAAGCCAGGTGCAGTGCAGGGTCATAAACTTGACTGCCCCGCGGTTGGTTGGCAGAAGAAGCAGGAGACTCGTTCGTTGAGCTTCCAGCGTCAGTACCGCTGACATCGACTGAATCTGCGTCGTTATCATCGTTGTTGTCGTTTGGCACTGCTAGATGGTCCTTCAACAACTCCATTACCTATGAAGACAAAGATGTCAATAGAGCAGAAGCGAGGAGAAATGAATAAAAGAAATGCTAAGAAAGTACGGATCAAAAAAAATCGGACATTCTTTCGATATTCGTTTCAGTTGTCTCTACTTTCAATTCTTTTTGATCCATATCGATGACTAATTAGTATTCTTTTGTTGTCGTGTGCACACACGTGCGTACCTGTGCACCGCTTTCGAGCTGCACCGTAAACATACGCGTGTCTTCATCGTACGCCACCAGGTCGCCTTCTTGCCCATTCAAATTCTCCAACTCTTCATCTAAGCCACGCAGCACCACGCGCACTGGCAAACGTGCACCTGCGCCACTGGTTTTAGCCTCATCATCATCGTCGTCGCCGTCGTATTCATCGTAATTGACAGGATGACCCCACGCTGACGCAGCAGCAGCCGCCGCATCTGCCTTGACCTCAAGGGCACGCATCGAATCTTCCCGACCGATACTGGTTGAGGAAAGAGTGGCAGCGCTGGCATTGCCTTGTTCTTGCTTTTCCACTGCAGCTGCCGCTGCTGCTGCGCTGAGGAGGTTGAGATTCAAGTCAAAGCCTAAGACAAGGCGATTGACCTAGTCACACATTGACGCATGCAAAACAAACAACGAAACAAGAATGATGCACTTTGTTGGGTTTCAACGAACTACGATGAAGCAAATCTTGTTGCAGTTCAGTACAGCAGCGGGACTTGACGCACGAAAGTGTACACTACTAGTAGGACAGTATCCATCGATCATGAATACAAAGAAAAGAAGGAGTCATCATAAATAACCTCAAAGCAGTATTTGGCGTCGTGCAGACCGCGCTGAGCATGGTACAGGGGCGCAATCAAAGCGGCTGCCTGGCTTGCGTCCAACCAGCGAGCAGCATGCAGGCGCATCACCTACGTAAATGCCATGAAATGACGATGATGATAAAATTGAAGCAAAATTATGAGGATGGCATAAGAGCATACGAGAAGTATGTATTTTGACACAGCTTACAGCACCTCGAGAGCCTTGAGATGCGCCAAATCCAATGCCAGCGCAACTACTCGCGCCGTGCGCACTACCAGTGGGAAGGCTAGAGCAAGCTCTTGCAGTTTGGCACAGGCACGCGAGCAAACGTCTGCGCATAATGCGGTGATGCGCTGAAGGGCCACGGGCCTTAGAGCTCGGCAAGTTTGCAAAGCAGGCGGCAAGTCGCGGTGCGCTCGAACGAAGGCAGCAATTGCCAGCACGGCGGTGTGCACCTTTAAAAATGAAGAGGTGCGATTAAGAAATAAATCATGGCATTCAGTCTGAAAGGTTGTACAGAAGTGAACGAGAAGCGGAACTTGAAGAAAGCAGAACATAAACAACCCAGGGAGGTTGAATCAATCAAGCTTTTCACCTCTCGATAAGTCTCTAGCCGTAGCAATGGACGCGCTACAGGCATCCAATCATACACTGTTTGCCGCCATCGGTGCGCTTGGTTGTCGTGCTCATTACCACCAGCGCTGCTGCTGTTGCCTTCGCCACTGCTGCCGCTCGTAGGAGTCGTAGTAGGGATCCCACCTGCCGGTGTAGGGAGTGACGCTAGGAACACGTCACAGCCCCGCGAGAGGCCCGCTTCCAAGCAGGCTTCCCGACGGGCCTGCCGTTCGCGAGGGTGCGCAGCGGCACCTCCCCTGTACTGCGCAGCTCGCACGGCAGATTTCATGTTTTGCACGGCGTTGGCACGCGAGCTCAAGAGCGAGCTCAAGAGCGAGCTCCATCCTTGCGCAGTAGTGTCGTTGTTGTTTTTGCTGCTATTACCACTTCTGTTGTCATCACCATTGCGCGCTGCACTTTTCTCTTTTCCTTTGCTCGATGAGGTGTTCAAGGCCCCTTGAGTGAGCGCACTTGCATCGCTATCAAAGGAGTTGGCAGAAGCAGCTAAGCTAGCTTGCGCTTCTACGGTAAGCACAGGGCTACTGCTGCTGTCGCTGTTCACAACCGTAAGATCAGCGAGTGCTCCCTGTGTGAATCAAACGACAAACAAGGGAAAATGGAGAATGAGACGGAGTCGGAGTTGAATCAAGAAGAGAGAGGTAAGAATAATAATAAGAAGTCGTATGGTATGGAGGAACAGCCAGGTATACAGTGGTAAGAAAGGCCGATATGACACATACACATACAGACTCCTACCTGCAAATGATGGTGCGCTGCCGCGTTTGCATGCACCACGAGTTGTAAGGCAGCGTCATCCACTAGACCTGCAGCAAGCATGTTCTCGTAGAGCTCCGCCATCACGGCAAACACTCGGTGCACTGCGTTCACCTCGTGTGCCTGCACTGGTCGCCACGGAGACCCGGCCCCTGTTGCTCCCGTGGCTGTTGCCGTTGTGGCAGCAGCAGCTGTGGTTGCTGCTCCGCTCAAGGGCCAAGACTGAGCCCCACCACGAGCATGCAGCAGCCACGGAACGCTAGATCCACCACCACCATGGGTAGCATGAGGCAAGGCTGCGAGGCTGCGCGCGTAACGGCTCTTGAGGCGAAAGGCCGCGGCATCGCCTAGGGTAAAACGACCGAAGCGCCCGTGCTCGAGATCGTCGTCGTCCTCATCCTGATGGGGAAAAGGGGCAAACGACTTAAAATGATGAAACAATTTCAGAAACAAAATGATGAAGAGTACATCTACCAATTAAGAATTTATGTTCCCACTTTATTGTCTAATATCAGAATACTCATTTCTCTCGCACATCGTCTTCGTCTTCTTCATC
>Ga0307971_1001195_pt1 | contig 13187 bp, 9 predicted proteins | sample OrgLakmetagen714_FD_201820 | JGI IMG/M metagenome (GOLD analysis project Ga0307971, IMG submission 201820) | Saline water microbial communities from Organic Lake, Antarctica - #714 | ecosystem: Environmental > Aquatic > Non-marine Saline and Alkaline > Saline | place: Antarctica: Organic Lake... | reverse complement strand
CTCTTCGAGCATTTTTTCTTCTTCCTGCCTTATTCAAACCTATTATGCCTGCTTTTCTTTTGCATCCAAAACCTATACCCTCCCCCTCGATTAAATTTCAACAACACTAGGCCCCATCAATGTGCTCGGCACGGTGGCTTACATTGGCGCCTTTGCGATGGGGGCAGGGCCCATTCCTGCGTTGCTCCTCGGCGAATTGGTGGAAGACCCAAGAGCTCGCGGCAAGGTTGGTACAAGGAAAGCCCACACTTAAGTGGGTCTTCTAAAATCGATGGATAATTTCGGTGCACCATACTCTCATGGACATGCCGTCTTATTTCCCCCTCCCTCCTTCTCTTCAGTTGTACGTATGCGTGCATGTGTTTTCATCTTCGCTGCCTCTCTCTTTTCTTGATTGCAGGCTGCTTCTATGGCAATGGCCACCCACTGGGCTTGCAACCTCGCTGTGAGCGTCTTGTTTCTGCACCTGGTGCAGCACTACAGCGTAAGCTTCGTCTATCGCGCCTTCGCTGCCGTAGCCGCACTTGCTACTGCTTTCGTGATTACCGCCGTGCCTGAGACAGCGCGAAAGAAAAATTGATGAAACAAAAGTGAATCGTGCATAAATTCCTAAGCAAAGGATCTGCGTATAAAAAAGCACAGTACCACAATGGGTTATTATCAATTAATTGCGTGTGAGTGTTACGTGAGTCTTGGAATCTTGGGATCATAAAGATTTGAGTACGAAATCGCTTAATTCTAATTCTCATAGTCGAAAGCAACCACGTAATCTCCAATACCAAATCCCCTGATGCCTGGCAGCTAAAGGGTCCCTCGAGATGCCCGTGCGCCTTCGCCTTCCTCTTCCTCTGTATTGTTTGTCGGAGTGTATAATATCCAAACACATCTTTCTTTCAGAATTCTTCCGAGTTACTTTGCCAACAATGCCATTTCCCTTACGACCCATTCCACGGCGCAACACGCACGCTTTCCCACTTCCGCCCGCCGCAGTTGCTTTAATACACAACAAGCAACTCACCATCTCAAAACAGTTACAGCTACAAATGCGGCCTTCGTTAACCGTATCCTACAGAGGGATTATGTTTTTCAGAAAGATGGCCCTTCTATTGCCAAGGCGCCACCTTGCCCTCGATTCTACTACTACGACCCCAAGCTAAACCGGCGGCCGTGTAATCACCGGAACCCCCATCAACCCGGGTATAAGGTAGCTAGTAGCAGCACAAATTTTCTCTCGGGTTTACTGAGTGTGGGTTTTCCCTCTTTTTCCTTTTTATACCATACTACAGATAGTGCAATTTTTTTCTCACAACCTCACAACCAAATGTCAGAATGTCAGAATTTTATGAACCAGCTCTCAGTCATCCAATCAGAAAGAGTGGTTGTCAGTTGTTGTTGATGGAAAAAGTTAAAAAGTTTCATCTGACTTGGGAACGGACTGCTGCTACTGGTTCCGTGCGTACCAAGTGGCCTTCATGCACCTCTTTAGGAAGTCGTTGACGCAGGAACAGCGAGGCAGTGCTAATCCAACACTCTCACCTGTGCGTACTCCGAAGGATGAACCGCCACCGCCTCCAGAATTAGACCTCGACAGTTCTCCGTCGGTGTCACAGCCCTCATCATTGCCGCAGCAAAAGAACGAGGTTTCATCCAACGATAACGCAGAGAAGCCTTCCCACCGTTTAAATGAGCGAACTGATAATCTACCGAGAACGCAGCCGGCGAAGAAGCCCTCGACATCATCCGCTACTTCGGCGTCGAGGCTGGCTCAGCCCCGTGCCAACCAGGCGAAGACTGCCACACCGAAGGCCGACTCGGCTACAGCAGGCGCTGCAGCGGCTGGGCGTAGCGCAGACCTGGGCGCTAGTGGTATAGGAAAAAAATGTCCACAAATTGCGGATCCGACCAAGCGCGTTACGCCGAAGGCGGGCACTTCGAGCAGCGCTTTGAGCACGAGTAGCGCTAGCAGCCGCAAGCGCAGTAGCACGGCTCCCCACAGTTCTACGGGTGTCACTCCTCAAGCCACGGCTGCAGCAGCAGGCACCAACAATGTTGCTAGTAGCGTGCCAAAAGGCCCACGGAAGCGCCCCCCGCCTGCCAAGAGCGCTGGCACAGCGGCTGCCCGGTCAGGCCTGAGTGGGGTGCCTACGCTGCCCAAGAGCGGGAGCACTACCGCGAAAGAACGCGCCGTGGCGAGTGCGTCGCGCGCGCTCAAAGCAGAAGAAAAACACCGAATGCGCGGAGACAAGGCAAAGGAAGCCGAGATGCGGCGCCGCGAAGACAAGGGCATGCTGCCGGAGCGCGAAGGCACCCCGGCCTTTGCGAGCGTGAAGCGGCGAGGCGCCCCCACCAGCTCGGTGCGGAAAGCGACTTCAGTGGGGCGCCGCGCTTCGGTGAACCTTCGGCGCACGCGCTCAGCCACTCGCGACGTGGATGATGATCTCATTGACCTCGAAGGCGACGAAGCCATGGCCATGGCCGACGCCATCATGGGCGCGCTCGACGGCAACGGCGACGACGAGCAAACTGACCGCAACAGCCTCTCGAGACCCAGCGTCGGCGGCGGTGGTGACAGTGTTAGCCATAGCCGCAGCAGCGGCACTGGGTGGTGGAGCGTGGGCTCGCCAAGCCGCGAAACCAACACGCCATTGCGGCAAGCCAAAGTGAGGTCGGCGTCGGAACTGTCACCCCAGTACGCAGACCGGCACTTGCTTCTCGAGAAATGGCAGGCAAAGCACGCGAGTGCTCCCGGGGAAGGAGGAGCAACTGGAGCCAAGGGCACGCCTAAACCGGCGCAAGGAACCGCAGCAAGCCGGTTAGGAGGCTCGCCACTCAAAAAGGGCAAAGACACCAGCAGCGCCAGCAGCAGCCGCAGCAACAGCATCACCGGCACGCGTACCAATCGAAGCAACAGCGGGTCGGCCACCACTTACGAAGTGCCGGTGTTGGGAAGAGACGACGACGAGGTGAATGTAGGGATGCGCGGCATGCCTTCGTTTCGTTTCATGAAATCCTCCGTGACGCCTCCGTCGAAGCTCCTCATGCAGCGCGCCGCTCTTTCTGGTGGGCCTAACAGCCGCCCCTTCAGCCCTGGTGACGACGACGACGATGACGACGACGCCAGCAGTGGGAAGCTCCGCGGCAACCTCGCGGCGTTGCTGAGCCCAGTCCCTCTGGCGACGAGCCCGGGTGGAGCTTCGGGCGCCCTGCGTGGCGGGCCCAACAACTACGGGCGAGCGGCGTCGGCATCCGAGCCTCGTTCCGGTGGGGGAGGGGCACCGCCGCCGCTGGTGCTGGGCGCAACTGCGCTAGGCACCGTTGGGGAAGACAGCCCTCGGCTAAGAGGTTCACCTTTGGACGGGAAGCGCAAAAACCCACTGGCAGCAGCAGCAGGTGGTGGCGGTGGCACAGACGGTGGCAGTGATGGCTGGGAAAACGTGCGTTCGGACAGCCAAGGGCGCGTGGCAAACGGAGGCAACGCGAGTCGAGGCCGTGCACGGTCATTGATTGACGATGCCATGGAGGCTTTGTCCCCAACCCTTTCCAAGAGCAGTCGAAAATCCATTTCGCCTTCTTCTGCCTCGTCTCCTTCCTCCAACTCGAGCCATTTCTCTGCGGTGCAGACCATGAGCAGCGGAGACGGTCTTTCCTTGGATCCACTCAGCCCGACTACAGCGAGCAGCAGCAGCAGCGGCAGGAGCAGTCCTGCGATGACCAACATGCTCTCGATGAGCAGCAGCGGTTTGAGTGGCAGTTTCGGTTCTACTGGGAGCTTAGACGGCCCCGACGGGTTCCGAGAACAAGACGCGGTGGTGCTTCACGGGTGGATGCAAGTGAAGTCCAAAGCGGGCACGGTGTTCAGCAGCGGCTGGAAGCGCCGTTACGTGGTGCTCGTGCGCGGGGGTAGGCGGGGCTTTGGCCCGCGGGGCAAAGGTGCTCTGCTTCTCCTCAAACAAGAACCCAGCGAGGCTGCGCTCTCTGCGCTCTGCCAGTCGGGCAAAGACGGCACAGAAGCCCTGGCAGAGTACAGCGGCCGAGAGTTAGGCTTGAACGGCGACACGGCGGACGTGGCCTTGCACTATTCCAAGGCCCCCTCCAAGTCTTTTGGGTTCTTGGTGACCGACAGCAGTGGTGCCGAGCTGCCTTTGGCGGGTTCGAGCCGAGAAGAGCGCGCAAAATGGCTCACGGCATTGCGAAGCATCTTGAAGCCCCACAAGCCCGCTCCGGGCCAACAAACCCAGGCAGAACTGTCCGTTGCAGTGTCGATGCTGGCGCTTTCCCCTAAAGCCGCGCCGCCGAACCTCTTCAATGCGGATGGGGCGCCGAACAGCGGTGGCAGTGGCAGTGTAGGAGCGACGCGCAAATCCCTGAACGGATCAGGCGGCAGCACGTTACCAAATGATGCCGAGACAGCAGCAGCCGCAGCCTCAGCCTCAGGACAGCCGTTGTCGCCTTCGTATCCGCCGCCGCTGATTGGGCAAACGTTTCCACAGGCAGGCTCACCTGGTACGCCGGGCAGTGACAATCCTATGCGCGGAGCGGTCGGCAACGGAGACAAGAATGCCTCTGGTACCACCGGCGCCAGCACTCCTCAGAACGAGTCCTTGGCGGAGCGCCGCGGCCCGTCTAACCTTGCTGCGCTTGAGACTAGCTTTGACAGCAACGCCTCACCAACCGCGCCGTCCCCACATCCGTCCCCAAGCTTGGCCGGCCACAACGGCAATGCCCCGGGCTATCGGCCGCGGAGCGCACCAATTGCGAGGCCGCCGCGAAAAGCAGCTGGAGGTGCGGGCGGCAGCGGCAGTGGTGGAAAAAGCTCACCAACGAGCCACGGTGACGACCTCGCCGTAGTGCCATCCAGCAACCGCCACAACGACAGCGTGGCGCACGCAGCGGGGTACCTGGAGTGGCGAGAGCGGCTGCGGCGCGCCGCCCCCGCGCGGATTGACGCTGTGGATTGGAGCAATTTGGTGGCCATTGCCACCCCTGATGACCTCCGCGACATGGGCAAAGGTGCGGGAGTCTCCAGCGTGATTGTCGCGAACACCGGCGGCGCCGTCTTCTATGCCTTCTTCAAACGCACCGCCAAGAATTCGCGGCGCGGGTCCTCGGGCCGCGGCATCATGGTGCCGCACAACAACAGCAGCAGCTTCAAGCAATGCGACAGCAATTTGCCGCTACGGTCAAGCTTCTCGTCGCCGGCGAAGCAGACCTCCGAAAAGGCGGGAAGCCGAGTGTCGCCCGAGAAAGCCAAACCAACAAGCAGCAAAAAGGGCAGCAAGCCTGGTGGCGAGAGCGAAGCGGCAGTGGCAGTAGCAGTGATAGCTGCACCGCCTGCTGTGCAAGGAGCCGTGCGAGCGCGCACGCGGGCAGTGAACCAGGTAGAGTATTCTCGTGTGGTTTTTGCCTTGTCAATTTTGACTTTGCTGCTTTTTCCTTGTTGTGTGCGTCTTGATTAGCTCATTCTTCTCATCTTGCTTTCTCTTCCTCTCTTCGCTCGTACTTAAGTTGCTCTTTTTCTCTTTCTCTTCTCTTGTGGGGATTACACCTTTTTCCTTTTCCTTCTTGAACAGCCGGGCCAGTACCACGGTGGTGGCGCGTCAAGAGCCAACCGTGGGAGCCGAAGCTTGCTCAACGTGCTCGCGGATGGCGGCCAGTATGACCCCATGAGCCATCCAAGTGTAGATTCGGTGATTGCCGATGAAGAGGCTGACGATGATGATGACGACGACGACGATGATGATACTGACGATGCCGACAACCACAAGGACCCGAACGAAGAGACGCTTGACAATGAGGACGACGACGCTGAGTCCGCCTCAAGCGCAGAAGTGAATGACCCGGAGTGGGAACACGATGACGACGATCATGGTGACGACGACGAGGATGACGACGACGACGAGGACTACGGGTTGGATTTGGAAGTGGAAGAAGTGTTGATTCTCAAGTTTTGCCGGAACATGATGGACACCCAAGCCGAGTTTTGCGCGAACCAGTTGGCCATGGCGCTGCACGTCCAGGTGCCTGCGTGCCGCCTGCTGCGCAAGAAGGACGACGAGTGGGATTCGGTAGCTTCCGCCGCTTACGACGCCCGGAAAGCGGCTGCGCAGTCCCTGGACCGCCAGCAGGTGGCTCTGACGTGCGACCAGCTCGAAGAGGCTTTGCACACTACCAACTGCGGCCTGGTGTTTGAGTTCGTGCACACGGGCCAATCCGCGAAATTGGACTTGTTGAAACCCGCCCTGCAAGACGAAAACTTGTGGCCGTACGACCGCCATCGCCTAGAAGCCAATACCGGGCGTGGCGCAGCAGCTGCGGTAGGAGGAGACGATGACGGAGAAGAGAATAGCAACAGTAGCAGTGCTGGTGCTGCTGACAATAAGGCTTCAGTGATGTCGCCGCCTAGCAACGGAGGAAGTGGAAGCGAAACCAGTGCGATGGACCTCACTTCGCCCGACTTGCCCGCTCGTTTGGGGCTCGGCCGTGGGGCCAGCTTCACCTCCCCCAACGTGGCGTCTGCCATCACGGGGGGAGTGTTCCGGCGGCAAGCCTCCGTTCACGGCCGCACTTCCATGTTCTCATCCATGGCGTCCGCACCCGAAAACGATGCCACCAACCACAGTGCCCTGGACCTGCCATCTAGTAGTAGTCAAGCTGACGGAGCTGTGGCTGGAGAATCAGGCTCAGGAGCAGTTCCACAGAATGCGAACCCAACAACGTCGCACAATCAACCTCCTTCGTCTTCGTCATCTTCTTCGGCAGCAGCAGCAGCTGTCGCGGTGACTGGGGTGGAAGAAGAAGAGGAAGAGTTCTTGGAGAAAGACTTGGGCGAAATTTTGGGCGAAACCCTGGTCTTTGACGTGGCGATTCGCAACCCTGACCGTTTCCCCTGCAAGCTTCTAGGGTGGCGAGGCAATTTGGACAACGTCCTGTGGGTGGAGCGCTCCAAGTTCAGTGGGAGCCGCACCCTGTGGGCGATTGACTCGTCGATTCCGCGGCGGCCGCTGCGGCTGCACGCCCGGGACGACCGCGCCGCGATTCCTGCTCTGCTGCGCACTGCGCTCCAGGGCAAGTCCTCGAACAAGAAAGGGCCCGAGGGGGCTCTGGCAGGGGATCGCACCTCGACGGTGCGCGCGTCGGCGAAGCTGTTGTATGAATTGGTGGGGGGCGACTTGGCGAGCGAGGGGGTTGACCAAGATTTGGAGGTAAGAAAAAGGGAGGCAATGCCTTTTGCAAGAGTGGGGTGTCTTGAGTTACAAGAGCGGAATGATCTGAAAAAGGATACAAAAGAGTGGAATGCAATGCTGAGAGCAGCCCACTTAGGCATGATTTAGAGGCCTTGAAAGCTAAAATTGAACCGGCGCCGATGCTTTCTCGCCACTCATCAATTTTCCTATCTGTCCTCTATTCTTCTCCTCGTGTGGCTCTTGTGAACTTGTGTGTGGTGTGCGACGACAGTACATGGACCGGCACGTGCCTGCGTTCCGGCGGGGGATTCGGCGCTGCCTCAAGCGCTGCCGGGTGCTCCGCGAGGGCACTTTGAACCCTCTGCAGACCGAGCTACAGGGCGCTTTCGACCAAATCTCAGTGGAGCTGGAAGCGCTCAAAGCTGCACAAGCTGCGGCCAAAAAAGCGGGCAGCACGAGTGGTGCATCACCTGCTACCAGTGGTGGTGGTGGTAGTGCGGTGGCGACTCCGGCGAAAGCAAATGGTGGCGCACCTTTAGCCGTGACGCCGCCGCCGCCAGCAGCAGGAAGAGGTTTGGATGCAAACTTGTCGCCGAAATCGCCGATGAGCCCGCCGTCCGCGCGCGCCAAGCAAAACACGTCGAATCGCATCGGGAAAGCAGTGCCTCGCACCGACAGCAGTGGCGCAGAGGTGGCATCGCCCTCGAGTGGTGCCAGCCCGTCTGGTGCTACAAGCACTGAAGGAGGAAGTAAAGGGTGGGCAGCGGCATCCGCAGCAGCGGGAGCGGCAACGGCATCCTCGTCTTCCTCCGGGGCATCGTCAGGAGCCCCCACGAGCCCAACCATGGCAGACGTAGTCGTGGACACGATGGCGGCTTCGGGCTTGAAACCCAAGGCGAGCTTCCGGGGCCGGTTCAACACCCAGGACATTCGGCTCATGGCGCTCAAGCCCAGCGAAGTGGCGCAACTGGAGCAGGAATACGCGAATCCCCAAGATCCCCCACCGGGGGAAGACATCATTGCTGAAGCAATCCCGTCGGCATCCTCGTCGTCGGCATCGTCTGAATCTAGACCGGAGCGCATGGTGCCTGACATGGCCAAGTTTGGCAACAAATGGAAGCAATCAGCTGAAAACAGCAACAAAGATACAGCGCCTGGAACAGCTGCTGCTGCCAACAGCACTGCTGCTGCCGCTTCTAGTGGCGCTGCTGCCACCACTGCTGCCAATGGACCACAGGGAGCCACCTCAAGCCAAGTGCCCAGTGCACCCACAGCGGGTGCGGGAGGAGCCCCACCTACAGGCCGCGATGCCACGGTGGCCGTAATCAACCGGTGGACTCGGAAGCTGTGGGAAGTGGGCAAGAGGCTCGAGCGGCAGTTCGAAGATTACCTCTCGTCGCAGGAAGCATACGAAGAGCAGCTGTTGGAAGCAACGGACACGTTCCACGACGCCCAACAAGCGTTGCTCGCGCTGCCAGGTGTAGACGATGCCGCTGCAGCGGCGGCGGCTGCTGCGCCAGGCAACAGTGCTGAGAGCTCATCTTCGGTTGGAAGCCCAGGCGACGCCGAGAGCAACAACAACAGTGGCAGCACGGCAAATGCAATAGATGCTGCCACTTCAGAGGCTGCAGCAAGCTTAGCTGAAGCAGCCGCGGCCACAACTTCACTCATGCGCAACGAGCCTGCGCCAACCCTTGTGACTGGTTTCATCGACACCGACAGCACCAACTGCTTCACGGGCGCTTACGAGCTGAAGATTCGATTGGAGCACATTGGCGAGCGGTTGCGGCTGCTGCTTGATACGGTGGACGTGCTTGGGGACGGCACCGACGATGAAGATGAGTTAGCTGCTGCTGACAGCAGCGGGGCTCCTCCGAGCACTACGGCTTAAATGAAGCTATGTGCCATATATGTATACCAGAGACCTCGTGACGTAAAGATACTTCAGATGACAAGAAAGAGATGAAAAGATTATGATCGGCGCTTGCTTTGCCTTTTATCTTGAAGCTAGAAATCAACAAGACCAAGGGGGAATTCCATAGACTGAGGACCGAAATACTTCTAATTCCCATTTCTAGATACTAGGGCATGATGAGAGCTGGAGTAGAGAGCGGAATACACATATCAAATATACAAAAACAAAACAAAAATGAGAAAAATAGAGACAAAGATAAGAGGCGTTGGCGCAGCCACCCCGTCGGGGCGTTCAATACTCCTTTCCTGCTGCGAGCGAGAACAAAAAGAGAAAATGTGCGAAACGGTTACGCAGTTACGCAGGAATCTCAGTAGTAGCGAGCTAGTTCGAGCTTTTAGGATAACGGAATGATGATGCTAGCGAACAATTGTGGTAGATCAATAAATTGATCAATTAGCAGTCAAGCAATGGCCCAGAAGCTACCATCTACTCGGCGGCAGCGTGGTAGCGGGTCCATCGTGAGCGCTTTCGTGCAACTTTCTGCCGTGCCAGACGCCGATCATGCTCCTAGAATTGCCCCGCGCCGACGCGAGCCATCATTGCCTCAAGTTCACGCTGGGTCTAACAACACTGATCGCGGCAACCATCGTAGAGGGCCGCCAGGTGCAGAAATGGCGTCGGCGGTTCAGACCTTGACTTCAGCACCTAAACAAAAGGCCGTTCCCGGCCTGCCTCGCACGCAAAACTCAGCGCTAGTTCGGGACACCGTCGAAACAGCAATGCGAGAATACCAGGTGCCCATATTGAATTTTATCATAAGATGATGTTCTTACTATACTTCTTGTGCGTTATTCATCTATTCTCCTTTCCTTTTAGTTCACGTAGTCTTCATCCTAAGTTCGGCATTATCATACACCAGGGTCAGTACGGCCATTCGGGGCCAGTAGCCGACGGTCCAGCGCTAGAAGCGCTCATAGCGCAGCAGCGCGACGCGGACGAAAGGGCCAAAGCGAAGAGAAGACGAGCTGCTGAGGCATCAGAGCGAGCAGCCGCGCAAGCACGCAAGGAAGCTCAAGCTGCTGCTGCTGCTATGCCGATTGGGTTCCGACAGGTGTGACTGATAAGGATCACAATAGCATTACTAGTTGGCTTTGCTTCTTATTTTGACAGCCAAGCGCGCTTTAAAATTTATGACGTATCACTTTGCTTATGACTTCATTGACTTCCTCTTCATTCCTGAGTCATTTCTGTATGGTTCTAAGCTTCTGCTGTTGTATATTTCTCTTGTTGGCTTGTTTGTCTCCGGAACGCCGATTCTCCCCACTCTGCTCCCAAGGATCAAACGGCTGACGCTCTGGAGCACGTGCTGTCCCGCGGCTCTTTGCTAGGGGTGGGGTTCAACCCAGAAGCTGCTCTTCGCGGCAACCGCGGCTGGCCGATCGTGGCGCGCATGGCGAGAGTAGCTGACGTGGAAGCGGTAACATGTGTATACGAGAGAGACAGAAGAACTGCCAGAGGCATACGAATGCAGATGAAGAGGGTTGTATGCATGTGTGTGTCATGAAGGGTGGAAGCAATGTCATAGAAACAGTCATAAGAATCGAAGTTTTGTTTAACTCGTTACTCTTTATTCTTGTTGTAATCTTATATTTTTGGATGTTGGCGGTGCCAGGTAAGTGCTAAGCTATACACCGAAGTCATCGACGAGCTCGCTGCAGAACTGTGCAGTGCTGAGCACAGTGGCGCCACGCAACAGCTGGAGCAGCAAGTTGAAGCTCTGTTGAAGCAAGCCTACCCTGTAACAGCGAGCTTACCGAAGAGTGAGCTGAGGAAGCGCTTGAAAGAGGCGCGAGCGTTGGAAGAGCAGAAATACCGGAGCAGCAACAGGCGCACTGGCGGTAATGATACTGATATGGAGCTACCTCCAGACGAAAACGCAGCGAGTGGGGTATTTGGGCGGCAACTGAGCCTGGTGTGTTTGTGTATGAGCTCTACAAGTGCCACCGTACTTCCTCCTCATTTTTCTCCTCCTTTCTCATTCGCATCTGTGAACCATAATCTAGCGAAGCTTCAATACACTTTACTTGTTTTTATAACACCGTTCCCAAATCTCTCCATCTCTGGGTAATTCTGATCTGATTTGCTCTGCTTTGTTTTCTTCTTTTATTTTTCTCTTACATGTGCGAAGGTGCGGCGAGCCCACCAGCTCATCGTGGCAGACTTCAACGCCGAGCTCGGATTGCGCACACGCAGCACGGCGCAGGCGTCCTTACTACAGGGAGAAAACAACAATAACAGCAACAAAACACGCGCGGAGCTTGCCTTGGAAGGAGGCAACCACGGAAGTGGTGGGAGAACTACCAGAAGTGCGCAACTGCCAACCACCTCATCATCGACCGTTGCCAGGCGTACCATATTGGGCTCAGGAAAAAGTGACGCCAGCATATATGGTGGCAGCGGTGGTGGAGCACTCCCCAGACCTTCCGCTGAAGCAGCTGCAAATTTATCAATGGCGAGTGAGCGACCGTCGTCTTCGCTTTGGAGTTCTAACGGAAACAGCAACAGCAGCAGCGGCGGCGGCGGCAGCAACAACGGCGGTAAAGGTAGCGAGAACGCAGGGACGATTAGGGTCCGCCGGCCACGTCAGCGCAGTGACTTGATGGCTGGCGGTTCAGAAACCGTATCTTCAACTTCAACTCCTTCAGTGTCCAGCCCTGTGATCAAATGGGGCAAACCCACAAAGAGGCGCTCTCCTACCGCAAGCGACGACGAGGACGAAGACGACGACGGCGAGGAGGACAACAGCAACAGTGCATCGTCCAGAGGTGGCCGTGTCATGCGTTCAAGGCGCGAAAGAGAAGTTGTCACTTCTCAGGACGGGGCGCTGAGGTCCATCGAGCGAGCGCGAGAAATCGAGCAAGCTCGAGCATTGAAACGCCAGAGTCGTCCGAACCCAGAACAAATAGCTATACGTAAGAAATCTGGACTCAAAGATGCAGACTCATCCTCGTCTCATGCCTCAAAGCAACGCAGCGTCAGAGCGGGGATTCAGTACTGCACTTTAGAAGAAGAAGAAAACGAGGAAGTCGAAGACGCCATGATGGAATCAGGCGAGGGGACAGCATTAGTAATTGGCGTTATTTCACCTACTGCTGCTTCTCAGGCTGCAGACACTGCGGTGTCAGCGGATGCAGCTGTATCAAGTAGGGGCAGAAGAAGAAGAGCACCACATCGAGACGAGTTTCAAAATATTCCTCAGGGTGCTTTCCACAACTACGATGGCAGCAATGAGCGCAGTAAAGGCGATAGAACAAACGGAAGAGTTGACGATGCTACTACCCTACACTCGAAATCCTCCTCCTTTTCCTCCTCGACTTTCTCCTCGACTTTCTCCTCGCCAGCCGTGCCCACAGCTGCAGCAACCTGTGAGCTATGGGCGCGTGCCGCAGCTGCCGCTGAAAAGCTAGGGATGGCAGACTTGCGGCGATGCCTCGTCAACCGGGGCTTGGACCCACAAACGCACGGGGTCGTCGGCGCGCCTCGGCATTTCGCTTTGAAACAAAAGCTTTTGCAGGCCGTGGCCAGTTCGGCTACAAGTGCTGAAGATGCATGGGCCAAGGAGCATACAGCTTTTCTAGGCCATGCACAGCCCCCACACTATGATAGCAGCAGCAGCAGTGATCCTGGAAAAGCAAATGTGGTAGCTGCAGCGGCAAGCAGGCAATGGCAAGGAGACGGCAAGTTGCAGCTAGAAGCTTTCGTTGCCGACCCACTATCGCCTCCGCCGAAGCCACCGTCCCATGCGGCGCCGGCATGGTTTTCGGCCATCTCTTTGCCTAAGAACAAGGAGGCAGTAGCAGCTCGGGCAAAGGCAGAGGCAATGGACCGCGCTCTGGATAGCGACAGTGAAAGCGACTAGCGATTAGTAGAGATGCACTAGAGGAGGCGATACAGCTGATTGCCCTACTTGGGTCTCTTCAACCTCAACATTGCTTTGCTTCCATATCTTCTCATCAACTCACATATATATGTAAAATATCACATAATACCACTGTGCGACTTAACACAAAGCCGGGGCCTTAATTGAC
>Ga0307971_1001194_pt1 | contig 13193 bp, 16 predicted proteins | sample OrgLakmetagen714_FD_201820 | JGI IMG/M metagenome (GOLD analysis project Ga0307971, IMG submission 201820) | Saline water microbial communities from Organic Lake, Antarctica - #714 | ecosystem: Environmental > Aquatic > Non-marine Saline and Alkaline > Saline | place: Antarctica: Organic Lake... | reverse complement strand
TTGGGTTGCTCCTCGTCTAAGTCTCGTGTGTGTGTTGTATTTTCGAACACTTCTGCTCCTCCACTTCCCCTCTTGTGTGGGTATGATTGCCTGCACTCCTCTATTTAACTTTGCCCCTTCCCCCCTTCCCTCTCCTCTGAGAAGGTGGTGTTGGCGCTGCGGAATCGCGTGAAGCGGCAAGTGAAAGGGATCGAGGGCTCGGTGCGGAAGAAAGGGTGGCTCGGTTCGTCGCAGCATCGCTTCGCCGTGCTCCGCGGGAACTGCCTCGAGCTGTACCACGATAAGTCGAGGTGACTGTGCGGGCGGGTGTGTGTTTGTGCGTGTGCACTAATGTGATTTATCTGAGAAATATGTTATTTCCTTTTCTCTCTTGCGTGTGTCGCCGTTCTCCTTTTTTTTTTTTTAGTGTGCTGCCTCTCTTTTGTGCGCTATCCCATGCTGCCGTTGCTTCTGCGATTGCTTCTAATGCAGGTACGACACCGGTCGCCCACCGGAAGATGCACTGCGGGTGACGCTGGTTGAGCCTGCTGGAGAAACCAAACCGCACTACATTGCGCCTCCTGCTTCGGCCGCTGCTGCCAGTGCTACAGGGGGAAGTGCTTCGTCTTCCTCCTCTCAGGACGAGCCGACACGGCGCAAGTCGGAAGCGCTCCAAGAGCCTCTGTCAGCGACTTCGGAGGTTTGCTAATACGATATATAGTTGTCGTTAAGGTTGATCGTATTGTGTGATTCACCTCGCGTAATTCTCGGTGGTTGACGCTTTGCATTTCACGACTTGATTTTGCCTTATGTTTGCGTTTAACACTGCATTTTGGCAACCACTTTCGCTGTTACAGTACGGTTTCTTCAACTCCGAACTGGGAGACCTCTTGGTGTCGACCTCATTCGACGGGGCTAGCAGTGGCACTTCCAGCGGTGCCCCCAACAGCTCGAGCAACGGCATTGGCCTCGCCTCGTTCAAAATCACCGCCACCACCGAAGTGCCGGCCTTTTGGACGGCCGAAGAGATCGTGACGCACATGCGGGCAGAGTCCGTGCCGAGCGTGGCAGGCTTGAACAGCAGCAGTAGCAGCAGCAGCAGCGGCGGTGGTGGCAATAGTGGAGAAGGTGAGACGCACAGCGGCGGCAGCAGCAGCAGCGGAGGAGGCAGTGAAGGCCTGTCCGGTGGGGAAAGGAATGATGACGTCAGCAAGTCGGCCTCGGCGCTGCTTGGCGAAGGCGAAGAGCACAAACTGCAACTTCAATTCGAAGCCCGCAGTGAGAGGAAACTCAAAGTAAGTAACAAACTCTTCACTAATAATTGATGACCGTCATTTCTTCGCGCATTCTACAGTAAGGAGTCGCTTTCCTTCGCCCTGTTCTCATGTGCCTGCATCTATTTCTTTCTGCCGATCCTTATTTTACTTCCTTGTTTCAGGAGTGGGGCGAGGCGCTCAACGCGTGCTGTGCCTGGGACCACGGAGTGGTGTCCATCGTGCCCCTCTTGAAGGCCCTCGACAACGCCACTGCTTTCCGAGACCAAACCAGCGTGCACCACTTAGGCTTAGCGCACGGCAAAGCAAGCACAGCCTCTTCCTCTGGAGCTGGAGGAGGAGCGCATTCGCACGCAGCAGCTTCACTGGGGCACCCTGCTTTCGTTGGAGCTGGATTGCCTCAAGCGCCGCCGCCTTATCGGTCCGCCTCTGCGAGTCGAGCAGGGTCTCAGAGTCGAAGTGAAGGAGGAGGTGCGCTGTCTTCAGAAGCTGCGAAAACTGGCGCACCATTTTCCTCGAAGAAGAACCCTTTTGCCAAAAACCCATTTGCGCCACCAACAACAGCAGCGACTGCCACTGAAGGAGCTGCCGAGGCATCTATAGCAACTGACGAGGCAAACAGTAGTGCCATTGCTGCTGACGAACCAACGACCTCTGCAGATAATCGAGATGCAGTGACACCGGCTGAGGAGCCACAGTCTACTGTGGAAGCACCGAGTAATGTTGGCGATCAAGCAGGCGAAAACGATCTGAAAGAAGCTGACAGTAGCGCGGATGGCAGTGCAGCAGAAGAAGAGATTTCAAGGGACGAAGAATCAGATACCGTTGGTGCTGCTGATGTTCATGCTTCTGATGAGAACGATGTGACCACTGCTGGTCCTACAGGTGGCAGTATTGATGATGCCAAATCTGCTGGTGTTAATGCTGGAGTTGGTGATGATGCTGATGTCGACGATTTGGCCTCACCTGAAAGTGGCGCAGAGGAAATTGGCGCAGGCGTTGGTCAGGAGGCAGGCAATGAGAGTAACAACAGTAGTGAAGATCAGGGAATGCGTGAAGAGGGAAACGTCAACAATGACATGGTCGACGAGGAGAATGTTGTCGACGACCAGAGTCCTACCGGTAGCTCCTCGTCAAACTCTGGTGGTGATGAGGCTACACATGATGGCGAGAAGGCCTCGGCTTCAGATCACGAGGATGAGGACGAGGATGAAGTAGCACCGGATGTGATGAAAGCTAGCACCCTTGCTCGTCTCGCAGCCGAAAAAGATGCAAAACATTCCGCAGAGATTCAGCACGATGCCATGGATAAAGCGTTTAGCGAAGCTGAAAATATCGCGGCAATGGACGAAGAGAGGGCCGCTTCAGCTGCCGCGGAAGAAGGAGCGCCAGAAGCACATGGGGAAGAAGAAGAAGAAGAAGACGTTCAAGAGTTGCCGGAAGGACCAATGGACGATGCTAGCGACAACACTGGATCTCCAGAAGTTTCTGACTCGGCCACTCTGGAAGAATCAGGTATTGGTGCTTCTGCTGCTGCTGTGGTTGAACCACCAGTAGGTGATGTGCCAACAGGTTCAGCTTCTGGGATCCCCGCTGAAGATGCCAATTCTTTGAACGAGGTCACAGCAGCAGACGCGTCGCCTGGAAGTGATGCGAGCAATGAGAAAGGGGATGACTCAGCAGCAGACACTTCTACACCTCCGAGTGGTGAACCATTATCTGGAACTGAAGAGGATGAGGCGGGCGAGAGCGGGAAGAAAGATGAAGCACACGCGGAAGATCAGGAGGAAGGAGATGTGGAGAAGGAAGCAGAGCTGGCCTTCACAGAAGGTGCCACGGATGGGGTTGAGGCGGCTGGGGCTTTACTTGTGGATGGAACAGAGGGCAGTGCAGAGGCGACGACCAAGGACGAAGAGGAGGAATTAAGTAATGGGACAGGGGAGTAGGAGCTCTCTTAGGGTGCGCGTTGAATCCGATATGGATAATTCGACATTAACATATTAACGTTCTATGTCCAATACGGCGATACGAACGCACACCCAAGCGCCGCGGAAAGAAAGCCAGTTCGTATTCTTTAGCAGCGACCAAGCAAAGGAAATCGAAGCAGAAATACCGTTAGTGCTTGGCCTTCTACCTTCTAGTTATAATACGGTTACTGGGCTTTGCCGTGTAATGTGTAATAAGTGATTCATTATAGTATAAAATTTAATCAATGAGGATGAGGAGACAAGGCCACTGCTCAGCCATATAGTAATTCGTGTGTAGGTAAAAAAACATCAAGGGAATTTAAAGTGCTTCGCAGCATACCGCTTATCGCGACGAGTCCGGTGATTCCGGCCGAAAAGATGGTGGTCCTAATGGCACTGCTTGTCCGATTCCTTGCACTGCCATTGATCGGGCACCAGGAGGAAACAGCACTGCAAGAGGTGATTGGCTCTTTTCACGAGTGGCTGAAGTTCTCTTTGCTGCCCGTGCCGACAATAGTGACGATAAGGATGCGCCCCGATGTGAAGGTACCGCACAGTGATGTGAAGATCGTTGTTGAGAAGCGACCAGCGCGTGAAAAGCAGCACAGGCCACAGAGGCGTGGTTTTTAGCCGCGCGCTGATAAATGAAATAAGCGCCACGTATAGAGGAGAAAAGAAACACAAAGAGAGGAAAAGGGAAGAAGTGTGAGGCAGAGAGTGTATTCGTCACTAATTTCATCATAATAAGCGAACCTGTTCTAGATGAGGTAGTCCGAGAGCACGACCAGCCTTCATGGCCTCAGCCCACACGGGCGGTAGCCGCAGTGATGCTTCCGGGCTATCCAACAGATCTTTTCTTGAATCATCAGTTGGGCCCGCGTGGAAGAGACGGTCCGGCAAGAGGAAGTGCAGATAAGGCTGAGCAGCTGGTAGCGCTAAGAGAACTAGAGCTGCAGACTGAGCATGGTCTTCTGGAACCCGCCTGTAAAGTGCGCAGATGAATGGTGACGCAAGGAGCAGAATCAAGTATTGTACCGTATGGGGAAATCAATACACAGGAAGGCCAACAAACAAAATATCAAGAGGATTGATTCATCGTGCATTTAAGTTCATCACAGGGCCATTTTCATTCTTTTCTTTTGTCTTCTTCTACATATCTGCTTTACCAGAGCGCGTTGGCCAAGGTTTGTTTTCGTTTCTTGGCGCCCACATTGAAAGCCTCGAAATATACATCCAATGACACGGATGGATTCAACAGCGCTGGAGCCGTAGCAGCACGTGATAACACTCTGCTGCTGTTGCTGCCACCATCGTCAATGCTGCTGTGCCTGTTTCGGTTTGTGTCGCTTTGAATAGCTTTAAGCCATTCGTAGACCTGCTGCCGCTCCGCCTACGAATGAACAGAGAAAAGTGAGCAGATGGAAATGCGCACACAAATGCATAAAAGAAAAGTGGGAGGTGGAGGGGGTAAAGATCAATGAATGATTGCACCTCAGGGTGTAGATGGCTGGATCTTGTAGAGCTTGACGAGTGCTGTTGCTCTAATGTGCTGCCCCGCCGCTGAAATACGCTGCTGCTCCGGCCGGGCGCTGATTTCACTACGGAATAGTCCGATGCCCGCTGCAGCAGAGACGGCCTACTTCTTGGATCAGGGGTTTTGCGGCCTTCAGTGCCGGCGACAGCAGCAGCAGGAGGATGGGGCAAATTCGACGGAATGGATGCAAAACCACTGCTGCTGCTGCTGCTTGAAGGAGGGTGCCCAGCTGCAATGAGGCGAGGCGATAGGAAGGCGATGGCTGCGGCAAGGTCAGAGGCAAACATGCGTGCAGGAGGAAGTGTCGAAGAAGGCGAGAGCTGTTGAAGATGGGGTTGTTGATGTTGATGAGAGGGCGCAGGCACGCCTAACATTTGCCATAACCGATGAACTTCGTCTTGCACACAGCTCACTCCGAGGCGCCAGGAAGGGCGATGACCGAAAAGGCATAGAAAGGCACTGCGCATCGAGGCAGAAAAAAAATAGGAACAAGACAACGAGGGCCCGAAAACAGATCCATGCCAGGCAAATTTCAGCAGTTGAATATCAATGAAATGTAAGTTGTGACGTTAAGGTCAATCAGAAACCTCCTTAATCTCTTCGAATGTGTGCATGCTTTTCATGTGACGTCACAATTTCATTTACGGCTATACCTGCGGTGCACTAAGGAAACATCTGTCAGCGCCCACAGGCCGCACAAATGCTGCACGGTCGCTGCTAGCATCATTTTGGACTCCGTGGCTTCGCGGCGCCGCTGTAAAGTCCCTCGCGTGCGCGCCTGCACGACCACACAGTTAGCGCGCAGCCACCTGTAAGCCTGCTGGCACATGTAGGCTCGCCATCGGGCTTGCAGACGAGTCGCCGCAACCGTGGCTCGGCGATAGCGCAGGCAGGCAAGCCACTTCTTGCCTCTTCGCACGAGTAGCTTCACAGCGTGGCGGCGGCGACCAACAGCGAGGTATGCTCTTCGTTGCCGCCACCACAGCTGCACTTTGAAAGAACATTCCACTGTGAGGTGGTGTAACCGCACGCGCCGGCCTCGATGAACAGCCCGAAAACGGTTCATTGCTGACACGACAGTTGCCAACCTGAGATGATGAGCATGTATAAGAATCTACAAGACAATTTAAAAAAAAACAATAGCTTGATAGCGCATGTCGCAATGTTTATGGATCAATAACTCTAAAAAAAACCTTCGGGAAGAAAATAAAAAAATTCTCCGTAACCAATTAAAAAAACGCGTAATAATGGTACATGTATCACCTCGGAACTCCGTCGGGTATGGCTACGGGCGGCATGGTTGACGTTGGTATTTTTGAGTCAAGCGCTTTAGAGTTTTTGGTGTTGTTTTGGTCGGTCGAAGGCCCATGTGATGACGGAGTTGACGAGAAGCGGCTGAGGAGGGAGGACTATACAAAGACGAGAGAGAAATTGGCAACGAGAGAGTGAAGAGGCAGTATAGTAGCATACCAGAAATGAAAGTTGAAATCGAGGTCTAATTTCATAATTGCCGAAACGGCATTTGTGTATACATTGACACACAGACCAACGTATCACAACACAACAATCCAATATTCGTTTACCGCCATGCTCTTGTTCAACTTGACCGCTACGGATGAGGTTGAGCGCGGTGGTGAGTAAGACGACCGCAGCCCTGAGGCAGGTCCATCGCCCACGTTTGCCACAGACTGGGGCCTTTTCTCCGACCCCACAGTGGCCGTTGATGAAGCTGAGATCGGACCACTGCCACCAGGAGCAGCCGCTGATGGAAGATGGGTAGTGCCCGCGGAAGGAGGAAGCAGCGGAGGTAGCAGCGACGGCCGAATCAGAGGTGCCTGCACGAGGTCAGAGTTTAGATACGCGGGGAAAAGCAGTGACGCCTTTATGAGCACGCCACTTGGGTTGGAACCTCTTGAGTAGTCTGATGATCTGAAATGCAATAACGATTCCTGTCGCCACCACTGCGGTTGTAAACCTTGACCATGCGGCACTGGCGCGGCAACCAATTGAATCGACTGACTGCACGATCGATCGTCGAGAAAAGGCGTAGGTTTAGGGGTGCCAAACGCAAGGCTGCGGTTCTGCTTTTCGGTGATCTTTTCGTCGAAGAAACGGACTTCTGAACTCTCCGGCATTTCTGTAGCGCGAAACAAGAACCGCTCAAACATTTGCGACTCCAAAATGCGGTTCAGCGCAAACGTCGATGCATGGGCCAAGCCCTGCGTCGTTTCAAAAAGTACAGACAGTGGTACAAAAAGGGTGAGCCAAACTCGCCAGAAGTCCCCATATAATATTTGATTGAAAAACAAAGATTTAAGTGATAGTTTCAATACGTTTAGATGTTTAATTTAAATTATAGGTCCTTTAAAAACGCAGTACATCAAACATGATATTGATGTTGAAAGAGCACGCATCGTGATGAATTCACCTTGAGATGTTCAGCGCTGCGAAGAAAAGAGTCCTGCTCAAAAAAATCTTCGGAATCGAATTGCGCTATCGCAATCTGCCTTGCTTCTTCAAATTCTTCGTCGGTCATGGGGCGACGTGTAGAAGATGCTTTCATGTCCCTTTTCTTGACGAGAGCGTCGAGCCGTCTGAGCGCAGGAGTATGCTTATCGTAGCCCTTTTTATGTGCAAAGATGGTAAGATTGAATGGAGCAAGGCGTATAAGCATCATGGAGTGCAAATGTCTAAGCTATCACAGGTAATATCTTTTAAACTATAAGCTCTTCACAGGTAATATATGACCAACTCTTCACCTGAAAGAGGAACACAAAAAAACGCAAGAAATGGTTTCGCGCGTCGACTTCTCCGTTGAACGGAAGGTGCAGGCTGCGGCCACGAAAGATGTATTCCTGTTCCTCCAAGGTCTCTTTTTCTGCTGTATGCTCTGGTAAAGGTGCCGAGTAATGGTCGTCCACTAAGTTGAAGTTTTCCAGAGCGCTATTGGAAAACAAGGCACGCGTGGGGCTTTCGTTGACGGTTGAAGATAAAAAAGAGGACGAGGATGGCTGTCCTAATGTAGTATGCCTGCTCTCGTCGTCACCAGGTGGGACTCTCAATCGAGATCCATCGACAGCGTCAGCCTTTGTTGGTGTTGGCAAGGCAGTTGACGGCGCTTTTCTCGATGGAGACGCAACAGGAGACTCTGCAGCTGCAGGAACACTCAAAGTAGAGTCGGGCGCAGAACTGGAGGAAAATAAAGGGAGTTGGAGCCACGGTCGGAGTTCGTTCCGAGGATAAGCCAAGTCAGCTACTGCTGCTGCGGCGACAACTCCTGCCCTTTCCGCTGATAAACTTTGCAGTGATAATGCGGCCCCACCGTTCGAAGAATCGATAGGAGGAGAAGCTTTAGCCTTTGCATCATCTGAAGTGGTGCCCTTAGGATGAATAATGTTAGGAGGTTGTAACTCTGAAGAAGGTGGCGTTTGCCCTTGTTTCGCAGACTGTTTCGCATGCTTGCGCCCCTATTCATCCATAAATCCAGTAGAAAGGACACGCGACTAATCAGTACAAGAATTCAAAAAAAGCTTCGTGTAGTCCAAGTGAATTATGATACAAGTAAGTAGATAACGCAATTGAATGATGATCGAAACGCAAAGTCTACCAACCAATCTCTCACCGCTTCTTCGTGCTGCGCTCTGAGACCATCAGCCAAGTACTCGTTGCGAAGTGGCTCTAAGCATTTGACCAGCCCGGCACGAAGCTTATCGAAGGCTCGCCAGTAGCTTTTTGATACATTCGGACAGTCAGGTTTCGAGTTGGGGTACGAAACAGGGATAGAGTTAGAGTAGGGATTAGGGCTTGGTTCAATTTATGTGCATGGAGGATGAGCTGGGCATGTCTGTCTCTCATATTGCACACATATGTGAGTGTGTGGTCGTGCATGCACTTACCCGTCACCCCAGCCTCCGCTGCGGCCAGCAAGAGCGCCCCTGAAATTGGTGCTGCTCAACGGTCCACCCCCTGCACCTGCGGCCGCTGCCACACTGGCGCCGTGGTGGGGTTGCCTCATTTCACCGGTGTTCTCGTCGAGGCCCAAATCAATGACATCACGGTCTAGATCGATGTACACCACCTTGAGCGATGGAGATATATACAGAAAAATGAAATAATAAAGTTAATCATCAATCAAATCGAAAAAATAACAACAGCTACAGAAACAGACACTGGAGTTGTAGTTCAAAATAAGAGCTAAAAAGTCAACCGAGGTATTGTCTAATTGAATACCTCTCGAGGTCTTCTTGGGCCCAAATACGCTGTTGGGTCGCTCTCACTGGTGCTAATATCAGCGGAGGGCTCAGGGAAGGCCGCGGCCAGAGACTCCGCGTGCACTCCGACGAAAAATGGCACTGGTGCATCCAAAACCTTTTACGAAGAAAAGAAATTAGGGGGTAAGTTCCCTCACAAGTGGATGGTAAGACTAAATGGGTTCACTTAAAACAAGCACGTCCATAATCAAACGTAGCAATCTTCGTGCTTTCTTTCTAGCATGCATGAGCTCTCTGAACTGCTTCGTGCAGACATATGCACTTTACCTCAAGCATGGAGGCAGGCATGACGGGAATAAAGGCGCCTTGCCATTCGAATGGAAATAATAGAGCGCCCAGAGCATGCGCGACAGGGGCCAATAAACTCAAATGGTTGGACACCAAACACACCTAATGTATGAAGCAGGTTGCAGATGTTAACGCATGCAGATGCTGCATTGTTTCTATCAGGATCTAGAATGATTATGAACAAGAGGTAAACTAGAGAATCGCCCTACTAGGTGACAAAACATATCATTTCTTTTTATTTAAATCTGCAACGGCATCAGTACTAATTGAAAATGACCTTTTCTTCAGTGAGCAAGCACTCAAATGCAATGAGAATGTTGTCCACGGAAAGGCATGCCAAAAGGGGTCGCAGCGAGCAAGCAAGGGTGGGCAATTCGTTCGGAGCGGAACGCTTCAACATTAATTGCTCGGGCAACGTGTCCTTTTTCTTGTTGCTGGTTTGGTGATCAACGCTGCTTGGATCCGTGGTTGTAGAGTTTGCTGCTGACGGAGGATTCGAATAAGATTTGCTGCGCGGCGGAGTGAGGCCTCGCTCTTGTGGCATCGAAAACGATGAAGAAGAAAAAACTTTCGGCGGTGTTGACGGCATTGACGATCTCTTTGTAGCTGGTGCAGTAGACATCAGCCTTGGATAAGTTCTTAGTCCTGCATCTGGTGTTTGATCTGGAGGCGGTACAACCTCGTTACAGGTAGTTCCTGAGGTCATACTTTCACGTTTGAAAGGTGTCATCATTGCCAGAGGAAAATGAGGGAGTGCAGCCACCACTTCGATTTGGCCCCTCGGCGGCAGCGGCACTTCACCGCAAAAATTGGCGACGTATCGCTCGATGGGCAATAGGAGTGAACGATTGACCTCCAGGTCATTCGCAGCCGTGCTCGAGGCTGGAGTACTCAAAACATCACTCTCGCCACTTTCAGGCGTACATTCTGAAGCATTGTTGTTTTCAGTGCCACTTGATGCATTGTCAGCAGTAGCAGTAGCAGAAGTGTGGTATTGAAGCGCCACCGACGTCAGCAACAAGTTCTTCAAAAAGGTTCGAAAAGGGTCGAAGAACGCAACATGGCTCACCACAAGAAGGCAACGAGGCACCCACACTCGCAGTAACTTTCCTGAAGAGTTGCCTGTGCTGCTGCCGTTGCTGCTGTTGTTGCCGTTACTGCTAGTGCTGCCATTGCCGTTATTACCATCCGTGTTCTGAGCACTCACTGGGCAACCATTACGATGCGAGTAAGAAGCGTGGGCATTATGATGGTCGATGATTCGAAGTTGACGGGCCAATTTTTTCCGCGCTTGAATCTGTCGGGAGTTTGCCTGGGCAATTTTAAGTGCTTCTCGAGTCGCGGCATTGGCCTGAGTAGGTTTTTATACATAGTGTCGTTTAAAAAGATGAAATGCAGAGGGGGGGGTGATTCAATGGAAAGGATAAGAAGTATAATCAGAGAATGGGGGTGCAAATACAGCCAATGAAAGAAGATTATTTTTTTCTCAATGCATCGTGCACAATGGTTGCTCTAGAGTGTACCTGTGCAGCATAGCGTTTCACTCTCGCTGCTGCTTTTAATTCGAGGGCTGCTACAGCAGCTGCTGCTTCCAGAGATGTGGATGATGATTCGCTACTAATACTCGAAGAAGAGTTGGCAGTAGGCGTGGTAGCATGAGGGGAAGACGGAGCACCACCACTTGTTGCAACAGAAGCAGACGGAGAAGAGGTGTTTGCACTTTCCGAAGCCGCCGCTGCCTCCATGATGGCTCGAGCATTGGCGATGGCGATTGCTTCTGCAGCCGCTACCTCTGCCTCCTGCGCAGCTGCTGTGGTTGCTTTCGCCTGTTCTGAGGCCTAAGAAAGATAGAGAAGGAGGATAAAGGGCAAAGAGTGAGAAAGCAAGTAAGAGTTGACGAGGAATAACCAGGAAATGCTAGAATCAAATCGAAAAAATGCAAAGCTGCACGTGGGCAAAAATATCTCTAATGTGGTGTGTGCATCGAATACCTGTAAAGCTTGGGCGGAGGCGGCATCTTTCTCGTTTACATCCTCCAGAGCGTCAGCCAAGCCCAAGAGTGGCACTTGCTCGTACATCTGTAAGAGGAGAAAGGGTGAATGTTACTCCAATAGTATATGATACAATATGGTGTGAGGGAAACAAAGCTAAGTACGAACGTGCAAGAAGCTTCAAGAAAAAAAATGCTAGGTCTCACCCTTAATGCAGTTGCGTAAAGTCGGCGGCTTTTCTCGTCTGTCAAAACAAAACTGAAAAGCACGGGTGGAGGCACGCTACTAACACCACCACCACCACCACCACCAGGGGCAGTGGCGTCAGTCCATGTTGCATCTTTTAGAGAAGAAGAAGAATCAGCCGCAGGTTGTTTGAAAAGTGCTTCTTCGGTCACGAGCAGCTTCACCCCTACCGTTTCGGGAAACGCAAACATGGCGATGTGGTCCGGCGGAGGTGGGCGCTTGGGAAGCTCCTGATGATTGTGCAGTGAAAAGAAAGGACTGCAGTGAAGTGGAGTGGAAGGAAAGTAAGCGCAAATGATACCCTAAGACCACGCATCAAATATCAGACAAACTCACGATCAAAGCTGAACGAACACACGACACCAGCAATATCAGAAGAAGCGAAAATCAAGGGGAAAAGTGCTGCTATTACCGGATGTTCTGCATTGCTGTTGCTGGTCATGCCTGGCGGTTGTGGAAAAGCATCGAGAATTTGAGCCTGAAACCGGGCTTGCTTCACGCCTGCTACAGCGTCTGCCAGTGCAAGGACTGGATCTCCTCCAGCGCCACTGCCATTGCCTTCGTGTGATGCGGGTGATGGTTGAAGCATGGCGTCTATGGAGGTTGGCAGAAGCTGCGGTGATGTCGCGCCATCGTTATGATGACGGGATTCGTACTCAGGTTGGGCCTCGAGGATTAACTCCAGCGCTGGCACAAATGCATTATCCTCATTATTCTCGTCTTTGTTCTTTGCGTTAACTTTATCACTTGTACTAATTGTACTAGCACTAGCAGTAGCCACCACCGCCACAGCAGCAGCAGCCGATGCAGTGCCTCCTTTGGGCTTTCGGCATTGTCGTTGTCGCAAGGAAGGATGAGCTGGCACACCAACCACTACGAAATGCTCCACCAGCCGATTGCCGTCTTCGTCAGCCGTGGTACTGTCGTCCTCGATCCCGCTACCACCATCCTTAGAAGCTTCTCCTAAGAGGCCACTCGGTTGTCTGTTTGAGTCATAAGCCCCAGACGATATAAGCGGGAAATAGGATGTTGACCACATCTCAGACCAAAAATGAAAGTTTTCAATCGTTCAAAATCCCACAAGAATGATGCTTCTGCCTTTTTAAAAATCACCTGTGGACGAAGGAAGCTCTCAAATGCCGTTTCGCATGGGCGGGGTTCGAACGCGCCTAATTTAGTACGACAGAAAAAAAACGGAATGGCGGTGTGGTGCATTGGCAGGAGAAGATGCTCAAATGGTAGCAGGTAATCATGGCACAAAAAGAATCCAATCCAAAGACCCAAGAATATGGTTCATAGCTAGGCACCAATTCGATGCACGGGCTATTCGAAGTCTCCCGCGTCTCACGAACATAACAACAGATTCAACACGTAATGTTCCATTCCAAATGTAGTAGGAAAAAATAAACACGCTCACACCTTGAAGCGGGCCGCGCGCTGCGCTGCATTTTTCTCCAATTGTATTAGGACTTCGGCGCCGTCGTGCGGGGACTGCAGGCACGCGAGCTGGTGGCTGAAGTCCGGGAGCACGAAAAGGGTCCGCGCGTACTTGGCCTCGGCCCATTTCGCCCTTTCGTGGGGGGACGCGTCGGGAGGCAGCCTAGAGCGAAAGGGGGGGGGTATACAAAAAAAAGGGGGGGGGT
>Ga0307971_1001180_pt1 | contig 13267 bp, 13 predicted proteins | sample OrgLakmetagen714_FD_201820 | JGI IMG/M metagenome (GOLD analysis project Ga0307971, IMG submission 201820) | Saline water microbial communities from Organic Lake, Antarctica - #714 | ecosystem: Environmental > Aquatic > Non-marine Saline and Alkaline > Saline | place: Antarctica: Organic Lake... | reverse complement strand
GACAAAGATGAGTAAACTATATATCTTGAACCAGTTCGCTGGTCAGCACCTGTCGGAACGCGGACCGTGTTGTCCGACCCTGAACGTTCCACTAGTTTTGCACAGAGTTCTAGAAATGACGGCCTTTCGTCGAACGTAGTCGTCGTGAACGTGCACGTCAACGCCGAAACGATAGATCAACATCTCGACGATGTCGGCGTGGCCATTTTCTACCGCCCTTCGAAGAGCGAGGTCGCCCAGAGCGTGCACGTTCGCCAGAGACCTCGTCAGTAACAAGTCGACGATATTAGCCTTACCATTACTAGACGCACATATCAAGCAGGAGTCCACGACATTCGCGACCGACGAAGTGCCACGATTCGCCAACAGGACCTCCAATACGTCGACGTGCCCGTTCGAGGTGGCACTTCGAAAAGCTTGTCCTTCGTGAGTCAGACATGACACGCCGTGCTCTATCAACATCTCGACGATCCTGGTGTGTCCGTTTTTGGCCGCCAAAACGAGTGCACTTCCCAACTGTTGGTCGATACGTTTTATGAGTCCCAACCTCTCCCGGATCCTTACGGGTAAAGCTGTCTTGTCGACATTATACGTACCGGCACCCAATGCATCTAATGCATTTTGGACGTCGTCACGTGGCCATCGATAAACATGCCGGAACAGCGTGTCCAGGACGTTGACGTTACCCGTCTTTGCAGCCAACCGCAGCGCGTTGTAGACGATGGCGTTGGTTTCCAGGAAGTCGGGATGATGAACATCGAGCGAGTCACGGATAGTGTTCGACGGCAACCCGATCACCACGAAATGATACTCCTCTTCTTTTTTCATCTTTTCGTCTGAGCTCGTCATGTTGGTCGTCGGTGTGGTTATTTGTCCAAGATGAAACGACGATAAAACGTAACGACGCAACCTTTTATTTGGTGTCGCTGATACTGCATCGTCTAGCTCGGACGACTCGGACAATAGGTAATGTCTGCGGACACAACTCCGTACTCGCACAGGAGCAGGTCACCGCATGTGTGACATCTGACGCGCAGGTCCATAAGGGACGCCACGCCCCGTTCTCTTCGAACGGTCTCGACGTACCACATCGGATAGGTGAAGCAAAGATCGCGACACTCACACGATCGCACGTGACCACCGTCCATCTCGAGAACGTACGATGCCTTTCCACATTCGTTCTCGTTTTCGTCCACGTGCGTCCAAAAGCCTTTGAAATCCTTCAGAGTACATGTCCCGCCAAAGCAGGAGCTCAGGAGGCGCTCCATGCGCGCGTGGCACGATAGCCAGGCGTCGAGGGTGGGGAACGTGTTGCCCAGGTCGTCTGCATGGTTGTACTTCGCGATCCAATATTCCAGTCCATACGGCACCAAGAGCTCTTCGTGCGGCTCGACGTCTCGTGTAGTGACGACGTAAACGCGTGTGAATTGAGTGCCATCGAGGTGCTCGTCTCCGTCGTCACACACTTCGACGAACCTGGTATTATTTTTACGCCCGGTGACGTGCGGGTGGATCGCGTCGTTACAGAGTTGGGCGAAGCCGTATACTACCTTTCGATCGCTGTCGTCGTCGTGATTCGCATGACGAAGAACACACGGATCACGCGTTCCGTCGATATATGTCCCGTCGGTACATATATACAGGTAGTCAATAGAGACGCGTGCCGACTCACTTTTCGTCAAGAGCTTACCCGCATATGCAGTGACGTACGAGCCTTTCGGAAGAAATACACAGGCGATCAGACCGAGTTGGGAGGGGACTACGTCCGAACTTCCTACACGCACGAGCCTGTCCGAAGAGTGTGGATTCGAGTCAGAAGCGTCAGCGTCGCGTCGACTTTTCATTTGAAAAGAATGGAATCATTTCTGTAGGGGACTAACTACATCAAAAAAGAACAATCGAATCGAGATCACCGTTCGTCAATCACACAGGCACACTTCACACGTACGTCGGAGACGTCAAGTCGCTTTTCGGTAGTTCGACGAACGTATAAATACCGGCGTTGAAGAAGGGGCTGTTGAACCGCATCTCAGACGGCATGGTGTACGTGTCTTTCAGCCTTTCGGAAACCATGATGTCCGGTGTGAGAGGGATTTTGAGATCCTCGTTGTGGTTGGCGGGCACCGCGTAAAACTCGCCGGTGTGGCGGTCCTTCATTCTCCCCATGCACTTCCAGACGTTGTTCCCCGCGTCTCTGGCGTTGTCGGCGTCCGTGTCGGTCGATTTGAGGTATCCGAGAAGACGGAACGAGTCCTCGGTGCGACCGTCAGGAGGGCTTCGTCGTGGCAAAGCTCGATTCGCGACCACGTTCGCCTCGGCCCTGTTCAACGGAGGGTACAACTGGTCGTGCAACACGCGAGCGTCCCTCGTGTAAAGACCGTCATCGGCGGCTTGTGTGACTTGTGTGCATTGTCTGGCACCGGATTGTTGTCGTTGTTGTCGTTCGACCTCGAAACGCGCCTTGTCCGCCGCAGACACCAGCATAGCATCGAGGGCTTTCATCTCCAGACATACACGCGTAGATGATCCGTCTTCCTTTTGTTCGGTATTTGTCTGTCTTACGAACGCCAAGAGAGCGACGACTAATACTACGCCGACGGCGACCGTCAGAGCGACGTACCACCCAGCACCGCGTGATAGTTCCGTATTTTTTGTGAGTCGTGACGGCATCGCGTGCGTGCGTGGTAAACGGTACACGGCTATATATAATTCACTTATTTGTTTTCAGATGCGGGGAACAGACGTGTCAGTCGAGACGTGTGAGCGCTGCTCTCTGTACGATTCCATGGACGTGACAATACATATTTATAGTCGCTCGACACACTCGACAGCCCGGACGACCCCGGTTACGTCCTGTTCTGGTCGACACCCATCCCAGTCGACCCGAGAAAAAATGCGCAAACGATCCTCGAACGTGATCCCAAAGGCGGTCTCCTCGTCGGTCTGTGCGTTGACGACGATACAGTTGCGGCAGGTACTTCGGTCGTCCTCACCGTCGGCCCTCGGGACGATCGTCGCGTCTGGGGAAAAGTGACCGAACAAGAGAAGATAAAAATCAAAATTGCACCGCCATGGAAAGGGGTGCACCGCTGTTCTGTTCTGTTGATAAAGGAGTACGAACGTTGGTGGAGCAATAAACTTTTTTCACTGATCAGTACTTTTAGAAAGCGATTTACTTAGACGTAGAAAGGAATTTGACCAGGTGTCCAACTCCTTATTGAAATCGACTGTAATCCCTTTCTATTCCGTAAGCGATGCACGCGTCTTGCAACACGCGCACAGTATCCGGATCACAAGACGTTATAAGAGGATAAGTAACGGCCTCTCCGCCCTCTATGCGCCGCTCCAGATCTGACAATTCACGTTTACGCCGCATAAGGTCCGATCCGTTTTCTACCGGTACGGTCATCAGCACCTTTTCGTAAGCTCCAAAGTACTCTTTTCCGGGAGGAACGTGCACGGACACGGACGTGTCTCTGGTGCCCATGACGTAAGATAGCTTGCCCCACGGAATCGAAGGGAACTTTTTGTTCATTTCTGTCGTGCTTCCTGAAGAAGGAACAATATATTGTCGTGCTCGAGGACTCGTGTGATTGTTTCCCATGGTGGCTTGTTCGAAAAGGAAAAACAAAAAAAACAGTAACCGACCTCGATTTTTTTTGGGGGTGTGTCACGCTAGAGATCTGACAATGACTGCAGTTTACAAGGAAGCTCTCGGTTGCTCTCGACCTAATCACCACAAACTAAGGATCTTCGGAGGGAGACGCCATCTTTCAGTAAAGTAAAAATTGACGTCGTGTTCTCCGTATCTTTCGATAGATCAGCATCGCCGACGGACATACGGCATATCATATAACCCATTCACACGATGACCGATCACGTACAAGGTTACGGCGAAGGGCCCACGACCGATTGGTGGACGGTGATCAAAACCTATTTGCCGTATTATCTGCCCATCCTGTCGACGCTGTTCGCAAACAGCCTGAACATCACGAGGATATTAGAGTGCGCGATATCCGGACTCTGTTACGTGGTATGTGGCAAGGTGCCCGTCACGATGACCAACCCGACCAGTATCGAGCGAGCCCTGAGGTGCATGAACTCCCTGACGCACGTGTGGAGCACGAACACGACGGTCGGAAAGGTCAACGGCACGTTTCCATCCGGGCTCGTCTTGGCCCGTATCCAGATCCAGGTCCATGGTCGGTCCAGCACGAAGTACTTCGTGCTGGCGTGGATCGACCCCACGTCCAACGAGTCGGACGAGTACAGCAAAAAAACGTGTGACGTCAAGACGATGTGGGTGGCATGCTCTCAACAAGCGTTCGACCATCTGACTCGGCCTTCCCAGGATAACGATTACGGCGGAATTGTTACACACTCCCCCGTGGAGACAGCTTCTGAAACGAAAATGAACGCTGTGAACCGTGAAATATCGGTCGTCCATAAAAGCGGACCTTACGCGTGGTTGGACCACACCGTAGAAAAGGAGCAACTGACGCTCGGAAAGGAGGAAGTGCTAGCGCGTTACCCACACCAGGCGCGGGTCATCGCCCAGATCAAGGCCGTGCTCGAAGCGCCTCCGCACATCGGCGTGTTCTACGTAGTAGGACCGTCGGGTTCGGGAAAGACCGAACTCGCCCGCGAGCTCGCGTGGGAGACGGACGCCGTCCTGTGCGACTGTCACGACCCCATCGAGCCCGGAAACAACCGACACGACGTCAACCGAGCCGTGGACAGAGACTGCGGGGGAAAGGTCATCTTCTTGCTGAACGAAGGCGACGGCATGATGAGGGCGGCTCTCTCGGACGGGGTCGATCCCAATACTTCGACGCGTCTCATCGAACAGAACCCGAACGTCCGCACAGAGGTCAAAAACCGAAGCGACCTCAACAACTTTCTGGACGGGTTCCGCAAAAATCCCAGAAAAGGCGTCCTCATCGTCACCAGCAATTATCCGCTCGAAGACATCAACGCGCTCGATCCCAGCGGTTCCGTGGTACGTAGGTTCAACGGGGTTTACCACCTCCCCAAGAACGAAGACGTGGTGACCCCTGCTCCCGACGCTGCTTCTTCGTGTTCGTCGTTATTGTTCGTCGAAACGAACGACTCGTACGAAGCGCTCTGACACGTCGTCTGACACGGCGTTTTGTTTCTTATCCGTTTTTGAAAGTTTTATCACGTATAATCGCGCATAAAGCCGTTATATGTTATCCGCGATTCGACCTGGTCCGACCTGATCTGATTTCAACAGAACAATAACAGAGATGAAACTTTACGATGACTACGCACGCGTGTATCGTAAGTACAGAGAATTGTACGGCGACTTGGTGCTGGTGGCGTACGAGGTGGGCAGTTTTTACGAGTGGTACAACGGAGGAGGAGACGCCGCAACGTACGCCGAGGGATGCGATGTAAAGGGTGTGTGCGACCTCCTGAACGTCCAGCTCACGAGGCGCTCCAAAAACGTGCCCGACGTGTCCCCGACCAACCCGCTCCTAGGGGGCGTGCCCAAGTGCTCTTTTCCGAAGTACCTCCCTCTCCTCCTCGAGAACGAGTACACCGTGGTCATCGTGTCGCAGTTCGGGACCGACCCCGACATAACACGTCGCGTGACGGACGTGTTGAGCAAAGGAACTTGTATGGCGGATATACCCACAGCTTCCGAGACGAACGAATTTTCGTTTTCGTCGTCTTCGTCGACTTTCCTGATGTCATTGTACCTCGACTCTCACAAGGCCCCCAGGAGGAACGACGCCCGAGAACGCGTCGTAGTGCTACACGCCGGCGTCGCGCTCGTCGACGTCAACACGGGATATACGGCGGCCTATGAAGTGAGTGCGGATGAAGACGACACTTCCGCGGCTTTAGACGAACTCTATCGCATCGTTCACGAACACGCGCCACGAGAAGTCGTGCTGTTCGGCGTACGCGAAGCGTTGACGACGACGACGCAAAACGAAAGAGAAGAAGAAGACGAAGACGAAGCCAAAGCCAAAGAGAAATACCGTAAAGACACGGACCTCAAGGCGTTCCTCAAACGTCTGGCTCTCAATCCGCGCACCGTCAGAGACAGGTTGAACGGGGACGACACCAAACGCCTGGGATCTCTGAAGTATCAGGCCGACATCATCGCCAAGGCGTTTCCTCCCACTGGGTTCCTGTCCTCGATAGAGACGCTGGACTTGGAGACCAAACCACACGCGACCTCCGCTTTCGCTGGCCTCCTCCAGTTCCTGTACGAGCATGACGAGACGTTGGTCAAGGACCTCCGAAAGCCGGCGGTGAACGACTCTTCCGCGAACACACCCACGTTGACAGTAGGACACAATTCGGCCGAGCAGTTGGAATTGGCAGCACGTGGAAACGGCATGGACTCTAACGGCATGGACGCTAACGGCATAAGTCTTTGCGGCGTTCTGAACGCGTGCGTAACGTCGATGGGACGTCGCTACTTCCGGCAGCAGTTGCTGCACCCCCTGGTGCGTGCCGAACACATCGACGCGCGTTTGGACGAGGTCTGTGACCTTCTCGGCGGAAATAACCGGGGAGACGTGAAAGAGCCTTGGGAAACGGTTCGCGATGCGTTGCGTAAGGTGGTCGACCTGGAACGTCTGTTCCGCAGGATGGCGATCGGGAAGGTGGAGCACCGACATTTCGTTGCCTTGGACGCGAGTCTGGAGGCTATCCTGGACGGCCAATATGGAGGAGAAGCGAACAGTGCCCTCGTCGGACGATGTCTGCAGTTGGCGAGGAGCATCCGGAGCGCGTATCATGACCGCCTAGACGTGAGTGTCGGTGTCGGTGTCGGTGGGGTCGCTTCCTCCCACGTCAACGTTTTCAGGGAAGGCGTGTTCGAGGACCTGGATTCCCTTCAGCGCACCGTATCAGAACGGAGAGAGGACGTTCTCCGCGTGGTAGACGCGCTGAACGCCTCCCAAGGGAGCGGGTTCTTCCGTGTAGAAAGCGTGTCATGTCGTGCATCATCGGCTTATTCTTCTTCTTCTTCTTCTTCTTCGACGAGCATGTGTGTGGTGGCGACTCCGACGCGTTGTTCCAACCTACTCAAGACGTCGTCAAAGGGGAAGGTGCTCTGGCACGGCACGCCCCACGAATTTCGATTCCGAGACATCGAGATCAGGTCGATGGGAAAGACCACGTCGTGCGTGCACCACCCGCTCCTCCAGGAGTGGTTCGCCGGGATCGTGTCCGGAGAGGAGCGACTTCGCGAAGAGGTGACCCTCCGTTTCGCCGACCTCGTGCGCGAGGTCTGGACGACCAAACGACAGGATATGACGGGTCTGGCGACGGCGGTATCCAAACTCGATTACGCCGCGACGTGCGCCCGGAACGCCAGGAGGCGTCGGCACGTGCGACCGAAGATCGAGGCCGAGTCCGACGACGGCGTCTCTTACTTCGACGCCAAAGCGCTCCGGCACCCCTTGCTCGAAGCCTTGAACCAGCGCGTGCAACAGGTCCCGAACGACGTCCGGGTGGGCGTGTCGGACTCGGGGGGAACTCTACTGTACGGTATGAACGCCGCGGGTAAGAGCTGTCTGATGAAGGCCGTCGCCCTTGCGGTGGTAATGGCCCAGGCGGGAATGTTCGTACCGGCCGAAAGCCTGTCTTTGGCCCCCTTTCGGAGCGTGTTCACGAGGATCCAACCGCGCGACGACATATCTCGAGGACAGTCGACCTTCATGTGCGAGATGGCCGAAGTCAGGAGCATCCTCAAACGCTGCGACCGCCACAGTCTGGTGATCGGGGACGAGGTGTGTTCCGGTACCGAGTCCGTGTCCGCGGTGTCCATCGTCGGAGCATGTGTCCGCCGCCTCCTCGACGCGCGCGTTCCCTTCCTCTTCGCCACCCACCTCCACGAGCTCCCGGGCATCCCCGAACTCGATCCCTATCTGCGTGACGACAAAAACAGTTGGAGGCTACGCATATGTCATCTCCGGGTGAGGCACGACGTCGCCACGGGGCGTCTGGTCTATGACCGCAAGCTGTGCGAGGGCCAGGGGCCGACTGTGTACGGCCTGGAGGTGTGCAAGGCGTTGGACATGGACGCCGAGTTCGTCGAGCTGGCGCAGCGCATCCGGAAAGGAGTCTTGGGACTGGACGCGCGCATGGGAGCCACGCGCGCCAGTCACTTCAACGCCCGCGTCGTCATGGACGTCTGTGGGATGTGTCGCGCACGCAAGGCGGAGGAGGTCCATCACATCCGGCACCAGGTGTCCGCCGACAACCGAGGATACATCGACTACTTCCACAAAAACGTCGCTTTCAACCTGGTGCCGTTGTGTTCGGCGTGTCACGACGCGGTTCATTCTGGGAGCGTCGAAGTGGAGGGTTTCGTCCAGACATCCGACGGCGTGGAGCTGGTCACGACAAATGATCGAAAGGATCGAAAAGTCGACCGTGTCGCGTCGGTGTCCTAAAATCAGTCTGAAAATCACTACGGTTTTGTTGCGTTTGTCTTGTGCCGGACGATGTTTGTTGAAATCACGCTGAGAACGGAGGGTACGTGCGCGATGGATAACATGTCGGCTCGTCCACAAGAGTAAAATGACTATAAAAAATGAAGGCGGTGGATGTAGGTCATGCATCCACATTATCTACGATGACGACGTACATGTGCTCCCTTATCGAGCAGCTCGGCATGGGCTCGAACGCTACGATGTTTCGCATGTTGGATGACGACATGACAAACTTATATACGTCTCGGAAATGCCATCGAGTTTGGGTATGGGACTCATCTGAGAAGCGATCGTGCGCTCTATTACATCGGGTTCAGACGCCAGCGTCAGGGCAGATACAATACGTGCGTCACGCACGTCAGTGATACAGTTCTCTCCGGTACTAGTAGTGTCGTCTGCCTCTATCGTGAGATGAAATTCGACGTTGGAGGCCAAGCGCTTCACCATGGCGCGCATTGACCTGTTGAGACGGGAGACCGCGAGCACATTCGATATACCCAAACGACCCCTCGCCAAGACCAAACGCCATATGTCATCCGGAAGGTCTTGCAAGACCGACGTATGCGATGACGACCACGTCTTCATGCTATCAAGTTTGGATTTCGCTTGTCCTCTTTACCGGCGTCGAATTTTATGACTTTTTTTATCGTACAGCGCAAAATAGGGTTATATTTTACTTCGTTGCGCGTGGTTTAGGACGTTTATCACGTACGGGCCATCGTTACCCTGGCACTCTCGAAGCAGCGGAAGCAGCGCCTGTAACAAGAGACAAGGGGACACCGCGTTGATTCTGTACACCTCCTCCATCTCGCCCTGGACCAGGTCTTCTAGCCTCATGCACCACGAGTTCAAAACCGTTTTTTTTCCGGTTCCGCTTTCGTCGTCAGGCGCGTCACTCTTGGCATGCGAGTCGTCAGGCGCGTCACTCTTGGCATGCGAGTCGTCAGGCGCGTCACTCTTGGCATGCGAGTCGTCAGGCGCGTCACTCTTGGCATGCGAGTCGTCAGGCGCGTCACTCTTGGCATGCGAGTCGTCAGGCGCGTCACTCTTGGCATGCGAGTCGTCAGGCGCGTCACTCTTGTCAGGCGGATGTCGTCGCCCTTTCGACCACGTCCTCCCACGAGCATCGCACGACTTCTCCGTCCTTGAACACAGTCTTCAATAACCCGGTCTCCTCGTCCTCTTCGGACACCCTGTCCTCAGTCCGAAAGTCCTCGGTCAGGCGTATGAGGCCGGTGTGTGACCTCTTCTTCACGTCGGTCGTCGGGTCTTTGAGGACGTCCTTCGGTACACCGTCCGTGACACACCGCGTCGCCTTGAAGGCGAACCCCATGTCGTCGCGACTGTGGTTCTGGAGCAGGATGCCGCCCACCCCGAACGCGCAGCTGCTCGAGGCGTACCCCCTGTCTCGCAGGCCGCTCAAGACGCGCTGGATGCGCTCGTAATACATGCCGTCTCCGTATATTACGCCCACGTGGGGGTCCAGTACCCGGAACCCCTTGGCGTTCACGGTGTGTCCGAAGATCTCGTCCAGGAGCACCACGACGCCTTTGCCTCGGGGACTCGCCGGGTCGGCGCCCGGGTCTCCCAGCAGGATGTGCTCCGGGTTGCCGGAGTCCGGGCGCACGACGATCTTGCCGTCTCTCGCCATGATAGCCTCTCTCAGACTCGGCAGCACGGCGGTCATCACGTTCCAAAAGTCGTAACTGTCTGCCACGATGGCCAGGGTCCCGGTCGGGTGCTGTCGGATGAGGTGTTCGAACGCCTGCTCCTCCCGCTCTCGTCCGTAAGAGCACATCACAGAATGTTCCGTAGCAGGGACGCTCGATCCTACGGTCGTCTTATTTCGATCCGGTCTGTACACTCTGTTTACCAGAGACAGAGCGGTCAAAGTGTCCGTACCGCCAAAGCTCAACAGGTGCGCGGAACTAGATAGCGCGGACGTCTCTTCGGAGCTGCAGCCCCTGTACCCGAAGTCGTGGACCTGGTGTCTGACGTGGTCGTTCGTGTCGCACGTCTCTTGTGCGTAGCGCTCGCACAGTGTCCTGAGGCGCAGGGAGTACGTGGCGACCGTGCAGGTGTTCCAGACCTTGAGGAGGAGCGACTCAACGATTCCGACCAACCAAAAAAAGTCGGGGTGCGTGTTGCGGACCGTGAGGAACGCGTTACCCGTGGGCACCCCGGTCCACGAAAGGCAGCGGCAGTCCGGCGCTGAATACGGCGTTATGCACGTGGAGCGTGACGCCGACCGCCTCTTCGCGATCGGCACACTTCTGTCGAATGAACGAGGCCGCCCTCGAAAACGTTCTCCCTCCGTCGCAAAGGTCGTCCACTATGGCGTACTTCGAAGAAACCGGAAAGTGATCATCGTCTTCGTTCTCTCTCGTCGAAGGCGCCAGATCCGTTATGGTCCCCGTGGCAGCGTCCCTCTTTTTTTTGAACACGAAGCGCCGTCTAGAGGCCAGTTCTGGGTTGGCGCCGTACCTTTTCAGCGCGCTCTCGTCGGGGAAGACCACTACGGTTGACACGTCCGGATCGATGCCATCGAACGCCACCTCGCGCACCTCCAAGCCTTCGAGCGCCTCCGTAGAATGCGGCGAATATACGACGATGTTCTTGAATCGCAAGCCGCGCAAAAAGCCGACGAAGACGTGCAAGTTGAACGTGCTGCTATTGTCTACGGGCTTGTCTTGCCTGGCGTAAGGGAGGTATGGTAAGACCAGCTCGATCAGGGCTGCGCCCTTCAAGGCCGCGCCCTTCAAGGCCGCGAAGCTCATGAGGTCGACCAGCTCCCTCTCTTGTTCGAAATGCCACGTCAGGGTGACGTGTAGCCCCGGCGAAATAATCCAGTCGGGGAGCTTCCAAACTTGGGACGTTCCGTCTGGAAAGATCGTACTGGAAATAACGTGTCGGTTCGATCGATCTCCGTCATCTTGTACGACGAGCATTTCTTACGAGCAAGACTAATACGAGAGATCGCCTAAATCCTTATACCGTTTCCAGCGGATATTTATAACGAACTGGCCACCTCGTCCAACTCCTGTTGAATTCAGTTCGGATCAAATTGCCCGTGGTGTGCCGATCCGACGCCAGTATCAAAAATCATCGTCGGTCGAATAAACAGACGAGTCATCGCCACGCGACGCATCCGACACTGACGTTGTATATGTAGATGTAGCAGCGGCGGTAGCGGGGTTTTGGTAGCGCAAGAGGGCCCCGATCCCTCCGAATCCCTTGCAGAATTGGGTGCCCTCTTGCGTGGCATCCGTTACCAGTTCCAAGATACACCCGGACCGAGCACGTCCGTGGTCGATCAGCCATTCCAAAAGCGACGCTCGACGCACGCCGGTCGTCATCCCTCCGTCGGAAGTCTGACACTGCGACGTGTTGGACATGATCTTTGTGTCCCACTCCACGATGTTCAGTGGAGCTTCGGCGGAGTCGTCGTCTTCGTCGTTTTTCGAAACGAGACACTCTGATGTCAGACCTTCCCAGACCAATAGCGTATGCACCGCTCCAGCTTCGAGGCAGGTCATCGTCTCTTCTAAACCCACGGAACACATGCCGTCGTCTTTGCTGATTGATTCAAAGTATGCTCCGAGCAATCTCTTTTCTCGAACGACGCGCACGTTGGATAGTGCCGGTGCGGCCAATTCGAGCGCCTGCTTCGCCCCGTTTTCTCCACCGTATGCCACGTCGACCACGCAGACCACGATGGAATTGAGGCGCGGATCGAACAGGTCGCTGCGCGATAGCTCGGTCTTGAAATCGGCCGATCCGGCGAGGACCAGACCCGCGACGTTCGGCACGTCGTTCGAAATGAAAACGTGCGTCGCCGCTTCGGCCACCTTACGCACGTAATTGTGGCGTTTTTCGACACGCAATCGAGCGAACCTCTGCGCGGATTGACCCCCTTTGCCGTGTTTTTTTGGGAGATCGACCGAAAACTTATGCAACGTCTCCCGCGCTCCTCCGCCATTCACGGTACAAAAGAACGCTCCTCCGCCGTCCATCACGATCATACCGTACTTCGTCTCGTCCTCCGAGAGCAGGGCTTCCAAGGGCTCCGTGTGGAACCGGCTGTCGCACATGTACAGAGACGTCCTTATCGGACGAAACGGTTCTATGTCGACGGTGAGCTTCTTTTCTTTTCCGTCTTCGTTCACGACGTTTCCGACGTACAATACCAGACCGTTTTTGGGCGTAGAGCTGTACAGTTTCAGACGCTGTTGTGCGGACGTAATGGCGCTCAAAACCGAGAGTTTATTCACGCGGCTTTTGATGTTCGACGCTGTTCCGTATTCATCGACGAGCATTCCGGTCACGCGGGCGATCTGATCTCTGGGAGTCAACACCAGGCTTACCATACTCGTTCCGCATCCACGTGCATCGCGGAGCATGTTGACCGTGCGTTTGAACTTCCACAGCTGTACCTGCCTCTCGGCAGGGTCGAGACCCTCGAATTTATCGTTCTTTGTTATCGCCGCCGACTTGTCACGCAGACTGGTACCTCCAGTCATAATTGACTAAATATCTAAACGAACCCCGTTCAAGGATTCTGAATTCTAAAATTCGAGCTTTACTGTCGTTTATATATAGAGCGACACATTCTGCTTTGCTGGCTGTACCCAAGTCTACGATTCACTACTGGGTAAAATGATTCAGTCGGATCTCTGCAGACAAGCCTGCAGGTCCGTCCTCATCCTCGTCGTCCGAGATCGACTCGCTGATGTCTGACATGACGCGCAATTTCCGCGCATTGAAGCGTTCAATCGTGCATTTTCACGACG
>Ga0307971_1001171_pt1 | contig 13346 bp, 14 predicted proteins | sample OrgLakmetagen714_FD_201820 | JGI IMG/M metagenome (GOLD analysis project Ga0307971, IMG submission 201820) | Saline water microbial communities from Organic Lake, Antarctica - #714 | ecosystem: Environmental > Aquatic > Non-marine Saline and Alkaline > Saline | place: Antarctica: Organic Lake... | reverse complement strand
TTCGCATTCTTCTCATTGCTCCATTCAGCTCCCTAGTTGTCTCGTTGCTCTCATTCAGGAGGCCAACTTAGATGATCTACCGGTGCGTGATACATACGTAGACATGTGCATATGTTGAGGACTGAATTTAAAGCACACACGTTCTTTCTTTTGTTTCGTCAATCCGTTACAACTCGCACACAAAATTCATTTGAAATCAAACAATTAACCCTGCTCCTTCGCTATTGCACTGTACTTTTTTTTCTGTTTCCTTATACTTGTGCACCGATTTATATGCACGAAAATTTCGTCTTTCATTATAGCTTGGCCACACAGCACTAATCATAGCCTCCTGCAAGGGCCACACTGCTATCGTAAAGCTTCTTCTGGAAGCAGGAGCTGACACAAACATCCTCAGTCCAATGGTAAGTGTGGTATCTACATATATTTCTACATCACCATTCTTGCGAGTCTGTTTATATAGATTGACTCCTGATATATAACCGCAAGCATGTGATTCCATTGAAATTCTGAAGTTACATGAATTTCACATTTGTTAAATTTTGAGGCTTGACCTGGGTTGTTGATAAGGAGGCGAGCTAATCACAGCAAGGACAAAGAGAAATTATGCTTAACTTTGAATATTCATTTCCTTAGATGTCATTTTTCTGAACTTCGTAGCTACTACTACCACTACAACCTTTTGTATCTCACCCATTCTTACTCCTTATTTTGTCTTTTTCATTCCATATTTATTACTCTCCTTGCATATACAGCGTCGTTATACAGCGCTCATGACGGCCACAGAACAAGGTCACACCGCTATCGTAAAGCTTCTTTTGGAAGCGGGGGCTGATGTTAACGTCCTCAGTCCAATGGTAGATGTATCAAAATTATATTCCTACTCGTGAGGTCCAGTATTGTATCCTCAATTTATTAATTTTGAACTCATTCTTATGGCATTTCGTTTTGGAATTATCTCCTATTGGTATAGAGACACTATTCAGCGTTGATGACGGCCGCTGAATTGGGCCACACCGCTATTGTAAAGCTTCTTGAGGAAGCGGGAAGCGAAGCGGGCGCTGGAGACTTGGAATAATGGACGTCTGTGTATGATACATCATTATAGCCCCCCTTCTTCTCTCAGCAGCCGCTATATTCATCATTTTATTCGAGTGCATCTGGTCTTTAAAGAGGCTGCTGCTGTATTGAGCCATAAGTCAACTTCGATCTTCCTCGTCCCCTCATTGTACTATACGCTCATGAGCCATACTTCACTCATTAGACCCTGACTGTTTTACTTTCCCTTCATTTTCACTTTCCATACGACAGACGATTCTCTTCAAAATGGCTGTTCAGGGCGGATCGATCCGTGGAGTTTCACTTTTTGATGATGCGGCGCTCTTATGCTTGAATATGGGTGGGAATAATAGCGTGAATACTAAAATCCAGTAATTCAGTGAAGTCAAGATATAGACTGAAGAGTGGGAGTAAAATTAAAACCAATACATTGGTGTTTGTGCTCCTTGGATAATTTGGATAATTCATTACTAAAGGTCAAAGTCAAAGAGGAAGAGGATAACACAATGCGTTCGAGTCGCATGAAATACACTCAGCCCCAATTATTTCGGGGATTAGCTGTATTTCCATTTCAGGATAACACTTTTAATATGTAATATATTACTGCCGTGTTTCTTTGCACTTTTCATTTCGGGGTCTGTTAATGTTATTCGTATTAAATTTGACTTGATTGTCGATTGGACTGTGGGCTAGTCACCCGAGTCATGGCCACTCCACACTCGACAATTCGAAATCGAGGCCGGATATCGGCCCATACACACGAGGCATAAGGCATATGCCTCACTGAACCGCAAATAGAACCGGGCGTCGTGACTTAGTAGTGTTCACTGTAAAAAAAAGAAAATTGACGCCGCCCTCCAAAGGCATAAATTAGAGGTCCAATATCTTACAGATGAACATTAAGCAAACACAAGGACTACAGTATTCACACAAATGGGTCCTGAGTTTATAATGAGCTCTGAGTTTTATTCAAATTAACGGCCTTCAAGTGAGCACAGCAAGCTCAGTCGAAATCGTAGCTGGAGTGCAATCCTTCGCGTTGTTTGTAAACAGGGTTGGAGACCACTACATGAGGCTCGTCTTTGTACCTGTTTGCGGGATAAAAGAATAGAGAAAAACTAAAGATTGACGTTTTCAGGGAATGAACTCTGATATAAACATTGAACGATCATTTTGATCACGTCTAGTCTTCCTAACGCGTCGAAGAGGTCTCAGAAGACAGCCAGAGACACGCATGGTCTGTTTCACACATTATCACGAGCACCCACCTTCGCTCGGCTCCGTAGGCCATCACTGCTGCTCCAGAAGACCACGCCGTTAAGAACACTTGCATATCGACTTTTGAGAGTTGCACGTTGTCCTCATTGTCGTCGTCGTCTTCAATGAACGGCACATCAATCTCATCTTCCAAGTCGTGCTCATCTCTGCGGCTCGTTTGGCCACCTTTTTCGAGAGGTTTGATGGTTTCCGCGAGAGTTTCAACGGCAGCAATGGCACAGGGACGCACTTGCAATGCATCGCCAAACAACAAGTGCTGGTGAAGCAACGGTAACACGCCCGCCCGTACCATTGCGACCTGAGATTCGAATTAGAACACCCGTTTTACACTTTCAAAAGCCGAAATTAAAGTCAAATGACTACCACTAGATAATTCTACAGTAGTAAACATGCACAGTACCTATAAGTCGCGAAGTTGATCAAAGAGATAGGGAGTCATCAGAGAGCGCAAATTAAAAAGGATGGCGTACATGTGCAAATATAACCATGCACCCACCTTTTGTTTGCGAGTGCGCGCGAGAGCAGTGATAGCACGACAGCCAACGGCCGTTGCCGCCGGCCACAGAGAACACTCCAGAAGTTTGATCACGGTCTGAGGTCCTCCCTCGGCTAAGGCTGACGCTTGCCCCGCTCGCGTCTTGTGTTCAAGTATTGCATGCACATGTATAAGGGTGGGAAGGAATCAAGAAAGGAGACACCGATGGAGGTTAAGAGACCGAAAGATGAGGTACACGAATTCGCTCACAAAGACACCTAGTTAGAAGTGCCCTCATCAATCGCCTCCACTTGCCATCAACCACCCTCGTACTTCACTACCTGCCCCAGGGTAAACAAAAGCGAAGCAGCCTTCTCCAGCACCCCCGTCTCATCTCGCAAGCTCCGAAACCGCTCGAGGCCCGCGGCCTCTTCCCGGGATCGCGCCGCGTTCAGCACATGTAACGGCATGCGCCCGGCGTCGGCTAGCTTGGGAGCGGGCGCAGCTTCTCGCGCATGCAAGCAATGAGCTCCCAGGCGGACTCGCCCCGCGTATCGGATGGGGTGAGACAAAGGGGAGCGGGCAGAGGCTAAGGAGTCGATTAAGCGAAGCAGCTCCGCGACAATCTATAGTGGTTTGAAAAGAGGAATAAGGAATTAGTTCAATTAGTTGAGCGGTGCTTGAGTACCTTATGCGCGTGCATTCATGAAATATTAGTATCGAAATGAACAAGAGCAGCATGCAATGCAAACGAAGAATCGAATTAACCTATTAATCAATTACCTGCGTCTTGGTCGTGAAATGCACCGCAAGCCAACAGTCGTCTCCGCCTCTAGAATCCCCTAGGAACGCCGCCAGCACATCCAACGCTAGGGCGCCACACAAGGTGACTGTTAAATCACACGTGACCATTTCACCTTCGTCATCTTCGTCCACTTCTATGCCGCTTCGACTAGGACTACTGCTTATCACCGCACCACCACCGCCTACCCTGCTCGTGGTAACTCTGCTGCCACTCCTACTGCCATTCCTGCTGCCACTTGCACTGGCACTGCTGTCTCCTCCTCGTTGGCCGCTTCTGTGCACCCCTAACCCTAGTGCGGCTGCCAGTAGGGCTCCCCCCAGAGGAGATGTCTTGGGATCGGACGCCAGCATGTGGCGATCGTGTGGGGATGCACCTTTGATCAACGGCAAGGCCACCCTCAGGCAGCCTTCGATAGACGCCTCATCTCGCTCTAATTGGGCGGCTGACCAGAGCCGGCAGAGGGTAGGCGCGAGGCCCTTTTGGGAGGAAAAAGAGAAGCAGTGAGGGGAGAAAATTATACGAAAGACACAGAAGGTGCTGATGAGAACGCTATTTAGAAATCTTCATTCGAGCAACTTTCTATGCAAGAAATTCATCAATCAAGTTCTCAATTATGTGCGTACTATATTCTCCGTTCTCTCGTACGATTCTAACCTCCTTCACCAGAGCCTCGCGGCCTCGCGGATCGGCACACAGCACTGCGGCTGTCTTGAGAAGAGCGCACTTGTGCTGGGAGGCCTGGTTAATACTGAGAGGGTCTTTTCTCACTATATTAGGGCGAGGCAGGCCATGAGCGTAGGAAGGCCTCAGCGAGTTTCGCGCTGATCGCCGCTGCTCCCACCATCGCACATCCCCTCCCCACACTTCATCCACACTACCGTCAACCACTGCTGCTGCACTGACACTAGTCTTTTCTTCCTCTGTAGATGCACTCCCTGTCGTGCGGATGCGAGTAGCCGTTTCATCCGCAGCTGCGTTGAGTTGCTGTATTAGAGCAGTTCCCAGCCCGAGCCCGATCACCATCGGCACCCCGTCCCGAAGCGCCGCTGCGAGCCGTCGGCACACCTCGTAACAGCCGACGGGAGGGCCGGGCCCGCCGGGACCTCCTAACACCCGGGCCTTGGTGCGTCCACAAGCCTCGTTCAAACCCGTGGAATTGTACACCTCTCCCATCACGGTGTTGGTCTCGAGCCTCCTCTGCTCGTTAAGCTTGGCTTGGACCAGGAGGTTGCGAGCAATGAAAGCCCGAAAGTGTTTCTGAAGCACTAGAGTAGCGTGATAGCGCGCGCGGCGTCTCTGTATGTGACCGCACCGCAGAAAAAGACACGAATAGAAGAGAGGAATCGAACAGACACGAGAACTTGAGTGAAGTGAATTCTTAAAAAGGCAAATGAAAAGTAAATGGATATTCTCTTTGCTTTGGAACTCATTCTCAATTCCTATGCTTCGTCCACCACTCCTTTCTCACCTTCATGATTTTCATCGCCACAAAGGTTCTCCCAAGCCCCTGCATCGAGGCGCTCAAGCCATACTCTTTGCTCGTAGTGCGCCCCCATTCGCCCACCGGATGACGGTTGCTGGCCGCTACTACCAGCCGCTTACATCCTTCAGCCCCGAGATATTTGATGAGTCGATCCTCCACCGTGTCCCTTTATATAGGCATTACAACATTACACATATCCATGCGAAAAATTCAACAAGATGGCAAAAAAAAAAGAACGAGTGAGAAAAATGTACATAATTACGTAGCCAGAAATGACTTCAAACACGAGAAAAGTGAATGCATGTATCATCCCTCGCCCACTCACACCTCAGCGGCTCAATGAACGGCACCAGTGCACGCGCAAAGGAGGTGTCGACTTCTCGATGCCGCAACGTTAGCAAAAAAGGCGCGAACACGCAGTCGAGCTGATTTACATCACAAGAAGAAGACGTCGACGTAAAGTAAGAGGGTAATTCATTTGTCAATGATTTTTAAGAAAGTGAATGGAGGTTAAGGTACTTAGATAGCGTACAGTGCATTAAAATTTATGTGTCCTAAACCCCTTACATGTTGGGCGAACCGCTCCACCAGAGCAAACTGCAGAGGTTGTTCTTTCTGCAAGAGCAGCTTCCGTGCCCCGTCTCCTGCTTCCGTTAAAACCGTCTGAGCGTGACCCGGCTTCACACTCCAACGCGGCAACCAACCGTTGTACTTAGTGTTGGTGGCGGCGAGTGCTGCTCCTGTCTCTGCTGTTGGTTGTGCTGCTGCTCCCTCAGTGTCAGGTGAAGAAGCTCCATTCATTGTAGCGACTTCACTTTTCAAGCGCCGAGCTCTCGCACCTCCTCGCTTGGAAGAAGCTAGAAAGGTCAAAGAAGGGTCGGGGACGCCTAGGGCAGCGGCAATGGCCGAGGATTCTCGCGTGACACCCTGTAAACAGCGCGTTTGTGCGTTGAGGAGCCGTTGCCACTCTTTGCGTAAACCCATGGCACCGTACTTGGCTTCGTAAGCGTCGATGCGTGCTTCCAAGTCATTCGCGATCGCTTCCGCCAATTGTGTCGAGGCCATTTCTTGTGCTTCTTTGAGAGTACTGGTTGCTTCTCGAAGCTTTTCCTCGGCCGTTAATGCTTGCTCTTCAGCCTCTGCTGCGGATGCGACAATATCATTGTCGTCGCCGCCTGTAGCAGTGGCTCCAGCAGCAGCAGCGGTATTTTCACCATTCTCACCGCCCCCCTCACCACCAAATTCTTCATTCTCTCCGCCAGTGCCACTTTCGTATGCAGCTAGGGCCTCTCGCATGACCTTCACATGTTGCTCTGCTCGTGTGTGCTCTTCTTGGGCGACTCTTGACGCCTTCTTAGCTGCAGCCTGTTTGATGGTTTAATAATAGCATGAAATGACAGGAAGAGTGTAGAAAAAAAGTTAAAAAGTGCATTTCGCGACGAATGCGATGAGTGAAAGAGATAAACCGCAAACACATGAAGAGAAGCATTTCAGCCAAGATTTGGTTTATGGATTACGGGAAGCAGAGGACGCGACACAAGTTACCTGAGCCACAAACGAAGCCTCTAGATCGGGAATTCTCTGCCTCAGGTGCGCCTCCGTCGCAGGCACCAATGACAGTGGCGGCCGTGTGCGCATGGTGTGCAGGTGCCAGAACAAGAGGGCGGTGGTGGGGGGCATCGCTAAGCGAGTCTCCGTCAAGAGCGCGCGCACCGAGCGATACACCACTTTGGACACCAGGGAATCCTGGGAGGGAAAGACGAAGAAGCAAGATAGGCAAGATTAAACAGAGATTGACATTAGAACATTATCAAACGCACAAAAATGAAGATGAGCGCTGTAAATGCAATAAACTTTGAACAGTATCTCGAGACGGTAGCACTGCAACAGAGCATATTTACCTCTAGGGTTCGAGCCACTAAAGCACGAGGAGCTGCGGCAACTTTCAATGAGAGGTTCACTAGCCGCTGCGGCCTCTGCCCTATCTTACGAGCTGCTAACTCCGCTAACCACGCAGCTCGAGCTGCTGCTGCCTTGGCCTGGGCCTCTGTCCGCGCAGCCCTCGTCTCCTTGGCCGTCTTGCGTTCGTAGTCTTCGATGCACCGCTGTGATGGGGTTAGTGCAGCCCGCCGCTGACGTTCCTTGCGCCGCCGTTCTCGCAACTGCTGCCGGGCTTCTGGAGACAGAGTGGGCTTCTGAGGTGGTGTGGGTTCTGGTTTTGGTTCTGGTGCAGAGACCTCCGTTGAGCTGGTAACGACGTTGGCACTAGCCGATGCGGGCACTTCTAAGTCCTCAACGGTAGTTTCGTGTACAGTAGCCAATGTGCCCTCGTCTTCTGCGACTTTGTCAGCGGCATTCTCAATGATGGGAGCCGTTGACCCTAGAGCTGGAAAGGCCACGTCTGTGATTAAGTCAACAACTTCTTCTTCAGTCTGCGGATGAACTACCGTCGAAACATCAAAAGCCGAATGGTCTGAAGTGTCTTCTGTTTTTTTACTGTCAACAGGCTCTGGTGCAGGAACATCCTCATTAGGTGTAGGTTCACCAGGTTTTAGGGAGTCTTCAAACACAGCACTCACTGGTACCGAATTGTCCTCAGAATTTTCAGGAAGAGGTGCAAGTTCTGCAAGGTGAGTTGTGTCGGCAACAGCTGCCGCGGCTGCGTTTGATAATGAGAGCTTATTTGTGTCCGTTGTGGGCTCATTCGGCTCTTCTATCGCATCCTTAGAGATGGGCTCAGTTGAGTCTAAAGCTAGGGAAGTCGTATTAGGTGTTTCACCCAAGAAGTCATATTCTACACGAGGGCTAGCCTCTATAGAAAGATTAGAAGCTATGTTGTCTGAAGAGTCCTGAGATTTAACGGCACCAAGCTCAAGTGCAGCAACATTTTCTTGACGAGCAGGAAGTTCATCACGCACATTCTTCTCAGCCTCTGAATTTTCGATAGAATTACTGAGATTTGCTGCAGTTTCTGCCTCTTTAATCGTATCAGCAGCAGCTGTCGTGGCTGCGTTTGTGTGAAGCTCACCAGTTTCCGTGATGGGCTCTTTCGGCACTTCCATTACGGTGCCTCGATCCGTAAGTACCTATCCAAGTGCTTAAATCGTGGACCCTGGCTTAACTGGCGAAAAAAAATAAACTTGTTAATTATGCGCTCACGATAGAGATATTCCACGGTCCAGCCTTCTATAGTGAGGCGGTAGCAACAACGCGAGAACGCAGCCCACAGCCCACCGTAGCATAAGAGCTCATCTCTCATCTCCTTGAGAGGGAAGGCCAAACAAGAACAAAAGAACATAAAAAATGTCGGGGAAATCGGAAATAATCGTAAAATCACGTACTATTGTTCACGACATTTCGAAAAAGCTCAAAGCGCGGGAGCTGGTAGAAAAGGCGCCCATCTACGCTAGTAGAAAGCCCCACGAGGTATGATCTCTAAGGGAGCTGAGGTTGGATAGTGCGAATTGACAATGCTTTTAGGCAGCAGCTCTTCTATTCATTTTTATTTCACCATTTTCTTCCCACGCCCGCCCATCTCTACTCAATAGATGTCAGCCCTCGCACAGACTGAAGATGGCCCCGACTTCTCCGAGGAGCTCTTGGCTCTCTACTATCGTAAGTATATTTTATTTCTGCTTCTAAAACATTAGATTAAATCTTTGAGGTGCGACTTGCCATTCTCTTTGACCAAATATCTTTCGTGGGGGCTACTAGGTGAACGGAGATATCTCGATGCCCCTCTCTCTGCCTCACGCTTAGGCTCCCAATTCTTTACCTAGCCCTCGCAAATACATCAAAAATCCCCAAATTTTGCACTCTTACATACTTTCTTTGACTTGCCCTGCCGCCACCACCGCCACCTTGTAGAGCGGTTGTTCCCTTACGACCACATGTTCAAGTGGCTGAGCTACGGAAATGACCCAAAAGCCACGCACGCAGGCAACCTCAAGGACTTCTTTTACCGCCGCGAATGGTCATTTACCCTCGCTGGTGAGACAATCAGACTGCTACTCACTTCGGCTTTTTGTGTAAAGTCCTCCTCATTTCACCCCTTACCACCTTCCTTTTTGTGTGCGTGTGTGCTGGCTTGCTTGGATTGCAACCACCACCACTGCCAGACGACATTTACATTCGGTACAACTGTTTCAAGGACGCCGCTGAGATGAAGGCGGCGATGGTGAGACGCCAGCCTCACAAGATCGACATTGGGGCCGTCTTCAACTTGCCGCCCAAGGTGAGTTTATGTGAGAGAAGGATTGAATAGAAGGAAAGTGCTGTCCTTATACTTTTGAGTTTCTTCTTCCTCCCAGTGCAAATATCGTGGAAAAGAGAGAGAGAGGAAGATGGAGAGTAACTTTATCCCTCCTTGTTGACACACGGTGTTTAAAGCAGTTACTTTCATGGGTTCCACTCATGAATGCGTTACCCCTACTTATTCATTGTCCCTCCTTTTTATAAGCCATTTTCCTTGCCCTACTCTATTCTAGGACCACTTGGGAGTCTCGGCGGCGTCGTTCAAGACGGTGGAGCGTGAGCTGGTGTTCGACATCGACTTAACGGACTACGACGACGTGCGCACTTGTTGCTCGGGAGCCAAGATTTGCCGCAAGTGTTGGTCCTACATGACCATGGCCATCCGGTATGCTTACGATACGACCTATACGAATTCTCACTCACACGCATGCACCTTGTGCTAAGAACTCGACACCTCTGCTGCTCTTGTTTTCTTTTTCTCATGTCCATTTTCACTTGCCATTCTCATATACTACTACCCACTGCAACAACAACGACCACAACCGCTGCAAGGTGCCTGGAGCCCGCGTTAAAAGACGACTTCGGCTTCCAGCACGTGAACTACATTTACTCGGGCCGGCGCGGAGTGCACGCATGGGTGAGCGACAACAACGCGAGGAGTCTGTCCAACGACGCCCGGAGTGCGGTGGTGGAGTACCTTGGGATTGACCTGGGCGAATCGGAGAAGGCCAAGAAGGCGATCACCTGGCCGCCGCACCCCATGGTATAGAATCACGCGAATATGATGCGTGCACATCAAAACAAAGCATTGAAATTTGAATAGTAGACCCGCCTTCACATTCTATTCTTATCTATTACGTGTACACGCCTCACATAATCCGCACTTCTCCTCATCTCGTCAACATCAGATCAAGCGCTCATATGACGTTCTCAAGCCCCTCTTCGACCAGCACATTGCGGGAGACGACGGGCAAGCGATTTTCGAAGGCAAAGATCGGTGGGGGGAAGTATTGGCCACTTGTCCGGTGGAGTCGATTGTGAATAAAATGACAGCCAAATGGTCAAGAACCTCCGACGACTCCTCGTCAAGTGAGAAGTGGGCTCAGCTCGAAGCTGCGCTCGAAGAGTACACCGCCAAGCCAAAGGAAGTGAAGCGAGCGATGCTGAACAAAGGCTTTGAGCTCGAGAAATGGCGCTTGGAACTGGTGAGTATCATATAGATAAAGCGTCCTGGTTATAGACATAGTTTCATACTTATGGCGCGTTATCTTCTTCTTTCAAACTTTGGGGGCATTTTATGTTGCCCCTTCTCATAGAATTTCAGTTTCTCTTCTCTTTGGCCTCTGCACATTCCTCGCACTACTATAGGTGTTAACTCACTGCTACCCTCGCCTGGACGAGAACGTGTCGAAGATGCAGAACCACTTGCTGAAGTCCCCTTTCTGCGTGCACCCCAAGACCGGCCGGGTCTGCGTGCCGATTGATCCGACCCAAGCCAACGACTTTAACCCCATGGCGGTGCGTGGTTTGAACATACTCACTTCTACATGTGCAGGGCAAAGTCGCAAAATTCCTTCACATAAGTAGCAGTCGAAGTCGGCGTGCACTCTGCCACCTTTTCTCCAAACTTTTTCTAAAAGCTCTGTTCTCCTCCCAACATTGTCTCACTTCATGTATGAAAGGTGCCTACCCTCCGCACGTTAATGGCTGAAATTAATGCCTACGACAAAAGCCATTCTCCTGAAGAAGTGGAATCGACTTCGGACCTCGCCAAGACCTCGATGGGCCCTTACATGGAGTCTTTTGACCGCAATTTCCTCAACCCCCTGTACCAAGACCTGCGCCGGTAAGCACTTCATTTCCTTTCACCTCCGTGTATTCCTTTTCTTTACCTCCGTATGGGGCCTTCATATGGCATCAACTGCATTCGCACACAGGGGCATGCGCGAAGAGGCTGAGATGGAGGCTGCAGCAATGGGCGATTTCTAAAAGACAAGGCAAAGTCGAATGAACACTAGCGTAACAGAAGTATGAAAAGGGCCCTGACGGCGGGCTTGTTCGTCTCACTTTATGCTGTCTCTGGTTAAGTGTATCAAAAACAATTTTTTGTAATGGAATGAGGTTTTCCGTAAAGTTGTAGGAGGGTTCCAATTGGCGCTTAAGCAGCGATGAACCGAATTATCTTAACCACGGCCGCGGCCTAGTACTAATAATAATAAACTCCTTGTGCCATGTAAGACATAAAATACACTTCTTGACTCAGAAGCTATGTCCGCCTTTATCATATATCATCCCCCTTTTCATCACATTAGTGAAGCCACTCATTTTCAAGGGCTCAATGTCATGCACCTTTATAGCTACTATGCACTATCATAATCGGATTCATCATTGGGCTGGTCACATTGCTCGGATGCCTGTGACTCGGGCAGCGGCAGTTGCATGCTGGTTGGGTCGCGCAAAGGGCCACCGGTCAACTTCAAGGGATGGCGTGCCATAGCAGAGGATAGGTCTGGGTGGAGATCGCGGACGTACTCGAAACCTGTACCTCCTTCCGAGACTTGGTCCTACAGGGTTCATGAGAGTAAAGATAACCATTACATAACGCAAAAGCACACTCAGCCCAGTCAGACTTGTTCTGGAGTCTAGTCTAGTCTTGTTAATACTCCCCAAAATACAAAGAAACACCACTTTGGCATATAGCAACAGAAAAATGTAACCTTCAGAACAAGTCTGTTTTAGAGGATTCATCAAAATGCAGCTTTATGCTATTTATTGTTGTTTCTTTGCAATTGGGGAGTATTCGATCTACAGTAATCTGATCTAATCCAATTCAATCTAATCTACCACACTTTGAAGTTATGAAGCCCAAATCAAGACTTCCAACTGCCAAAAGGCTGAAGAAGATCTCACACCTTGCGCCTCGAGAGCTACAGTACGTATATATTTGATTTTGATATTATAAACAATAACGGCCCCATTACCCTTTATCACTTTTTGCATGAAGGACGAAGGAACTCAGGAATAAGGAACAAACAAAATATTAGCCGCGCTTATAAAATGTAAATTCAAAAAGGCACTCATTTTAAGCCACATACCTACGTAATCCTATATATTAAATGGAATTTCGTTCGTGGTTCGTTCGTTCGTTGGTGTACGCCTTTTTTTGTACTTACAGCACTGTAGTACAGATCTGTTGTACATGTGCTGTACTAAGAAAACGCGGACCACGGGCACAGAAAGGGGCACACACCACGGGCACTGCAAGGGAACTCCGGTGCAAGTAGCCTCTAAACCGTGCATCGCGCGGGCACCTGAAGTTGTAACCTTGTACAGGTACTTAGGTTTAGAAAATAAGGGCTTTAAATTCGGTAATTCCTTCTAAGAGAACAAGCCGCTGCTCATCTCGGTGCATATTCTTCTTGAAACTTCATAACAAAACAAGGGTTTCAAGACGAAATACAGGGGATGAGCTAAGAGAACAAGGGCTGAAGCCAAATTCCTCCGCCCTTATTAGTCTAGTCTAGTTAATACTCTCCCAAAAACAAAGAAAGGCAAGTAGATACGCAGCAGCCACAGAGACACATAAAGAATGCACTTGAGCTGCAAATGCGCTAGCAAATTCGCTCCAGATGGCCAATTAAGGCTCCAACTGGCGCACTTATTACTTATTACCCGGAACTACTGTACGTACCTGTAATCATAATCACTCCCTGTCATTCGTAAACCTACGTCCCTAGTTCCATCGGATCATTCGTAAACCTACGTCCCAAGTTCCTTCAGATCTTCAGATGGAACTTTCTGAGCTTATCCTCCCACTCAATCTTCACATGGCCATCACTCATTTTTTCACTCGTGTTTCGGTGTGTATCTTTCTCTGGCCAATCAGGAGGGTGGATCCTGTAAATACAGTGCGTATTAAAAAAATGGTAGCACGCAGCACTCATTCCGCCTGCAGGTTAGTGTTAAACGGAGCCCGCATAGATGCAGGAAAG
>Ga0307971_1001169_pt1 | contig 13361 bp, 12 predicted proteins | sample OrgLakmetagen714_FD_201820 | JGI IMG/M metagenome (GOLD analysis project Ga0307971, IMG submission 201820) | Saline water microbial communities from Organic Lake, Antarctica - #714 | ecosystem: Environmental > Aquatic > Non-marine Saline and Alkaline > Saline | place: Antarctica: Organic Lake... | reverse complement strand
GTGGTTCCACGCATCGGTGCGTCCGTTACCTTCTATGGTACGGCCGTGTTACGGCAGTTCGAGATGATGGGCGTGTTCCCGTTGAACGAATCCGTGGCCATTACCCGTTCGCGGGACAAACTGCGCTCGCTGCAGCTGCTGGCCCGCAAGGGCGTTGGTATGCCGGTGACCGGTTTTGCCAATAAGCCAGACAGCGTACCGGAGCTGCTCAACATGGTGGGCGGTGCGCCAGTGGTGATCAAGCTGTTGCAGGGTACCCAGGGCATTGGTGTGGTGTTGGCGGAGACCCGCAAAGCTGCAGAAAGCGTGATCGAAGCCTTTATGGGGCTCAAGGCCGACATTCTGGTGCAAGAATTCATCAAGGAAGCCGGTGGCGCAGACATTCGCTGCTTCGTAATCGGCGACAAAGTGATCGCGGCCATGAAAAGGCAGGGCGGCGAGGGAGAGTTCCGCTCCAACCTGCACCGTGGTGGCACTGCATCGCTGGTCAGAATTACGCCCGAAGAGCGGCGCACGGCCATTACCGCTGCCAAGTCCATGGGGCTGAACGTGGCAGGTGTGGACCTGTTGCGTTCCAGTCGCGGGCCGCTGGTCATGGAAGTGAATTCCTCTCCTGGTCTTCAGGGTATTGAAAACGCCACGGGTAAGAACGTCGCGGGCATGATCATCACCTGGACCGAGCAGAATCAGAAGCCCTGGAAAACCCGCACCAAGGGAGGCGGCTGACTATGGCCGCACGGTCGCCCTTTATCATTGCTGATCACACAATATCGGCAGGCACCCGCAGAATGGTCGAAGTGCCGGTCGCCAAGCTTTATACCCATACGCCCCTGCACATTCCATTAGAAGTGGTGCACGGTCGACGCTCTGGCCCGGTGCTGATGGTGTGCGGCGCGATTCATGGTGATGAAATCAACGGTGTGGAAATTGTTCGCCGGGTACTGAAAAATTCCGCGTTGCGACACCTGCGGGGAACCCTGGTGGCGGTGCCTATCGTGAACATCTTCGGCTTCGTGCAGCGCACCCGCTACCTGCCGGACCGCCGGGACCTGAACCGGTGTTTTCCCGGCACCGAATCCGGCTCGCTGGGCGGGCGCATTGCCTACCTGATGCGCACCCAGATTATGGAACGTGTGACGCATATTATCGACCTGCACACCGGTGCCATCCACCGCTTCAACCTGCCGCAGATCCGCGCGGAACTGAAAAACCCCGAAACCATCCGCATGGCCGAAGCCTTCGGCGCGCCCATTATCATCAACGCCAGCCTGCGCGATGGCAGCCTGCGCGCCTATGCCGATTCCCAGGATATGCCGGTCATCACGTTTGAGGGCGGCGAGGCTCTGCGGTTCGACGAGGTGGTGATCTCCAGCGGTGTAAAAGGCGTGATTCGCGTGATGCGTGAACTGGAAATGATTCCAGCGAAGAAAGGCCCCAAAGCACCCAGGAAACGATCAGAAACGGCGGCCAATTCACAATGGGTGCGAACGGATACCGGCGGCATCATGCGGCCCGTTGCCAGCCTTGGCCAAAAGGTTCGCAAAGGGCAAAAACTGGCCATGGTGGCCGATCCCTTCGGAGAGTCCGAAAACGCGGTGTTATCTCCCTGCTCCGGAATCGTGATCTGCGTGAACAACCTGCCGCTGGTGAATGAAGGCGAAGCCATCTATCACATCGCCCGGTTTGACGAGCTTGACGAGGCGGAAAAAGCGATGGACTACTTCCGCAGCAGTTATGAATCGGATGTTGGCGATGCCGTGGTGCCGGTGCATCCCTGGGATGATAATCAGAAGTAGGTTCTTAAAAATCAATGGCGTAGTCGATGATGCTTGACTAGTCTTGTGACAGAGAAGGAAGCCTGTCACAAGGACACTACGTGAGCCGATTTGACCGAATCTATAAAATCCACGACAAGCTGAGAACAGCCCGCGAGCCTCGCAAAGTTCACCCTCAGAAGTTACCCCATTATCGCCCGAACTGGTATTTGCTGGCGCACTGCAGGCAGGCAAATGCACTTCGCCTGTTTTCGCTGGACCGCATAGCTGGGCCCGATGTAAACGACGCCGAGGCAAAGATGCTGGCGACCGGGGAACCGGATGCATTCACATCCTCCAGCTTCAGGATCTTCGGTGGTGATCCGAAAGACACAGCACACCTGCGTTTTTCAGACCATTCCGCCCAGTGGGTAGCTGATGAAACCTGGCATGCCGAGCAGATGGGCGAATGGCGGGAAGATGGCTATCACCTGAAAGTGCCGTGCTCGGATGAGGGAGAAATTGCGATGGAGGTTTTACGGTATGGGGCTGAGGTGGAGGTTTTTGGGGCCGGCGGAGTTGCGAAGCGAAGTGGCAGCCGGAATCCGGCAAATGGCTGTGATGTACTGGTGATCTATTCAGTGGTGCAGTGACTCGGGTAGCATTGAGTTTATGGTGTTACCCAAGTGAACTAATTAAAGGTGAGAAGGTTTGTCGACGCAGTATATAGCACACGCCAAGCAGAACGATGACGGCAGTTGGGACGCCCCGCACTCCTTGGCGGATCACTTGCGAAGTGTTTCTAATTTGGCTGCAAACAACGCGAATGGTTTTGGCTCTCAGCAATGGGCGGCCTTGGCAGGGCTTTGGCACGACTTGGGCAAGTACCGGGAGCCGTTTCAAAAATATATCCGCGATCAGACGGGTTACGACAGGGAGAATGCTCATGTTGAGCAGGGATCTGGCCGTGTGACCCATTCCACCGCAGGAGCTATTCACGCCGTGGAACGTCTTGGTCCGATATTCGGGCATGTAATCGCTTATCTGATTGCGGGCCATCATGCAGGGCTGCCCGATTGGCTTGGGGGGCGCGGTGCGTTGAGCTTTCGACTCCAAGAGGCTCAGCCGGAGTATCTGCAATCACTCTTAGAGATTATTCCCGAGGACATTCTGGATGGAAAGCTGCCGAAAATTCCCGAAGTTGCGAAAGATCGCGACGCTATTAGTCTGTGGGTGAGACTGCTTTTTTCATGTCTGGTAGATGCTGATTTCCTGGACACTGAGCGATATATGTCGCCTGAGAAGGCCGGGAAGCGTATTGCCGACTTGAAACTAAGTGCTGTGTCAGACGCCTATTTTCAGCACATGAAAGACTTTCAAAGAGTCGCCGAACCAACTCCGCTAAATCGAATACGAAGCTCGATTCTCAATAATTGCCTTTCGGCTGCGGAACTTGAGCCAGGAATTTTCAGCCTTACGGTTCCGACGGGTGGAGGTAAGACCCTCTCAAGTCTTGCTTTTGCTCTGCGCCATGCAGAAAAATTTGATAAGAATCGAATCGTTTATGCGATTCCTTTCACGAGCATCATCGAGCAGAACGCCAAAGTATTCCGGGACATTCTGGGCGAGGATGCGGTGCTTGAACACCACAGCAATCTCGATGTGGCACCATCCGGTGAAACAAGCCGTTCCAGGCTGGCCAGTGAGAACTGGGATGCGCCACTCATCGTCACCACCAACGTTCAACTCTTCGAGTCCATGTTTGCTTCGCGAACCAGCAAGTGCCGGAAACTGCACAATTTGGTCAACTCAGTAATTGTGCTGGACGAGGCGCAGCAATTACCGAGGGATTTCCATAAACCGATCACTCAGATTATGCGCCAGATGAGCAATTATTTTGGTGTCACTTGGGTTTTATGCACCGCTACACAGCCGGAACTTGGCGAACAGAAAGACGCATTTGGTCGCGTGCAACAAGAGGGGTTGGGCGGCATACATGAAATAGCTAGTGCTCCCTCTGAGCTGGCAGAAAAGTTAAAAAGAGTAGCGATTAACATGCCCTCCGCAGACGCCGAACCCACAGAATGGGATACGTTAAGCGCACTAGTGAACAACGAGCCCTGTGTGCTGGTTATCGTCAACACAAGAAACAATGCACGAGACCTTTTTAATCGATTGGAAGAGGATGGGAACAGTGTTCACCTGTCAGCGAGTATGTGCGCCGAACATCGCTCAGCAACTCTTTTTGACATCCGGCAGCGATTAGAGGCCCGGAGGAATGGGGACAATAGACCCCTGCGAGTTATTAGCACTCAGTTGATTGAAGCGGGTGTCGATGTCGATTTTCCGGTGGTATACCGGGCGATGGCCGGGCTGGATTCAATCGCGCAGTCTGCCGGGCGCTGCAACAGGGAGGGGCGGCAGAACGGTCTCGGCAGAGTTGAGGTCTTTCTGCCTGAGCAATCTGCGCCGCCAGGATTTCTCAGGCAGGGCGAACAAACTACCCTGAGATTGCTAAAAGCAGGCCTGCTGGAAGATCCACTCAGCCCCGAGAGTATGCAGCGCTATTTTAGCGAGTTGAATCGTCTGGGCAACCGAGATAAACAGGGAATATGTGAGCTACTCAAAGCGGAACAGACGACTGACCCAGCGATTGATATTTCATTCCGTGAGGCTGCAAAGAAATTCCAGCTAATCGATGACAACGGCATTGGCGTGATCGTTCCGTACCGCCCGAATCAAATGGATGAGAGCCCGGTTTACGCCTGGCTTGATGTGCTGCACTCTGACACTTCCGCTAAATGGGTTTACCGGAAGTTGCAGCGTTTCAGTGTCACTTTGCCGGAGTCTTTTGCCAAGAAACTGGAAGAAGCCGGTGCGCTTTACGTCAGGGCGGGGCAGTTTGTTGTTGAGCAGAGTCACTACCACAAACTTTGGGGTATCCAACCGCCGGATGCCCTGTTATCCGCAGAAGAATCCATTATTGGTTAGTTACCGGCGACAGAAGGAAAAGAACCGTGGGCTTTTGTATTGAAGTATCAGGTGAATTCGCCTGCTTTACCCGCCCAGAAATGAAGGTGGAGCGGGTCAGCTATGACGTCATTACACCCTCCGCAGCAAGGGCAATATTTGAAGCCATCCTCTGGAAGCCCGCTATCGAGTGGCGGATTACCCGAATTGAAGTTCTGAAACCGATCAAGTGGATAAACTTGCGGAGGAATGAAGTGGGTGCGGTTGCGTCAGCCCGGAACGCCCAGGCCGTCATGAAAAAGGGCACGGGTCAGCTAGGCATCTATGCGGAAGAAGAGCGGCAGCAGCGGGCCGGCCTGTTTTTGAAAGACGTCGGTTATCGGCTTTATGGCGAGTTTCGAATGACGGACCATGCTGGCCCTCAGGATTCTGCTGCGAAATTTGCCGAAATGTTTCGGCGAAGAGCTGAGCGGGGGCAGTGCTTCAATCAGCCCTATCTGGGCTGTCGGGAATTCAGCTGTGATTTCATGCTGGTTGATGAATCATCACCAGCTCCGGAAGCCATTCCAGAGAGCCGCAGCCTCGGTTGGATGCTTTATGACCTGGATTACAGCGATCCAAAGGCACCCTCACCGTTGTTCTTCAACGCGAACCTCGAAAGTGGCGTAGTAGAAGTGCCCGCTAAAACCAGTAGCGAGGTGCGAGGATGATCCTTCAGGCACTGACCGAATACTATCACCGTAAGCAGGATCAATTGGCTCCGATTGGGTTCGAGGAAAAGGAAATTCCTTTCCTCGTTGTCATTGATCGGGACGGTCGCTTTATTCAACTTTCCGACACGCGTGATCGTGGCGAGGGCCATAAGCTTCGAGCTCAAATGTACGTTGTTCCGCAGGGTAAAGGTCGGAGTGGTGCAAAGTCTTATGAGACTGCCTACGTATTATGGGATCACTTCGGCTATGTGCTTGGACAACCAAAGGTATACAAGCCGGAGGCAAAACCTGGCGAAAAAGACGCGTTGATGGCATCTCGTCAGCATGACGCATTCGTTACCCGGGTACACAAAATTCATGAGGAAGTTCCTGATGATGAGGGTGTGTCCGCCGTATTGAAGTTCCTGTCGAGTGAGTCTGAGAAAAACAAAGCTAAAGCTTCTCAAGAATGGCAGGAGGTGCTGAAAATTAAGGGATGCAACCTGTCCTTTAAGTTGGCCGATGAACCGTTTCTGATTTGTCAGTCAAAGGAGGTTCAAAAGTGGGTAGCCGACAGCCTTGAAGATGAGGCCGGAACGGGCATCTGTCTTGTGACAGGGGCGCAACGCCCCGTTGCCCGATTGCACTCAGTCGTTAAAGGCGTCTGGGGCGCTCAGGTTGCCGGTGCCAGCATTGTGTCTTTCAATTTTGACGCATTTGAGTCGCGGAATAAAAGCCAGGGAGATAATTCGCCGGTTAGTGAACAGGCGGTTTTTGAATACAGCACAGCACTGAATTACTTGTTGCGAACAGATTGTCCCAGCCGATTTCAGATGGGCGAAACCTCAGTTGTGTGCTGGTCGCAGCGCCCATCTGATCTGGAAGCCGCAGTCCCGCTGTTTTTCAGTGATGCCCCGAGAGACGATCCGGATAGGGGAGCAAAAACAGTTAAGGCCCTCTTTGACAGTTTGCAGAGCGGTGCCTATTCACAGCCAGACCACCAACAGTCTTTCTATGTTTTGGGGCTGGCCCCCAACGCCTCCCGAATAGCCATTCGTTTCTGGCATGCAGGCAAGGTCGCGGAGTTTGCGGAACGGCTCGTGCAATGGTTCAGGGATGCGGAAATCATAAAGCCGGGTGAGTCTGAATATCCGCCTTTGAAAGCACTTTTGCGCAGCACCGCCTTACTTGGAAAAGACGAAAATATGTCGCCGCACTTGGTTGGTGAAACCGTCAGGGCGGTTCTCTCCGGTTTTCCTCTCCCCAAAAGTGTTTTGCAAGCGGCAATCAAAAGGATCAAGGCCGAAAAGGGCTTGGTCTCCTTCCATCGTGCCGCGCTTATAAAGGCCAGCCTTAACAGGCAAGCTCGATATAACAGACAACCAGAAAAGGAGCTATCCGTGTCCCACAATTCTTCTGAAAAGCGAATCGGATACCTGTTAGGCAGCCTTTTCGCAGTCCTGGAAAAGCTTCAGCAGGATGCGAACCCCGGACTCAACGCCACGATTCGAGACCGTTACTACGGCAGTGCCAGTTGTACACCACAGTCGGTTTTCGGAACATTGATGCGCTTGCACACTCACCATCTGAAAAAACTTCAAAACCCAGCCTGGCGGAACGCAGCGCAGCGCAGAATTTCAGACATCATGTCTGACATTGGCCAGTTCCCTTCCCATCTTAATCTCGAAAATCAGGGACTGTTTGCCATTGGCTATTACCACCAACGCCAGGCGCTTTTTACAAAAAATGAATCCACTGTGGATGAAGGAGAAACCGAATGAGCCTTGATAACCGTTACGAATTTGTTTTTCTGTTTGATGTAAAAGACGGCAACCCCAACGGTGATCCAGATGCCGGTAATTTACCTCGTGTAGATGCGGAAACTGGGCAGGGGCTGGTCACGGATGTTTGCCTGAAACGGAAGATTCGTAATTACGTTGGCATGGTGAAATCTGAACAACCACCTTTTGAAATCTACGTTAAGGAGAAGGCTGTTCTTAATCGAAACCATGAACGCGCCTATAAGGAATTTGATCTTAAGCCGGAATCAAAGAAGTTGCCGAAGAAAGAGGAAGACGCCAAAAAGGTAACTGGCTGGATGTGTGGGAACTTCTTCGATATCCGTACGTTTGGCGCTGTTATGTCCACCGAGATCAATGCCGGACAGGTGCGTGGGCCGGTACAGCTAAATTTTGCACGCAGTGTCGAACCCGTTGTAAGCGCAGAGCACAGCATTACCCGAATGGCCGTCGCAACCGAAAAGGAAGCCGAAAAACAGAGTGGTGATAATCGGACCATGGGCCGGAAATTCACCATTCCTTATGGGCTGTACCGGTGCCACGGATACGTATCGGCAAACCTTGCGAGACAAACGGGTTTTGGTGACGAAGACTTGGCACTGCTTTGGGAGTCTCTCGTGAACATGCTGGATCATGACCGCTCAGCAAGCAGAGGCGAAATGTCGCCATGCGGGCTGTATGTATTCAAGCATCAAAGCGTCATTGGCAATGCCCCTGCCAGAAAGCTTTTTGATCTCGTTAAAATAGACCGTGCTAATGACGGGCCAGCCCGCAGCTTTCAGGATTACAGCGTCTCGATAGACGAGTCTGGGTTGCCCCAGGGAGTAACCCTTCAGAAAATCCTGGAGTAATGCCCACCGCAGCAGAGGCTGACCCTCATGCAGGACGAAAAACTCATACCACTCTCAGCGTTGCAGCACTACGCTTTTTGCCCAAGGCAGTGTGCGCTTATACACAATGAACAGGTTTGGGCGGAAAACTGGCTGACGGCGCAGGGGAAAGTGCTTCATCAGCGTGTCGACAGGGGAGAGCCGGAAACCCGAAAAGGCATTCGGTATGAGAGGGGCGTGCTGGTCAGTGCGGAATCTCTCGGTATTACAGGAAAACTCGATCTGGTTGAAATCGACCTGTCTACCGGCGATATAAAGCCGGTTGAGTATAAAAGGGGCAAGCCGAAACAGGACAACTGGGATCGGATTCAGCTCTGCGCCCAGGGGTTGTGTCTCGAAGAGATGCGAGCTCAAACTGTTCAGGCGGGGGCGCTGTGGTACTGGCAAACGCGCCATCGGGATGACGTAGCATTTTCCGAAGACTTGCGTGAGGAGACCCGGCAGGTTATCGCGGATGTCCGTCAACTTCTGATTGGCGGACAAACCCCCAAAGCCGCCTACGAAAAGAAGTGCGATGCGTGCTCGCTGTTTGATCTTTGCAATCCAAAGCTGCTGGGCAAAGACCGAAGTAGGCGTTACGTTGAAGATCTGTTTGATGAGGGAGGCGCCGAGTGAAAAAGCTCCAGAACAGTTTATACGTCACCCGACAGGGCGCTTACGTCCACAAAGAGCGTGAAACAATTGTTATCGAGCACGAACGAAAGAAGCTGATGCAGGTGCCGGTACATTCCGTGTCTGGACTTTTTTGCTTTGGCAATGTTCTGGTCTCGCCCGCGCTGATGGGCTTTTGTGGTGAAAAGGGTGTCAACCTGGCTTTTTTCACGGAATACGGACGGTTCTATGGGAGGCTGCAGGGGAAGAAATCGGGCAATGTATTGCTTCGCCGAGCTCAATATCATGCGGGAGAAGACTCATCCCTTCAAATAGCGCGCTCTATTGTTGCTGCCAAACTCGTCGGTTCCCGGAATATCCTTTTACGGCATCAGCGCAATCATGGCACCACAGTGCCAGTAGAACGTGCGGTCAAGCACTTGGCAGCATCCATACGTTTGGCGAAGCACGTTGATAACCTGGATTCATTGCGGGGTATTGAGGGCGACGCGGCTGCCACGTATTTTTCCGTATTCGAAGAGCTCATTAATGAAAATCAGAGGAAAGACTTTCCATTTTCTGGTCGCAATCGTCGCCCGCCAAGAGATCCTGTCAATGCATTGCTTTCCTTCGTTTATTCCATCCTTGGCCAGGACATTGGCGCTGCCCTGAATGGTGTAGGGCTTGATCCTCAAGTCGGGTTTCTGCATGCAGATCGGCCTGGGCGTGACAGCCTCGCGCAGGATTTGCTTGAGGAATTTCGCCCCTGGTTGGCTGATCGCCTGGTACTGAGCCTTATTAATCGGCGGCAACTGAAAGCGTCTGACTTCGTTACCGAGTCATCTGGCGCCGTCAGGATGTCTGATGGCGCCCGTAAACAGTTGCTTGTGGCCTATCAGGAGAGAAAGCAACAGGAAGTAATGCATCCATTTCTAAAAGAAAAAGTGCCGATAGGCATCATTCCTCATGTTCAGGCTATGTTGCTGGCCCGCCACCTGAGAAAAGATCTGGAGTGTTACCCACCTTGCGTTATGAGATAGGAATACTGCGATGATGGTGTTAGTGACTTACGATATCTCGTCGGGAGACCTAGAAGGTCCGGGCAGGCTCAGGCGAGTTGCAAAGGCCTGCCTGGACTATGGAGTCCGTGTGCAGTATTCGGTTTTCGAGTGTGAAGTGGACCCGGCGCAATGGGTCATTTTTCGGGACCAACTTCTGAATTTGTACAATGATGAGAAAGACAGCTTGCGGTTTTATAAGCTTGGTAAGAATTGGAAAAATCGAATCGAGCATCACGGTGCGAAACCAGCGCCTGATGTATTCCGGGATGCGATGATTTTCTGAACGCTAACCGGTAGTGCTCATTAAAAACCCGGTATGTTAGCGAATAGCCAGGACCTGCACAGGTTCTGGCTTTGTGCGTTATGGGCCATTTTTCCTTGCGTTGATAGTTTGCCGATAGGGCCGGATAGCGAAAGTAGTGGTTTGGCCGATTTATATTCAATGAGTTAGGATTAGGGTGTCGCGCCCCCTGCGGGCGCGTGGATTGAAACTCGCTGTAGTCAACCATAGCCAGAGGGGATTCACTGGTCGCGCCCCCTGCGGGCGCGTGGATTGAAACTCGCTTCAGCATTTCAACAAATAGCAATGCTGAGGTCGCGCCCCCTGCGGGCGCGTGGATTGAAACTCCTCGGTCAGAAACGCAATCAGGTCAGCCCGATCGTCGCGCCCCCTGCGGGCGCGTGGATTGAAACAACAAGAATGGAGTACTCCGCACGCCAGCCGATGTCGCGCCCCCTGCGGGCGCGTGGATTGAAACTCATAAAAGGCGCTCATCGCCTCCTGGAGGCTACGTCGCGCCCCCTGCGGGCGCGTGGATTGAAACCTCGAACCGAACGTTGGCGACACCGTGGCGAGCAGTCGCGCCCCCTGCGGGCGCGTGGATTGAAACTGTGATTTTGGTCTTCGCCTCGGCCCGCTCTTCCGTCGCGCCCCCTGCGGGCGCGTGGATTGAAACATGTCCAGGGGCAGATTGTCATCGGTTGCAGCCTGTCGCGCCCCCTGCGGGCGCGTGGATTGAAACGGTCCACGCCCAAAACGCCAGATACAGGTAGCAAGTCGCGCCCCCTGCGGGCGCGTGGATTGAAACTCCATTTCCTTCATGGGCTCGCTGATGTTCTGAACGTCGCGCCCCCTGCGGGCGCGTGGATTGAAACATTACACTGGTTTATAGTTTGCTCAATGTCGGCACGTCGCGCCCCCTGCGGGCGCGTGGATTGAAACAGTAACAGCTATGACCGTACCACAGCGATAGCAGGTCGCGCCCCCTGCGGGCGCGTGGATTGAAACAAGTAGCCAACCAAGTCAACATCATCAACATAAGGTCGCGCCCCCTGCGGGCGCGTGGATTGAAACTCGGAGAGATACCGAAAGGCTCGGGCTTCAGTGGGTCGCGCCCCCTGCGGGCGCGTGGATTGAAACTGGGACGAGTCTAACTACCAGTCATTGTGCCATGGTCGCGCCCCCTGCGGGCGCGTGGATTGAAACTTCCTGGGAACAAAAACTATCACTGTGCGGAAGCGGTCGCGCCCCCTGCGGGCGCGTGGATTGAAACTTGTTTTAGGCGAAGCTGTTGCGCTGACTGTTCGTCGCGCCCCCTGCGGGCGCGTGGATTGAAACACATGAGTCGCCGCACGTTATCCTGAACTGAATATGTCGCGCCCCCTGCGGGCGCGTGGATTGAAACTGCAAGCTCATGTGCGCATGTTCCCTCATGGGCCGTCGCGCCCCCTGCGGGCGCGTGGATTGAAACTTCGCTAACCAACAGATGTGCTATGTGTCCCCTGTCGCGCCCCCTGCGGGCGCGTGGATTGAAACTGGGCGTGGTGCTCACGACGGCCGGATTCGTTGCGGTCGCGCCCCCTGCGGGCGCGTGGATTGAAACTCGGCACGCTGTCGAGGTCTGTAACAAACCCAGTGTCGCGCCCCCTGCGGGCGCGTGGATTGAAACGCACTCGGAGCCTTTTTCAGTGTGGTGAATGCGCAGGGTCGCGCCCCCTGCGGGCGCGTGGATTGAAACTGCATCACTTAACCCTCTGCGCCGCCTGGTCGATGTCGCGCCCCCTGCGGGCGCGTGGATTGAAACGGGCCTGGCCTGCTCTTATCTCGTCAGCCAGCGCGTCGCGCCCCCTGCGGGCGCGTGGATTGAAACTCTCAAACTCCTGGTATTGTGCAAAGACTTTTGGGTCGCGCCCCCTGCGGGCGCGTGGATTGAAACCTGTTTTTGTGGAATCATAGAGTTGAAACGCTTGGTCGCGCCCCCTGCGGGCGCGTGGATTGAAACTTCGTCCGTTTTCTCAGCAACGCCCGCGTAGTCTTGTCGCGCCCCCTGCGGGCGCGTGGATTGAAACAAACTCAGGGCGACCAATTTCATCACCGTCCTTTGTCGCGCCCCCTGCGGGCGCGTGGATTGAAACGCTGTGGACAGCACGGCAAGCCCACAACCGCCTACGGTCGCGCCCCCTGCGGGCGCGTGGATTGAAACTCGAAATCATCGTTTGTGCTTGGGTATGGCGTTAGTCGCGCCCCCTGCGGGCGCGTGGATTGAAACGCTGCCTAAGGATGTCAATTTCACCCTGCAGGCGTCGCGCCCCCTGCGGGCGCGTGGATTGAAACTGTACGGCTAGTGCTGAGTACGTACACAGAGAAACGTCGCGCCCCCTGCGGGCGCGTGGATTGAAACCTGCAGCGCAGTCTCAACGCACTGAATAACCAGGGTCGCGCCCCCTGCGGGCGCGTGGATTGAAACTCGCCGGGAGCCAGGTTGTCGAACATCATGCCGGTCGCGCCCCCTGCGGGCGCGTGGATTGAAACATTCAATCGTATGCGCGTGCAAGAAGAGTTTCAGTGGTCGCGCCCCCTGCGGGCGCGTGGATTGAAACTCGATGTACTGCTATCAAATCAGGGAGAAATCCGTCGCGCCCCCTGCGGGCGCGTGGATTGAAACGCTTCAGATTGTTTGCGGGCCGGTATGCGCCTGTCGCGCCCCCTGCGGGCGCGTGGATTGAAACCACGTTCTGCCATGACACGACACAAGACTGGAGCAACGTCGCGCCCCCTGCGGGCGCGTGGATTGAAACTGGATTGCCACGCTGATTTGACTTACGAACCAGTGTCGCGCCCCCTGCGGGCGCGTGGATTGAAACTTCGACAGCAAATTGACAGCGCAGGAAATCATGGCGTCGCGCCCCCTGCGGGCGCGTGGATTGAAACAAAGTTTGGCGCACATCAATTAATTGACGACATCAGTCGCGCCCCCTGCGGGCGCGTGGATTGAAACCTATCCTAGATCCGCTTGGCGGCAAGACGGACGTGTCGCGCCCCCTGCGGGCGCGTGGATTGAAACGTTGGGCAGATTGCGGATAAGAAGATTATTTGGGTCGCGCCCCCTGCGGGCGCGTGGATTGAAACTCTGAAAGTCCACTCAAAATCGAACTCTTCAGGTGTCGCGCCCCCTGCGGGCGCGTGGATTGAAACACGCGGTGTTTTTCAAGATAGTTGGCACTGTTTTTTATCTAAGCTGCGTCTTTTTCCACCGCGCTCGTTTCCGGATTCAAAGTGGTTGGCCCAACGGGCTCACAGTTCCTGATCGGGCGACTTCCCCAA
>Ga0307971_1001155_pt1 | contig 13458 bp, 14 predicted proteins | sample OrgLakmetagen714_FD_201820 | JGI IMG/M metagenome (GOLD analysis project Ga0307971, IMG submission 201820) | Saline water microbial communities from Organic Lake, Antarctica - #714 | ecosystem: Environmental > Aquatic > Non-marine Saline and Alkaline > Saline | place: Antarctica: Organic Lake... | reverse complement strand
CTGCGCAGTGAGTATTGTCTTGCTTTCAAAATCGCTAGTTCCAAACGTTCCGCTTTTGCCAAATCTCCTTTCATGTTCTCAGTTTAACTTTTAACTGAGTGTCCTAATAGATTGTGGAATGGATCGTCATGGCTCGAATTATTCTATGACGTAGCGTTTGTTGCCCTCATTGCCCAGCTCACGTATTTAGCTGCTGCCAACCACCAAACACTCACCGACTACCTACATATATTTATAGTCGGCTACAGTGTTTTTGTTGCTTGGTGGGCGACCACGGCTAACCGCAACTTGCAGCCAACCGAAACCACCGCTGATAAGCTCTTCACCCAGCTGACAATGGTGGCAGTGTTTGTCATGAGTCTGACTATGCCGGTACGTTGGGTATTTTTTGACCCTGGCTGGAGTGAGAGCTTTGCAAGCATTTTTGATTGCTCGGATGTACTATCTTCATCCCCAAACCCGACCCGCAACGTACAACCTCTTGCAAGGGGTCTTCATAGCGGCTGGTCTGTGGGTCATCTCAGCCCTGACTTTTGATCCGTATCATATTGTATTTGCATTAATGGCTCTGTCGATTGATATCCTCATTCCATTAACCCGCGGGCGAGGGAATACCAAACGATACCTCAATGTCTACCACCTGCACGAACGCCTCGGATTATTTTTGATCCTCGTTATAGGTGAGAGTATGATCGTGGTTGCGTTGTCCAATACTGCGACCAGCCTCGGGCTGCAGCAGCTGGTTACGGTGTTCTCCGGCCTGGGTCTGATGGTCGCGCTTTGGTGGCTATACTACGAACACAACGACCGCTTTGCTGATGTGCGTCCCAACAATTTATTTGTATTCTTACACGCCCACGGCATTCTATTTCTGAGTATCGTCTGTGTATCAGTGGGCTACAAGCTTCAGCTGTCAGGTGGGACGGATACAGCGATCCTGTGGTTTAGTCTGATTGGTGCAATTGGTATCGCGTTAGCCATTTTGTTGGTGCGTACCACCTTGCATCAGATCTGCAACCGGGCAGTCTGGCTAACTGGTGGCTTGGTCGTACTCGCTGCGGCCACTATCGGTGGAGCTATCTTTGTTTCCAACGTGTTAGTGATGAGTGGACTCACGCTCGTATTTGCCGTTACCGCAGTCCTTGATCATTTTGATTTATTTGCCTCAAAACAGAGTACGCCCCAGGGTGTCGACGCCAACGATGAGAATCGTCTGGTGCAAAATATTTCCGATAATTAACGGCAGTACCAAGTAGCGAAACTTAATCCCACTAATTGCTAAGGGGATCAAAATCGCTTCGTTAGGAAATGGGACAAATGCTGCGTACAGAAGTACAAAAATAAATATGTACCAGCTGCTACCAGCAGCTAATTTCTTTGCATAGGTGCTAATTCTGGGGTACGAATCACTTAGCAGGAGACGAAGTTTGGTTCCTACCCAAAATCCAATCATGTCGGCAATCAAGGTCCCGATCGCCAGCGCTATAATTATCCCACTTGTGGTCAACCCAGCGGCACTATACAGCGCACTAAACGTCGCCGCCGGAATCGGAATAATAAAATTGAGCCCAGTCACAATACCTATCCCGACCAGTCCCAGATAGCCAAATCGTTCTACCGTCACGACTGCTTCAGGACTAGTGCTGAGCCACTGCCCAACCGAAATCGCCCCAATAAATACTGCCACCACCGCAGCGATAGAGATACTATTCTTTAGTGACTTTGGGACAGTCACAGTTATTCCGGGTTTCTGTTTGGCTGATAGCGGCTTTCTTTGTAGGTGTCAAAATTAGCCGTGCTAGGATCGGCAGCAATCTGCTGTTGCAAGGCATTAGTTTGGTTTTGTAGCTGCGAAGTAGTGTCCTGCAAATCTGTTACTAGGACGTACAAAAAACAGCAAATCCAAACGTTAGTCCCCAGGCTACATAAGGGAATATTTTGTAAGCCTCAAGTGACCTTTTTCCTTGGACGTGTTTCATAGTGGTCAAATTATAACACTACGAATATTTGAATAATGGAGTCAGCCATAGTACTGACCCTCAGTCAGTTGGTGTGGCTGGCTTACTTAGGTTACTAGCTTTTACCGACATTTTTTACTAAGATACGTATTATGAATTACGCAGATCACTTCACTGGCAAAAAAATCACCGTCATGCGTATCGGCCTGCTCGGCCGTGGCGTTGGAGATGCAGCTTTCCTAGCTGAAGCCGGCGCGCAGGTGTTGGTGGTAGATGACGCCCCAGCCGAGGTGATGCAACCATCGGTTGATGCGCTCAAGCAATATTCAAATATCACCTTTAAATTTGGTCCGTACGATACCGCCGATTTTATCAGTGCTGATTACGTGCTAGTCGGTGCCGGTACACCAATTAATTCGCCCGAGCTCGCCGCCGCCAAGCTGGCTGGGGTCCCGCTCAAACAATCCGCTGCGTGGTTTGCAGAATTATCTGGCATTCCCATCATTGGGGTCACCGGTACCAGGGGCAAAAGCACCGTCACCCACATGATCCACCACGTGCTGTCACAAGTAACTGGAGAACCAGTGTTGCTCGGGGGCAATATCCGTGGTCGTTCAAACCTGCAGCTACTTAATGAAGTCAAGCCAGATTCGCTGTGTGTCATGGAGCTCGATTCCTGGCAGCTACAAGGGTGGGGTTGGTCAGAGATGTCACCGCAGATTGCAGTGTTTACCAATTTTATGGAAGATCACCTCAACTACTACCAGGGTCCAGGTATGAGTAAACCCGCTGCCATGGATGTATATTTTGCTGACAAAGCCAATATCTTTAGCTATCAAGAAGAAAGTGGTGTGCTGATCACCACCCCAGAAGTGTTTTAGCAAGCCAAGCAAATGCCAGGGGCAACGTTAGGGCAAGAAGTAATACTAGCTGACTCATCAGGTATCCCCGCCGACGGACTGCTCGCCATGCCCGGTGAACACAATCGATTAAACGCGGCGCTAGCCATAGAAGCTTTGAAGGCACTCAGCCTCACCGAAGAAGAAATCTATCCGGCACTCGCGAGCTTTCCAGGGGTAGAAGGTCGACTGCAGTACCTAGGTGCTCCAGATGGGATAGGGATTTTTAACGACAACAACGCCACTGAACCGAATGCTACTATAGCTGGCCTGAAGGCACTCGATCTTGGTAGCAAAAATATTATTCTCATAGCTGGCGGCGCTGATAAGATGGTTGATTTGGCACCCTTTGCATTAGCTATTAACCAGCATTGTAAACAGGTATTCCTCACTCCAGGCAGCGGCACCGATAAACTAGTAGAGTTACTTCACGGGGAAGATATCAGCGTCAGTTTACTAGACGGGCTAGAGAGTTCGGTATCAGCGGCGTACAGCGCCGCTGCCCCAGGAGACATCATTCTCTTTTCCCCAGCCTTTGCTAGCTTCGCCCAATATAAAAACGAATACGAACGCAACGACGCCTTCCTAGCCGCCACTGACCCAATCATCAATCCTCCCTCCTAAATAAAGAGACCACACCTGACGGAGGTTCGACCTCCGTCAGAGGGGTGTATACTAAGGTATGTCAATGAGAACTCCGTCAGTTCCTGGTGAGTATTATCACGTGTTTAACCGTGGTGTTGAGAAACGTGTTGTTTTTAGTTCTGATCATGATTATCAAAGATTTTTAATCCTACTATTTTTGTTAAACAATACAGCACAGGTCGAAATCAGAAATGAACTCCGCGATAATACCCTTTCTCAAGTCCTGGAAAAAGAACGCGATCCCTTAGTGAATATTTATTCTTTTGCACTATTACCTAGTCACTATCATCTATTGCTATCGCCAGTGGAAGAGGGCGGTGTAGCAAAATTTATGCAAAAACTGGCGACTGGCTATACTATGTATTTTAACGCCAAGCACGAAAGATCAGGCTCATTATTTCAAGGTAAGTATAAAATCAAACATGCTGCAGATGAAAATTATTTAAAGTATCTCTTTGAGTACATACACCTCAATCCCATCAGAGAGCGATTTGATGCTTCAGCTGGTCTCATAGCAGAGGAGCTGCTTGCAGAGGTCGAACAATATCCGTGGTCAAGTCTCTCAGTGTATAGCAATCAGTATAAGGGGCAGCTCAGTCGCGCAAATCTCAACCCGCAGCTATTTGAAGATCTATTTGGTACGTACAGCAAACACAAACAATCGTTACTACAATGGAGAGACGAGGACCCACCCCACCCCCAAACCTGACGGAGGTTCGACCTCCGTCAGGTGGTTGCTCGTAGAGTCCTCGGTATATGCTTAATATAAAAAGCGACCCGCCGGGTCGCTTTACACATCAACTCTGTTTTATCAGAAAAGTGTAATTATCGGTTTTGTCTCCATGTCGGTAGCTGCCAAAAGCTGGTGAGCAGTTTGTGCAGGTATCGTCTATCAGTATGTGTTTTTTCGCAATACCATGTCCTAGTAAGTACATGTAATTACACGCAAGCATTCGAAGCTTTCCGTCGGCCGGATCACCCAGCAAGAGTTCACCTTCACCTAGATCAGCAAAATCCTTGACCAACTCTTGTCCATGCTCTGTATCGTGTCCAAAACAATCGGGACAAATACTGCTTGAAAGAAACGCCATGACTTGTTCGCGTTTATACCCAGGAGCAATTTGTCGTAGTAGGGTAATAATCGAAGGAGGTTTATCTCCAGGTATCTTTACTGGTCGACTAGCTTCACGTCCTGAGTGACCTAGAGCCACTGCGCCTGTTATCAGGCAAACTAGGCAGGCTGCAATACAGTCACGGGAGGGAAGTATAATTGCTTGCTTTGGCTTTGTAATCCAGGTTCCTTCGGCCTGAAGTCGTGGCTGAACATAACCGGTTTTAAACTTAGGCCTCAACACTTTCTTAAAACCCCTATCTCCAGGGTTTCCAGGAGGGTTTAAGATACAAATCTGGTTACGATCGGCTCCTAATGAAACAGCGGTTTCAATAACTGTAGCGAATGCGTCAGCTCCAGAGCGCAAGGTTGGTTGATTACCAAACACTGTGACTAGCGCACAGCCAATTTGTTTGGATATTACTGGATTTTCAAAGACTGCCATGCATGACACCTCGCTTTTATTAATTGAACACTTCTTCCAATTTTTATAGTATGCTACGCTTCCTCATATGACAAGTCAGATCAATCTAAATCAAATCATCCGCGTTCATTTTATCGGCATCGGCGGCATTGGCATGTCGTCTTTGGCGCGGCATTTTCTATCTGAAAAAAAGGTCGTCAGTGGCTCTGATCGTGATTTAACTGATCTAACTAAGGCGCTCGTGCGCGAAGGTATCACCGTTATGTGCCCGCAGGCAGCCGAAAATATCACCAACGATATCGAGCTGGTGATCTATACCGAGGCAATGCCAGCCGACCATCCAGAAATGAAAGCAGCCAAAAAGCTCAAGGTTCCCATGATGAACTATTTTGATGCACTAGGTCTAGCGATGAACCCGTACTACCTGATCGCGATTGCCGGCAGTCACGGCAAGACCACCACCACCGCGATGATCACCGACATTTTCGAAGCCGCCGCCAAGGATCCCACTACCGTAGTCGGGTCACTGCGAGCCGCCACCGGCAGCAACTATCGCGCTGGCAAGAGCAAGTACGCCATTGTCGAGGCTTGTGAATTCAAGCGCGACTTCCTCTCACTCCGACCAGAGGTGCTCGTGATCACTAACCTCGAACTTGAGCACGTCGATTATTTTAAATCCTTAGAAGATGTCCAAGACGCATTTATAACGTTGGTCTCGCAAATCCAAGAATCAGGCGTACTGATCTGCAACACCAAAGACCCAGCCCTGGCGCCAGTAATTGCTGCGGCAGAAGTCCCGGTGATTGATTATATGGAAGCGTTTGATATCAATTTATCGCTCAAGCAACCAGGTGTACACAACCGTCTTAATGCCGCCGCCGCCAGCACTGTGGCCACCTACGCCAAAATCGATCGCGGTATAGCAACTAATGCGTTGCAAGAGTTCCGCGGCACCTGGCGCCGTTTCGAATACAAAGGCGAGGTCAATGGGGCTCAGGTGTACGACGACTACGCCCATCATCCCACCGAAATCAGGGTCACTATCCAAGCCGTTCGTGAGCTCTACCCAGACAAAAAACTCATCACTATTTTCAAGCCGCATACCTTTACGCGCACCGCTGCGTTGTTTGACGATTTTGCTAAATCTTTCGCCGGCGTAGACGAAGCGCTTTTCTTACCGATCTACGGCGCCAGGGAAGAAAACACCACCGGCGTCAGCAGTCGCGAGTTAGCCGTTAAAACCCTCGAACGCGTACCGCACACGCAATATTTTGAGACGCACGAGTCTGTCGTTGAGTACGTTAAAGGCAAAGTAAATCCCGACACCATCGTCTGTATCATGGGCGCCGGCGATGTGACCCTAGTTGCCAATGAATTGACAAAGTAAGTTTTTAGATACGGGGTAAACAAGTAAGAAGCAACGTCTCTTGGTAACCTTTTTCGGTCGACCTTGGTTTACTATCAAGACAATTACATAACGTATTCAGAGTATGGACGAGGGACTTGACCCGCTGACTCCATCCGCAACCACTCTCATAATGAGAGAACGGTGCGACATTCAACACACAACCGTGTGAACAATGCTTACCTCCTGAATGCACCCGCCTGGGTGCTTTTGTAATTCGTTTATTAACAAATGACGGAGGTTCGACCTCCGTCATTATATAAAACAAACCATATGTTAAAAACCGCCGAATGCGTCTCACCTAGTCACCCAGATAAATTATGCGATCGTATTTCCGATGCCATCCTAGACGAGTATCTCAAGCAAGATCCCAGTAGTCGAGTAGCCGTAGAGACAGTCGGTTCACACGGCAAAATTTTGTCACTGGAGAAGTAACCACTCAGGCAAAAGAAATTGATATTCCAAAAGTAGTAAGTGATATTGCTGCCCCCGGGTACTCGCTCGATATTCACATAGTGGCCTAGAGCCGCAAAATTGCCCAAGGGGTAGATACTGGTGGAGCAGGGGACCAAGGCATCATGACAGGCTACGCTACCCGCGAGGCCGATACCTACATGCCCAAAGAGTACGAGCTAGCCCGAACCCTGTGCCAAGCTGTCTACGAGAAGTATCCTTTCGACGGCAAAACCCAGGTTACGATACACACTGACGGTACCATTCACTCAGTGGTAGCGAGCTTCCAAAACGCCCAGCAAGCAGATTTGCTTGCATTAGTGTAGTCAGTGATTCCTGGTGCCAAGGAGTATCACATCAATCCATCCGGGGACTGGAGCGTTGGTGGCTTTGACGCCGACGCAGGACTCACCGGACGCAAGATAATCATCGACAACTATGGTCCCGAGGTGGCCGTTGGCGGCGGCGCTTTTTCTGGCAAAGATCCCAGCAAGGTCGACCGTTCCGGAGCATACATGGCCCGTCGAGTCGCGGTAGATTACCTAGAAAAGTATCCCGAGGCCCAGTCAGTCTTGGTCAAGCTCACCTACGCCATTGGTCACCCCGAAGCGCTCATGGCCGTAGCGATTATTGATGGCATCCCAGAAGATGTGGTCGGATACGATTTGACTCCAAACGGCCTCAAGTCCTTCCTGCAGCTTGATACTCCTATCTACACAGACGCCGCAGCCTGGGGTCACTTCGGCCGCGGCTTCAGCTGGAGGTAATTGACAGGCACCTCCAACTACATAATTATGTAGTTGGAGGTGTATATGAAAAAAATATTGCAGTACATGGGAAGTGTCGTGTGGTCATTGATGTATTCATACGCTCTATGCGGCCAGCTTGTCCGAGGATACGATGAGTACGATGTCATCGCTGATGATGTTAAGCTCACTGACCGAGACTAGAATAACCAAGGCGGAGCCACCGGCTCCGCCTTTTCTTTTTCACTCCACAGTGCTACCGTTCCATACATGCAATCAGGCAAACTCTCAATCGTCGCCACCCCGATTGGCAACCTCGAAGACATCACCCATCGCGCGCTGCGGACCTTGTCCGAGTGTGATTATGTGTTGTGCGAAGATACTCGCGTCACTGGCAAGCTCTTGCATCATTACGATGTCGACGCCACCATGAAGCGCTACGACGCCCACGCCAGCGATCAGGTTCACACCGATATTATTGCAGACCTGCAGGCTGGTAAGCACGTGGCCCTGGTCAGCGACGCTGGCACTCCTGGAGTCAGTGATCCTGGTGTGTTGCTGGTCCAGCAAGCTCGCGCCGCTGATATCTTGATCGAAGCCATCCCCGGCGCCTCATCAGTCACGGCGGCATTATCGATTGCTGGTATCGCTGGCAACCAATTTACCTTTCTGGGGTTTGTCCCCCAAAAGAAAGGTCGCGAGACATTTTTTAAAACCCTCGCCGAGCACGTCCAACCAGTGGTATGTCTCGAGTCCACGCACCGCATCACCAAGGCCTTGTCCCAGCTGGCCGAGCATCAACCCACCGCGACCATCTCACTTGGTCGCGAGTTGACCAAAATGCACGAAGAACTACTAGTTGGCTCAGCCGCTGATCTGCTCGAAACTCTCACCAACACACCCGTAAAACAAAAAGGTGAATTTGTCATGATGATTGATACGCGCTGATACTGTATACTCTGTGCACTATGCGTAAAGCGATGATTGTCTGTCTGGTTGGTTTTCTTTTGATAACGCTCCCGTACCTAGGTATCCCGACGTACCTCCGTGAATATATCCTGGTTGGAGCTGGGGTTCTATTGGTTTTATTTGGTTACCTACTCATGCGCGACGAAATCCTACGTCGGTCAGATTACGGCAACGGCGAGCGGGGGAGTGATTCCTACATCGAGACCACTGAACCCCTGTTTAAAGACCACAGCTAGCTATCAGTGACTCAATCATCTATAACCCCGTCCCACCTGTGAGTGAGACGGCTTTTTTGTACCGCCTTCAAGGTATGATTACGGTATGTTACAGAAGCCGAAAGACACCCTACAGCTGATCGTTCACGAGTCAGACATACCGCACGAAGGTAAAGGTAAATTAATCCCGCAGTCGTTTACCCCAACGGCTATTATCGAGCTCCCCAAAAAAGAAACCCGCATGCTACAGACTATTGTCCGGGCGGGTGTGGCTGGCGCTGCCGCGCTGCTATTTCTGCTCGCCGGCACCGTTGGATTTGGTGTGTTGTCACAGCTGGGGCAGGTAGCGTCACCAATAGTGACCGTCATCGATCCCTATACGCTCGAGACCACCACCCTGACCAACGGTCCCCAGATCGCCCTGTCCCAAAATAACTTTTTCACTGGCACTCGCGATGCCTTTATCGATGACGCGCTGACTTTTATCGAAATCGACCTCACCCGCAAACAAGTCCGCTATTTTGAATCCGGAGTGCTAGCTCAAACTGCCGAGGTTATCCGTAGCGCACAGCCCGGCTCATGGTGGGAAACTCCATCCGGAATGTACGAAGTCGTCCGCCGGGACGAATCATTTTTCTCGAACCTCGCCCAGGCCGACCTGCCGTGGACCATCGCCTTTGAAGAAAACTTCATCATCCATGGTGAACCAACCTACCCAGACGGTTCAGCTGTTAGCTCTGACTTTATGGGTGGGGGAGTTTGGCTGGCCAATGACGATGCACAGGCTCTGTATGCTGCTGCCAAGTCTGGCACGCCGGTCCTGGTGCACTCAGCCGAAGTTGCTCGGGATTCATTTGTATACGAACCACCCGTACCAGACATCACTGTCCCGCACTACTTTGTGGCTGATATCGAAAACGACACTGTCCTAGCGGCCAGCGACCTCGATGACCCCGCTGCGATTGCCTCACTGACCAAATTGATGACCGCGGTAATCGCTGCCGAAGAGCTCCAGCTCGACAAGCGCGTGTTCGTTACCTCGCCAAATTTTGTCACCTCACTGGTCCCACGCCTGTCTAACCGCAGCAGTGTGTCGATGTACAGCCTGATGCAGCTGCTGTTGGTCGAGTCATCAAACGAAGCGTCCGAAGTCATCGCCGCCGAACTCGGGCGTGCAGACTTCATCGAAGCCATGAACACCAAAGCTCGTCAGTTGGGGATGCTGAACACCACGTTTGCTGACCCATCCGGTCTTAGCTCTGAAAACGTGTCCACTGTCGGTGACCTCTATCGACTGACTCAGTACATCTACGACAACCGCCGCTTCATCTTTGATATCACCAAAGACATCAATCTCCCGTCTTCATACGAGGGTGGAGATTTTGCCGGCCTGGTCAATTTTAACGAAATCGAGGACACCACTGGCTTTATCGGGGGCAAGGTCGGCGAAACCCTCGCCGCCGGCCAAACGTCCATTTCACTACACGAACTCTCTATCAAGGGCACCACTCGTACGGTGGTGGTGATTATTCTTGGGTCAGAAGGACGCACCGCTGATGTACAGTCCTTGGTCTCATTTGTGGAAGAGCAGTTTGGCGACTAGTGGTATACTCGGTATAACATGATTGCGTACGATCCAGAAAAGATAACCTTTTTTGCTAAAACTGACGCCCGCGGGCAGCAGATCCCTTTTGGTATCAAAGCCAAAGACCGCCAGCGACACATGTACGTCATCGGCAAGACCGGGATGGGGAAGTCTACTCTGCTTGAAAACATGGCCGCCCAAGACCTCCAGTCAGGTGAAGGAATGGCCTTTATCGACCCCCACGGTTCGGCTATCGAAGTCTTGCTCGAATACGTCCCCGAAGACCGCCTTGACGACGTGGTGTACTTCGCGCCGTTTGATATGGAGAATCCCATTGCGTTTAACATCATGGAAGACGTTGGGATCGACAAGCGCCACCTGGTCGTCTCGGGCCTGATGTCTACGTTTAAGAAAATTTGGGTTGATGCTTGGTCCGCCCGGATGGAATACATCCTGACCAACGCCTTGTTGGCACTCATCGAATATCCCAACACAACGTTGCTCTCGGTGAACCGCATGCTGGCGGATAAAAAGTATCGCGACAAAGTGGTGGAAAATATCAAAGACCCAGCTGTAAAGGCCTACTGGGTCGACGAATTCGCTAGTTATACCGAGCGTTTCGCAGCTGAAGCACTCCCCGCCATCCAAAACAAAATTGGCCAGTTTACCGGCAACCCGCTGATTCGTAACATCATCGGCCAACCCAAGTCATCGTTTGATGTGCGCAAGATGATGGACGAAAAAAAGATCCTCCTAATCAACCTCTCCAAAGGTTTGGTGGGGGAAACTAATGCCGACCTAATCGGCTCTATGCTCATCACCAAAATCTACCTCGCCGCCATGAGTCGCGCCGAGCTGCCACCAGCCCAGATGAAGCAGATGCCTAACTTTTATTTCTATGTCGACGAGTTCCAGAGTTTCGCCAATGCTACCTTTGCCAACATTTTATCCGAGGCCCGCAAATACCACCTCAACCTGATCATTGCCCACCAATACGTCCAGCAAATGGAAGAAGAAATCCGCGATGCGGTATTTGGTAACGTGGGTACAACGATTTCGTTCCGCGTCGGCCCGTTTGATGCCGAAGTACTCGAGACCGTCTTTGCGCCAGAATTTGAAGCGACCGACCTAGTGAACCTGGGCTTCGCGCAGATTTATCTGTCGCTGATGATCGATGGGGTAGGGTCACGACCATTTTCTGCTGTGACTTTGCCGCCAGTGCAGACCCCCGAAAAGTCCCATAAACACATGGTGATCAAACGTAGCCAGCAAAATTTCTGTAAACCCCGAGCCGAAGTTGAACAAGCGGTGATTGATTCCCACTCTCCAGACAAGCGCATCGAGGATGCTGCCGAGAGTGGCGGTGGCAACAAAGGTGGCTTTGCCAAACCAAGTTTTGTCAAAAAGGTCGGAACAGAACAAAAAGGACCACCAAAGAAACACGGCAACGGCGCCAGCAATTCCCAAAACAACCAAAACAAAAACGGTACCAACCAAGGTAAGCCTCCGTCCAAAACCGCTGACGACCTCAAAAGCATTCTCGCCAACATGGCTGGCACCACAGACAAGCCTAAACCAGAACCAGAACCAAAAGCCACGAATACGAGCAATAACGAGGTAAAAAAAACTGAACCCACAGACCAAGCAAAGCGACCTGAGCAAAATCCAACCAAGCCAGATGCCAACCATCGACCCGCCGAGCGCACGCCAGAGCGACAGTCAGATACTCGACCCACCGCTCACGCTCACGCTCCCGCATCCAAGCAGTCGCCACCAACTACCGATACAAACAACCAGCCTAATAATTCAAACCAAAACCAAAACCAAAACCAAAACCAAAATACAAATTCAAACAACCAACGACCAACCCAGTCCGCTCCGCAGCCGACCGCAGATAGGCCCCGCTCCAACCAACCCAACCAATCCAGCCAGTCCGGCCGCCCTGCCAGTGCGCACAAAAAGTCACCCACCTCAGCCGACGACCTGCGGGCAGTTTTGGCGCAAATGGCAAACAAGACCAACAGCGCTAATCAAGTCAAGCCGTCAATAGACCGTCAGTCCAATCAGTTAACTCAATCAACAACCAAACCAACAACCAAATCAGATGCTCCGACCAACCCGGCAGATCTCCGGAATATTTTACAAGACATGGTGACCCACAAAAATAACCAGACCGCTACCAACAAACCTACCCAGCCCAATCAATCCAACCACAATCGCCCCAACAACCAAACATCCAGCCACCCGCAAAAACCCAAAGCCAACCTGCAGTCAGCCCTGGCCCAAGTAGTGGCTCAGACTAATCAGACCACCAAACCCCAAGCGGCACCGGCAGCCCCCAAGGCTCCTACGCCACCAGCCCAGCCAACGTCAACACCAGACGCAAAAACTCCAACCAGCAACCAGTCTGCTCCAGCTATGGTGTACAAACAGTCCGCCGAACCATCGCTGGGCGGTATCCGGCAGCCGGCCTACGTTCCGCACGAACAATCAAGCGCGCCAGACATCAACATCGCCAAAAAGATCCTGCGCCACAGTGGTAAAGAACGACCACCAGGCACCTAATCTGTATGAATTGGTCCACGCTCATCACTATCTGCATACTCAGTTGTATTCCCATCAAGGTCATGGCGATCGAGATATCTGAGGTCGCGTGGATGGGTTCAGCCGACTCGGCCAATCACGAATGGATCGAGCTGCATGCGCCAACCACAATCGATGTGACCGGCTGGACGCTCTCCGACGATAACAATTTACAGATCGAACTCACAGGCACAATCAGCGCTGGTAAATATGCCGTCCTCGAGCGCACCAGTGATGACTCGGCCCCTGGTGTAGCTTGGCAGATATATACCGGATCGCTGGTCAATACCGGCGCCACCCTTACCCTGCGCGACGCGTCTGGTGGGGTAGTCGACCGGGTTGCCGGTGGCGATGACTGGCAGCTCATCGGTGGTGACAATACCACCAAGGCAACCGCCCAGCTTTCCTCCCGGGGCTGGATAACCGCTGACCCCACCCCAGGCCAGGCCGCCAGCGGGGTAGCGC
>Ga0307971_1001149_pt1 | contig 13487 bp, 4 predicted proteins | sample OrgLakmetagen714_FD_201820 | JGI IMG/M metagenome (GOLD analysis project Ga0307971, IMG submission 201820) | Saline water microbial communities from Organic Lake, Antarctica - #714 | ecosystem: Environmental > Aquatic > Non-marine Saline and Alkaline > Saline | place: Antarctica: Organic Lake... | reverse complement strand
AGGTCGTGCACATCGTCGAAGAGCATGGGTGCGACGTATTCTAACACGGCTTCGTCCAACTCTTCTTTCGATGAGGTCTCAGTCGGGCTTTTGGCTGCTGCTGCGGCTGCTGCTTCTGGGGACTTCTCTGCAATCAAAAGGTGGTCCAACATCTTCGAATTGATCCCAACTCTCGCTGAAATCTCGTCCGAAGTCAAAAGCACGCGCCCGCCTTTCAAACCCATACCGAAGGACCCAATGAGGGCAGTCGCAGCGAGAAGTGTGCTGTCTTCAAGGGTGGATTGAGGGCTCGCAGCCTCGATGGCTTTGAAGAGTTTGCCTGCTTTGATTTTGGGCACACCACACGCAATCGCGCCTTCTCGACCTAACCGTTGCAAATGCCCTATGCTGCCACCGCCTGCTGCCATCGTGAGCGCTTCTGAGAAACTTTCAACGCCGAAATCCTCTAAGAGCTTGTAACACGTTTGCTTGTCCTTGCGCTCATCTGCAACGGTGCCCTCGATGGTTCGCCTCGGAGGGAGAGGTCCTCGCCAAATGACTTCAACCATCAAACCGCCAGTGTCTTGGTCGACCTCTGAGGTGATTAGCAGAGGAGGCACCACAAGCACCGAATAGGGGACGGCTATTACGAGCTTCTCGGGTAATTTAGAGTTGACTTCAAGATCAGTGATTGACGCCATTGCCCTAAGCGTGGACCCTCCGAGCATCTCCAAGTCGATCATCAGGCCGGCTCGTTGCATCGAATTGCAAGCAACCACAGCAGCGCTTTGAACCAACGCCATGAGCGCATGTGCTTCGGCGGACACTTTTTCAGGGCTCTTGAAGTTGATGTGGGGCTGTTTCAAATCTTTCGCTCGTTTGATAGTCGCTAACACGACTCGCAGAAAGATTTGAGACCAGAGCTGGATCGTGTCCTGAACGTCCACAGCAACGGCGAGGTCCTTCACAATTACTTCTACATTGAGGGGGCGGCGCCCGAGTTCGGTGATTCGGCCTAACAGGGATGGGAACCATCCTTTCGGTGTGCTCTCGGGGCAAACACTCACGAATCGATGGTCCCAAGCGCTGCACAGATCCTCCCAGGCCTTGCCACCATCCTGATAGCGGAGCTGATACACGTATAAAGCATCGATGCTGGGTGCTCCTGAGAGGCCTGAGGTGCGACCAACGGCGGTGCCCTCGCTTAACAAGAGGCTTAACACTGCTGCTTGCCTTTGATCGACGCCCAAAAGAGTGCGTGCTTCTTCCGATTGAAGCAGGGGCGCTGTCCAGACATCTCGCGGAATCGATTCCTCGACCGACACTTCAAATGCGATACGAAGATTGGACCCCCCTTGCTCTAGGAAAGGCCCTAACTCAAGGGGTAACGATTTGATGACTGCATGGCGCACGAGTGGAGGGAGAATGGTGTTGATGAGACGGCGAACCAAAGAGTCGGGAGCCGTGAGGGCGCCTGTGATGCTTTTCACCACTTTTAAATCAAAGACACAGCGCTTGTTTCGCCACCTTTTTTTGGCAAAGTGCGCGTGAATGTTCACGGAGCCTCCGATGCCGAGGCGCACAAGTTCGGGGCTCAAAAGTTGTTTCAGTGCTCGAGCTGTGCTGCTGGAGCCTTTGAATCGCATTTGATACACCTGAAAGCAAGCAACGAGGGTGAGAGCACTGAGAATGCCGTAAAATAGGGAAAGAAATGCACTGATGCTTCACTTACGGTGCACATGAAGTCAATATCGCTGAGGGTTACTTGAAGACCCTCTTTGCCGAGGCTAAGCGCCATGTTGCACTTCAGACGCTCGACGCCGATGTCCTTTGCTCCCATATACATGTTCTCCTCGGGGATGAAAATCCTCAACTTCCACCCTTCTGCTTTGGGGAAATAGTAGTCTAAATTTAATGCCGCGTGCTGGGCCTTGAGAACTCGGCTGCTCCAGTCGAAAAAGCGCAGCTGATCAAGGGGGTTTCCAACTGCCGGCACCGGCATACCTTTCAACGGAACGACGCTCCGCATGGCAGTGATGGCGGCTTCCAAGTCAGCTAGCTCTTTCGAAGAGCTCGTGGTGTCATGATTTTCAAATGCGTCTGCTCGACGCTCTGGAGTAGCTATCGGATTGCTGGCTGCCTGAACGAAGTCTTCGTCGGTTGCTGCAGCCCCAGCGTCCACAACTATTTCACCTTCGTCTTCGTCGTCTTCTTCGATCTCATCGAGCCCAAGAGCGATGGCCTCCATTTGATCGAAAGCAGTGGTATCGCCCGCTTTTACTAATGCCTTCAAACTAGTCACTAGTTTTTTCTTGATCGATTCGGCTGTCGCAATGGACTTGTCTAGTTTGTCAGTTTCTTGGGACACCGCTGCTTTTCTCGTCGCTTTGACCTCTTTCACTGCCGACACCACTTGCGTTTGCCGACGCTTGAGCGTCTCATCAAAGAGAGCATGGTCTTTGAGGCAAACTTTGCCAGCCTCAGTCAATTGCGCCACTGGGCCAGCCATTTCTTTCGCATCTGGGCCACTTCTGCTGCCTCCAAAAAATCCCCCGCCACTCCTGGCTGCACGCGGTGATCTCGCCTTCGGTGTTGCCTTAGTTGGGCTTCGGGGACTCGAGGATTTAGAGCTGCTTGTTGGCGTTGTACGGGCGAAGCTTGCGAGACTGCTCGGCGTCATGAAGTTGGAGCTCGATGTCGCTGAGCTTGAGCTCTTGGGCGTGCTCATCCACCCGAACATACTAGATCTCTTAGCAGGCTTTGAAAGTGGAGGTGCACCAATGCCAGCTAGGTCAATAGGCGGTGCCGCATTTTGCAAAGGTTGAGTAGGTGGTTCGCTCGAGCCATTCAAGGAGCTATCGGAGTCCGCATCGTCAGACAAGTCATCATCTCTCGAGGCGATGGCGGCAAGAACGTCCATGTCCGCGTCGTAGTCGTGTGTAGACGCCATGATACTTGCTAGCTTGGAGAAATATTATTTTAATTAAGGTCTCTTCTCCGATCTTGCCTATGACACAATGAACAATTCTGAACAGCAGTCCTCAAAACAAATGCATGTAATTGCCTCGCTACATTCCTCTCCTAGCTAGGGCACTGCAGCTTCTTAAAGCGGTACGTAGCCAGTGCGCCAGTGCAGCAACAAGTCAATGTAATACAACAAGCTAAGCAAGCGTTAGTGTAACAAGCGGGAAAAAAATCAACTCAACAAGATCGGATCGTCGGTAAATAATCCCACAAATAGAAGAGATTGAATCGCCGAATTCGCTCACATCTCACACAACTCTTGTTCTTTCACCACAGCTGGCTAGCTCAGAGATAAGCATCCGGCGATGCGGATAGACGACGACTTTAATTTCTAGAATCTGTATTATTTCAACGTAGGTGCCTGGATCCGCTCTAGTATTATATTTATTTAGAAGTATAGCCTAAGTGTTCAAAAAAAGGTTGTTGGTCAAAGTGCTTGGCTAGATGCAAACTTGGCCAGGTACCCACAGAAGTATACATTTTGCTTGAAGGAACAAGGTTTCGCAAACGAAACGAATGTCGGCTACACGTACCTCCCGGCACTTCTTGCGCAGTATAAATAGCATTCCCAGTGCTAGCTATAGTATTAGTAGCATCGCGCGGAATAGTCAGTCTCTTTGCTTCTCGCGCCTATCATCCACAGTAGCAGCTCCCGCACCACCTCTTTCGAATAGGCGAAAAACTGCCGATTATCACGAATTGCGCGAACGACAATTGCAGCAAGAGACCAAAACTATCGATGAGACATGCGCCAAGTACAAGACGCTTGTGGATACTATGGTAAAGTTAGGTAAGACAGCGAATTTGCCGCCTGGTCATGAATTGCTCGTGGAGTGGTACGTGCCACTCGTAGAAGCTATCGACGCGGAGCAGCGCGCAGTTGTGGACGACGTCAAGTTTGCCGATCGTCAGTTGTATGGACCTTTTCTGGCGAGCACATCACCTGACAAACTTGCCGTTATCACCATCCACACCGCCATCAATAGCTGCACGGCATCCGGAGAGAAAGGAGCGAGCTTTGCTCGGCTGGCGAAAGATATCGCAGACGCAGTGCAGACCCAAGTGAACTTTGCGGGCCTGCAAGACAAGCTAGGGAAAGGCATTGCGAGCCGACTAACGCACGCTGGCACCTTGAGCATGCGCCGTATCAACCAGCGAGCCCGAGCATCGCTCGAGAGCACTGAGTGGGAGCCGCACATAAAAGCCAAGTTGGGCGCAGTGCTGATCTCCATGCTGCTCAAAGTTGCTGTGCATCAGAGCAGCAACGGCCCCATTCCTTGCTTTCGTCACCAAATCACTCAGCTTAGGGGCAACCACAAGCAGGGCACCATCATCATGGAGCCTTCTGTCTCTGATCAGCTCAAATCGCAAGCGACAACGCGCTCCTTCGCAAACAACAACGTTATGATTCGTAGTGGAGGGCAGGTAGATGAATTTTCGCCGGAGGATAAAAAAGGCATGGTAACGGCTTGGGACAGGCAGAAAGGACAAGACCAGGTAGAAACGAAGGATGGGTCGCGTCATTTAGCCGACGAATCAAATCTGGAAAAGACGGACTCAGCGCCGGTGCTAGTCGACAACTTAGGCATGCCGCTAATGGCTCGCAACTTGCCGATGCTCGTCGAGCCCAAGCCGTGGACCCGCTTCGATAGAGGCGGCTTTTTGAAGAAGCGCACGAGAGTGATGCGCATTCGAGGCAGCCGAGCGCAGACCGAGGCGCTGAGGGACGCCCCCTTAGAGCGGGTGTTCGAAGGCCTCAACGCGCTCGGGAAGCTGAAATGGTGCGTCAACACGGACGTACTTGACGTGTGCCAGGCCGCCTGGGACCGAAAACTGGCCATTGGCGAATTGCCGTCACAGACCGACCACCCCATCTCTGCCTTACCCTCTGAAGAGGACAAATTAGAAGATGAGAAAGCTTACTGGCAAGCAGTGTATCGCGTCAGGAAGGCCAAAGCAAAGAACAGTGACCTGCACTCATTGCGTTGCGATGCTCAGATCAAGCTTGGGATAGCGCAGAGCTTCCGAAACGACAACTTTTACTTCCCCTACAACATGGACTTCCGCGGCCGAGCTTACCCGATTCCGCCGAACTTGAACCATATGGGCAATGACATGAGCCGCGGCCTCTTGGCGTTTGCGGACAAAAAGCCCTTGGGGCCTCGGGGCTTGTTTTGGCTCAAAGTGCAAGTGGCCAACTTGTGCGGTTATGACAAGGCCAGTTTCGAAGACCGCGCCCTGTGGACTGAAGCCCGCATGGATCACATTCGCGACTCCGTAGCGACACCTCTCGACGGCGACCAGTGGTGGCTGCAAGCTGAGAACCCGTGGCAGGCCCTCGCGACCTGCATGGAGCTCGTTCGTGCGTTGGACAGCCCTGTACCCGAGGAGTTCATGAGCGGCATGCCGGTGCACATGGATGGGTCCTGCAATGGCCTTCAGCACTACGCCGCACTGGGCCGAGACTTCGAAGGCGGCAAGCAGGTCAATCTGGTGGACGGTGAAAAGCCCCGCGACGTGTATAGTGGAGTGTGCGCCATTGTGGTGGACAAAATCGCCAAAGAAGCGGCGCGCACTCCAGGCCCTGATGACACGGAGCTCCAGTTGCGGGAAAACGCCAACGCGAAGCTGATCGAAGGCATGATCGACCGAAAAGTGGTGAAACAAACCGTCATGACCTCGGTGTATGGAGTGACGTTCATTGGAGCGCGGAAGCAAATTCAAAATCGCCTTGAGGAGAAGCTGGCGGCGTCAGGAAAGCTTTCCGAAGAGGAGATTGAGAAGTTGGCCTATTCCGCGGCGAGTTATGTGGCTTCAATTACCATGGACGCACTCACAGAACTGTTCACGAGCGCTCGGAACATCATGACCTGGCTGGCGTCGTGCGCGCGTGTGGTCGCTGCTAAAGGACAGCCGGTGAACTGGGTCACTCCCTTGGGACTTCCTGTGTCGCAGCCCTATCGCCACGGTGGCTTAGTGACTGTGCGCACGGTGCTGCAAACAGTGCAAGTGGTTCACGAGTCGGACGACTTGAATGTTCATGTGATGAAACAAAAGAGCGCGTTTCCACCTAACTTCGTCCATAGCCTCGACTCCACCCACATGCTCCTTACCTCCATCAAAATGCAATCCCGCGGCCTGTCTTTCACAGCGGTGCACGACTCCTACTGGACGCACCCTTGCAGCGTGGATGAAATGAATCACGAGCTGCGCGATTGCTTCAGGGATCTCTACTCGTCGCCCATTCTCGAGGACCTTCTCGAGAGCTTCGAGCTGCGATATCCCTCGTGCGACTTCCCGCCTTTGCCTGAGCGCGGTGCTCTTGACATGGAAGACGTTACGAAGAGCACCTACTTCTTTAATTGATGCCCCCCCCTTGAATGCATACGCAGTTCATTGATACAGACCTGCGCTTTGCTTGGCTCTCTTTCGAATGCCAGGGACGCCCCTAGTGTTTTAAGGTCTAAATCATAGCACGTTCAAATTCAAAGTTTTATGTTTTATGTTGTATGTTTTAGACGAGGTGGCACTGTTACTTGTTACTTAGTCCCAGCCTTCAGTCTCCAAGTCTCCAGTCTCCAGTGGGAATAATATATGCACTCGCCTTGGTTAGCTAGTCGCGGATACGTTGGCCGTTGGCAAGACATCAAGGCATAAGGCATACTGAGGCCATGTTGTTTTTTTGATATAGGAAGACTAACGGACTGTACAACTAGAGAGCTCTTAGCTTTAATTGTATTTACTGTGCTCTAGAAACAACAACAAATAGCATAGAGCTGCGTTTTGATGAAACCTCCAGAGCAAGTCTGACTGGGCTGAGTGTCCTTTTGCGCAATGCAACATGCTCATCTTTACATTCATGGACCCTGTAGGATCAATTCTCGGAAGGAGGCATAGGTTTCGAGTACGTTCGCGATCTCCACTCCGACCTATCCTATGCTATGTCACGCCATTCCTTGAAGTTGGCCGGTTGCCCTTTGCACTTTAGTGCCTTCTTTGATGTCCGAACCCATGTCATCTCAGGGCACTATTGAAGCGATAACAGGTTCAAGGGAGATTTTGAGGATCAGTTAGTTCATGAAATTCCCGACGGCGCCTTTTCTTTGCTCCTTGTACCAAGTTACTCGGGAGTTGGCCCCGGGGACTTGGGAAGCAGAGGAATGTAACGTCGTAGGTCGTACAGTAGTGTCGTGTGTCGTAGTAGTCGTAGTGTCATGCTTCGACTTCGACAACTAAACATAACCCCCTGTACAAACAAAGGATGGAAGGATGGTCCCGCCAGCGCTAGCGTCCCACCAAACGTCTCAACGAAAGGGAAAGGGAGATTGTAAAAGCGCCACAGCTAGCTGGGCGTTAACAACGAGCTAACCTCTCGTAATGGCTTCTTTATAGCACACAACTGTTAATGAAAGAAGTTTGATTCGCGAGAAGTCATCGATGGGGCTCTTGGAGTTCGAGTATTGGCAGTGCCCTAAGTGTTCGAAGGACAACTACTTGGGCAGATCAAGCTGCAAGAAATGCTCAACAGTTGGTCAGTTACCTATAGACATTTCGGTTGTTTGCCGGCATTCCTAAGCTATTAAAGCTTGGCTAGCATGTAGCTTTATATCACGCATTGAATTTCCATGATCAGTTCTATTTCTTTTGATTTTTCATTCATCATCTCGTTCTCGTGCTTCTCTGTACACGCGAACGACAACGCTTAGCTCCTCCCGAGGTGGCGGCTCGGCGGAAGCAGCTAGCGCCCACTCCGGCAGATGAAGTTGAAGCCATAACCTTGTCGACTTTGCGTGAAATAGCTGGCTCAGAGGACTTGAGCCGTCCCGATTTGGCGCTGAATCCTGAGCCGCGGAGCCCTCCTCCTTTGCCACCTGCGAGGCAACCTGAACGAGAGGAGCCGCTGTCTTCGAAATCAGTAAGAAGTATCCCTGAAGCGGAGACTCCAAAATCTATTTCCTCTGCAGATGGTACTGCTGAAACCATCTCAAAAACAAGTGCTGAGATTGTTCCCGAAGTGCCTGAAGATTCTGCCGCAGTGGCTGCTGCTGAGGTTGACGCATTCTTGCAAGAGGAGAGCAAAGGTGCCCCAGCTACGCCCGTTGTAGTACCCTCCGAGCAAACGCTAGATTCAAGTAAAGATGCTGTGACGCTAGCTTCAAATCCTGTGTCAGAGGCAGCAGTTGTTGAGGTAGCAGAAACCCCAGCTGCTGCAGTCGAAGAAGTGGTTGAGACACCCGAGACGGTAGAGGAAAGCGACGATGACGATGCTTCGATTGCGACAGAGGGAGGGTTCGTTGCAGCAGCGCGCAGTTCAGAGGTGCTCCCTCCAGGCAGTTTCAAAGTGCGGCAGGTGAAGCAAAGCTCATTTGAAGTGCGATGGGAAGTGCCGATTACCGACCACCGTGGCTCCTCGTACCGCCTCACTCTCTTTGACGCCAACCGCCACGTCCTGGAAGTAATCATCACCGAAGAAAAGAGCTGGACCTTCATTGGCTTAGAGCCAGGCAAACATTACGGTGCCGCTGTCACTGCGCGAACGGAGCTCTTGACCAATGAAGGGCAGCCTTCGGAGCGCATGGCTGAGTTTCTCATTCCGAAAACCACGATGATGGCGGAAACTACTCTCAAGCCCTACGACACGGAGCTTGCTTATTGGTTCGACGGCCAAAAGACGTCGTACTTTGCTTCGCGCCCTTTCAAGTTGTATTTAGGTACCGTGCAACCTGACGACGGCACGTTCTTGCGGGAAACCAAAGTGTCTCTGCTCGAGTCCCTGGTTCGCGGCGGCCTCCGCGGCTCTTCAGCTTCTCCAGGCCTAGCCTACACCGGTGTTAGTGCGCTTGAGAACTATGCCCCTTATGGCCTAGGGAGTGGCGTGTACGTCGATTTCGAAGTAGCTGAAGGCCACAAGTCGATTTATGAGTTAGAACTAAAGATTTTTCAGATGCGACCTCGGCATGAGGACTATGCGCAGACCGCACCAGATACAGTGAAGGAACTGATGAGCCGAGTGCGCAAGGAGCAACACCGACTTTGGGATGAGAAGCACGCCAATGAACAACAAGCAACTTTGCCACTGGATACGCTCGAAGGTAAGCACGCAGGCTTGCCGTTCGAACCTCACGAGGGCAACCAAGCATTGGAGCTAGCATCAGAGAGAGAAAAGGAGGCACCAGAAAGAGCGTTGGGAACAGACCTCGCTACAGGTCTTGTTGAGCTCCCTCAACCATCGTCAGCTTTGGCGGAACAGAAGGCACTGCCAACCCAATTCGATGAAGAATTGGTGGGAGGTGGCACTTATCTGCACGTGCGCAGCCGCGATCACGGCGAATGGGTCACCTCCGACCCTTTCACCAAGCTCGGTGAGTGGGTGAGCTTGAAAGTGCGAACCAAATTCATCTCCCCCAAATTTCGGCTCCATGTGCAAGTCCCCGCCAAGTCGTTTTGTTCGGTGCTCATCGACAACTTCAAGGTCTCCTATATCGGGCCGAGCGAATTGGAGCTCATGGTGCGAAAGATCAGGACCGAAGTGCGGAAAGCAGCAGATCGTGGCACTGCGGAAAGCCTCACGCTCAGTTTGATATGCGCCGAGGACTTATTGACGGCGTCAGGAACGCCTGTCACCGGTGCAGTGCTTTGCCAACTCGATTGGCGAGGCAAGTTCTTCGCCCAAACCCGTTTCGTGAGAATGGGCAGCGAGGGCGACCCTTCCTTTCATGCTACCTTCAAGCTGCCGTTGCCTAAGAAAGGCGAGGCAGCTTTCAGTGATGACGGCTTGCGCATTCGAGTTCTCGACGCCATCAGCTTACGCCTCATTGGAGAGATGAACCTGCCCGCATTAGCAGTGATAGATCACACTGCGTCGCCGTGCCTTCACAATATCATGCGCCGCCAACCGAAAGGCAATTGCTGTCGGCGCTGTTGTGGCGCTTGCTGTTGCGGTCGCCGTGAAAAGACTGCGCCTGAAGTGGTAGACAAGAAAGACTCAAACCCTAAGCCGCCGCTGCCTACTTCTGAAGATGCTCCATCCATAGAGGTCATGAACCGCTTAGAAGAAGGGACTTTAGAAGAGGAAAGTGATGAAGTAGCACCAGAAGTGGCCACCTCGAAAGAGGTCAAAAAGGAGGAGGTCAAAAAAGAAGAGGAAGAAGACGAAAAGCAGTCGAAGAAGAAGCCGAGCCCTCGAGGGCGACTTTTGCTTGCTGTGAGCCGAGTCGACGATTACTTTGAAGAAGAAGAACTTCAGACCAATAAGGCCGACACCGCAGCCACAGGTCAGGATAATGATAAACCTCAACTTCTGGAGGAGAAGGCGCAATTGCAGATGGATGCACCAAAGGCTATCAAATCCAAAGCGAAAAGCTCGCCCAACAAGGATGGTAACTCGAAGGACAAGCTCAAAGGAAAAGGCAAGGACAAAGGCGCAAAGAAAGGCAAGGAGAACGACGCGCCGAAAGGAGGCAGTGACGACGCTGAGACCCTCATCCAATTGCGAAAGGAAGTCTTGAAGCGAGACCGCAAGGCCTCCCGTGCTATGCTGCGCGTGTTTCGGCAACCGCGCACCGAATGCGACACCTTAGCCTTCAAGAGCCGCTGCCTCGAGCTCGGGTGTGTGGAGGCAGCTCTCGTGGTGCTGTCAGACGAAGACGTGGGCACTCATGCGGCCGAGTGCTTGTCTGAGTTCATGACTATCAGCGAGGAAGTGCTTGAGACCCACGGAGGCCTCCAGCTTCGCAAGAAAGTGCGCGCCATTGTCCACGAGCAAGGCGCAGCCAAGGCCTGTTTTCAGCTCGCGAGGGCGAGGGCACGGAAAATAGGCTACTATGCGGACAATCTCAAGCGACCTTTGCTGCCTGCGGAGCATTTAGTCCTCCTGAGCGACCTTTATGTGACCAATCGGGGGTTGTTGCTGAATGCCATCTGCGAGGAGCCCTGTTTCTTAGAGCTCATTGTGCGGTGCTTGCCCTCCGATGAGCCCGACGCTCCCCGCAACAAAGGAGCCCCTCATGCAGCCAAGCTTCTCGAAGAAGTAGGCCTAGGTCTCACTTTACCCGAACCTGTGCTTACGGAGTACGGGCGCCTGCGGCGAATTGTGCCATTAGACGAGCGTTACTGGAAGTGCGAAGCCCTCAGCGAGTTGTCCGGGGCTGCGCTCCCACCGCGCATCACGCACGTGTTTGAACCCGATCGAGTTGCCTGCTTGCCGCCGGAAATTCCTGACATGACTTTTTGCGAGCGCTTAGTCTGGCGCACGAAGCAATGCGTCGCTGCCATCTTCAACTGCACCGCCTTGAGCGCTCTTGCCATGTCGGTCTTCGCCATCACGCGGAACAGCATGAAGTGCCCCCTCACCCTCGCGATTCTCATCCTCGCCAGCGCTACCCTGTGCTCTGTCTGCGCTGGCCGCTGCATCAGCAAGATGAACAAGATTGGAATGGGCTCGCAGATGGCGCTCTTGTGCTGCCCCATTGTTACTTGCAACGCACTCGGCCTCTTCTTTTCGATGGTCTGGTCCTACTTCTTGTACTTCACTGCTGAAGATGACGTCGTGGAGGTGTGAATCGAATAGCTCCCTATTCTGCACCCGCTCTTCTGTACAACTACAGATTTCTCAAATGAGTAAACTCCTTTCTCTTCTCGTACGCTTCACCCCATCGCCTCGTTATTTGCCCGGATGTTTCAGGCGAATTGCGATACGGGTTTCATGTATGTGGCGCAAGTGCTTCTGGGCTTCGTAGGCCTCGTTGTGGTGTCCGCTCTGCTCCAATGCTTGCGTGTTCAAAGCAGCAGACTGTGGCGGTGCTTCTGTCGCTCGTGCTGCTGCTGCTTTCGAGTGTGTAATCGTAAAGAGAAGGACGAGGAGACCGCAGGAACCGAAGACTGAGATAGTCCCTTCTTATTTTCATGTTGAGCGTGTTTCATTTTCTTGTGTGCGCCTATTTCTATTGAGCTGTATATTTCATATTTCATTTATTCGTAAGCCCCCCCCTGGCATGAACCGTGCTGCCACGTCTCTGTCTTGAACAGCAAACGAGCTCGAGCTGGATACTGGCATCTATAACTTTAATGCTGGTGCAACAGCCCGTAGTTCAATCGAAGAAAATAAGTCAAAATAAAATCTAACATCTAACACCAGGCGTCCGAAGAGCGCCTTGCCTTATTCTTATTCCCATTGCAGAGTAAGTCAAGAAAGGTGAAGGTGCCTTACATATAAGATATTATATAGGCCCACTCTAGTGGCAAGTGGTTTGTGGTTTGAGGTCGCCTTTTGATTAACGCATTTTATACATCGTACAAGCCAAGTCTTGACGAACAGCAAGTTCACATTTTATCTTTCGCCATAATCCTTTGTCAATTGTCAATGACTTTCCTCGCCCTGCACAGGCATAGGGACCCCCAATTCGAGGATCATCAGCCCAAGGGACAGGGGTTCCCAGTAAGGCATCTGAGTGGGAAAAATCCCTCTGGTTTAGGTAATATATGTCTACACCTATCCTATGCGCTAGTTATCTGGGAAATTTGACCCATTTTCGCTGTACATGAGCCCAAACCCCGTGCATCGTGTTCGACAAGAACTAAAATCGAGCAAAAACACCAAACTTTGCACGAGATATCTCAATTTCACTGCACATTTGAAATATCTTTTGTGTCTTGCATTAATACAGGTCAATACTTATCTAGTGGGCTAAAACGGTCTGAATGGGCTTAAGTTGTGGCATGGTCACTTTTTGCTGGATCTTCGACCTACCCGAACCCGAAGTGCCTTGTCCAATAAAAAATTGAAAAAAAATTCAAGCAAAAATTGGAATTCAAAGAAGTTGAAAGGCATTGCATATCTTCGGTAAAATGGCACATAGTAATACAAAAATTAATGGAATTGAAAGGCCTTGGCATTTCTCGCATGATGATATGCTTCTTTTTGCTCCAGACTCCATAAATCAAAATTTATGGGTTTCTGAAAAGATTTCGAAAGTCGAACTCGGGGTAACATGCACGCAAGTGATCTATCCAGCACGCTTGGCCAGACTGTTATGCTCTTTACCTAATTACTTGTTGATTTCAGGAATATTTACGGCTTGGAACCCCATGAAGCAAGGCGAATCGCACAACACACAAGTAAATCCTGCAAACAAAATCTTTTGATGGGAGTTTGTTTCGTAATACTTGAAATCGCGCCTTAAGGCGCAAGCCAAGTGGATCTTGCCCGATTGAGCTTTTTCTTTTGATCCTGTTTTGTTATTACTATACGCTATACGCGACTTTTACTTGACTAAAGCCAGGCATAAAAACGAAGTCTAAGCCACGAAAAGTAAAAAAAACTAACTAACTCTAACTCCCTAGAACACCTGAACAGAGAGAACTCGAACTAATACAAACCCAAATGGCACAGAAGCCAATGCTGCGGGCAGAAGTGGGAATGCGCGTGCGTTGCGCAAACAAAGCAAGTGCGGAGTGATTCAGGAGGGAGAGGGGCATTGGCAAAA
>Ga0307971_1001147_pt1 | contig 13518 bp, 15 predicted proteins | sample OrgLakmetagen714_FD_201820 | JGI IMG/M metagenome (GOLD analysis project Ga0307971, IMG submission 201820) | Saline water microbial communities from Organic Lake, Antarctica - #714 | ecosystem: Environmental > Aquatic > Non-marine Saline and Alkaline > Saline | place: Antarctica: Organic Lake... | reverse complement strand
GGTGATTTGGAAATTGGGTGCCTCTGCCGAATGATAGATGGTAGCATTTTTTTTTTCTTTGGTTAGATTGGTTATGGGTTATGGTGCTATAATCCCATGCATAATCCATAATCCGGACGAAGAAAAGGAAATTGCGTTTACGTTTACTTCGCTCAAACCGCCTGCGATCAAAAAGAACAATATACTTTATCTATTAATTACGAAGCCTCTAAAGACGACACGTGTAGACGTAGACAGCCGCCGTTTCTTTTTATTCTGGGGACATCGGAAATAGCAGCCCAAGTAAACAGACGGCTAATGGCTAGGAACTCCGAGAGAAGCGACTCCAGATACCCAGTTTCAATAACAAACACGCAAGGATGCGGCACTTCGCCAAGAAGAGGCGCGTTTGACCTCCCAACTTATTTCGACACATCCTCTTTGGACAGTTTAAAGGATCCGTTGAATCGGCTGTCGATGTCGATGCCGTCGCCACCCACAAATGCCTCTTCGAAGGCCTCAAACTCCTCGATCTTGCGGTGCTTCCTCTTTTTCAGCGTGCTCCTCTCGGGGCTCCCACCTTCCGCGGAATCCCTCGCAGCGTCTTTGATGAGCACTCCCTTGCGCGTCACTTCGTACCACACCTGGTAGTGCACCTTCGACAACTGCGCGTCGGCGAGCGATTCGCGCGAGGCCCCGGAGGGGGACTTGTGGGACACTGCGTCTTCCACGTCGGCTTCAGCTTTCAAACTGCGCGCGCAATGAATGGTAACCACGTCGCCGATCTCTTCCAACACGTGAAAGTTGTGGCCGTGACCCGGGGCGTTCTTCACCGTCCCGTCCGCAGCCACAGCAACACAGTGATCTCGGGCCTCGGCTAACAATAGACCCTTTTGAGACGCGTGCACCCCTGCTTTAGGCTTAGCGTCCCGAGGGAAGACTCGCACCGGCCACCCGAGGCGGCTGGACAAGAGCTGAAAGGAAAAAGTTTGCGACGACAGTTGCACCATGAGGCTGCACACCCGGGAGTCTGGCGTGGACAGCGATTGGTTGGCGAGCATGTTGAGCCGTGGATCGGGGTATTTCCACGCGTTGGGCTTCCCAATGAGCTGCAAGCCATCGAGCTTGTCTAAGAGTGACGCACTTTCATTCGTGCTCGTTGCTTCCTTCTTTCTGCTGCTTCCCTTCGAGCTGGCTTTGGACGAGCTCCCATCCTTGTCCGGTGAATGCAAAAGCTCCCAGTCCTCGTCTTGCACCGTGCCATCTTCTAGGGCACCCGCGGGGCCACCGCCTTCGCCAAAGGTGTCGTCGTCGCCATTCTTGAGTCCGTCGAGCTCGTTGCTGGCTGCTGCGTCAGCGTCCTCGGCGTCGAGGGCCATCAACTTCTTCTTCGCGCGCCCCCCTACATAGCAAATCAAGCTCAGGAAACAGGTCACGGCCAGCACGAAAATCCCTACTGAAAGGGGGGAGTCTTTCTTGACGTTGTTGGCGCCTGCCCCAATGGAGACGTCGACAAACGACATGGGCAAGTTGACGATGCACGTGCCTGGAGAAAGAGAGAGAGAGAGGGGGTGTCACAGGAAAGGAGCAAAGCAGACTAGTGGCCTAAGTATAGAGAGTTCTGAAAGTCTCAACGTAATATTGAGTGGTCAAAGTGGATAGACCGAGGTACTGGAACCCCTTTCTAGCCCAAGAAGTCTATGGGAAGGAATGTGATGGCGGGAAAATATTAAGAAAGGGGACGGAAAAGGGACTCAGGAAAACGAGACGCAGCAGTAGCACTCACCGATGAAAAAATCGCGAAAGGAGACGGTCGTTGTGCCTAAGAAGTAGTTGGTAGGGCCCTTGGGAAGCGGCGCGAGTCGAATCAAAACCACCATTTCAATGCCCTGCCCGTCGTCCATGAGGCGGTCGAGGCTTTTTAAAAAGTTCAATTTGGGCGAATTGTCAATTTGCTTCTTGACCGTATCTTTCAACTTGTAGCGAGCCAACATGAAGCAAACGCAGGAGCCTGCGAGAGTTGTTAAGAATAGTGCCGTGCCCGCGAGGAAGATGCCAAAAGTGCCGTATTTTTGGTAGAACAAGGCACCGCTGAGCACGCCAAGAGGACCGTACGGCAAGCAACAACACAAAAAGGCAAAGATCACGAGCTCATAAACTACAAAGGACCCTGGTGCGTTTTGCATTGTCCATGCTGCTAGAGCTGCGCACAGGCTCTTGAAGTATCGCGTAGTGAAGGAGTCCAAGGTAGCCAAGAGCAACAGCGCCACCATGACCACAATCACGATACACATCGTTCGACTTTCTTTTTCTTCACCTTCATCTGGCTCGTCGCCATCCTTAGTTTCTTTTAGCTCATCTTTAGACTTGCTCGACGGCATAGTTTGCCCTCAGGTCTCCGCGTCGAAGCGCAGAATAAACCCGTGGTGAGACTCGTCCCGACACCAAAAATGTTTCTTCGGAGGCGGCACAAGAGATATCACTTCCTCTGCATAGATGTAAAGCACGATAGATGGAAAAATAAAGGCGAATAAGGCACAAGGGAATAATTCTTAAGACCAAGATGATCGATGGCAAGGCGTGGAAGATCTCAGCGCTCGCTCCTGCCGGCTCTAGGCACTCACATTTTTGCCGACGCGTGGGTACGTGGTAAAGTGGTGAACATCACCGGCCGGGAATAATGAATTTTCACTCCCCACGGGAGTTATTAGAAGTACAATTACGGTATTTTTTTTACTCGGTTCAAAACCTCAAAGCCTTGTTCAGACAGAAGCTTGCACGCAAACGGGGTCACGCAATTGCTCGGGGATGGGCGACTCTTTTTCTGGATCGCCTGAGGGACTTCGTTATAGTTCCCTACTCTGCGGGCGGATACTCCTCTTTTGAGCTGCACTCCCAGAGCACGGAGGGGCGTGCCACTCTGGACCGCTACCAACACTTCCATGGCCACATGGCCACTCGGGCTTGTGCACCTGATTAGCTTCCTAGGTTTAGTTCGCGCTGCTCTGTTTTTCATCTCTACCTGTTAGCCATCTAATTCCAGCCCTTCGGAGCCTGTCTCAAAACCCAAACCCTGTGCCACTGGGGCATATGTGTGTGTGCCTAATTCGCTCTTCCTTCGGTGCAGGCTGCAGGCTCTATTGCTTTGTATTTCTACCTGTATCCCTCTAATTCCGGTCCCTCGGGACCTGGGTCTTAATTGCAACAATGAATAACAGGTGATTTCGGCATGGAAGTACAGTAAGTATGAAGGCGAATAAGCACAACGCACGAGCACTAAAAGAAAAGCATGTGCGCCTGATTAGCTTCTTAGGTTTAGTTTGCGCTGCTTTGCTTTTCTTCTCTACCTGTTAGCCTTTTCTAATTCCGCCCCTTCGGGGCCTGTCTCAAAAAGACTTTCCTTCTGTAATATAATTGCCCTTCATTCTTTCTCCGCCTGTTGGCCCACTGATTCCACCCCGCCTAGGCCATTTCCATCTGCGCGGCCTGAACTCTGGTGCTCTGGTGCTTTGGTGCCTTGCACCTTGCCCTTGTCATCCGAATAAGCCACAAGCCAAATTGCCTATTTGGCTTATGGCTGAGTGCTCGTTCGTAGATGAAGCATGGCAGTACCAAGTCACAAACCCCATCCCTGGGGTCTGCTAGCGGCATTTCTGCTTGATTTAGCTCCCGAGAAGCCCACCTGTATCCCTGCAGAGCTGCAGCTAGGAAAACTTCGATGTTGAAGTTCTCGCAAAAGAGGCTTTTTTTCCGGATTTTTGATGGATAAACATGTGAAGCCTTCGTCTAAAGTCATGTATGAGCCCCATGTGCAACGCGCGTTGGGGTTCTGTGCCAATTTGAGTTGCGTATATTGTAGCCAAGTAATAAAGGGGCGATTTTCAGAAGTGCACCCCCTTTAGCCTTTAGCTGCCAATCAGTCACCAATCAGTCTGAAGCCAATTTCAGATTTCTACTTATCTATTATCTGAAGTTCAGAATTATGCACCCGTAGACATAAAGGCCATGCCCGATTTAGAACAGCGAGGAGCTCTAAAGTCCGAAGAATTAATGATTCTGCCTGCCATGAGCGCTTTTTCTCAATTGTATAAAGTAGTAGTTGGAGTGGTACAGGTATAGGGGTATAGATAGGTCTGATTGAGGGCTTTTGCCTACCTTCTCTCATTGGGAAGATTGTGGTCTGCTTGGTATTTGATGACACCCAACCCATTGGTGGCATTACATAACCACCGCACATGGCCGATACTCTGCTCCATATCTCTTTCGCAAAGCTGTGCGAAGTCACTCCTTGAATTATAGACCAATCGTATCACCATGCATCTTGGACTCTTGCAGCAGCGCATACTCCAACCTTTCCCATCCATTAATGCAAATAGAAGCCATACACGTCAACAGCGCACTTCTCCTCCTGGACGCAGTGAGAATCTAAGAGATCAGAAGGTTTGTGATACCTCAGGTTCGTGACACTTGTGCACATTTCTTTTTGCCCATTTGACTTGCGAAAAGAAATCTTCTTCTATTGATAGGTATACACCCGGCGAATGCAAAGCCCTACTTGTGCTCGCATCTTTGAGAATTCATAGCTTAGCAACGAGTGAACAAACGTAAGTAATTAGCACTTTTCCGAATGTCTGGGCCGTTAGTTTCCATATGTGAGAGATGTTAAGTACATCAGGAACAGGAGCATACTCCAATTTGAATATACCTTCCAATCAACTGGGTGTGTCGGAAATCAATCACAGCATAATGCCTGATGCGTTTTTTTAAAAATCCCCATATAATGTGGTATTGGATTTCAAATAATCTCGTCGACATTCTCATTTCGAACTACTCTTCGCCGCTTTCTTCGATACTTTCCTTATTGCTTGCAGTGGTAGTGGTTTCGGTTCAGGAGGGGCTGAAGTAGACTCTGCCAAGCCAAATAAGATTGGTGCTTGATCTCGTGAATCTTCACCAGTGCGAGGCTGGAAATCATTAGTTTCAAATTGAGTAGTCTCCTTAGGCTCTGCGTAAAGTTTCACAGTAGCCTTTACTTCGGAGGTTTCTGCTCGAGGGTTGGATTCTTTTGACCTTGATGAAAGTGATAATTCTGAGGGTCTAAATCCATCAACATTCAGATGCTCATACATTCCACTCTCATAGTCCACATAAAATTGACGATCTAATGGGGCATGGGACTTTTGAGTATCTGCACCTCGAAGCTCTGTTGATGAAGCGTGAGGGTTAACGTCGACAGTGACTGGCACAGCGTGCCGCTCCTTTACATCAGATGCAGTAGCAATTGTATCAAGAATTGTATTCGTAGGGCCTTTAGCCTCTCTGGGAGGGTGATCAGTGTTTAGATCGGAGGTTTGCAAAGAATGTGGAGCTCGAGAGATCGGCAGAGCTTTAGGCCGGAGAAGCATCTCAAGTTGGGCCGCCAATACATTAGCGGCTTGCGTCATTGCATTATCCGAACCACCACCATAATTGCTGTGAGACAGTAATCCTTCATGAGAAACGGCAGCCGACTGAATGGTAACTCGGCCTTTGGAGCTAGATGTAGCTGCTCGAATCAATAAGCTGAGAATAGCAGCTCGTGTTTCCGCCAGGACATGACCTGGAATAGCATCATCGAGCGGTTCTTGGATGGCTACCAAAGCTTTAGTGAGAATTCTTGCACCTTTATCAGTGACAAGTGGGTGCAAAGTTGCAGGAGTTTCAGCGGCGGTTGATGCAAGAAGTACGCTAATGATACTGGTAGCCAGTGGTGACCGCACGTCGAGAAGAGGAAACGTGCATAACAATGCGAACGTGATGCCATCATCGGCGATTCGACGTGCTGTACTCGGGCAAAGTGAAAGCCACGATAAAAGATGACCACCCAAGTAAGCCAGAGGATCGCCTGAGAGGCAAATATCAGCGCACTTAGTTACCAGAGGTTTCGCACGTCCGTTATCAACAGCGGTAAAGGCCGCTTCTCTTTGGAGCACAGGGTCGCCACAGGCTAGGAATAACCCAATGAAGCGGTGTACAAGAGCGAGCTCAGAAGCAGATCTTTTTGATGCTACGACCGTATTTGCTTTTCGAGTGGGTTCGCTAGGGCTCGCGAGAAGCTCTTCAGCAATCTGTACCGCATCAGCCCTAACAGCACCTCGCGGGAGGGCCATTCTAGATTTCTAGTAGAAAAGATGTCTTTGAAAAATTTAGGTGAAATGACAGGAGGTGAGAGCTGCTAGAATCCCTCACTAAGGGCTTGCATTGTTAGTTACTCAAACCAGGGCATCTACGAGCCCATGAGCCATGCTTCATTCCTGCGAGGCGAGTACTATACATTTTTGTGCGCTTACGGGTTACAGTTAAAATTGTACTGTACGGTTCTTGGTCGTGTACCGTGTACAGGTAGTTCCGGATAAGAAGGGCGGGGGAATTTGGCCTCAGCCCTCGCTCTCTTAGCGTTTTTTAGTACGGCAGTACAAGAAGGAAATCGATTTCTAACAGGCGTAACAACCTCTTAACACCCGGAACTACAGTACAGTAGTACAGAACGTACTGTATCTAGTTGCAGATCTGTATATACTTCGCATTTTTTCTTTATGCAGTCCCAATGGGCCGGAATTAGAGAGCTAGCAGGCCGCAGAAATACAAAGCAAAGCCATGTACTTTCTTTGTCTTTTGAGACAGGCCCCGAAGGACCGGAATTAGAAGGCTAACAGGTAGAGAAGAAAAGCAAAGCCGCGCAAACTAATCCTAAGAAGCTAATCAGGCGCACATGCCCGAGGTTCATGTCGGCGAGTTATTAGCTGTTCTTTATTCGTTGTTCCAGGGCGTCGCTGGTTGCCTGCTTTAACCCCGCAATTCCCACAGCCAGCGCGCGGTATTAAATTCGTTATCGAGCATAACTCAAAGCGCCCAAGGCTGCCGAGGCTTGTCTTGTTCTGGGGGATTCATCAAAACGCAGCTATATCCTATTTGTTGTTGTTTCTTTGCAATTAAGGAGTATAATCTGACCTAATTTAATCGGGCATTCTGCGTGTCCTATTGCGATCACGGATTAAGAAGCCAATTCTACGAGCTGGCACCAAGCACTAAGTTACGCGCATACGCCATTTGATGCGTTTAAGTCAAGACATAAGGCATAAGGCCATCATATAAAATAAGAAACCAACAGGAAGCTTCTTTCTAATACGCAGCCCGCCGTATATAATTCCGAGGGATTTTCGGCGTTTAGGGTGGCGTATATCCTACCCGCTTCGCGCGATATCATTTATCAAGCCCCTAGTGCCTATTCTTTTATTTCAATTTCAATGGCATCGCAAAGATAGCTAAACATCAACGAAATAATTCGCAGTCTGGAAGCTTATCAGCAACTCGTTCTTCTTTAGTCAGCGATGAAAAATAGTGCCGTGAGATATTCTCCCTCTTTGCAACTCGGCCACAGCGTATGGTCTGGGGCGGCTCCCTCTTTGCGCAGTAGAGTAATGCTCCGGCCAGCCTCACGCGCAGCAGCGTGCACCGTGTCAACGAAGTTCCCCGAAAGGGTCATGGCAGAGGAGCATGTGCACGTTACGAGCACTCCTCCAGGCTTCAGCAGCTGGAGTGCTTGCTTGTTCAATTTCTTGTACCTGCAGCAGCATAAACATGAAGCGCAAATCAATGAAATCAATTAGCCAGAACCCAAGTCACATGCACGAGAAAGCTATTGCTCTTTGTGCTGCAAGCATGAGAAAGATAGCAACTTGTCTTGAGATTTCTGGCGACTGCATTGAGTTTCAAGAGAAGGCACGTTCTCATTCATTCTTTTACTTCATGGTGGCGCGCTCGAGGCTCTTGCGGTTTGGGGCAAGCTTTGGCGGGTCAAGAACAATGAGGTCAAACTTCTCCTCCTCCTTGGATTCCTCCCGCAACTTAAACATGAACGCTGCAATGTCCGCCTGCTCAAAAGCGGCAAATGAGGTACTGGACTCAACCGCAGTAGATGCGTCTTCGTTCAGATCTGCAACTTCAAAGCCGTTGAGTCGTGCGTTGCGTTTGGCGAGGTCTACCGCAGCTGGCGATGAGTCTACACCCATCACATACGAAGCACCGGCTGTAAGAGCATTGAGCGCGAAGCCACCCTGACAACGGAGGGTCACGTTTAAGGTAAAACAATTGAGGTGAATAGTAAGAAAGTTGGCTAAAAAGAAAGATTTGTCGATGATTGAAAGTGCACTAAGCACTTCTTTTTGTTTTTAACTTTTATTGTAACTTTGCTGACCGAATAGCTGCAGAGATCCAGGACACGGTCGCCTGGCCTCACAAGCGATCGCACGATCAAACGATTCTCACGCTGGTCACAGTAAAAGCCCGTCTTTTGAGACGCTGCAAGTGAGACAATATACTGCAGCCCTTGTTCGTAGACAATCTTTTCGCTAGGTGTAGCGCTACCTTGCTTGTCAGGAACACTACTAGAATCCACCATAGAAGGTTCTGCTTCGACGCTGAAGAAATCTCCAGCGGCAACTTCCGTAATATCATTTACAGAATCTGCGAAGATTGCATCGTGAGCTAAATTATCGATCCAACCGTCTTGCTTTAGGCGTGGTTTAGATTGCTCCCAAATTACGTTCTCGATTCCGCAGTCAGATCCGGCCAAGATCGCTTCTTCAATAGCATGTCGGTGCTTTTCGCACCATACTGCGCCTGAGGACACCACTGCTGTCGTGTCAAAGATGTCGACAGCGAGGCCACTTAAACGATCACCTTCTGCATTGATCAGACGATAACAAGTCGTTTCTTTATTGGGTAGCCCTAACCGTTGACGTTTCGCTACAGCACTTTTGACGCGAAATCGCAGCACTGCCTCAAGCCTCGCCACCGAGTCATCATTGCCTCGGCTATTTCCCATCATGTAATTTTCTGGGAAAGGAACATCACCGTCTGAGGCACTCCACAACAACCGCACGCGAAACATCGAGTCGGGATTGTAGGCACCCCATGCGAGAGGCTTGCCAGCGCCATCGGTGACGTCGACGAGGTCGCCAGGAGCAGGATTACCTTCCACGCGCTCAACGGCACCGCCGTACACCAGGAGCTCTCCGTCCCGAAAGAGTCGTGACTTGCCACGCTGGAGGACTACTGATGCAGCTAACGTAATGCTTTTACGATGCGTTAATGTACTGAGTGGGGTTGAAGACCATATCCGGCTCGTTGTGCCACCAGTACCTCGCGAGGGCTTCGTTACCCACGCTCCCACCATTCGGGGCAAAACTAAGAACGCTGCCAGAAGTGCACGCATGTTTCAATTGGCTAGCCTCTGATCTATTGTACTAGGTTGAGAATATCAGTGCTGACGCCTGCTGCTGTATTATGAATCGAGTTAAAGTAAAGTCAACGGCACTTCACGCAACAGGCTGCTTCAAGAACAATAAGTCTCTTATTCGTTTTGCCAAGGCAGTGGCGATACAATTAGACTCTCGCTGAAAGACGAGCTAGGCACTTTTAGAAGGTACGAGGAAGAGTAGCGATATGCGCTAACATCGAGTAAATCCTAAAGATCCTTCTTCTTGCTTTACTTTCTTCGGGGCCTGTCTCAAAAATTGCGACGATGTACATACATGGGTACTACTGGGTACTACATGGGTTTCGTTGAAGTTCAACGGATACATTTAAAGGAGCCGTTTTGTGCCAAAACAAGCAAGCAAGCAAGCAAGCAAGCAAGCAAAGAAAACGAATGTTACTGCCGTCAATGTGCATCGGTGGTCGTATCATATAAATGAAGCATGTCGCTTGGGGATTGCTGCTGGCGTGGCTGGAGAGTGTGGATGCCTTCAACCTTCCCCGGCCGCTAGTCTACCGGTTGCACGGCCTCCACTCAACAACCAATGGTCCACATCGGAGGAACAACTGGGAACGTGCGTTCAGCCAATTCAGCGGCCAGCACCAGTGGCACCACAGGCGAACTAAAAAGAATCAAGTAAATTCAAGCGACGATTTCAAACAAGTAGTACATCGGCGGGTACCTCGTCCTGAAGTGCGCGGTGCAAAAGCGACTGATGATACTCGATTCGACATTCCAGAAGCTACCGTCTCAGTGTCGAATACGAATTCCGATACTTTTTCGTGGGCGCCCTTAGTAGCAGAGATTGAAAATGCGAAAGATGATCGCAATATGGTACTTTCAAATAGTACTATGAGTTTGCAAGCAATCGAATTATCTAGTTTAATTACGGGTACAACAAGTACTGCAAGCAGAAAAGCCGAGTCTCAATGTCTCGAGAACAACATGATCAGAAGCGGCAGCAGCACCACCACCACCACCACCACCAATAATAGCAGCACCAAGGCAGCCACCACGACCACTATCACCACTGGCAGTAGTGCTGATAGTAGCAATGCTAAGATTAGCCATGCAGACAGCAGCACAGCCAGCAGCCGAGTACAACACCGGCCCGCAGATTATGCGTGGGCTGCGATGGATGTATGGCACATGGAATGCGCACTTCACCATGCACGCAGTGCTGCTGCAGAAGACGAAGTACCGGTATGTCCAGTTCTCAGAGTCTTATTCCTTGCATATAGTATGAAAGGATGTAGTCTGCGTGCTTCCTATCGTGCCCTTCCCTCTTCTAAACTGAAATATACCATCGCAGTTAATCTTCGAACCTATTGACGTAAAAATCCTGCACTAGGCTACTATAGATAGCTGTAGTAGGATGCTTTTACATATCTTCATGGTTCTTGTGGTACCGCCACCTGTGTGGCTTCATGTATGCTTTATCGCCTTCGATTCAAACAGATTGGCGCCGTGCTCGTGGCAGCTAATGGCTCGGTGCTGGCCCGCACACACAACTTGGTGCATCAGCGAGGTGACCCCACGGCCCATGCAGAGCTCCTTGCTGTTCGTGAAGCAGCCCTGTCGCTCTGTACACAGCCAGCGCATGAAGGATCAACAGCTCTAGAAGAATCTTCATTAGAGTCGACGAGCTCCGTTCCTTCATCGTCACAGAAGAAGTCAAACGCGCGACCACAGGACTGGCGAGCGCTGTTGAACGGGTCTACCCTGTACTGTACCCTCGAGCCCTGCGCCATGTGCCTCGCCTCGTTACAAGCAGCGCGCATTGGCCGGGTGGTGTACGGTGCTCCTGACCTGAGGCTGGGGGCTGTGGCGTCGTTCCACCAGCTGCTCGAGAAACGGCACCCGTACCACCCTAATATGGTGGTGGAAAGTGGCCTGTTGGCAAATACTTCTGCCGAATTACTGCGAGACTTCTTCAAAGCGAAACGAGCGCAGAACAAGGTGCCACACTCCAAGGTAGCCGTGGGACGAAAAGCCGAAGCAACAGCTGCGTGGCGCGCAAAAACAAGTGCCCTGGCAGCGCAACCGCCTCCGTGGGCTGCAAATTCTTCTTCCTTTGCTGCTGTCGCTGCTGCAGGTGGTGCAAGTCCGATGGGCGAGGCCATGTTCTTTACCCTTAGCAATTCCACCGCTTACCAGCCTTCTCCACTGAGGTTTGTTGATCCTCGTGGCAAGCCCGTTACGCCTAAAGCACGCACCATGCCGCCACTTCGTGAGGCAAATGCCAACGGTCAACAAGCCAGCGCAGCTCCTGATGCTCCCGAGGCAGTGTCTTCTTCTGCGGACGCTAGTAGCGCAGTACAGGAAGTGCCGGCAGCAATGAACAGTACTGCAGCTCCGACAACACCAAGCAAAGTCCTGGACCTAAGGCACCCACCAGCGATTTTTCCAAGCACCGAGCAAAATCACTCGGCCGAGCACTACGCGACTTTGCGTTCACCCAAGGGGCCAGCTGCGATTGCTCTCACTTTACAGGAAGCGCAGGTTACGGTGACAGGTGGGGCAGCGCTGCCCTATCCCTGGAGTTTACTGCGCGACCAGCAGCGGCGAAATCTGCAACTTGACGCACAGACTAGCGCAGCAGTAGCGGTGGCAGCTGAATCAGCTGCGGTATTGCGCCCTAACCTAACAGAAGGTAGTGCTACCACAACGACAGCTTCGAAAAGAAGGCGTGCTGTAAGCCGCTTGGTAAAGCACTGGATGTTGGTGGCGCGAGCAAGAGTAGCAGCGGCTCACTTGTGGGCGCGAGCAGTGGCGGTTCCCTTTGGCCTGTGGGCTGGCAAGAACTGCTTAGCCTTGAGCGCAAGTGCCCTGGCATCCTTGCAAGTGGTCGCGCAGGCTGCAGCAAGAAAGTTAAAGAATCAGATGGAAGCAAGCGAGGCTGTGATAGCGCTTAATGCTAGACTGAATGCGCACTTTTCTCCCATTCAAAAGAAGGCCGTAGTGGCATCAAGCTTGCTGCTCGGTGGGTTTACAGCAGCCTGGGCAAGCAGTGAGGCTCTTCTTCTAGCATACGCACTGATGGCGTAACGGCACAGGAATCCCGTTTTGCTTTTTTGTTTCTTTTTCGCTGAACCCAGCGGCAAGATCAAGGCGGGAAATAGAAAGCGGGTTATTTTCTTTATCACGGAGATGCTTGTTAAAAATTGCACTTACGTGCCGATCTATCTCTAATTTTCATTAAGCACGCGGGAATGTTCAGCGGTTGAGGGTTAGGGAACTCTCGTTCGGTTTGCGTTTCGTGTGCGATTTTTTTGTATAAATAGAAATTGCATATCGGGATTTGGATTTGAATCTCTATGTGCTGTGTGCTGTGTGAACTGAATCCTTTACCTTTTTCTTTGCTTCGCTTGAAGGATGCTTGTGGTGGTTGTTTAGTTGTTTTATAATGTTCATTGGATTCCGGATTCCGCTAGAAATGGGCGAATCCCGGGAGGTGCTGGGCGGCGGCGCTTCGAGTGCAACCGGAATCACAAACTTAGTGAGGTAAGGTGTTTAGAGTATCGCCAGTCGTTTACGACCCGTCGTGCAATTTTCACCTCTTCATCACGTTCGAGCCACCGCACGGGCTTGTAGTCTCGTCGCCTTGAAGTGTAACGCGGCATGCCTTTCCGCTGATACGTTTGAATTAACTCCGTACATGAATCTTTGTCTGTGAGTGGTTTTCTAGGATAATTTCGAGGCAGGAGAGTATTGACTGCAAACTTCGACGGAAGTCTGACACCGGAGCTCATGGCTGTGAATCCAGAATCGGATTGTAGGACTTCAAGGTGGAGATATTATCCCACGGTCCGTCTGCGAGACACAGTCATGCACGGTGGGCATCGGGGGAGGGAACGGATTCCTAGGAACTTCGGGCCACCGACAGATGATGAACCCTTCCGTTGTGATTTTGCAGCACCGCTTGGTACTTGAATTATCCGTGGGACTCTCGTTTGATCAAAGGCAGGCACAATGGAGGATTGATTTATTTTGGCGGCAGCATCAAGCATTGTCAGCACGATCTTGCCGATCACTAGCGCGGAACTTGCACTCTTCGGGGTATACGCAGACGACCTGCTCTCAAGGTGGAGGGCCTTGCGAGGGTTTCGAAAAACGCTGGAGGACGACCACGAGTAGCGACCGGGGCGTTTTATGGAAGATTTATGGGTTTAGCTCTATGATAGGGAGGGACCGCTAGGCCACAAGCGGCCCGTTTGCATGTTGTTGTTTGTATTTTTGAG
>Ga0307971_1001144_pt1 | contig 13532 bp, 10 predicted proteins | sample OrgLakmetagen714_FD_201820 | JGI IMG/M metagenome (GOLD analysis project Ga0307971, IMG submission 201820) | Saline water microbial communities from Organic Lake, Antarctica - #714 | ecosystem: Environmental > Aquatic > Non-marine Saline and Alkaline > Saline | place: Antarctica: Organic Lake... | reverse complement strand
TGGTGAGCATAGGTCTGGTTGCTCTGGTGAACCGGGTGTATGGCGAGACCTTGCGAATGGCCGCAGAGGTGCGCTCATGAAACGCGTACTGATTATGGCCGGTGGTACCGGTGGTCATATTTTTCCAGCGATGGCAGTCGCCGAGGCACTGCAGGAAGCTGGTTACGCGGTTAGTTGGCTGGGCGCGCGCCGGGGTATGGAAATGAATCTGGTGCCGCGGGCTGGTTACGACCTTCATGCGGTATCGGTATCGGCCTGGCAGGGTGGTGGACTGTTGCGCAAATTAATGGCGCCGTTGAATCTGGTCCGGGCTGTTCTTCAAGCCTGGTCGATCCTGGTTCGACTCAAGCCCAGTGTCGTGGTGGGGTTTGGCGGCTATGCCTCAGCGCCAGGCGGTCTTGCTGCGCTGCTGCAAAGAGTGCCTCTGGTGCTGCACGAACAAAACGGCATTCCGGGCCTGACCAATGCCCGGCTGGCAGCCCGCGCGACCCGTGTATTACAAGCTTTTCCCGGTACGTTTGAGGGCGATATAGAAGTAGTCGGGAACCCGGTTCGCCAAGTGTTGTTGGCGATTGCCGAGCCTTATAAGCGGGGTCTGGGTGGTCATCGCCGCTTGCGAGTTCTGGTGATGGGGGGCAGCCAGGGCGCTCAGGCATTGAATGAGGTGGTCCCTTCGGCCGTCGGTCAACTGTCAGCCGCCGTGCGACCAGAGCTCTGGCATCAGGCCGGCCAGGGTAAGGTGGAGTCGACCTTGGCGAGCTACCAGGCGGCGGGCGCAGAGGCCAACGTGGTCGAGTTTATTGACGATATGGCGAAGGCTTATACCTGGGCAGACCTGGTAATTTGCCGCAGCGGTGCCTCAACGGTATCTGAGCTAGCGGCTGTCGGCGCGTACAGCATTCTGGTGCCTTACCCATGGCATCGCGACCGTCAGCAATATCGCAATGCCGATTGGCTGGTGACTCAGCAGGCAGCGGAAATGGTCGAACAGGATGACTTTACCGACGCCTGGTTGGCCCAGCGCTTGACCTATTGGCACAGCCACAAACCTGAATTGAAAACCCAGGCCATGAACAGTTGGCGCTGTGGTATCCGGGATTCCGCCCAGCGTGTGGTTTCCGTGATTAACGAATTGGCCGTGGAGAAAGTCGCATGACGCGCCTGGATATTAATAATGGCCATGAATTTCCGATTCCTGAGATGCGCCGGATACGCCGGATTCACTTTATCGGCATCGGCGGCGTCGGCATGTGTGGCATAGCAGAAGTGTTGCACAACCAGGGTTATGACATCAGCGGGTCAGATTTGAAAGCCAGTGTCACCACTGAGCGACTGGTGGATATGGGCGTCACTGTATTTTTCGGGCATGACGAGAATAACGTTGCCGGAGCTGATGTGGTGGTGGTATCCAGTGCGATCAATCCGTTGAATCCTGAAGTCAAATGGGCTTTGGAACGTCGTATTCCCGTGGTGCGTCGCGCCGAAATGCTGGCCGAGCTGATGCGCTATCGTCACGGTATCGCTGTTGCCGGGGCTCATGGCAAAACCACAACCACCTCCTTGATGGCGTCTGTCATGGCACAGGGCGGCTTTGACCCGACCTTTGTCATTGGCGGCAAACTGAACAGTGCAGGCAGCAATGCCCGGCTCGGCACCAGCCGTTATCTGGTGGCTGAAGCTGATGAAAGTGATGCGTCCTTCCTACACTTGCAGCCGATGACAGCCATCGTTACCAACATTGATGCCGACCATATGGATACCTATGACGGCGACTTCGAGAAGCTGAAAGACACCTATATCCAATTTCTGCATAACCTGCCGTTTTACGGACTGGCAGTACTCTGTGCAGACGATGAACATATTCAGTCTATTTTGCCGCGACTGGCGCGCCAGTTTGTGACCTATGGTCTGGGGTCGGATGCCGACTACCGGGCGGTGAATGTCCGCCAGCTGGGTGGCAAGGCAGAATTTACCGTACACCGTCCAGCAGGGTATGAACCGCTCGACATCGTACTGCACATGCCGGGAATGCATAACGTCATGAATGCCTTGGCAGTGATCGCCGTTGCTACCGACGAAGGCATGACCGATGCCGCCATCTGTGAGGGTCTGAACAGTTTCGCCGGTGTTGGTCGCCGCTTTCAATTGCAGGGTGAATACCCGGTGGCCGATGGCGAGGTCATGCTGGTCGATGATTACGGACATCACCCACGCGAGCTGGAGGTGACCTTTGACGCCATTCGTCAGGGGTGGCCTGAGCGACGCCTGGTGGTGATGTTTCAACCGCATCGCTTCAGTCGTAACCGGGATCTCTATGAAGATTTTGTCGATGTACTGTCAAAAGTCGATGTCTTGCTGCTGTTGGACGTTTACCCGGCGGGAGAAGAGCCAATTCCCGGAGCGGATGGCCGCAGCCTGAGCCGCAGTATCCGTCTGCGTGGCCGGGTCGATCCGATTTTTATTGAACATAAAGAGAAGGTGCTCGACATCTTGCCGGATGTGCTGCGTGGCGGGGATATTCTGTTAACCCAGGGTGCCGGCGATGTTGGCGCACTGTCGGCCGAGATCGCTCGAGCAAAGCTGGGAGTCAAACCATGAGTCAAGCAACGTCTGTTATAGCCGCTGACATACTGCGCCGCTTTCCCCGGGTTGGCGTGGTGTATGGTGGGCAGTCGGCTGAACGGGAGGTTGCATTGGGCAGTGGTCGTACCGTAATCCGGGCGTTGACTGAGGCCGGTTATCAGGTTGAAGAGCATGACGTTACCGGTCGCGTGGCACTGGTCAGCTGGTTGCAGAATACTGAGCTGGACCTGGTATTCCCGGTTTTGCACGGCCGTGGCGGAGAAGACGGTACCTTGCAGGGCTTGCTTGAATGGTTTGGCATTCCCTACGTGGGCAGTGGTGTGCTGGCGTCAGCGCTGGCGATGGACAAGTTGCGCAGTAAATGGGTATTTGGCAGTGCCATGATCGAGACGCCCCACTTCGCTGTAGTGCGCTCGGCCAACGAATGCACGGCCCTGGAAAACCAACTTGAATACCCGGTCATGATCAAACCGGTGCATGAGGGATCCAGTATTGGCATGAGCCGGGTTGATGATGCGTCGTCTCTGGCAGCGGCCTGTGCGTTGGCCTTTCAGTTTGATACCGAGGTGATGATTGAACAGTTCGTGATGGGCAAAGAGTTCACCGTTGCGGTGATTGGAAACCAGGCGTTGCCAGTGATCGGTCTAGAGCCTGCTTCTGTTTTTTACGATTACAACGCCAAGTATGTATCGAACGATACCCAGTATGCGCTTCCATCGGGACTGTCGAAGACCAAAGAGGCCGAGGTACAGGCGCTGGCGGTACGGGCCTTTCAGTCTCTCGGTTGCCAGGGCTGGGGCCGGGTGGATCTGATGATGGACGTGGCTGGCCAACCGACGGTGCTGGAAGTGAACACCATTCCCGGAATGACCGATCACAGCCTGGTGCCCAAGGCCTCTGTGGCGCATGGCTGGTCATTGCCCGAGCTAATGCATCAAATACTGGCAACGGTTCCGCAGGTGCGGGCGTGACTCAGAACAAACGACGCGGCCAGGGCGCCATTGCGCGCAAGCCCAGCAAGCCGCCCCGCGATTGGCGCAAGCTTTTGCGGCGGGCAACACAGGCGCTCAGTGGTGGCGTGGCAGTGGCTGTATTGATTGGCGGCGGACACTGGGTTTTGCAACAGGATCTGGCCTGGGAATGGCGTCCCATGGCAGTGACCAGCTGGGAAGTCGATGCCGTCCTGGTGTATGAGGATCGTGCTCGACTGAATGCTGCGCTCGAGACCTTTCGCGGTCGCAGCTTGCTGACGCTGGCACCCAATGACGTACAGCAGCGCATAGAACAATTGCCCTGGATTGCCGAGGCCCGGGTAACCAAGGCATGGCCTGACCGGTTGCAATTGGCCGTGGTCGAGCATGAACCGGTCGCCCACTGGAATCGCGATCAGGTACTGAACAGCGACGGGGAACCTTTGAGTCGACCAGTAGCAGAACCCGACCTGGCCGAATTGAGCGGTCCTTCTGTTGAAGCCAAGCGAGTGATGGAGCAGTACCTGCAGTTCAGCCGGGTCTTTTCTGGTGCAGGGCAGCGACTAATTGGCGTCCACATGCACCGCCGTGGGGCATGGGTGCTAACACTGGACGGTGGTATTGAGGTCGCTTTGGGCTCAAGTGACATGCTGGATCGAACACGCCGGGTTGTCGTGCTGCTGAATGCCAGCGGCATTGAAACCGGCTCAATTGAATACATAGATGCGCGGTACTCCAACGGTTTGGCCGTTGGGCACCGTTCAGCTTCCGAACCATCGGTATGAGGTGAGAGATGACATCGCCGTTTCAGGGAAAATTAATCGTCGGCCTGGATATCGGAACATCCAAGGTCGTCGCTATCGTGGGTACGGTGACAGCTGAGGGCGGCATTGAAATTGTCGGCCTGGGGTCACATCCGTCACGCGGTTTGAAAAAAGGCGTGGTGGTCAATATTGAGTCCACCGTGCAGAGCATTCAGCGCGCGGTTGAAGAAGCCGAGCTGATGTCCGGGTGTGATATTCATTCTGTTTATGTCGGCATTGCCGGCAGTCATATCAGCAGTATGAACAGCCATGGCATCGTTGCTATCAAAGAAAAAGAAGTGATCGAGGCGGATCTTGAGCGGGTAATAGACGCCGCTCAGGCGGTCGCGATCCCGGCTGACCAGCGCATCCTGCACATTTTGCCGCAGGAATACATTATTGACTCCCAGGAAGGCATCAAGGAGCCACTGGGTATGTGCGGTGTGCGTCTCGAAGCCAAGGTACATCTGGTCACGGGTGCACAGAATGCAGTTCAGAATATCGACAAGTGCGTGCGCCGCTGCGGCCTGGAAGTGGACCAGATTATCCTGGAACAGCTGGCATCAGCCCAGGCGGTGTTGACGGACGACGAAAAAGAGCTGGGCGTTTGCCTGGTGGATATCGGCGGCGGTACCACCGACATGGCGATCTTTACCGAGGGCGCGATACGTCATACGTCGGTGATCCCGATTGCCGGTGATCAGGTCACCAATGACATCGCCATGGCGTTTGCGACACCGACTCAGCATGCCGAAGAGATCAAGATCAAATACGCCTGTGCGTTGTCTCAACTGGCCGGTGAGCACGAGACCATCAAAGTGCCAAGTGTCGGTGATCGCAGTGCTCGCGAACTCACTCGCCAGGCACTGGCGGAAGTGGTTGAGCCCCGCTACGAGGAGCTGTTCAACCTGATCAAATCCGAACTGCGGCGCAGCGGTTTTGAAGACATGATCCCGGCAGGCATTGTGCTGACCGGAGGCACAGCAAAGATGGAAGGTGCTGTTGAGCTGGCCGAAGAGGTGTTTCACGTACCGGTCCGGTTGGCCTATCCGCAAAACATCTCTGGCCTGTCTGACGTGGTCTCGAATCCGATTCATGCCACCGGCGTGGGCCTGTTGCAATACGGATTGAAGCAGTTGCAGGGCGGCAAACAGCCAACGGCCAAGAAACGCAAGCAGGCTGAGGTTCCGAAAGACGGCGCCTGGAGTCGGTTTCGCAGCTGGATGGCTAACAATTTTTAGTGAACCGGTTTTAACTCGGCACTGGATAGCCGGTGCCACACAAGGACGGTTGTCGCCTTTGGGCAGTATCGCGGCAATCAAGACAGGACGACCCTCACACATTCAGGGCGCAGGCCTTCGGGTCTGATACAACAAAATCCATTGATAAAATGATGGAAGGAGCAGGAAAATGTCGAACTATGATCAAGAGCGGAACGGTGGAGACATGTTCACACTTGTAGACGAGCAGCCGCAATCGGCGATTATCAAGGTATTCGGGTGCGGCGGTGGCGGTGGTAACGCTGTGCGTCACATGCTGCAATCTCACATCGACGGTGTCGAGTTTATTTGCGCCAACACCGATGCCCAGGCATTGCGTGGCGTGGAAGCGACGACTCAGTTGCAACTGGGCAACGGTATTACCCGCGGTTTGGGTGCCGGTGCCAATCCGGAGATTGGCCGTCAGGCCGCGCTGGAAGATCGTGAACGCATTGCCGAGGTGCTTAAAGGCGCGGACATGGTGTTCATTACTGCTGGCATGGGCGGTGGTACCGGAACCGGTGCTGCGCCGGTAGTGGCTGAGGTTGCCAAAGAAATGGGCATTCTCACCGTTGCTGTAGTGACCAAGCCCTTCCCGTTTGAAGGTCGCCGACGCATGAAGATCGCCAATGAAGGTCTGGAGCTGCTGCGCGAGCATGTCGATTCGCTGATCACTATCCCGAACGAGAAGCTACTGACCGTTTTGGGTAAGAATGTGACACTTTTGGAGGCTTTTTCCGAAGCTAACAATGTGCTCCAGAACGCTGTTCAGGGTGTTGCTGACCTGATCATCCGTCCGGGCACCATCAACCTCGACTTTGCGGATGTTCGCACCGTTATGTCCGAAATGGGCATGGCCATGATGGGCAGTGGCATCGCTTCGGGTGAAAATCGGGCGGTGCGCGCGGCCGAGATGGCGATTCGCAGCCCGCTGCTTGAAGACGTCGACCTGCACGGCGCCAAGGGTATTCTGGTGAATATCTCGGCCGGTGTGGATCTGGGTCTGGACGAATTTACTCAGGTGGGCGATACCATCGAAGAATTTGCGTCTGAAGATGCAACCGTTGTAGTTGGCACGGTAATTGACCCTGAATTGGGTGATGAGATTCGTGTAACGGTGGTTGCGACCGGTATCGGCCAGGCGGAAGCGTTGGCTGCAAAGCCAAAAGTGGCGGTCGACAACACCCGCAAAGCCGATGGCAGTGTCGATTATAAAAAACTCGATCGCCCAACGGCCGTGCGCAATGCCAAACCAGTCGAATCTGAATCGAAAAGTAAGCCGATGCGCAGCGCCAAAGATCTGGATTACCTAGATATACCAGCATTCTTGCGCCGCCAGGCTGACTGAATCTGTACAGAAATACCGTAGGTTCGCTGTCAGGCTTCTGGTATATTACTCGGCCTGATAAATTTGACTGTGTTGAGTCAGTATAAACTGGCTGAACCAAACAGTAGGATCGGAGCGCATGGTAAAACAAAGAACACTCAAGAACGCAATTCGTGCCACAGGCGTGGGTTTGCACTCAGGCAAAAAGGTGTATCTGACGTTAAAACCAGCGCCCGTCGACACGGGTATCGTTTTCTGCCGCACGGATCTTGATCCAGTCGTGGAGATTCCTGCCCATGCCCTGAATGTGGGCGATACCACCTTGTCGACGACCCTGATCAAGGGTGATGTCTGCATCGACACCGTTGAGCACCTGCTGTCGGCCTGCGCTGGCCTGGGTATAGACAATGCCTATATCGAGGTGAGCGCGGCTGAAGTGCCGATAATGGACGGCAGTGCCGGCCCCTTTGTCTTTTTGCTGCAGTCTGCTGGCATCGAAGAGCAAAACAAAGCCAAGCGATTCATTCGCATTAAAAAGCCGGTGATTGTTGAAGACGGTGACAAAATTGCCCGCTTTGAGCCGTATGAAGGCTTTGCAGTGCGCTTTACCATTGATTTCGATCACCCTGTTTTTCGAGACCGCTCGCAAACGGCAGAGCTGATTTTCTCAACAACAGCCTTTGTGAAAGAGATCAGCCGGGCTCGCACCTTCGGTTTTATGCGTGATTTTGAGTACCTCAGAGCCAATAATTTGGCGTTGGGTGCCAGTGTCAATAACGCAATCGCCGTTGACGATTACAAAATTCTGAACGAAGATGGGCTGCGTTACGAAGACGAATTCGTCAAGCACAAGGTATTGGATGCCGTCGGCGACCTGTATTTGTTGGGCCATAGCCTGATTGGTCGCTTTGTCGGGTTCAAGTCTGGTCATGGGCTGAACAACCTGCTGCTGCGGGAATTGCTCAAGCAGGAAGATGCCTGGGAATATGTAACCTTCGAAGATGAAGCCACTGCTTCTGTTCCTATTGCCTACGCCCCTGTGCTTGCAACAAGCTAGTGTTTGCTGGGCATTTTGCCTGCTTGTTCAGAATGGGTAATCACGCAGTATGAACGTTATTTTTGTCAGTCGGCGTCATAGCCGGTCCAGAAACGTCTCTTTGCCACTGTTGGTGGCATTCTTTGTGTTCAGTGTAATTGCACTGATGGCCTCGGGCGCTTATGTGGTGCATTTGTGGTATCAGGATGACACCCCCGTCGTTGTCGACTCCCGGGCGGTAAAAGCGTGGCAGGAACGTCTTGCTTTTCAGGGTGACGAACTCGAAAGAACGCGCAGCTATACTGAAGAACAGATTCGGGGTCTAACCGTTAAGTTGGCGCAATTGCAGTCGCGCCTGACGCGCCTCGACGCACTCGGGGAGCGCCTGATCGGAGTGGCCAAGCTGGAAGATGGCGAGTTTGATTTCAGCATCGAGCCAGCCGTTGGTGGCCCCGAAACGACTGGTCGCGATTCATACAACCCCCCGGATTTTGTCAGCGCACTCGATGAATTATCCAGTCTTATCGACAGTCGGGAACAGCAACTTGCGGTTCTGGATTCACTGCTGGGTGATCGAAAAATCCAGTCATCGACCTTTGTTGCGGGCCGTCCCATTGACCGGGGTTGGTTGAGTTCCCGTTTCGGTTATCGAAACGATCCGTTCAATGGCAATGTTGCCTGGCATGACGGCGTCGATTTTGCCGGTAAGGACGGTTCCGACATCATGGCGGTGGCGGCCGGGGTGATTACCTGGGCCAGCGACCGCTATGGCTATGGCAATCTGGTAGAGGTCAACCACGGTAATGGTTACGTGACCCGTTATGCGCACGCAAAAGAGATTCTGGTCAATGTCGGCGATGTGATCAGCAAGGGTGATGTTGTCGCCTTGATGGGCAGTACCGGACGGTCGACCGGGCCTCATGTGCACTTCGAGGTGATATACAAAGACAAATCGGTTGACCCGTCAAAATACATTAATCGGGTTGCCCATTTTTAATACAAGCTCTCCAGTACAGCCCGATAAACTCTGATGCGCAGTCACTGGCAGGTGTTTCGATGAAGCGATGCAGGCGTCTTTAACGACATCGCATCGTTTTTTTTGGTCTGAAGCACCCCTGACTATAGGGTTCATTGCAGGCTAGGCTGGCATTGCGACATTTTTTACAATTTCAAAGACAACAGCACTTGCAGTAAGTATAGTTGACCACCACTAAGTCTTTGAATCGAATCTAAAAAACGACACTCTCCTATGTTCACAAAACTGATGAAAAAGGTGGTCGGCTCCAAGAACGACCGCGAAATAAAGCGACTTGCCCGTCTGGTCCAAAGTATTAATGTACTGGAACCCGACATGGAGCGCTTGTCTGACGATGAAATCAAAGGTCAGACGGCACTGTTCCGTGAGCGTCTTGAAAAAGGCGAAAAACTCGATGACCTGATGCCCGAAGCCTTTGCTACGGTCCGGGAGGCTAGCCGTCGTACTCTGGGCTTGCGCCATTTCGACGTTCAGATGATCGGTGGCATGGTGCTGCATTCCGGCAAAATTGCCGAAATGAAAACCGGCGAAGGTAAAACGCTGGTCGCTACGTTATCGACCTATTTGAATGCGCTGCTGGCCAAAGGCGTGCACATCATTACGGTGAACGATTACCTGGCTCGCCGTGATGCTGAGTGGATGCGTCCGCTCTATGAAGCGCTGGGGCTGACCCTTGGCGTGATCGTTTCCCAGCAAGACCCCAGCGAAAAGCGTGCAGCCTACCAGGCAGATATTACCTACGGTACCAATAACGAATTCGGTTTCGATTACCTGCGCGACAACATGGCGTTCAGCCTGAAAGACAAGTTTCAGCGTGGCCAGGCCTTCGGCATTGTCGATGAAGTCGACTCCATCCTGATTGACGAAGCCCGAACGCCACTGATCATCTCCGGTGCGGCTGAAGATTCCAGTGATCGCTATATTCAGATCAACAAGCTGATTCCTTCACTGAAACGGGCGAAAGAAGCCACTGAAGGCGAAGAAGCGATCGATGGGGATTTCCTGATCGATGAAAAGAACCGAACCATCGAGTTGACTGAGCAGGGGCATGACCGGGTTGAGACGCTGCTGCAAGGCGCCGGTTTGTTGCCTGAGGGCGAATCGCTCTATGCGCCTCATAACCTGTTGTTGTTCCACCATGTGACGGCGGGTTTGAAAGCGCACCACATGTTCCAGCGCAATGTCGACTATATTATCCAGGACGATCAGGCCGTCATCGTAGATGAGCACACCGGTCGTACCATGCCGGGACGGCGCTGGAGCGATGGCTTGCACCAGGCGGTGGAAGCCAAGGAAGAGTTGCAGGTACAGAAAGAAAACCAGACGCTGGCATCGACGACATTTCAGAACTATTTCCGGCTCTACGATAAACTGTCCGGCATGACCGGCACAGCCGATACCGAAGCGTTCGAGCTGAATCAGATTTATGGTCTGGACGTTGTCGTCATTCCAACCAACAAACCAATTGACCGCAGCGACTTTAATGATCTGATTTATCTGACAGAGCCCGAGAAATTCAATGCAGTCATTGCAGACATCATTGCCGAGCGCGACAAGAAACGTCCCGTTCTGGTGGGTACTGCATCGGTCGAGGCCTCGGAGCGTATTTCTGAGGCGCTGACCAAGGCTGACGTGCCGCACAACATTCTTAATGCCAAACAGCATGATCGTGAAGCCCAGGTCATTGCCCAGGCAGGCCAGCCAGGGGCCGTGACCATTGCGACCAACATGGCCGGTCGCGGTACCGACATTAAACTCGGTGGCAACTGGGAGACCGAAGTCCAGGACATCGACAGCGCTGACCCGGATATACTGGCCCGTGCCGAGGCTGACTGGAAACAGCGCCATGCCGTCGTGATCGAAGCCGGTGGGTTGCATATTATTGGTACCGAACGGCATGAAAGCCGTCGAATTGATAACCAGTTGCGTGGTCGCGCCGGTCGTCAGGGTGACCCCGGTTCGTCTCGTTTCTTCCTGTCGATGGAAGACAGCCTGATGCGAATTTTCATGCCGGAACGGATGAAGGGCATCATGCATTCGCTGGGTATGAAAGACGGTGAAGCGATTGAAGCCAAGATGGTCAGTAACGCCATCGAGAAAGCTCAGCGCAAGGTTGAAAATCGTAACTTTGACATTCGTAAACAATTGCTTGAGTACGATGACGTCGCCAATTCCCAGCGTCAGGTTGTCTACCAGCAGCGCGACGATCTAATGGCGGCTGACAGCATAGAAGATGTCATTGATAACGTGCGCAATGACATCGTTCACGCTGAAATCAATGAGCATCTGCCGCCGCAAAGTTTGCCGGAACAGTGGGATATCCCCGAGCTGGAAACAGCGGTCGCGAAGGAATTCGGAGTCAGGATACCGATACAGACCTGGCTTGATGAAGACGACCACCTGCATGAAGAAAAACTGCGTGAGCAAATTCTGGAAGCGGTTGTAGCGCACTACAAAGAGAAAGAATCGGTGGCCGGTGCCGATGCGTTGCGCCAGTTTGAAAAACAGGTGATGTTGCAGGTGCTGGATCAGCACTGGAAAGAACACCTGTACAACATGGATCATCTGCGCCAGGGCATCCACTTGCGTGGCTACGCTCAAAAGAACCCGAAACAGGAATACAAGCGCGAATCGTTCGAGCTGTTTCAAACTTTGCTGGAACAGGTTAAGTCCGACACCATCCGTATTTTGTCGCATGTTCAAGTGCGCACGCCGGAAGAATCTGCTGAAGAAGAGCGCAAGCGTCGCGAAGCGGCTATGGCTCGCATGCAGTTCGAGCACGGCCAGGCGTCTGCCCTGACTGATGCGCCGAGCCCCGAAGCCGCCGCCAAAGCAGGCGCGGGCCAGGGCTCTGCAGCTGGCGGGTCGCAATCTGCGCCGGTGCGCCAGGCTCCCAAGGTGGGTCGCAATGAACCCTGTCCGTGCGGGTCGGGCAAGAAATACAAACAATGCCATGGCAAGTTAAACTGAGGTTATAGGGATGGCAGTCGGCAAGCCCAACACAGATCCGTTAATTGCGATTGACGGCGTGAGTATTGGTGTCGGCTGCGCTGGCATCAAAAAGCCCAACCGCCAGGATCTGGTGGTGTTTCAGCTGGCCCCAGGCAGTTCTGTGGCCGGTGTGTTCACCACCAATGCGTTCTGCGCGGCCCCGGTTATTGTTGCCCGGGAGCATTTGAGCCAGGGTGATATTCGATGCCTGGTGATCAATACCGGCAATGCCAATGCCGGGACCGGCCAGCAAGGCCTGGACGATGCCCGTGAGACTTGCTCGCGACTGGCGGCGTTGAAGCGCATTGAACCTGAACAGGTACTGCCATTCTCTACCGGGGTTATTGGCGAATACCTGCCGATGCAAGTCATTGCCAATGCCCTGCCCAATGTCACGGCTGCAATGAGTGCCAGTCACTGGGACGATGCCGCCCAAGGCATTCTGACCACCGATACCCGCCCCAAAGGGTGCTCCCGACAATTTGAATACCACGGCGAAACCATTACCGTCACCGGTATTGCCAAAGGGTCTGGGATGATCAGGCCCAACATGGCCACGATGCTGGCATTTGTGGCCACCAACGCCAAAGTAGAGCCGGCCGTGTTGCAAAAAATGCTGGCAGCGACAAATGAAGGCAGCTTTAACCGTATAACTGTCGACAGCGATACCTCGACCAATGACGCCTGTATTCTGGTGGCCACCGGTCAAACCGAGTCACCGGCCATCACCTCTGCTGACAGCGATTTTTACCGTCATCTGCTCAAAACAGTATCAGAAGTGATGCTTGAGCTGGCCCAGTCGGTTGTGCGCGACGGCGAAGGCGCCACCAAGTTTGTTGAAGTGGCAGTCGAGGGTGCCAATACAACCGAAGAAGCACTCAGTGTTGCCTATACCATTGCCCACAGTCCTCTGGTTAAAACAGCCCTTACTGCCTCCGATGCAAACTGGGGGCGTATACTCGCCGCTGTTGGTCGCAGTGGCGTCTCTGAACTGGATGTCGAGCAAGTAGATATCTGGCTGGATGAGGTACAAATTGTCAGCAAGGGTGGACGTGCCTCCGGTTATACCGAGGCCGCAGGCAGTGCTGTCGTGTCCCAGGAAGAGCTTACCATTCGGGTGCATCTGAACCGGGGTGATGTATCCGACCGGATATGGACCACGGATTTATCGCACGAGTATGTCAGTATCAATGCAGATTATCGTAGCTAGTGCCGCCAATTAACGCCAAAAAATCCCTCCACGTCGCCGTCGGCCTGGTATTGCGTGACGACCAGGTACTGATCGCCAAACGCCAGGATCATCAGCATCAGGGCGGTCTCTGGGAGTTCCCCGGAGGCAAGGTTGAAGCCGGCGAATCGCTGCAGCAAGCACTGGTCAGAGAGTTTCAGGAAGAAGTCGGTCTTGAGCTAGACCCGAAGCAAATGACCCCGTTGATGCAGCTGCCTTTCGATTATGGTGACAAAACAGTACTGCTCGACACCTGGGTATGCCGAAATAGCCAGGGCACGGCCAGTGGTCGTGAAGG
>Ga0307971_1001142_pt1 | contig 13541 bp, 10 predicted proteins | sample OrgLakmetagen714_FD_201820 | JGI IMG/M metagenome (GOLD analysis project Ga0307971, IMG submission 201820) | Saline water microbial communities from Organic Lake, Antarctica - #714 | ecosystem: Environmental > Aquatic > Non-marine Saline and Alkaline > Saline | place: Antarctica: Organic Lake... | reverse complement strand
CCCGTGTATATTCCAATTGCAGGCCATTGGTGCGGTGCCCGAATGGCCGAAAGTGCTTTGTTTTGCTGCGCACGTGCCGGTCTTCGTGGAGCTGACTGCTTATGACGTGGCTAACGTAAAGTTTGGGCGGCCTGTAGGAGTGGTAAGTGGATGAATGAGCGGGTGACTGTGCGTAGTGGTGTTTACATGTAGGGGGGGTATTTTCATTTATATGTGTATACACCATTCGAGCAAAGGGAGATAAGAGAACGAACGGAACAATGTGGCTGTATTATTTCTCTCTCTTTCTAACTTCTTCTTTTTTTCATTTCTTACTCTGTTCTCTCCAGTACAATGCCTCTTCATCTCCTCTTATTTTCCTTCCCTTTCTAAATTTGCTGAACGTCCATAGGTGCGCATCGCTGACGTGGTGCGCGCATTAGATGGCTTGAAAGGCACCCCCTGGATCAAAGTGGCCCTGCCCTCAGCGCCCGACGGAGCTTGGGTCTTCAACCAAACGCCGAGGTACGACCCCGTCCTGGTGCCGCTCGAGTTTGGAAACCCCCCTGTACCAGACGAGGCCAACAACGACGACGATGATGACGTCAGTGATTCCAGCGACGACGATGACGACGACGTCAGCAATGACGTCAGCAGCAGCAGAAAGAAGCAGGGTGGATCATCGCAACGTCCACCCAAACCCCCTTCTTCTTCCTCTCAGTCCAAAAGAGCCGCAACTGCCAACGCCAAACCACCACCGCCCCCACCCCCACCTCCTAGCAGCAAGGCTCGAGGCAAGGCATCCCCCCCACCACCCCCACCCATGATGACGTGGTACGACGACGGAGACCCCTTAACCCCTCAGGCGTGGTTCCGGGCCGACCCGTATTTGCCCAGTGGGGCCGTGCTGAAAATACGGACTCGGCCAGCGGCCAACGCGCAGATTGTACTGGGTTTAGAACTGGGCTATGCGGTGCGTGCCGTGTGCAGCTGTGGAGATTGGCTCATGGTGGCCTATACAGCGCCGGACCCAAGGTGACTTTTGGGCAACTAGATTGTGAAATCGGAACATGAAGAATGGGAATGGATGTTGCTTGTGTAGTTGCATCCTTGCCATTTTGCTGTTCAATTGATTCCGTTTCTAAGTATACATTCCATTTTGTACATACACTTTCATTTTGATTTCCTGGTCCTTCTGATGTCACACACGCAACTGTTCTCGCGCTCGTTCATCTTCTTATTCTCAATCTTCTTCTTCTTCTTCTTCTTCTTCTTTTCTCTGTCAAATAGCCCCACTGCCAAAGCCGGCGCCACCGTGCGCATGGAAGGGTGGATGCTGATGCGCACCCAGACCCGGGTCCTCCTCGTAGCAGTCCAAGACCCGGGCCTCCTGGATCACTTGTCCTATAGCCCAGTCAGCCCAGCTCAACTGGTGGATCCGCTGCAGCTGCCGTCGGCGGCAGGCGGTTTTGGAAACGGTATGAGTGGTGGTGCAGAAGACGACGATAGCAGTAGTGACGACGAAGAAGAAATGGCGATCGAGCAGAAGCGGGCGATGAAGAAGGCGATGAAAGATTTGAAGAAAGAAAACAAAGGGAAATAATAATGGATTCGATATGCGCACTTATTTCTGCAGTTTATGCATGGCATTAGCCATGTAGAAGCAAGATCGGTTTCTATATATGGTTTATATGATCATACCATGCATAACGAAAGTCTCTATGATGAGGAGGTACATAGGCGGCATCTTAAGATTTAACACCGGAAAGGGCGGCTAAAATAAGCTACACTGAGGATTATAAGCAATGAGCACCCGCTTGGTGCCACGAAGGCCATCTTATTTCGTGCCCTATCGCCTTATACTAAAGAGAGTCGAGATGGAAATGATCAAACTTATACCTTAAATTATGCGCCTAGAATCTGCCGGCAGGGGGCAGGGGGCTTCCTCGTTGGATCGTTTGCACGTGTGAGGTCCCGTGGACTAGAAGACCTACGATTTCATAGGGTCAGACTTCACGGAAAACGGTAAGTTACGCGAAATGGGAGCATTTTCCCGTCACCACTGGATATTCTAAGTTTCGCGCGATTATTTTTGAAGTCAGTGGCACCCGATTCAAAAGGCACTGCTGGCGGATGCGAACTCATGGTGGCTCGTAGATGGCTCCATCATCAGGCCAGCATTCAGAGCACGAACCCGACTTCTCTTCGAAGAAACCATAAACTAAGAGAATTCCCACTGGAAATACCACAGTAGAATTTCCAAATCCGTGAGAGCCTCTGCAGTATCCTGGTTGGACCAAATTGTCTATTTTCCCGCGTTTTCATTGGTCAATTTCGCTCACTCCATGTGAACACGGTAACTCCCCACTTTAGGGGGTGGAAGACATGTTTCAAGCCTCCCTTGTTTCAAGCCACAAAACGAGGAGAGTGTGAGGAGTGTGAGAGACGTGGTGACGTGGAGGTGATGATAAGGGTTTAATTTTGAATTGTTTTCAAGTACAAACAACCTTTGTTCAAGAAAATAAGACGACGACCACATGACTCGATTCAAGCCCCTTCCAAAGGGCAAAGCAGCTGCTTCAAGACTAGGGTTGATTTAGGGTTGTTGTTGTTTGTTAAAAACGCAATTTCTAAAAGTTTCATGACACACTCCAGTGGACCTGAAATCAGTTTAAGCCAATTAAGGGTAAATAAGGAGCTAAAATTGAATCAATCTTGAATTATGGTCAAAATGGACTTAGAATTAACATCAAATGAAGTGTAAATTAAACAAAATGACGGCCAGGAAAATGGGAATGCAACGGGGGTCTTCATTTAAGCTCCTATTCTTATTCGAGCTGAAAATAAGCTTAAATTAAGCACCTCTATAAATTGTCTTTAATGGGGCTCAAAATGGAGTAAATCCTCCTGTTGTGTTGTGGCGGCCTTGAATGGTGTTAATGAAAAGGATGTGGCTTAATTTGGTATTTTTTGAATAATAAGGATGAGATTGTCAGATTATGCCTAAAAACTAAAAAGGCCAAATCAAGCCCAAGTACGCCCGGTTTATCAAGGTTTTGAATGTTAAATTGCTTTGTCTCCAGAGCCTAAGCTCCAAGGGATAATGCCGTAAAAAAAAGTAATGAGGAGTTATAAACTGCTTGTTCTTTTATATATCGGAGTAAAACTATCAAGAAATGTTCCCCAAATGCCCACCAATACCCCCTGGAATGCCGCCATATCCCATGGGCACAGGTGGCGCCCCTTTCCCTGATGGCTGGCCAGTGGCATAGGCAGGCACATAAGCAGACCTTGGGAGTGGCGCCGCAGCCGCTAAAGTGGCTTTCGTGTGAGCAACGGCAGCACGCAGCTGTGCTGCTTCCGTGCGGCATGAGTCAGTAGAGGCGGCAGTTGCTGCACCTGAATAATGGTCGGTTGGGCATTCTGCACTCCATGAATCCAATGCACTTGGTTGCGAAAAAGTAGGCGAGAGTAAGGTATCTGTGTGTCGCGAAGAAATATTGCTAGGTATCGCCCTATCGTGGCCTGAGAAAATACCAAGAGCAGAGCTGCCACCCGACGTAGCAAAGTGCTTCTCTGACTGCTGCTGCTGCTGCATTAGCTGCTGTTGGTGGTGTACCTGCTCATCCAATCGATCAAGGCAGAGCGCGTGCAATTCAAGAGACTTTGCCAGGGCTAGGGCGGCCTCCATCGTTGATGCGTGCTCGCCTCCGTACTCTTCGGCTCGGGCTGCGGCGATTCTTCGGCGTAAACTGACCGCTTCTGAAGCTCTTCTGGTTTTATGCACGCCTTCGGTTGCTGATGATGTTGACAAAGTCTCCGAATTCCTTGAAGTAGCTTCATCATCACTACTGTTACTATTACTTCTACTTCTGTCGTCACGGCTGCTAATATTACCATTGTTACTGCTACTACTGCTGCTGCTGCTACTGCTAGCATTATTGCGACTAAGTGAGCTCCGCGACCTCGAAAGAGCTGCGTCTCCGTGCACCTGACACGGTGGCGGCAAAGACAGTGACATATCCGCATCCTCCGATGACGGTGATAGTTGCAGTGGCGCTGACGCTAGTGTTGAAGTTGCCCCTAGAACTGCTGCTGCTGCTCCAGCAGCAACATCATCTTTCAAATGCATCGAAACAAGCTGCTCGAGTGCAACAGCCCAAGTTTCAGCAGCATCTACGGTAGCGCGAGCACAGGGGCCAAGCCTTGTGGATAGTCCGTTGTGGGCGCTTTCCGCGGCGTGTGCTGCTTCTGATGGGCGCCCCTGTAATTTCAGAGGGTGAAGCAACGAGTCAAGGCATAGAGATCGTTGAATCTTGTTAATTCACGAGTGCTAAGCAGTTCGAGTTGCGAATATACTGAAGTCGCATTACAATATTTAGACAGGGTACAGTGCATAGAGATACATGCAAGAGGAACAGTGACGACAGTTACCTGCTGAAGCTGAGCGCGAGCAAGATCGAGAAGCGCAGAGAGGGTAGAGGGGTGTTCCCATCTGAAAAGTCAAACAACAGCACACGTTTACAACCTCGATAAAAGTCATAACCATGCCTAACATTAAAATATGCCCTGGCACAGTATACTGAAACATGCACCACATAAGAAATGCATCAATACTGGACAAAAGAGACAATACAAAACAGACAGGATTCAAGTTGCGCACGAGCGAGGAATAGCTGTGTCCTAAGCTCATAGGAAGGCTTCTGGCGCACCCCAGTTTTTCGGCCATGCCGCCAATTGCTCGACGATAGAAGTCCTCCGCGCCATGCAAGGAGGGGTCCTTCGGTTTCGTGGCCTAAATGAGCATTTCAGAATGAATGCAGTTAAAGTTTGAGCATGCAGCCACTCAAAAGGCGCCACAAAAAGAGCTCTGAATATTCCACCGTTAGCTCCTTGTAGGAGTTGTCAAGAACACTCCTCTTCAATAAGTCGAGAATCGCCTAGAACTAGCTAGTTTCAAGCTAGCATGGGACAGAAACGAGATGATAGAAAGAGCGTTCACCGGTGGATATGGATGAAAGTTTGCCCTTTCGGCACGGAAATTGGCAAGCCGGTGCAAGCGGTTCTCTGACGCTGTCAGTAACGGTCGAGCGTGTTCCGCACCAGAACGCCCGGGCATTGGGAGCACCACATTCTCATGAGGGATATCTTGCCGCGGCATACTTAAACTCCACCTAGAACAATTATCTACGGGAAGCTGTCATTCTTAAGGGTTGCTTAGAACTATTGTGAAGCTCGTCATGTGCTCATCGTGTGCTGAACGACGGCATTTTCTTCATTCGGCTTTTGACTTTTGACCAGCGCGCAGCGGGCGGGAGGCTCTAATAGTATTCCTGGCAAAAATATATTAGATCATTTTTGAAAAAAATGTCCGCGAGCTTCGTGCGAGCTGCGAGAGGTCCACTATCTTCAGGAGCACGTCACGCCATCTACTTAGGAAGTCGCCTCAGTGGCCAAGTACTAGTCCATTTACAACTTCCTAAAACAATAAGAAACTGCGTTAGAAACCACGTGCCGAGTAGCATAGCGGAGGGCACCGGAAAATGGTATAATTGTTTATACATGTTTATCTCTACTACTACAGTAGTAGTACTACAGATAGTATGATTCTAAATGCTCACCGTGGCTCTCTTTTCTATTTCGCAGCTGCGAAGGCCACCGACTCGAATCAATTTAAAGTCTGACGATGTGAAGGAGCTAGACGAGATTGTCGCAGCAAGAAAGGCTGCGAGCAAGGTAAGCTACTGATGTAAATTTGTTTTTGATAAAGAGGCAATGCCAGCTTCAGAACGACTCCCTTCATAACTAGATATGATTGGTGTTCTTAGGCGGCAGCAGGAATGGCAGCATCGCCCCGAGGCCCTAAGGCCGCTCAGCCTACGAAAGTGGAGTCTCGCATCGGAATTGAACCCAAGGCACGAAAATGACGACACAAGTACTTGGTCTACCATTGAGGTTGCTCCCAGGCTTGTCAAGTGTCAAGGTGTAGTTTGGAAGTCAATGGTTCGTCCGGCCATTGGAAATTTGGGTACAAACGCGGCTGAATTTTTGTTGCATTCGCCATGCATGCTTCCGGCGAAACGAAACTTTCGGAAATCGGCAGGCAACAGGCACTCTAAGTTCAAATCCTTTTGCCTTTTATAGATCTACTTTAAAAAGTTACGACTTACATACAGCATAGATAAAGAAATTATGAGTAATTCGCAAAAACATAGGTCAATGGCATGTCCTTGATGCCAAATCTGTGTTCATTATTCATTAGAAATCAAATGGCCTCCACCCCATATTCCATTATTATTATTAGTTTTAGGAGGAGGCAAAAGGCACAGGGCACAGCAGGAGAAAAGGAGTAGGTAGGAGGTAGGAGTAGGAGCAAGGGATCAGAGATTTAAGACACTCAAATTCGATTCTCCACTTATCCTGGCGCCTGTAATTCTACTTGCTTGATATAAGGGCCTCTGGCAATTCATGAAATGGGACATCCATTTTCCGCTGCGAAATAGAAAACATGAATCAAGGCGACGCCTCCTCCGAAGCGGCTTCGGCTTTCGGCTTGGTCTTGAGGGCCGTTTTGGGCCCGTCTTTGGCGAAAGTTTGGCTGACGATGAGCGGAAACGCAATGGTGGCGTCGCAGCTGACTTTCACTGGCGACGCGTTGAGGCGAATCTTGCCCCAGCTGATGGCCTCGTCTGTTCATTCCAAGTGCGTGGAAAGAAACGGTGGAGAACATTAGACGCGATATATATATTGAATACGTCACATCTGCACCAAAATGCCGCATTCATATTACTCACAACGCACCATCTTCCGTCTCCTCTTGACTCTGTATGTTCGGCCACTCTCGACTCGCCCATGCATGTTAACGGCTCAACTCTTGGCTACTAAGGCGCGGCAACTACTGCAGTAGTCATAACTACCAATGGTGGACAAAATTCCTATGCAGGCAATGCAACGCATGCACCTGGCGGAGCACCGCCGTCGCTGCCGTCAAAGGCGTGGGAGGTGTTGAGGAACACGCTGAAGTTGGCCCCGTTGCGCATCAAGTTAGCGTTGCAAATGTGGTGCTTCACCAGCCCCCCGCCCACGATGATCTAATGTAGTGGGATCGAGCAAAGTTGGCATAGAGCAAGGACGAAGAAGAAGAAGATGATGATGATAATGATGACAAAAAAAAGCGTGCGTGGCATGGCAATAACATCCCAAATCGAATGAAAACATGATAGACATGTGAAGTGGAAACAGTAGCTGACAACAATCTCAGCGACATTATATAGGACAAAGTCGTCTTCATTATTCAAGCTCATTCAAGTCATCAATTCAAGTCGTCAATGCCTTCAATTACACTCGTACCATGCCGCTGGCGTGCGCCTTCACTGCAATGTCGTTGAGCGCCCGCACGTCCTGGACGATGTCCAACTTGAAGCCGCTGCGCTTGTAGGACTGGAAGTAAAGCATGTCCCCAACCGAGCCGTCGGTAATGGCCGGGCAGAACACCGGAATTTGGTTCTTGTGGCACCAGTAGTACACCGACTCTTCGTTGTCGATTTCTTGGCCCAAGCGGTCGATGAACTTGGACGGAGTCCAGGTCAGCTCGCCGTGGCTTTCGTCCTAATATACGTTGCGCATCACATGCGGTTATGTAAGAGGCATACAAATTATTGAATGCAGCACCTCCTACAATTACTTGAGCAAGCTGAGCTGTGACAAAAAAAAGAAAACAAAACAAAAAGTCCCTATTCGTATTCAAATCTAAGGAACCGACCTGCTCGTCGTGTATTTTCTCCAAGATGGGCGTGACAAACTCTTCGAAGGCACAGTAGTTGGCGTTGGGCACCTAGAATAGAAAAAGAAAGGATGCGATGTGCATACATGAGTACATAATCCTCTTCTGATTGGTTGGTCAAAGAAATATTCATGTGCACACCATGGGCCAGGGCTTTTGATTTTATATTAGCGAACTACAAACTTTGAGTGTAAAAACATATATCTAGCTGCGTATTTCAATTCAACTTCTTTCATTTATTTTACTTCACATTTTGAGTTTCAGTGACGTATCCTTACCAGCAAGTTGCCAATGCGGTTGATGCCTTTCAGCCGCAAGTCAGCGCCTTTGTACTTCTCGAAGTCGCCGAGTTGGTGCGGCATCAAACACTTCATCATGTCCTCTTCGATGCCCCCTGCGGTGGTCACCAAGCAATCCACCAGTTTGTGCTGAACCAAATACCTTGTTGAAAATTAGAAAAGATGTTTATTCATTTTTGGAATGGATCGTTCAACGATGCAAGTACTTAAAAATATAAAAATTACAATACTTTATGAAGCACAATTACACAGCACCTCAAATCAGTCAGCAGAAGGAGGAAGGTGGAATGCACAGCAAAAGTAAAATGCAACGTTCACCGAATAGTTTCTCGCACGCCGCTGCTGATCATGTTCGAGGTGTAGCCCAAAAAGATGGTGCATTTGGTGTTTTTGCGCACCTCCGGGTCCAGCAGCGATTCGTCGAGCTCTTTCCCCGTGAGGGGGTCGTCGCTGGTTGATTGGCACACACGTACATGTTGGCAGAGGGAAGCAATACAAAGTCAAATGTTACGGCAAAAACAAAACAAGTGCCAAGGCGAGTAGACGGAGCGAAGTAGGTTAATTCAGGTTGAATGCATTTCATGGAGAAAAAGAAAAAAAAGCGAGTAAACAGGTTTTGGACAATCTTGCCGCAAGATACGCAAATCACATATAAGCATATAAAAAATTCTGTGTGCTATGTGATGTGATCAAGTATGGTAGGAAGGGTCCTCTAAATGTAGTAGTCCTTAGCCAAGACTTTCCTCTAGCCAAGCGACTAACCTGAGCCGCCAGTTGCGCATCCGGTTGATTTCCTCCACCGCTCTCGCCATTTCCGTGGCCTGAAACCCTGTAGTGCCCATGGCGCCCATCATGTCAGCGAGCGTGACTTCGGGCTTGTTGAAATCAATGCCTTTCACTGCGGGGAAGTCTTCGAGTGGCAACGTTTCTTGGCCAATAGAGAGCACTGTGTACGCGAAGGTAAAAAAAAAAAGGACAGCATGCAACGTTAGCACCAAGAGCACTAGAGCACCATTATAGGAGCACCAGAAGTCTCTCAAGCTATTAGTTTGATGGCAGAACGCACGTACTAGGCACCCTAGGCATCACTTCGTCAAGAGTCCATAACACTAAGATTGTGTGCACAGCGGCGCCTAAATATTCTCTAGGAGATGTCTGCATCTGAAATCGCGAACATACCAGCCGCCGTGACGCTCTCCGGAACGGATCTTGGAGCTTCCAACGAACCAGCACTTGCATCAAGAGAAGCCATGGTGCTTGAAATCAATTAGGTGCAATATACTAGGCGACTGTCTAAGAAATTAGGCTCTTGACAGCTTCGATTCGTGAGCTCTAAGCTTCTCTACTCCTTCTAGACGCAAAAAGTATGCTTTCAGCGAATCCGCGAGCAAAAATGTGGGCAAAATAATGAAAGCGAAGAAGGAAGCAGAAGCAAAGAAATGTGGAACACAAACCTGAAGACACGAACGGTCCAAATTCATTGCACCAATATGAAGACAATAAAAAAAATATGTTTCGCCAAGAACTCATTCTGGTTGATTGGGTTGGTTTTGCTTGCTCGGCCACCACCAGCTCTACTAAAACACTACGCCCGAGCATTAGCGTAATAATGCTCCGACACATTTCAAAAGGCGTGAGGGCATCGCAACCGGTAAGACTACTAGATTGTAGACTATGATATCTTAAAGCATTTGGTGTATACTTCTGTCTAGAGCTTGATAGCATACCTAGGACACCAGAGCACAAGTTGAGCTTTGGTTCGATAACCACTGGTGCCCTTGCATTTGTTTGGTTCTATCGATAGGGATGGAGCCGAGGATCTCAGCGACGCTTCTCAATTCCATCTCAAGGTAGGTTTTGAATCTCTTACATTCTAGCATGCCTACACTTTTTCGCATAGGCGAGTTCTCGTGTCTCGGTATAATAAGGCTACCGAGTAGACATGCTTTACATTTCCGTAGTAATACTGGCCGATTCGCGTGAGCTCTACAGGATCAAGTATATTAGTCAATACTGCAGCTCTTTTTCCAGCTTTCGAATGCGTTGCCTGTAGATGTAATGCTATTTGTTCTCCTTTGTATGTTTCCAAGCAGGCGGCCCTCTGCTCCCAGTAGCTCTCGATCAAATGCAGAACGACGAGGTGAGAATAGAGAAGTCTGTACATTCCTCATAAAACTAGCGAGCAATTTATGTTCAATTTGAATGATGGCTCTTTGATGGACCCTTCCTTAACTTTTGTTCTTCCTGCTGCAGCTTGTGGGGCCAATCATGTCGTTAACTCCGGGAAGAACGCCCCTCGATGTGCCACAGCACATGACGACTGCGTCGCCGAATTTGATGGACATCGGAGCAGCTGCTTCGAACACCAGAGAAAGTTTGGCGAGCGTATACGACACTTCTGCTGCTGGGTCAGACGCTGGAGGGGCAGGAGGAGGAGCAGTGGGGGGTGGATCAACTGGAGCGGAAGAAGTGTTCGTGCCGTCGAAGGAAACCGGCGAAGCCGTCGGGGCCGAGATGGTGACGTCATCAGTCGACGGGACAGCAGCCGCAGCCGACGGCCTGACCAACGCTAGCGACCAGCTAGGGTACTTGCCGTGGGAGCTGGTGCCGCAGGTACAGTGCTTTTAAAAAGGGAAGCAGGTCGCTGAGAATGAGAGGGAGAGACTTAATAGAGGGAATGGCACGACGAAGATGAGGACGCATTCAGACTATATTTTTAACATTCGTACCGCGCAACCCCATTTCAGCTTCTTCTTCTTTTTTTAAAATCGTAATCAAACCTTATTTGCCCTTTCCCTTTTCGTTTTACATACAATTTTCACAGGGCATTGATTTGATTCACGCGACTACGGGCATGCCCTATTGGGCCACCATTGTCGCGCTCACTTTTACCCTGCGCTGCGCTCTGCTGCCTTTGGCGTTTGGCACCATGCGCAATGCGGGTAAGCGTATTGATGATTTTGCACTGGGAGATTTTTTTTATGGGCATGTGCTGCGGTGGTGGTGCCAATCCTAGCTTTTTCAAAGAATATGTATTTCCTTTGATTCTACCGTTCGCGATGATAGCACCACCAGCCATTATACACCGCAACAAAAATTAAATATACCTTCGTCTCGAACTCGCGTATGTTCTTCCTAGTGTCTTCTTGTCCACTCATCTATACCTCTTCCATTTGCTTTATTCCGTTGCTTTCTTGCCGTCGTATAACCACAAAACAGCGCGCATGGCTGTGATGAAACCGGAACTCGAAATCGTCATGTCGCGCATGAAGGTAGGTTTATACATACGAAGGGCGCAGAAAAGGGCTATGTAAACTAAAGTAATCTAGCTTTCTATTGTCAACAACTATCCTCCAAACAACCCGTGTCAAATGGTATCTCGTTGCATGCTCAGACAGTCTTTCCTGTTTCTGCTGTATTTCCTTCATCCTTCATATTAGGCGGACCCAGCGTCGAGCGACCCTCCGAGGCAACGGATGTATGCCTCTCAAATGCAAGCGCTCTTCGACAAGTAAGAAAAATAGACTGAGCGATGACACATGATATATATATTCAGGCAGGAAGGTGAAAGATCGATTCGTGGAGTGTGCCACTATAATATGGTATGCTATTTCAGTGCTTTCAAGAAGCATTATCTTTTGTTCGAAGTTCTAATCCTGTTGCTCTATTGTAAGAAGCAGTACGTCGACTCAGCCTCTCCAATTTATTTTCTATTCACGCGTAAATCTCTCATTCAATTCCTTTTCTTCCTTAAACAACAGGTACAAATGCTCTCCAGGAAAGAGCCTGTACTTCCCTCTAGCGCAGCTGCCCGTGTTTGCTTCGTTCTTCTTTGGTCTGAAGACCATGGGTGACTACTATCCGGCCATCAAAGAGGTAAAAGTTGAGATCGGTTGAGTAATCGGTTGATTGATCTTTTGAGTGATATTCGTGTATTTCATCATTTGGAACATCTGGTAGATCAAAAGTGGAGATGATAATAATGAGGCAGAATATGCTTGAATTGCAGTGTTTTTAACCCATGTTTACTTGCCTTTGTCACCATGGTTACATGCCTTCTTTTCAATCGTTTTGGTTATGTCGCATCTTTCTCCTACCAGGGCGGCGCTCTGTGGTTCACTGATCTCTCCGCTGCGGATCCTTACTGCATTTTCCCCGTCATAACCGCCGGCACCTTCCTTGTGATGATTGAGGTAAAGGCCACGGCACTTCAAGGACCGTGCATACATAATGGAAATAGTATACAAGTATATGGAAAATCAAAGTTGGGTACTTTGTGTATCGATCTTTCGTGGTTTGCGAGGCAAGCTTGACTTCTTGTTAAATCGACTTAATATTCCATCTTTTTCTCACTCAGGTCGGCGCCGATGGGATGCAGTCGTCAGACCAACAAGCGATGATCAAAAACGTGATGCGGGGTATGTCGGTAAGTAACACGAACAGCAAAATGACTTGAATGTCCAATTCTTGGTCAGTTTTTGGTAGGGCGTTCTATGATTTCCTCAAGTTGCTATGAAGCTTCGTTGAAGAGGCTGGGTTCGGTTTCTTTTCTCCCTTCCTATGATATTTAAAAACGATTTACCTATCCAATCGTATGATTTCGCCTATGGTAGTCGTAGCTTTTTTTTTTGAATTTCGTGATTTTTAGTCATTATCCTGACAATTTCAACTTGTTCTCACTCGATTTATGCGCTCTCTTTTTCTGCACTTTTGCTCCGCCACAGTTCGTGATGGTGCCTCTGACCTACCAGATGCCCTGCGCGGTGTTTTGCTATTGGTCTACTGCCAACGCTTTTTCGTTGACCCAATCCTTGATCCTCAAGGTGGGTGATGAGTTCAAAAACAGGAGATTTCAACCAGAATAATTTCAACATCAGTTTTTATTGTGTGTTCAAATGCGGGAGAAGTGTAAAATGTTCTCATCCTCGTCTACTCGACAGCTTATATAGGTGGCTAAGTTTAATTTTCTTCTACACTACTGTGCTCATCGATTTATAGGTTCCCGGTATGCGGGAATATTTGGACGTCCCGCTGCCCCCCAAACCCCCACCCACTGCGTTGACCTCGAGCCTCGCCGACGCCAAAGTCGACTTCACCACCAACCCAGTGAAAGGAATCATGGCGATGGCAAAGGGCACCAGTTTGGAGCGCACCCCTGTAGCGACCAGCGGCGACGCTGCGCCCTGCACGGTAACTTGAGAGTGGCTTTCAATGAAGGAACTAATAGACGTTCACTAGGTGTGCACTAGCCAAGGGCAATGGCACTGAAGAAGAAGAAGAAGAGAAGTACCTTTTTTTTTTGAGAAGAGAGCGTTCTTTTTTCCTTTGTCTTGATTCTTTTGGCATGCTTACTCCATTCCTTCACGATACTCTTTTCTTTCTTTTTTGAATTTTTGTCTTGGCATGGTGTCAACAGAGCAAACCCGAAAAGTTACACGGCGGGGGTGTGCCTGGCGCCTTTGCCTTCAATGAAAAGAAAC
>Ga0307971_1001134_pt1 | contig 13584 bp, 15 predicted proteins | sample OrgLakmetagen714_FD_201820 | JGI IMG/M metagenome (GOLD analysis project Ga0307971, IMG submission 201820) | Saline water microbial communities from Organic Lake, Antarctica - #714 | ecosystem: Environmental > Aquatic > Non-marine Saline and Alkaline > Saline | place: Antarctica: Organic Lake... | reverse complement strand
GCCCCATCAGCAGCCACAGGGCAACCGGCTATTGACACACTACGCTCACGCGGCTGGGCAGTTACAGTAACAGGGGGATATTAAGATGACGACTGAATACCAGCAACTCGCCACAATAGCCGCCCCAGCCGCCCACATGCCAGACGCCAACCAACTGGCCTTGGCGCTTGGCGAGTCCAGCGCAGACGATCGCACATTCACCACAGCAACGTGGCAAGACGCAGACGGCAACTTGTACGCAGTCTGCTCAACAGTCGCCAAGCCAATATTCGCACAGATAGCAGGCCAGCCATTACAAGCCCCTGACCACGCGCCCGACATGGACTTGGCAGCCGCCACACGAGCACAAGCGCTATTGCAGATAAACGGCGGCATTGCAACGCCGGATGTTATCGCGGTGATACTGGGCGACAGGCTGGAGTCAGCTCAGGATCACATTGCGGCGCTAGGGTTGACGCGGGTAGAGCAGGATTCCGTCTAGCCCGCCACACGAAATCACACAGGCCCGCCATGAGCGGGTTTTTTAATACCTACACGGGGCTAAGCCATGGCACTCATTACAGACATCAACACCGCCGGCGACTCAGCGCTGCGCATAACATCGCGGTCGTCTCGCATCCAAATATTTCTCAATGGCGACTGGAACGGATCGACCATCAGTCTGCAGCTGAACGTCGCAGGCTCGTGGTATACGGTCAAAGAATACGACGAAAATTCTTATGACATAGTTGACGTCGTGGGGACCGTTGTCTACCGGTTCAGCACATCAGGCACCCCCAACATAATCTGCGATGTGTCGTTTGACCGCTCCGGCGGCGGACAGGTCGAGTAAACCAGTTTGGCCTCGTCGAGAGACGCCGCCCAGGCCCTGCCGTGAGGCACCGCCAACCACCGCCGGCACGTCGAGAGACGCCCGGCACCTATTCAAAGGAGGCGCCGCCCAAGGGCCGCGTATCTGATCTATGGCTACAAAGAACGACTGGGACGAGATAGAGGCGAAGTTCAGCGCTGGCATAAAAAGCGTTATGGCTATTGCCAAAGAGCACGGCATTACTGAGGGAGCAATCAGGAAGCGAGCCAAGCGCGACGGCTGGCAGAGAGACCTAAGCGGCAGCGTTCGTAGTGCGGTTAAGTCGAAGTTGGTACGAACTACAGGTACGGGCTCAGGCATTCGTACCGACTCCGACATTATTGATTCTGCATCGGATGAAATCACCCAGGTCGTCAGGGGTCATCGAACCCTTATTTCTAAGTGGCAGGGCATCTCCGCAAAGCTTGCCGTCACGCTTTCAGGCATGACCGTGGACGAGGAAAACCACAACGAGTTCGCCCGTTCGCTCAATTCTGGCGTTGACGCCCTCGGCAAGTGCATAAAGCTGGAGCGCCAGGCGTTCAACATGGATGAAGAAAGCCCGGATCACTCCCCCGAGCGAGTTTTGGCAGACGACGACCTGGACGCCCGTATTGCCGCACTAACTAAGCAGGCAGGGAATGGGCAGTGATAGCGCGGACGCCAAGCGGGCTCTTGTAAAGGCGCTGGAGGAAAAGGTCAGGCGCAAAAATCAAACGCTCATTAAGCAGCTTTTCCCAGAGACCGGACCGTACCGGCGTGAGTTGTATCCGAAGCACATGGAGTTTTTCCGGGCCAGCTCTCAACATCGAGAGGTCTTGTTTCTTGCGGCAAATCGTGTTGGAAAAACTGTCGCAGGCGGCGTCCATTTGGCTTATCACATGACCGGAGACTACCCCGATTGGTGGGAAGGTCGAAGGTTTGACCGCCCAGTTCAATGCCTTGCCGCAGGCGACACCAGCACAACCACCCGCGACATCATCCAGAACAAACTGCTCGGCGGTCTTTGGGGTACTCCAGAGTTCGGTTCCGGCCTGCTGCCTGGCGATAAGCTGGGCAAGCCGACACCCGCACGAGGCGTTGCCAACCTCTACGAAGGAATTACCGTCGAGCACATAAGCGGCGGCACCAGTCGCTTGATGCTGCGCAGCTATGAGCAAGGTCGAAAAATCTTCCAAGGTACAGAGCAGGATTTTGTGTGGATGGATGAAGAGGTGCCCAAGGACGTGTACGACGAGGCGCTGATACGAACCATGACCACGCGAGGGCTGGTAATAATGACCTTCACGCCGCTGTCCGGCCTGACCCCGCTGGTTGTCGATTTTCTGGAAGCCAAACACGAACAGGTGCCTTTATGAAGTTTCAAGCCGCATTCAGCTACCTCAAGCGCGGACACGCCATTACGCTGCCCGAATGGGGCGGCTACTGGGCGTGGGATGAAGCCGGCAAAACGATCCTTATGCACCTTCGTAGCGGCGACGTGATGGACATTCGCGAGAGCCCGGATATGGATTACACGCTGTCGTTCACATTCCGAGACGACTGGAAGCTGGAAGCAGCCCCGGAAGCGACCGAACACGGGAAGGCTGCAGAATGAACACAATCCAACGACCAGAAACAAAAGTAAACGCGCCGGCGGAGAGTTGTAACCCCGCAGTGCGGGACAAGATCGTCGCAATGGTCGCTGAAAAGGACATTAAGCAGGGCATGATTTCCCTGGGCATTGCTCGACATCTGTACCCGAAGGCCAAAACAGGCGATGAGATGGACGTCGCTGGCGCTAAGTTTTTGGTGGGTAATTGAGCCGATACGTCGTTCAGGCAGGTTGGAGTCATGTTCCCCATATAAAACAGCAAGATATAGACGATATGGCCAAAAGCATCAGTCCTCACCAACTCGACGCACGAATGAACGGTAACCCCAGCCTCGGCGCTGGCGCAATCTATCCGGTCCCCGAAGAAGACTTCGTTATTGACCCATTTCAAATCCCGCCCTGGTTCCCGCGCATGTACGGGCTGGACGTAGGCTGGAAGAAAACGGCTGCAATCTGGCTGGCCCACGACCGCGATACCGACATTGTGTACGCCTACTCGGAGCACTACCGGGGCCAGGCCGAAGCGCCCATACACGCCAAAGGCATTCGATTGCGAGGTGACTGGATACCCGGCGTGATCGACACCGCGGCTCGTGGCCGCTCACAGGTAGACGGTAAGACGCTGTGGAAGCTGTACGAAGACGAGGGCCTGATCCTTCACAAAGCAAACAAGGCCGTGGAAGCAGGGCTGATGGAAGTGCTAGACCGACTATCAACGGGCCGACTCAAGATATTCAGCACACTGCAGCACACGCTGGGCGAGCTTAGGCTGTATCGACGTGATGAGAAGGGCCGGATCGTGAAAGAGAACGACCACTGCCTGCACCCTGACACGCTGGTAATAACCTCTGAAGGAAAGCAAAAGATCAGGGATATGGTCGGCACCAAGGGTAAGGTTTTAACGATTGGCGGAAAGTGGACCGACTACAACAACTGCCGCTTGACGGCTACTGACCAAGAGACGGTAACAGTAATCTTTGAGGACGGGGCCAAGGTGATCTGCACTCCAGACCATCTGTTTTTAACAGCCGACGGATGGGTGGAGGCAAGGGATTTATCGGGTAAGTTTTGCTATAATGCAGTATCGCAAAGCATCAAAGGTAAATCACAATGCAAGTCAACGTCTTATCAGGCACCGCTCAAGAATTTGAAGGGACTCGTTACTACCTATGCGGGAAGTATTACCAGCGCGATGGCGTCCGCCTTCACCGGACTGTTTGGCGGGCGGCTAACGGGCAAGAAATACCGGACGGCTGGCACGTTCATCATATCGACCATGATCGAGGGAACAACCAGCCGGAGAACCTTGAGCTTGTCGAGGCCGGGAAACACCTTAGCCATCACCACAAGGGCCATGGACGGGGGTTTTCAGATAAGGCCGTCGAAGGGGCAAAAGCCTGGCATAGGAGTGAAGCCGGCTGGCGCTGGCACAAACAGCACTATGAAAACAACAGGCACAAGTTGTATCAGATTGCTAATTACGTTTGTGAACAGTGTGGCTCACCTTTTCAGTCAAACAAAAAGTTCACTAACAGGTTTTGCTCTAACAAGTGCAAGTCAGCGTGGCGAAGGGCGTCAGGCGTTGATAATGAAGCAAGGAGCTGCAAGATTTGTCAGGCCCAATTTGAGATCGACCGATACTCAAAAACAAAGACATGCTCAAAGCTTTGCTCTAACGAAAGTTTGTCGCGTTCAAAGCGCAAGCAAGAGTGATGTGTATTGCCTGACGGTGCCTGAAACCGAGGCGTTCGCTGTAGAGAGCGGGGTGGTGGTTCATAACTGTATGGACGCACTTCGCTACGGAATTTTGAAGATAAACACCGCCATTACCCGCCCCGCACAACAGTCCATCAACAGCTACCTACCCGGCGACCCGACCGCAGGATATTAATATGCAAGACGACCAGGCGACACCGGACGATTCGGACGAAGATCAGATTCGGCAGGAAGAAAACCTGAACATGCTGGGCTCCAAGCTCGACCGTCTGGCACAAGAGCAAGTGGCCGCACGCCAGATGATCGAAACCCGTTGGCTTGCGGATCTGCGCCAGTACCACGGCGAGTACACGTCCGACGAAACCAAGCGGATGATTGACAACAGCAGCTCCCAGGTGTTCGTCAACATCACGCGCAACAAGACCCGCGCCGGCATTGCTCGCATGGGTGACATGCTCCTGCCGAACGATGACACCAACTTTGGCGTAAAGAGCACACCCGTTCCAGCGATGAGCGCGACCAACGGCGCACCGATGCAAGCTGATATGCAGCAGCAGGGCCAACCAATGCCAGAGCCGGGCATGGACCCCGCGATGCAGCCCGGGATGGATCAGGGCATGCAGCAGCAGGCGCCGGACCCGGAAGCACAAAAGAAGGACGCCAAAAAGCAGGCCGACGAAGCCGCCCGCCACATGCAGCAGCAGATCGAGGATGACTTTGCAGAGGCCAATTACAACGCCCACGCCCGCGACGTTATCGAGGACGCCTGCAAGGTCGGTACCGGAATCCTCAAAGGCCCGAAAGTCGTGAACCGCACCCGGCGGGCCTGGATCACTGACCCGGAAACCGGTCAGAGCACGATTGAGGTACAGAACGAGCTGCGCGCCGGACTTGAGCGGGTAGACCCTTGGGATGCGTTCCCCGATATGTCCGCTGCCAGCGCAGAAGAGGCCGAGTTCTGGTTTGAGCGTAAGCTCCTTAATCGCAAACAGCTGCGCGAACTGGCTGATTTGCCGGGCGTCATTAAAGGCCAGCTGCGCCGAGCTCTGGAAGACGATGGCGGCCATCAGATCGCACAGGACCGCCGCCAGGAGCTGCGCGCTATCACAGGTGTGGATACGGTCACCAACGGCAAAAAGTACGAGCTGTGGGAATACTGGGGGCCGCTGGACAAGGATGAACTGAAGGCGTGTGGCTGCGAAGACATCGACGATGACGTGCTGGTTGAATACACCGGCTGCGTGCTAATGGTCGGCGGCCACGTCATTAAAGCCGCTATCAACCCGCTGGAATCCGGCGACTTACCGTACAGCGTATTCAACTGGGAAAAAGATGACTCCAGCATCTTCGGCTTTGGTATCCCGTATCTGATGCGCCAGCCGCAAAAAGTGGTCAACGCCTCGTGGCGCATGATGATGGACAACGCCGCGGTGTCAGCAGGCCCGCAAATCGTGATGAAAAAGCGCGCGGTTGTGCCACAAGACGGAAACTGGGCGATCCGGCCCAACAAGGTGTGGCTCGACACCGGCGACGAGCCTGTGGGCGACGCCTTCCAGTCCTACCAGATACAAAACAACCAGGCCGGACTGTTCGCAATCTTTGAAGCCGCCCAGAAGTTGGCCGACACCGAAACCAACCTGCCGATTTTGCTGCAGGGTGAGGGCATGAGCTCCGGTGCAGGCGGAAAGACCTTCGGCGGCATGCAGATGCTGATGAACAACTCCAACATCGTGCTGCGGTCCGCGGTCAAGAACTTCGACGACGGCGTTACAGCGCCTACTGTTCGCCGCTTCTACGACTACCACATGATGTACACCGACCGCCCGGAGATAAAAGGCGACTTCGACATCGTTGCCCGCGGCACATCTGTGTTGATTGCCCGTGAAGAGCAGCAGGAAAAGCTGATGATGCTGTCCCAGGTCGCTGCACAGAACCCCATCTTCGCCGAGCTGACCAACTGGGCCGGGCTATACCGCGAGATCCTGCGCACGATGCAGGTGCAGGTCGATACCGTCACGTACACCGACGAAGAAATGAAAACGCGGAAAGCCGAGCAGGGCGACGAGCCGAGCCCCGAAGATCAAATGGCCATGCTTGAGATGGAGATCAAGAAAGCAGGGCACCAACTCGCCACACAGCGATTGCAGTCTGACGTGGACCAAAAGGAGTGGGAGCGGGAATACAAAGCTGCCCAGCTGCAGAGTGAGCAAGAGTACCAGCGCGCAGGGCTCGCGCTGAAAGAAGGCATCACCATGGCGCAACTGGAGGCCAAAGTAGGCCTTGAAAGCCAGAGTTTGGAGGTAAAAATGCGCGAAACCGCTGCCAAGATCCAGGCGGACCGCGATCAAAAGGCCGCCGAGCTCAGTGAGCGCCAGAACGACCGCCTGGCAAGGCAGGAGAATATGGCCAATGGCTGGGATAGCTACTGATGGCCATTGATAAGCACGCCGACACATGGCGAGACATTGAGCAGTGGCTGCAGGAACGCCGTGAAAACAGCGTCCTGTCCCTGATTAATGGCTCAACCAAAAACGACAAATTGCGCGGCGAAATCCGCGTGATTGACGATTTACTCGCACACGCGAGCGAAGAACTGGAGCCGGGCAACCAGCCGAATCCAAGTTACTAACCCCAGCCGTTCGGGAGAACCGCTATGACAGACCAGCCGCTAAACAAGCCGCAGGATGATGACTCCATCGCCAGCGAAGATCAGGATTTTGAAAGCGCCTTTGAGGAATATTCAAAATCATCAACGCCTGCCGATGAGCGCGACGAATACGACCGCAACGCGGAACCTGACGACGACGCGGAAGAAGGCGATCAACCTGACGATCTGTCCCAAAAACTGAAAACCCTTGAAACCGAAAACGAGCGCCTTCGCCACTCCGACGCCTCACAGCGCGGACGCCTGGGCGCCTATCAACGGCAGATCAACGAGCACCAGCGTAAAGCGAAAGAGCTTGAAGCTGCCAAAGCCACCAACCAGAACGGAGAGACTCAAGACGACGACCAGCAGCGCCAGGGTATGGCGGACTCCATGGGAGTTGATGACTGGAAGGAGTTTAAAGAGGACTTCCCCGATATGGCCCGCGCCTTCGAGTCTCGTCTCAAAGCAGACCAGGCAAAGCAGGCGCAATTACAACAGGAAGTCGCAGAACTGCGATCAACTGTGCAGCCCATGCAAGAGCAGGCCCATCAGCAGCAACTTCAGTCAGAGTACGTCCGCCTAGATAGCCGACATACCGATTGGCGAGAAGTGGTCAATGCGCCCGAATTTGATACATGGCTCAAAACTCAGAACCCCACCATTCAAGCCTTAGCAGGGTCTGAAAGCGCCGACGATGCGTCCGCGTTACTGGATTTCTACAAGGGAACGTCTGGAGCGGGCGATGAAAACAGCCGTGCCCCAAAGCACGACAAGCGAAAAGCCCGACTGGAAAACGCCCAGACCGTCAGCCGCCGTGGCGCGGCGACACGCGGTGGAGCCCCAGAAGAGTTTGACGCGGCCTTTGAACACTACGCCGCGAAAAAGAAAGCGCGGTAACTCAAAAATTTGATTGGAGTTAATTATCATGACTATCACTAGCTACGGCGATATTTCCCAGCGTACTGCAGCATACGCAGCTACCGAAATGCTCTCTCACGCAGAGCCCATTCTTGTTCTGTCCAAGTTCGGCCAGTCCAAGCCCTTGCCCAAGAACAAAGCGGACACCGTCAAATTCCGTCGGCCCGTACCGTTCGCGAACGTCACTGTGGCCATGAGCGAGGGTGTTACACCGTCTTCGCAGCAGATGGCTTACGAAGACGTGACCGTTCAGATCAAGCAGTGGGGCGCCTGGACCGAGATCACCGACGTAATCCAAGACCTGGCCGAAGACCCCGTTCTTTCCGATGCGTCGATGCTGTGCGGTGAACAAGCGGCAGAAACCATCGAGTATCAGACCTGGGGCGCCATTCGTGCGGGTACCAACGTGCTCTTCGCCAATGGCACCCAGCGCAGCGAGGTCAACTCCGTCTACAGCCTGGACAAGCAACGTGCTGTTACGCGCTCTCTCAAGGGCAATCGTGCTAAGAAGATCACCAGCATGGTTGGTGGCTCTCCGAACTACGCAACCGAGCCTGTGGATGCGGCGTTCATTGCGTTTGCGCACACAGACCTGGAAGCGGACATTCGGGACATCAAAGGCTTCACCCCCACCGAGCTTTACGGCTCCATGAGTCAGCTGCCGTATGAAATCGGCAAGGTGGAGGACGTGCGTTACTGCCTGAGCCCGGTGCTGGACAGCTTTGCCAGTGCGGGCGACCTCGCAGCCACCAACGACGTGATCTCAACCGACGGCACTAATGCCGACGTGTACCCCATCGTCATTGTTGGTAAAGAGGCTTACGGCCTGATCCCGCTCAAGGGCGCCGGTGCGATCACGCCGATGGTACTGAACCCCAACACGCCTCGCGGTGGTGACCAGCTGGGCCAACGCGGCTCGGTGGGCTGGAAAGCCTACTACGTGGCGAAGGTTCTTAACGAAGGATGGCAGGCTAGGATCGAAACTGCGGCCTCTGCCCTGTAAGCCAGCAACCCCAACAGCCCCGGCCTCGTGCCGGGGTTTTCTTTATTTGGTTAAAGGAACACCGTTATGAGCGACATCAATACGCAGGCCATGAGCCGTGAAGAGTTGGCAGATATGGCCCAAACCCTTGGGCTGGACTATCCAGAAAAAATCGGCACTGAGAACTTGCGCAAGAAAATCAACGCAGCCCTGGGCGACGAGGCTGTGCCTTTGTCAAAGTCAGCACCCGTTGTTACCGGCAACGCCAAAGAGCGGCAGTTCGAGATCATCATTTCAACCCATGAGCAGGATAAACAGCCAGTTCAAGGCGGCGTCAATGGCAGGAGCTTCGTTATCAAGCGCGGCGAAAAGGTCATTGTGTCGAAGTCGATTGTTGGCGTACTGGAATCTGCCGTTCAGCGACATTACGACTCAGAGATGAATATGACGGAAGTCCAGAGTTATCCGTTTCAAATCCTGCGTGAAGTCACTGGCGAGGCTTAACTGATGACCTTTCTGGAGCTTTGTCAGCGCTTGCGCCAGGAAGTGGGCGCTGCCGGCTCAGGCCCTGCCAGCGTGAGTGCTCAACATGGCGAATACGCTCGCTTTGTAAGCTGGGTGCCGCAAGCCTGGCTGGAAATTCAGTTGAGCCGGCACAGTTGGCGCTTTACGTGGGCTGAAGCCAGCGTACCGGTCGAAATCGGCCTTCGGACTTATTCACCGCCGGCTGACCTGGGCACGTGGGACAAGGCCACTTTAAAGTGCAATGACAGAACGCTGCTGGCCCAGCGCTGGGCTGAGTTCCGCAAGCACGACGTACAGGACAGCGACACCTACCCAAGGTTCATCACGCAAAGGCCCGATGGAGTCCTTGTGTTGGACTCATCGCCGGACCAGGACGGGCAAGTCACCTTTGAATACTGGCGAACGCCGCAGGCATTGATTGAAGGCGGCGATGCGCCGCGACTCCCTGATCGCTACCATATGGTGATCGTCTACCGCGCCATGCTGTATTACGGATTGTACGAGAACGCCCCAGAGGTGGTTCAGGCTGCCCGCTCCGGCGAGGCCGGAATCCTTCAAGAAATGGTGGCGATGGAGCTGCCGCCCATGACGCCCGGAGGGCCTTTAGCGTGAGTCGATCTGCATACATCAAACTCGGCGGCGGCCTTGATCTGATTACGCCTACCCGGCAGATGGCGCCCGGCGCTGCGCTCGCGTGCGTGAATTATGAGACGCCGGTGAACGGCGGATACCGAAGCGTTAAGGGCTATGCGCAGATGGGGCCGGAAGTACCGGGGCAAGGGCCTGTCCTTGGTGTGGCCACGTTCTACGACCGGAAATACGCCATTCGCGAAGACGCTACCGCCGGCACGGCTACCCTTTACAGGTTGAGTCTGGTCGGTGCCACTTGGGAGGTAATCGGCACGGGCGGCGAGCTATCACCAAACCGGCATGAGTTCGATGAGGGCAACCCCTACGCCACCGATGCGGGCAACGCCCTGTATGGCGTGGGCGGCGCAAAGCCGTTTGAGCTGGCGCAGGACGGTTCCCTGACCATTCTCGCCAACGCACCAGCCGGCGCCACAATGATCGCCCTGCACCAGAACCACCTGTTTCTGGGCTTCCCGAAAGGCAGCCTGCAGTTCTCCGGCATTGGCGATCCGGCCAACTATGACGCATCCACCGGCGGTGCTGGCGAGATTGGCGTAGGCCAGCGATTAACCGGCATTATTCGCGGCGTCGGCGGGGTTCTTCATGTGCTCACGCGGGACAGCGTGCAGTTGCTCAGAGGCACCAGCGCGCCGAATTTTGAACTGGAGGTCACCATTCCAGGCGTGGGTTGTCGCAGCTATTCCGCACAATCGCTACTTATGCCGTACTTTGTTACCGAGCGCGGGGTCACCACTTTGCGGGCGGCACAAGAGTTCGGGGACTTTACCGCGCTGCAGCCAGGTGCGGCGGTGGAGCCGCTGTTCTCAGACAACGAACTGGCCAACCGAGTGGTGGCCAGTAGCATCTCAAGGACCAAGGCGCAATACCGCGTCTTCTTTGACGACGGCAGCGGACTGTATGTGAGCCCGACCGGGATTGGGCAAGTCCGGTTTCCAGATCAGGTGGCCGTGTGTCACAGCTCCGAGCTGTCCAGCGGGGAAGAGTTCCTGATGTTTGGCGACGACAAGGGCCTGGTGTATCGACTGGACAGCGGCAACAGCTTTAACGGTCAGCCCATTCGCGCCTTTCTGACGCTGGCGTATACCGACCTCAAGTCTCCATCCACCCGAAAGCGTTTCCGCCGGGCTTTTTTCGATGTGCGCTCCGGCAGCAACGCCAGCATTTGGGTCTTGCCGGATTTCGACTATGGCGGCACTGAAACCGCTGCACCGCGAAGGCAGCCGATCAATTTCATGCTCGGGGGAGGACTCTGGGACACCGCCAACTGGGATGAGCTTCAGTGGTCCGTGCCGTTTCTTGGCCAAGAGCCGCTGGATATTACCGGTACCGGCACCTCGATCAACTTCGCCATCTATTCAGAGTCCACCAATCAGCCGCATGAGCTGCTGGGGTATGACTTGAGTTTCGCTATAAGGAGAAACCGCCGTGGCTGATACGTATTACGACAACTCCGACGCTGGCCAGCGCTTTCAGCCAGGCACCACCGTCGAGGCAAGTGCAGTCGAAGAGAAGTTCGACCAGGTTCAGACGGGTTTGGAAGAGGTCGAGAAGGACACCCGTCGCGCCCTGAAGTTTCCTTTCGAGGAAGGCATGCTAAGTCAGGAGTTTGACGCCACGCCGTTGCAGCGTCGGCGCAAGGTGCTGGGCTTTGATTCAGACGGCAATCTGGCACTGACCTCCGGCTTTAATTACCGGGGCGACTGGGCCGCGACCACTGACTATTTCCTCAACGACGTTCTGCGCGACCCCACCAGTAAGAACCTGTACGTGGTGACTCTGGGTTATACCTCCGGGGCGACCTTTGCCACCACGAATCTGGATATGGCAATCAACGTGTCGGACGTGGAAGCGGCCAAGCAGGCCGCAGAGTTAGCCGAAAGCAATGCCGCCGACAGTGAAATTGCAGCAGCCGAAGATAGAGTAGCCACAGGGCAAGATGCAACAGCTACGGCACAGGACCGCAGCGCGGCCAGCATCTCAGCATCTGCCTCCTTGGCCTCCGAAGCCCTGGCTGAGAAGTGGGCAAGCGAAGCCGAAGATACCGAGGTTAGTTCTGGCCTATATTCTGCGTTCCACTACGCGCAAAAAGCGGCTGCCTTTGGCGACCCGAATCAATTCGATATCACCGCGGACCAGACGGTTGACACGCGGACAGCTGCCGAGTGGATGGCAGCGTTACTGGCGGCTCAGCAGAAGGCGAACGACAACACGTCAGACATACTAAACCGCGCAAAGCTATCCGGCGGCGCTGACGCAAACTTCACGCTCATGCCACAAGTCGGTGGCGATCCTATTGTGTCATTTAAAGACACTGCCAAGCTCTTTAGAAAATCAAACTCCTCAACCGTTTTATTTACAAAGACGGGCAATTTTACAGTAGACACGAGCCAAGATTTTTATGCAGAAGCAGGAGGCTCAGTATTAACTATCGCGTCAGGCACAGCTATCACGATGCCAATAGCGACCACTGGCACTGACTACGCAGTATGGCTGAAAACAGACGGCTCACTACAAGCAACCACCAGCTTTACATCACCACCCGCAACTGACGCGCGTAAGATCGGTGGCTTCCACTATGCACCCGGCAGCAATGCTTTTGCTCAAGCTGGCGGAAACTCTACCCCACAAATCAACGAGTACTCATTTTGGGATTTAAACTATCGACCCAGTACGGATGACCCTCGCGGCATGACTTTGGTTGCGGGCGGGTTCTGGTCAGATATTTACTTGTTAAACACTAACCCCGATGTGAATGGAACATCAAAATATAACGAAACAATTGCAGATGGCTCTAGTCCTCCGGTTATCCCTGCAACTTTAGGTGGTAATGGCTCTACGACTTACGGATCTCTAACGTGGTTTGAAGCAATGTCTATCGCAACAGCGATGGGCAAGAAAGCATTTACCCAGCCTCAGTTTATGACAGCGATGTACGGCGTCACGGAAGCTACTGACGCGGGTTCTGATCCAGGTACAACCGGCTTAGATGCACCTAGGACATCACGTTGGGGGGTTATGCAAGCCACCGGTAACTTACGAATTTGGGCGCAAGATAGAGGTGGAAATTATTCAACGGGTGGCTGGAACGCAAATACCGACGGGTTTGGGTCAGAGTACAATGCACCAAATGTTTCGCTACTTGGTGGCTTCTGGAACAACGGTGTCAATGCTGGTTCTCGTTTCTCGGACTGGGGCGACTCGGCGTCGGGCTCGTACACCTTCAGCGTCGGGATGCGTCTCGTCTGTGACCACCTTCAACTTGATTAGCGAGCGAAAGCGAGTGGCCCTAAATGCTTAATAGTACTAGCCAAATGCTAATAGTAGAAAAGTATGAAAAGTTGATTAACTATTTATATCCGATACTACAGAGCATACCTAGAACACACGGGGTCGCCAAAAACTTAGTTTTAACCGACTTACTTATAGTTCCTTCAATGATGATTGCAGGTAAAACAGGACAGGTTAGTAAGTTGTACTTAATAGACGCGCAGCTAGCAACTGCACGTCATCCAATGGCGTGGTAGTCCTTGGTAATTGCCCAAACAAACTAAACCCGGAGAATTAAATGACGATTAACACAAAAGAAGACCTAAAGGCAATCGAAGGCACATCTGAATACGAGCAATTTATGACGGCTCTTAGAGGCTCATTATTCAATATCTATAAAGACAATGACAAATGGTTCGCTGACGAAAGCAATG
>Ga0307971_1001117_pt1 | contig 13648 bp, 14 predicted proteins | sample OrgLakmetagen714_FD_201820 | JGI IMG/M metagenome (GOLD analysis project Ga0307971, IMG submission 201820) | Saline water microbial communities from Organic Lake, Antarctica - #714 | ecosystem: Environmental > Aquatic > Non-marine Saline and Alkaline > Saline | place: Antarctica: Organic Lake... | reverse complement strand
TTCTTTAATCCGTGCCATGCTTTAGCCTTTGTCGTTGCAGGTAAAAAACACCTAGACCGAACGCATCCATAGCGTTGTGGTCAACTTCCCGTAAAGTATTACGGTATTCGGGGTGCAGATGCAACAATCTTTTATGATGTTTTTCCTTCGGTACCTGCCCTTTCCACTGAGACGGGTAGAAACTTTTCGCCGAACCCCACGGCCAGCCTGCAAAACCCCCCGCTTGGAGAGCCACTTTTAGAAGGTCGTTAGGGGGTACAGGGCTGTTGGGGTACACAACCGGCTCCTCTACAACCAACGCGTAGTCACACGCTTCGCTGTAGGAAGGGAATGCCACGTGCGAGCGAATCACCGAGCCTGCGTAATGGGACCTCTCGAGCGTTGAGTGTTCTTTAGGGTCCAGGGAATTCTTCACGGACCAGCAAGCCGTAAGGGTGCCTTCAAGAAACACAGCGACGCCTATGTCCCCACTAATAGCTGGGTCAATGGCTACGATATTGCCAGGAGTGGGCGGGCGTATGAGATCAACAGGGACCCTGCTGCATCGCACCATTTCCTGGTGAAAAATTTTGGCAAAGTGTTGTATGTCGTGGAGGTTCGCACTAGGGAAGGTGTTAAACAACACGTCAAAATCCCCTCCCAGAGCTACCCCTTTGGTTTCATTCTTATAGCAATCCCTTGCATGGGATCGGGCGAGAGATTCTATGGCGTCACTCATGGTGTCACTCATGGTCGACCTTCTTGATTTTTGTGGTTACTTCACAACTCTAGCAATCAGCTTTTGATTGTGTTCGCGAAGCTCCTTGTTGTCGGCGCACAGGCCGTCGAACTCCTCGAACACGTCGACCAGGATTACCCCCTGCAACCATGCGTCGTACCCGGCGTCGTGCAGATCTTCCTCGAGGTCGGTTTGTGATTTTGCCAGCCCGTAAAGAGTGTCTTCGGTGTCAGACGAGAGCATGACCACCGACCTGAAATCTCGAGGTGCGCGGTAGTGCCACGGGGCACCTCCGAAGAAATCCCGAAGGATAGCGAAATCGAAATGGGGACCTTTCGAGAAGATAACTACCGGCCCGGGCTTATCATCGCCCTCGGTCTCAGGGGGTTTCACGCTCGCCAGAATCGACGTGAACGTCCAAAGAGCTTGGATGCGATTGAGGTACGGCCCGGACGGGAGCGTGAGTTCCTTTTGCTGGTACCAGGCGATGGTAGCGGGGTCGACGTGTCGCTTGTCGTATTCTTCGGGTGCTATGTCGATTGTGTGTCGTTGGGTGCAGTGGTAGCCGTTGGGTTGTCTCTCAAAAAGAGCGAGACCGATTTGGGTGACGGCTGAGTCGATGGTTGTTCCAAGGGTCTCAATGTCGAGAGACCAGAAAATGGGAGGTGTGTTCATGTTACTCATTGCGGCGGCCTCATTGTCCCACAGTTTGTGACAACACAGGTCTGAGCGTCGCGGGTACCGATGTTGGCCTCGCATTCGTCCAGGCAAAGGGCGGAAGGTGTGGCGACGCCCAGATCGTCACCTGAGTCGCCACACCCTGTGAGCGCAATGAAACACGCGCTCGTTAGAAGCAGAAATACGAAGACGGCGAGGGGGCGAATGATGAATCGTTTCAGGTTTTTCATTGTGTATCTCCTATCTGTTGTTGTGGGAGAGAACATAAACCCGCAATCTATTACTGTCAAGTCACCACAAACGGAATTATCTTCCCGTTATCGTCGGTGACTTTGTAGGCTGATTTGCTCCAGTTGGTCATAGCAGCGACATCGGCAGTGAGCGGGACATCTGGACACCACTTCTTACCGGCCTCAACCAAAACCTCTACCTGCCGCATAGCCGCCCCGTGAAGGTTCTCTAAGGGTACTTCGGAGCCGACTTCATCGTGGACGAAGGCCCAGGGGCGAGAGCCGTAAAAAGGGGAATCTGGAACGGCGTAGCCTTCCTTGGAGAGCTGGTACAAGGCTTCTTTACACACATCGGCGGCAAGCCCTTGGAACCTCGAGTTTGCGAGGTCGCAGTACCCACACCCTCCGCGTTGTCGGCCGGATATGACCTGGGTGCATGAGCGGTGCGTCTTGGCTTCGTGGCCAATAATGTCGAAATAAGGGTCGGCTTCGGGGTATGTTTCGTACCAAATGTTGTAAATTCTCTCCGCTTTTTCGTCACTCAGCTCGATACGGTAGGTCGCCCATGCGAAATCAATAAGCGCCCGCCAACCCATCCCACCGGGCAGGCCGAAATTGGGTACCTTAGCCAACTGACGCCCGTCCTTTGCCTGACAGTGGAAACACTCCTCACAACGAGGTTCGTCAGGCCCTCGTTTCAGACAAGGGTAATTGAGCCGCTTTGCCTCGAGCATGGAGTCGTAATCCGACCCGATAATGTTCGCCCCTGTCTCGCTGTGCGGGTCGAAATCCGGGTCTTCTTTGTACCGGTCGGCGGCTGTCGACCACCCTAGCAGCTCGAGACAGCATTGCGCCCAGGTCCGAACCTCGAGGCTATCGTAATCGGAGAAAACAAAAGCATACCCAGGGCGAGCTGCGAAACATTCTCGAACACCAGGAGCGCGAGGGAGGGCTTGCAGGGCCGGTTTTGATGCCGATGTTCGTCCTGTCTTTTTCAACCCGTGGTACCGGGTGTTGATTGGGTAGAGGGTGCCTTTTTCGAGGAGAGGTACGAAGTTATTCAGCTCATGGATCGTGTTGTAAACATCGCCATAAAGGTTCAAGACAGGGTGTTTCACAGATGTGCAAACCTCTACCGAGGTCGCTGTCTTTTTGAGAAGGTCGATAGGTTCGCCTTCCTCTTTGAGCTTCATACCACCTTTGGTCAAAGGGGGGTCGCCGTCGTATGCGTCAATCACATACTGACGCAGGTTCGCCATGGTGCGTTTGGTATGCGAAGTGAGATCAAGCGGTTCCCCTTGTTTTTTGGCTCGCCGTCCGTCCGCATTCAGCTCGTACACAGGGTGAAAATCATCTTCGGTATATCCCATCGACTCGAGCCAAAGAGGGTCGAACCCTCCGAGTTTCGAGATTGCATCGTTGGCTACTTTGATATGGTGTTCGCGTAGTTTTGTGACGCGTTTCTTGTCGGTGCGTACGCCCCATGCGCGCGCGAGGTACAAAGCTACAAAAGCTTGAACTTGCTCCCGCTCATTCACGATGAACCCATCATCCTCTACGAACGGGTGGAGGGCATGGTCTCCTGCGGCCCACCGGATTGTTTGCATATCCCACACTTGCATGGGCATGATTGCATCGGCCACGGAGTAGTCGATTTGTTCGGGGGTCCAATCCTCAATAGGCACGTTCCACAACTTGGAGTATTCTTTTCGTGGTGAGTTTGCTTTGTCGACCTGCACGGACAGATAGAAGAAAGCGAGTGCCTGAAGCGAGTACATAGGCGGGCGATTGCCTCGCAAAAAATCGTACTCGAAACGACCTTGTGCCAACGTGATTAGAAGCTCCCGAATCATCGTGTCGGATACTTTCCCTTCATCCATTTTCTTGAAAAATAGAGGGATAAGTTCCGGGTATTTATCCATCGCAATCACAGCATCGTAGGCGAAGTTGTGAGCAATCAGGAGTGTGTCAGGGTCTTCAAGAATGACCTTCAACCGGCGAAACAGACCGTCCCTTTGAAAATTGCAATGGTATAGCTCAGGTTGATCTCGAGCTTCGTCGAGAATCGAGCAACACACAAAAGCAGGAGTTTGATTACCCGGTCGGGACAAGAACGTTTCAAAATCGAAAACAACGTGTCGCATATCTGTGCCAAGGGTGACGGGTTTTTTAGTTTTCTAGGTTTTCGAGAACCAGCTTCACAAGAGCCTCTTTGCGAGGTCGCGGCGGCACCTCCACAGACAAGGCACTCAGAATCAAAAGAAGATTCTGGGTTGTGAGGTCGGTCAAATCCTCCACCGACGCCAACAGCTTCTCAGCCTCCTCTACCTTTTCATCCTGGGTCATGGTCTCAATGCGAGTCGGTACCGGCTCCTCGAAAACGTCGTCGGCCTCGGTGGGTTTGTCGTCGGCGTAGAGGGTTGCCATCCATCCTTCGACATCGGATGATTTGTAGCGCACAACACCTTTCCCGATTTGCATGTAGGGTGGGCCTTTCCCAGCGGAGCGCCAAGCGGCGAGTGTGTTGGGCGAAATCTTAATCATTTCCGCCACTTCTTTAGTGTCGAGATAGTTACTCATTGTTCTCTCCAGTTAGACGGAACATTTTTTGTTGGATGCCCGGGTTAGCGTTCCGATCATTGCCCGGCCACTGGTCGTGGAGTGCTGTCAGGCGCACAAGAGCAGCATTGCTCGGGGCGTTTTTGATAGCTGATTCCTTCGCATCTTGTTCTGATTCAAAGGATCGTATGACGAGAGTATACCAAGAGTCACTATCTGGGTAGTCTATCGTGTTACTGTATTCGATTTGGAACTTCATACCTTTAGATCCACAGCTTTGCCCCACCCTGACGCTTCAAAGGTACGGGCGGTTATTTCTGGTTGTTCTCCCCAATAGAAGAACCCACTAGGGAATGGTGCGCTCGAGAGTTGTTCGGTGCGAGACATCATGAATTTGACGCGTTTGTTGAGAAGTAGCAGCATCCTGGAGCGTCTCATTTCCGCATGGAACCAGTTCGTGGAGGTGTCGACCTTAATGAGTGCAAGGTTGCGCGAACGGGTTTCGATGTGCGCCCTCTCCAGGAAAGGTTCGCAATTAGAGTATGGGGGTTGGACGAATAACGAAGGGCCGTCTGGCCACGGTCGTGGGGACAGGCAATCTATTCCTTTCGTGATACGTCTACTGGGGCGGGTCCAATCCCATGCAGGTGCGTTAGGGGAACAACAAGGGTCTACCCAACCGGGGCCTATTAAGGTTCTTACCAGCTCGAGTATATCAGGGGGTGTGTATCTCTCGTCACTATCCAATTTCCCCCTCCAATATGAACGGGGTGCCCTTTCCAAAGTAAGCTCCCATGACGTTGTAGCTCAGGTACTCAATCGCATCTTCCCAGGAGGCTCCTCGAGCTTGAAGATTTTCGATCATCTTAACGTGCGAGTAGACAAGGATACCTTCGGAGGTGAAGCCGATGATAGCGTCGTCAAAGCCGTCCAGTACCACAGCGAAAGGTGCCACTTCCGATAGGTACTCTAGGAGTTCTTTATGAGAGCTGAATTCCATAGTGGCAAGGGCAGGAGTCGAACCTGCTTCCTGTTTATTAGACAGGGGGGGCCGGGTCCCATATATTACCTCGCCAAAACACCAGACCCGCGAGGGTGTTAGCACTCTACCCTATTAGGGTTGCGGGTCTGGTAACGGGTTAATCTTGGAGCTTGCCGATCGCCTCCACGACGCGCTCAATCACCGGCTCCTCTTCATAGAAGTGGTCGCCTGCCGACGAGTAGAAGTGTTTCGTGATCGAGTTCCCTTTTTGGGACTTCCCGACGTGGGTCCGACAAACAAGAAGCTGTGCATCGTCGATGTTGTTGTGGATTACCTCCTCGCCGTTCTCAGGGAAATACTTATCCCAGGCCGCGTTGTAGGTTTCGTCGTCCAGTTTGTCGAACTCTTCCTCCTCATAGCCCGTCAGAACGAGCATGAGAGCTTTTTGGAGAGCGACACCATGCTCGGGGTGGGTTGAGTATTTGAACATGTTTCGGAACGGCGTGCCGCCCGTCTTGGCCGCACCCTCAACTTCGGGCGTGAGCGTCTTCACGACCTCGAAATCAATATACCAGTAGTCCTCTCCCATAGAGGATTCCGGTTGGCCGGTTTTGACCGGAAGAATAAGGTACTCGGCGTCGACGTCTGGAAGTTGACCGGAACGTCCACCTGCCGCGCTTGTCTTACGTGCTTTCTGTCGCCACTTGCTCATATCTGCCTCTCTCTAGTTAGCTCCAAACAGCTTGGAGCAATCGTTGGGGGTTTCCAGTGTTCTCATAGATGCACAACGCATCTGCCTTGGCCTTTTCTAAATCACTCTTCCAGGGATTGCAAGCATAATAATGTACTTGGACCTTATCGGAAGTTTGACCTGTCCTATGTATCCTACCAATCGCTTGTTCTAACCATTTGCCATTTGAAATGGGTTCGCACAACAGAATACGTTGGTAATACTGGAGATTCTTACCATCCATATTCTTACGGATGGGTGTAGCTATGCGGGGTATACGGGTAGAGAAGTCAGGCACCATAACATGCGCACCGAACTCCTCGATCTTCTCTTCAAACGCTCTCGAGCTTGTGAATGCGATCGAGGGCACGTGCTGTTCTTTGAGCCATTGAGCACAATCTTCTACGTGCGAGGTATCTAACCAAACCGTCTCGACAGGTGGGTGAGGTTTCCACAGGTCTTTGACCTCGAGCCAATCGAGATACGCCTTGAAGCTGTATAGGTCTTTGCCTTTGTATTCGATGAACGTCGCAGGGGTGTTCGCGTTGGGTGGGGCGTACTTCATGAGCTGGCGCAAAAGAGCGTGCCACTTAGCCCGGCGTAGCAACCATGCCTCGTCTTCTAGGGTTTTGTCTTCCTCGCCCCAATCCCACCGGTAATAGAAACCGGACGAAAGATTGCGCTCGAGGCGAGCAAATTCAAAATAGTAATCGACCTCTTCTTGGTCGGGGGTGAGCCAAAGATCTTTGAGTCGAGTTTTGGCTTCCTCTACCTGTGCGTTCACGGGCGGTGTGTCTCGAGCGACCATTTCCAACTCGACGGGAATGTCGATAGTCGACGAAGCATAAACACCCGGCGTGCTTATGAGCCGCTCCTGAAAAGCCTCACGGATTTCTTGGCGCAAGCCTCCCGTACCTTTCGAGCGTCGTCGCGCCCGCGACCTGGGTTTGATTTCGGTCTTGCCCGAACCTAGATATATTTCGGCCATGCGAGCGAAATCCTTTTTGTCAGGGTGGGGATAGGGCCGGGCGTTAATCACGCGACCCAATCGCTCGAGGATAGGGTACTCCATGGGGATGGGTGAGTTGTCGCGTAAGGATATGCGCGATAGGGCTTCCATGTCCTGGACCCGGCGCACCATAATCGTACCTGAGACCGCCGCAAATAAGGTTTCAGGGTAGTTTACGATGTACTCCTGTATTTTTTCAGCTCTAGCGGAATCCCCGGCGATTGCATGAGCCTCGTCTGCAACGATGATGCTCGGTCGTTTCTCTACCAGGTAATCATAGAAATCGGTGCCGTCTGGCAGACCTCGTGACACCCTGCTATAGCTCCACACTTCCGTGTTTTTGATTATCTGCCAGTGGGGTGCATACACGTTTCGCCAATCATGCTCGAATTGAGTGGTCAGGCTGGGTTTCGTAAGAATGATAGCGGAATCACACTCGAGAACGGTGGGTAGGAGTAGGCATGTGAGCGTCTTGCCGCCCCCTACGGTAATCATACCAAGAAGAGTGTCCCCGTGGAGGGCTTGGTAGAGAGCTTGGGCTTGGTCGGGAAGCAAACGCATCTGCCCGCGCTCCGAAGCCAACTCAGCCGTCATGAGGTCAATCACAGCGGTTGTGTTGGGGTAGTCGTTAAGCACGGGCAGACTAAGTATGCGGTCCCATTCACTCACGTCGGTTTTCCCAGGTCCGCTCGCCTGTGATCGTTATCGTCGTACTCGTCGTCAGGTACCTCGATAACCTCAGTGAGCGTTATCGAAACCAGGATGGGTTTCTCGAGCACAGGGCAAACAACGATGTGCGTCCAGTCGCCGTAGGGTGGCTTGAGCTTGTGAGGTTTGACTTCGTGTCTCTCCTCGCAGTGCTTGCACGTGTAGAGCGTGATTGTTATGTCCACAGATCACCTCCGAGGAGTGATAATCACCCAATCAGGATGGTTGATTCTGATATGCTGGAGGAAGATGCGACCGAGAGGGTTAGAACGGTCAATGACCGGGTTTGAGTGTTGGATAACCGATGCGTGACCTTCCTCGAGGAAGGCTTGCACGACAAGACGCTCACCTTCGTTGTAATCTAATGACCAGAACGGTTGACCAAGAGAGTCGTTGACCTCTTGAATGGATCGAGACAGGAATTGCTCGAGTGGGGTCGTGGCGATGGTGTCGCTTTCTGGCGCGCAATCAACGAACACGAAGAAAAGCAGACCACCATTGGCATCCACCTCACCACATGATGTTTCGGCGGGCGCGGTGTCGGGTACGCGGGGGGCTGTCGTTTGACTGAATCCCGTCGTTCGCTCCACTGCCTCTTCCTGGGTTTCACGATCAGGTTTTTTGAGGCTCTCACCGAATTTCGTTGCTGGTTTCGATTCATCGGTCGGATCATCTGCCAGACCTGCGTTCGGGTCCTTATCTGACAAATATAGGTCGTGAGCCGCAAGGAATTCCTCCAACTCCTCGAGTCGGGCATCCCCGACGCCATGAACAGCGAGCACCTGGTCGGAGGTGAGCTGTGCAGCTTCTTCCGGTTTTGTGGCACCCAACTCGTCCATTGCTCGAGTGAGTGTTTTTGTTGCGTTGACCGACTCCCAGAATGTGACCTCTTCCCCATTCGAGTCGACGTAGGCGTAAGGGTCGTGATCTTCTCGACGGTCGGGAGGTGACACCTGTTCGGCCCGCCATTTCACGAACTCTCGCTGGCAGATTGTGCCGTTGATAGCCTGGAGAGCTTGACTAAGATCTTTTTGTTTTTTCCACAGGTATTTCAACGCGGCGAGCGGATCATCATAGAGACCCAATTGAGCAACGAGTTTGGGTTTGTCGTCGTCGCCCAACAATTCGTAGATGATCTCAAAACCATCATCGGCTTGCCCGTAAACATCTTCGGTCGTGTCTTCGGTCGTGTCTTCGGTTGTGTCTTCGGTTGTGTCTTTGCTCCGCATACGACGGGCGCGCGGCGCGGGCGGCGCGGCGGGTGTCTCCTCTTCCTCAAAGACATCTTCGTCGGAGATTTCGGGGGGGTCGGTTTTTGCTTTTTCGAGTTTCTGTTTCAGTGCTTTGCGATTGAATCCTGCCATGATTTCTCCACGGGTTTTTGGAACTTTTACGACCCTTGCCTTGGAGCGCGGGTCAATCTTGTGACAATGCTTATAGTACGGGCAACCACCGAAATCAAGACACGCAGCTTTATTTCCGGGTACATCCTCTAATCTGTATGTATCTCGGTAGCTTTTCATCCTCTCAATCGTGGGTATGATTGTCTCAGCGAAAACCAAATCGTTGTCTTCTTGCGTGACTTCGGCCCGGACCTGCCAGTTGTCCGGGGCCTTTGGCGATTGGTTTGTGTACGGGCTTGGGGGTTTCTGGACGTAATTAAAAACAATGTCGCCGCGCGTGTTACCCGTCTGGCGTAACCATTCGCGCATGTAGCTGTGAACCTGTACGTCTTTCACAGCTTCATGTTCTTTGAGCGCCCATCGGAAACTAGAGGTTGTCTTGTGGTCGACGATGCCGTCGTCGGCCCAGACATCGGTGATACCGTACATATCGACGCCGGTGTCCGCGATGGGGTACCTCATTTCGAATTCGATACTGGTTATGCCTTTCTCTTTGAGCCTGTCCAGGTAAGGGATTGCCGCCTTTTGGTAGCTATCCATATGCTCGGTCACGTCGAGACCGGCTAGATACCACTCGAAAAGATGGTGGGAGTCTGTGCCGTAATCGAATGTCCATTGCTGTTTGGCGTTGATCTCTTGCTCAACACCTAGAACTTTGCGGAACCACCAGGCTCGGAAGCATCGGAGCGCGGTTTTTATTTGGGAGGGTGACGCTCGATCCCATTTGGAAACTCGGTTCCAGACGGTAAAGCGATCGCGAAATGTGATTTTAGGGAGGCTCATAGAAAAAACACGAGGCCCCTTTCGAGGCCCCGCGCGGCACAGATAGGTTCAGGATTGCCCGTCACCCTCAAACTGGTTTAACCAGTCGTGGGCGGTATCGTAAAGGAAGACATAAGTATCTGCAAGCACGTGTCGGGGCGCTACCAACATGTATACAGTCTCACGTTCAACTTCGGCCATGATCATGTACCAAGCGATACGTGCAAGCACGGTCGGGGTCGTGGTCGCCGTGGCGAGATTGAAGAGACATTGAGCCGCCGCTTCCGGTGGGCTCATGGCAATACCGACGCAGTGTGAGAAGCGATCAACCAGCGTAGGGTAGGTCCCCGGTTGAAGCTCTTTGAGGGCGTTCCAGTCGGGGTCGGAATCAACTTTGATCTTCACCTTCTCAACCATGTAAGCTCGAAACTCAGGCCAGCTCGGTTGAGGTTTCTCAGGCTCACCCTGAATAGGCTCAGGGTGTATCGGCTCCAGGTCGCCCTTTACCACCCACGCCTCGGTGTTCTTTGAATCGTCGAATATCTGGATCAACCCACCCGACTCGCGAGCGGCCCGAACGATATCGCCTTTTTTGAAAATCTCTTGGATGTTGCGTTTCAGATAGTATTGCATAACATGTCTCACGGCACAGATAATTACACGGACCAATACATATGCTCAGATCCTTCCTTAATCGCACAGATATAGTAGCAATCCAAATAGAAAAGGACAACAAGCTTGTTCCTCACCCTCTTCATCTGGACCTCGACGATAATCTCGATGAACTCCTGGCCGCGCATCGTGCGGGCGAGGAACGTGTCGGAAGCTACGCACCCAACAACCAGGGTATGACCCGATGGGCGTGTTTCGACATCGACGGTGAAGGCCATACCGACCGCGTGGCCGACCCCGACGCCGTTCTCGACGAGGTACTCGATTTCGTCGTGGAGCTGGGTTTCAAGCCGATGGTGGAGGTGAGCGGATCGGGTACCGGGTACCACGTTTGGATTCTCTTTGAGGGTTTCGTGCCCGCTGGCCTTTTACGGGAACTTCTTACTCCTCTCGTTCGGAAAGGTCTTGAGCTATACCCTAAATCCGCCACACCGAAACGTGTAGGTAACCTGGTGTGGTTGCCAAAGTGGGGTCAATCCTGCCCGCTGTTCGCCCCAGACGGAACCGAAATCAATTCTGAATCTGATTTGGTACGAAACACCCCGTTCGCGGGAGCCTCAAACTACACGCCACCTGTGAGCACCGACGCCCCGTCTGGGTCAAATGGGTCACGGCGAGAACTTGCGCGTAAAATCCCCCCGCCCCTGAATAAGACTCGAGACGCACTTATGTCGATTGACCCCGATCTCGAGTATGCGGATTGGGTCGGTATCCTCGCTGCGTTGCGCAGTGATTACGGCGACGACAGGGGGCGTGAACTTGCGCTCGAGTGGTCTAAATCTGGTGATAAGTGGGATGGGGAAGAATCATTTAACACTCACTGGTTCTCGTTTGAGCCGATGGGTTATGGCGGCAAGCGTTCGGCGTCGATTATTTGGCTCGCTAAAGAAGAGTACGATTGGAATGCTGAGAAGGTAGAAGCCGAGGCCGTAATCGACGAACACGATCGGATGCTGTTGCCGGCGTCGACATCGGATCTCGATATTGCTGAAATGGCATTGTGGAACCTGTCGCTGTCTGGCTCCATTATGGGTGCTGAGGGGTCTGTGTGGCAATTCGACGGGCGACGGTGGGCGACGGTCGACGACGACTACATTATGTCGGAGGTCAATCGCTTAAACGGCGAGTATGTGGGCGACAAACCTTTCCGTGTCTCGAGTAACAAACTCCACAACGTCGAGAAAATCGGCTACCGGCTGATTGGCAAATCCGATCCGTGGCCTGAGATTGTTCCGGGTGCATCGTTCCGTAATGGGTTCCTCGGCCCCACTGGACTCGTACCTCATGAGGAAGACCAGCATTGCCGGTTTCTGATTGACGCCGATTTCGATCCCGAAGGTGAGCCGCGTCGGTTCCTTGCTTTCCTCGATTCGTGTTTCAAGGATTGCGACGGCCCCGAACGTGAAGCCCGAAAGGATTGCATTCAGGAATTCTTTGGCGCGGCTCTTATGGGCGAGTCGACCCGGTTTGATAAGGTCATGCTGTTTAAAGGACCTGGAGGTAGCGGCAAATCAACATGCCTGAAAGTCTTTGAATCCCTCATGCCTCGCGAGACCGTCTCCCATATCCAACCTCAGAAAGTTGGCGACCCTAATGAGGCGCGGCTTCTTATCGGTTCACGCTTGAATGTTGTGTACGAGCTGGACGTTACCAACTTCCGGCAAACGGCTCAGTTCAAGTCAGCTGTGAGTGGTGAGTGGGTTTCTGCGAAATACCTCTACAACGATACGTTTCAGTTCCGACCCCAGGCAGGTTGGCTCATTGCCGGTAACCTGTTCGTGAAATCTCGCGATGTTTCGAGCGGGTTTTTCCGGCGTTGGGTTATTGTCCCGTTCGAGTCTGTGCCCGATAACCCCGACCGCTCATTGATTTCAAAATTGCTTCTCGAGCGCACCCAGATTTTCTCCTGGGCGTACCGAGGGTATCAACGACTCAAAGCACGCGGTGCTCACGGCTCCTACACACTGCCTGACGGCCACCACAGCACGCTCAAAGAGTGGAGACATACCGTGGACCCTATCACGGACTTCATGAGCTATGCGGAACGCTCCAGCGACGGTACCAAGTCAAGCGACCTCTACCGAGCCTACAAGGTCTGGTGCTCTAAGAACGGTGTGAACCCAATCACCCATGCTGAGTTCTCCATGACCGTGAAGCAGATGGGCTTCCCCAAGTTCCGAAAATCTGACGGCTCCTACTTCGCTGTGAGTATCGAGGGCGTAATCGGGCGTCGTTAGGGGGTAAGGTTGACCGAGCTCCAAGGGCATCGGACATCGCGTTCGGTGTCCTTTTTTGTATGCGCCGACGCCGATGTAGTGTAGGTGTATGTGTTACGAAAACTTTTTCTGAAAATCGAAATCGAAAACCGAAAATCGAAAACGAAAATCGAAATCGAAAACGAAAATTGAAATTGAAATTCAACTTTTTAGATTTTTGTTTTCTTCGTAATCGGTAACTTGTTTCCGGTGAGGTGAGGACGCCCGGTAACCTGTTTCTGGTACTGTCCGTAATCTGTTTCAAGGTGTGTAGGGGTAGTGTAGGGGGGGTTACACTGGTATTCTCTTTTAATTCCGGTATGTTAAGAGGTCTAGTGTAGGGATGTAGGGGTTTGAGCTAAAACTTTTATTTAATAAGAAAAATAGTACGGAGAGTATTAGGGTTGAGGTGTAAAGGTTAAGAAACAAAGAATCCGTAGGATATTACTGGACACATTTATTTTTTAAAGACCCCCTACACCCTACACTAATGCTGGAAACTGGAGCAATATCAAAGGGTTATGGTGTGTACCCCCCCTACACTACCCCTACACTAAAACTGGAAATCTTTAATAATTTCAACAACTTAACCCCCTACACTGAGGTCAAAATTCGGAGGCTCTCTCACTTTCCAATTGTCTGCAAAAATCTGACAAAAATTCTGAGTTCCAATAGCCTATTCCAATGTGCACGCACACATACACATAGCGCGTAGCGTACACATAGCGCGCGAGGCGAAAAATTTTCGTGCAAAATTTGCGTGCCCGAAAAATTTGCGTTGCAAGTGTTACTGAACAAAAAAGCAGTACTGAACACCTGCACAGTACTGAACACCTGCCCAGTACTGAACACCTGCCCAGGTAACACCCTCTACCTTGCTACTGAACATCTGCCCAGTACTGAACACCTGCCCAGTACTGAACACCTGCCCAGTACTGAACA
>Ga0307971_1001116_pt1 | contig 13656 bp, 11 predicted proteins | sample OrgLakmetagen714_FD_201820 | JGI IMG/M metagenome (GOLD analysis project Ga0307971, IMG submission 201820) | Saline water microbial communities from Organic Lake, Antarctica - #714 | ecosystem: Environmental > Aquatic > Non-marine Saline and Alkaline > Saline | place: Antarctica: Organic Lake... | reverse complement strand
CCCCGCGCGGGTAGACAGCAAAAACACCCCTTTGGACTTGTCCTGGTTGAACTCGTCGATGAGGGCTTGCCGCGTGGCCACCGGCGTGGACCCGTCCAACCGCAAGAACCCCACGTCCAAGTGCGCAAACAGCAGCTCCAAGACGCTCAGCAGCGAAGTCCACTGCGAAAAGATGAGCACCCGGTGGCCTTCGGCCAGCATGCCGGGCACGTGGTCGCGCAGCCAGCGCATTTTCGCGCTTTCGAACAGCACTTCGATCGGCAACTCCAGGTGCTGCAAGCTGCCACCGTACTCCGCGCACAGCTCATGCAACTCCAAGTCGCTGTAGCCCTCGAGCTCGGTGCGCACCATGGCCAGGGAACACTGGTCTCCAAAGTGCCCATACCCGAACAGCTTGGTGGCCAGGGTGGCCATTTTCGCAGGGTCACGAAAGTGCACTTGCAGAAGCAACGGGTGGTTGGCCGCTTTCCTGAGCTCCGTGAACACGTGCTTCGCGTCGCGATCGCTCCCTACCAATTGCTCCACGCTTGCGTCATCTATTGGTCCCGCAAGTTTCACAACACCTTCTCCTCCTGAAGCTTTACTTTCTCCAGCGGGGTCAACTTTTAAGGCTACTGGGCTATCGACGAGGGAAACTACTTCTCCTCCTCCTTCAGCAGCAGCAGCAGCGTCCTTCTTTTTCTTGGCCGCGGGGCCTTTCCCAGCGCCGCGCTGGCTCTTCTGCTGTTGTTGCTGCTTGGCCACGTGCCGCCGCAAAATTCCGTCGTAAATCTGCTGCTGGCTGGGCTCCGCTTCCAGCACCACTTCCACCGTGGTTTTCGGGGCCAGCTGCAAAAGGACCTGCGCTTTGAGCCGCCGCAGCACAAAAGGCGCGAGCAGGGTCCGCACTTGCCGCACGGCCGCTAGGCCCTGGGCGCCCGCGCTTGAACTGGCTTTCCCATCCTCGCCCAGCCCAAGCCCTAGCAACAGCTCGCCGATAGGGTCCGATTGGTCTTCGTCCCCCCACCCGCCTTTGCCCCCACCGCTGCTGGCCTTGAACTTGAACACGTGGGGGGACAAGAAGTCGAGCAACACGAACAACTCCCGGAGGTTGTTCTGGACCGGCGTGCCGCTGAGGAGCAGGCGGTGCGCGGTTTTGATGGACTTGAGGTGGTTCCATCGCGCCGTCTTCATGTTCTTGACCTGCAAGAAGGGGCAGACGTACACCAACACGAATGTTAACATACTTCAATACACCAAAAGAAAAGGAGAGCGCATGTAGTATATGCGGAGGAAACCTCCAACGTTATGTCCTTCTCAACAAGAGACTATCCCAGCTTCCCTTTTATTTCCACCTCGAGCGAATGTTCAACCTCCTCAGTGAAAATCGCATACACAACTCTTTTTTTATTCAACTGACTCACCCCATGTGCTTCGTCGAGGACCAGGTAGGACCACTTTTGCGCGCGTAAAAACTTGCGGTCATCGCTGCTAGACTCCCGTTCGAAGTAGGTGTAGGTCGTCACCACCACCTCCACCGGCGGTTCATCCGGGCGCCCAACCCCGTCTTTCCGGCTGCGCCGCAGCAAACTTTTAGCTTCTTCCCTTGCCGTCGGGGAACCTTTATTTTGGTTGGCACGGCAAAGGAAAAAAAGATGTAGACATGATGATCACGGAAGTATGCAGGGAGCAGAAAGCATTGCAAAACTGTAAGCAGGAACAATAGAGAAAGATCTCTTGAAGATAATGTAATCCGAAGGATTGCGCTGAGCCCCCTAATCTATACTTACTTACCGTGATACGCCAGGACGCGAATGTGGGGCGCAAAGCGGGCCAGTTCTGCTTGCCAATTGGCGAGCACCGACGCCGGCACCACCACCAAGTGCAGTGGGGGCAGCGCTCTCGGGTGCTTGGCTTTGGCATTGCGCCTCAGCATGGCAAAGAACCCGATGGTTTGCACGGTTTTACCCAAGCCCATGTCGTCCGCCAACACCCCCGCCACGTTTTGGTGGTGCAGCAACAGGAGCCAGTTCACCCCCACGCACTGGTAAGGCTTGATGGCGGACAAACCTTGGCATTGGCTTTCGATCACTGCGGCGTCCACGGGCTGCCACTCCCCCTGGCTCGTTAAACTGTAGCGCTTCTTCTTTTGAGCGCCTTGGCGCTTGCCTCCTTTCCCACTCGGCGATCGAGTCTGCTCATCCTGGGAATCCTCGCTCTCGCCGCTCGACTCGTCGTCATCATGTTCAATGGCGTCTTCACGCCAGGCCGACGTTGACAGCGCGGTGAGGTCCAGGCAGCCCGTTTCTTGCCCCATGGTGGCCGCAGCACCGTTGCTACCATCGCCTCCGCTCCCGTCCTTGCCGCCGCCATTGGCAGCAGCTTCCCAGCGGCCTAAGGCAGAGCGCAAACCATCGCTGATCTTGCGGCACACCGCAAGCTTTTCTTCAGCTGCTTTGGAGAGCTTGGAGACCACTTCTTTCTCGTCGTCCGCGTCGGAGTCCTCGCCCATTACCAGGCCATGGTTGTCAGCTTCGGCCTCTTCGTCTTCGGCGCCGCTGGAATCGTCGCTGTCCACGGTGTCTTCGGACCCAATGTCTATCACTTCTTCAGGCTTCTGCGTCTTTTTCTTGGCGGCAGCAAACACAGCAGCTTTCTTTTGAGGTTTTGCCTTGGCCGCCGCCTTCTTCTTTTCTTTCTTCTTCTTCGCGCGGGCTCTCGCTGCATCGTCGTCGCTATCCTCGTCGTCGTCTTCGTCTTCGTCACTCTCTTCCTCCGATTCGTCGCCTGAAACCAGCTCTTCTTCATTGTCTGAATTCACCACAAAGCTGTCTTCGCTTTCGTCGTCCTCGGAGTCTCGTCGACGCTTGCCTTTTGGTTGGCTGCTCTTCGATGACTTCCCGGAAACTCCTCCTCCCTTCTTTTGCCCCTTCGTAGGCTTTGCTCCTTTACGAAACATGGACTGAATGTGGCTGTGTCGATCTTCGCTGCCTCGACTTAACCATTCTCCGCCGCTTGGCTCGGCCTTTGCTTTGGTCTTCGGTTTCGCCTCAGGTGATAAGCTCAGGTCAACCGTTGAGGGAGGCGTGTACGCAAAGCGGTCTAACTTCCCTAGCGTGCCCTGAGAAGAGAGGAGATAAAGATAAAGACTAAGGGCACTGCTGTTGTCAATCTTCTATTGTTGGGGTAATCAGGCCTACTTTGCGGACTCTCTGGAAGAGGCGGCAAAACCTACCGAAGATGATGACTTCGAAGCGGCATAGCCAGTGTAATTCACGTCAGAATCAGAATCAGAATCAGAATCGGACTGCACAGCGCGCCGGCGATTGAAGGCTTTTTTTGGCTTCACTGCCACCTGAAGTTGAGCATGCGTTAGGTTAGCACGTTTCAAGCAGGTTAGAGCATTCTTATGCAGATTCCCACAATGTGGAAGAGGAGTTTAGCGAATGAAGCTGGGCGCAAAGCGCCACCTGGCTAGAGCTCAACGATTATAAAAAAAAAGAGAAGAAGAACCGAACTCAGTCTAGCTAGGAAAGACTGGATGAAGGAAATTGCGCTTACTGGACTGTCCATTAAGCCGTCATCCGACTCCATTTTTGAATTGCTACTACAGCTCCAAAATCAGTGAGAAAATACAGCGAACTCCACAGAATTCAGTACACGCACAACAAAACCTTGTTGGTGTGATGAGGTGTACATCATACTTTACCGAACTGGATACCGCTACTACCGCGTGCGCGCGTGCGTCACTTTGAAAAAAGAAGAAGCGTGGGCTATAGCAGGTTCTGACCCATTTGATTATAATGAAGCTGTGTGTCGCCTTACTGCCGCTGACGGCGGCTTGGACACCCGTTTCAAAGCCCATTTCAACGAGAGTCTTGACCTTACGTCAATCAGCCGTTTCCGTGACGGAAAGCGGGGATGTTCAGCGTGCGAAGGCGTAAGTTATTCAAGCATCCTTCTTTGTTCGGCTTGTCATAGAGCCTCAAAGACTGAGAGCAATTGATGACTAGATCTCTCGCATTTGTTCAGGTATCTAATGGGTGAAACACCGGTAGCGACCCAGGCACCTGCAGCTAGCCTAGATGGAAGCGACGATGCACGGCTGCACGCATTGAAGGGCGCTCAAAAGTCCCTCATGGCGCCTTTGCTAGCTGGCGCAGAACCTGGGTCCAAGCAAGAGACCTTCGTTCGCGTACTTGATAGCTTTATGATGGATTATGCTGAATCAAGCTATGAGGTGAATCTGGATGAAAGAGGCTGTTCAATGGCTGCATAAGGGGACTAGGGCTTTCCACTGGAATGTATCCTACCAATGATTTATGTAATAGAAAGTTTTCTAACTTGTCAATAGATCAATTCACAACGCTCTTCCTGCTCTTGCATTCACAGGCAGGATATGATGAAAGCGACTACCAACGAATCATCGGAAACCTTTTGAAGAATGTGGCAGGTAATTTGAACTCTCGCCGATGGGACCGCTGCGGAGAGGAGTCTAGGAAGAAAAGATTGAAGACCTGTATTTTATGCTCTCGGCATCATAACAATCATGCAGTATGACTTGCTTTTAAGCCTTCGATCATTTCTTTTTTTCTTTTTTTCTAGGAAACATGAAGAAGCCCTTCGAGTTTGCACCTTTCCACCAAGCGGTGCGCGCACCCTTTGACTTCTACCGCTGGGCGCAGAGCTTCATGAACACCCTCATATTGTGGGACCAATCCGAGACTTTAGGCACCGACGCCCTGGCAGAAATCAACGCGTGCGTGGCGCAGGGTGACAATGTGATTTTGCTCGCCAACCACCAAAGCGAAGGCGATCCTCAGGTTTTGAAATAAATTCACAAACCCATCATCGTGCCGTATTGTTCGTGGACCAGTAAAGATGATAGTCGACATAAGTTGGAGCTGAACTTATTGGATACATTATTTGTAACTCAAATAACACTGTCACAACAAAAATTCGTTCTAGGCAAGCAGGGATACTGCTGATAAGATTCTTTTCTCGTTGCCGAATTTGCGTTCGATGAAAACGACATCTACAGGTGGTGACGATGATGATGGAGAAGCTTGGGATGGACGACCTGGCCTCCAAGATCGTGTTTGTGGCCGGCCATCGGGTCACCACAGACCCGGTGGCGATTCCTTTCTCCATCGGCTGCAATTTGCTGTGCATTTTCTCGAAGAAGTACATTGAAGTGCCCCCCGAGCTCAAAGCGTCCAAACAGCAACGCAACATGGTCCGCTGCCACTGATGGTTCCTTTGCCTCTCATTTTCGATTCTTTTCTTGAATTTTTCCCTTTACCTCCGGTGCCGTATAGAACGGAGTGCGCACTCATTTTTTATCTTTTATAATGCCATTTTATTTCAAATCATTGAATGAGAAAAGTGCTGCTTGCTTGAGCTTTCTGCTGTCCTGCTAGCAAGAACTCTTCAATTTTCCTTTCTTGTGACATGGATGGTTCTACCTTTCCTTGCCCCTCTCTTCCCTTCTTTTCAAGGACACCATGGGCGCGCTGCAAGAGCTCCTCACCAAAGGAGGGCAGTGCGTGTGGGTAGCACCCTCAGGGGGGCGAGACCGGCCCGACCCAACGGCACCGCCCGGGTCCGAGTTCGTGGTGTCCCCTTTCGACGCCAAAAGCGTGGAGCTCTTTCGCCTCGTGGCCAACAAAGCTGGCATCAGCGCCAAGAAGTCGGCCGCTGCTGCTGCTGCGGCGGCTGGTGCGGAGTCGACGGATTCGGCCGATGCCGTGGCACCGCACGTGCCCGTGACCAAAGTGTTCACGTTGGCGATGCTGACGCGCAAACTGGTGCCCCCACCCGTGGACACGGGCAACCGGGACGTGGGCGAAAAGCGCACGGCGCGCCGCGGCACGGTGTCCCTCAAGTTCGGCGGCGAAATTACCGAAGCCGCGGCCAAGGCGAGCGTGCCCGAGGGCGCGGACAAGGACACGAGCCGGGGCGCGTTCACGGCGCTCGCGGAAGCGCAAGTGCGCCAGCATTTCGACGACCTGCTCGCTCGAGAAAAGGAAGTGCTTGGAATTCAATAAAAAGAAGAGGGAGGTGCCTTTATAATGATATTTTGTTTTTTTCGTTCTCGCTGGGATCAAGTTTGGATGAAAATGATGTCAATCGGGCAGTATACACGTCCAACTCGGCATCTCCGCCATTGATAAATATGTTATTTTAATTATTTTAATGCATAACGCATAACCAAAGAAAGAAACAAACCGACGAGGACACCGCCTACATAAGGGTGGGTGGAACAGAGCACGCAGAACTACAGGGATTAATTATTTCCAGGTAAGTATTGCGGTGGTCATGAACAATGATTTCTCAGATATAACTACAGGTGGTTTCGGGTATTAAGAGGTAAGAGGTTGCCTCGTTAGGAAACTGAGGCTCAAATTTGGTGCTTCTCCTGGTATTATTTGTAAGTAAGTAATTAATTATCGTCGTCGGGTTTTCTACGCGTGAGTTGTTGAGCATGAACTCTATTTCTATTGCACTCCAAGGAAGTTCATGCGGGCGGGAGCGAGCGAGGAACGAGGAGCGAACAACTACTTGCGAACGCTCTCGCGAACCACGAAGAAACTGACCAGTTCAGGATTATTATTACCGAAGGAAAAAAAAAAATTCGATTCCGATGATTAATTATTTTATCATTCGTGACGACGTGACGACTGTGCGTGGCGTGCGTTCACCATCGAGAAAAGCTCAATTTCGGGTGTTTCGGAGCATTCGCCACCGTGAAGAAAGGCTGCACACTCGTGCTTGCGAGTACTATCTTCCGACTTGATTACATTTTTCTATAGCTGCTCTCAGCTAAATACGTGGAGGTTCGTCGAGAGGTATTTGATTTCCTAAAGACTTTCGAGACTCGACTTGTAGAAATGGCCGACCCTTACTCAGTGCTCGGCGTGACGTCGGCAGCGACTCCGGACGAAATCCGACGAGCCTATTATAAGGGTGCTAAGAAGTGTTATTCAGATACAATGCACGACGACGCAGCCGCCCTTGCCCGATTCTTCGCTTTCTCAGAGGCCCACGCCCAGCTCACGGATGCAGCATGTGTAGCAAGCGCCAAGGACCAAAACAGCGACGCTGCTGTGCGGCAATACTGGGAGTCTTACTTCACTAAAGTTTTTGACAAGAGCCTCAACGAAGCATTCAGCGACGGCATTGGGGCTCCAACTTCAAAGGCAGCCAGCCCCGGAAAGGTTTCTTTCCTGCTGTTTCCCAATTTTTTATTTCCTAAACCAACTATTCCCGGGCTCGCGCGGTATTTTTGTCTCAGAGTTGACTTCCTAGTTCTCTCATAGAATTATAACTCTGTACACACTTTCCTCATGTGTCGAATGGTGCTCTGATAGGTGGTTTCCAAGAAGGCGCCCAGCAAGCGCCGTTCAGAGGACGAGAGTCGGTCAGCATCGTCGAGCAAGTCGCGGCAATCGTCGGAGAATATGGCGAGCGGCTCGGGTTCGCGACCTTCCTCACGGCCTACGTCGAGGCCTACGTCAAGGCCAACTTCGCGGCCGACAGGGCGCTCCGACAGCCGCAGCGGCTCCGCGGGTCGCCCAGCTCCTCTCAGCCGATCGAGCTCGGCGTCTCGGCCGTCTGCCAGAAGCGCTGCAGGACCGGCGAGCTCTGGAGGGCCGAGCAGCCGATCTTCCTCCGCCAACCGTTCCGGTCCAGTACGCAGCCGAAGCTCAAGCAATGTCGGTGCGAGGGGCAGTGCAGCGTCCGGGCCAGCTCGTGCCTCTGCTCCCAGTGCACGACTCAAGCTCACGGATGGAAAGAGCGCACCGAAGCCGTCAAAGAAGAAATCTGGGAAAGAACAAGTTGACGAAGTTGCAGCGATGCTGCTCATTTTGGTGGACAGCGTAGCGAAAGCAAGCCCAAACGACCGTCCAGTGCTTGATGAAGCCTTAGGGTTGCTAACCACGGTAGAAAACTACGCTGCTGCCACTGCCGCCAAAGCGCAAGAGCAGCTACAAAAACCTGATCCGAATAAAATGATGGACGGGTTGAAGGGGAAAACAAAAGATGCGCAGAAGCAAGAAAGCCCATACGCCAACATGGACAAAGAGTACTTGAAGCTTATAGAAGCTGTTGGCATGCACATGGAAGTGTTTGGAAAGCTTGCGAACGAAGATCCTCAAGTGAACGACATCGTAGAAAAACTGAAGAAAATATCGTCGAACGTTGAACAGGGCAAAAATCAGTACAAGGAGTTTGCGAAAAAGTCGGTTTCGACCAAAGCAGGTGTAGAGGCGAAAAAGCAAAAGGAAGTTCTTGGTGCCAAAGCATCGAAGTTGAAGGGCGCTCCCAAGGCAGCTGGCAAGCAGGTGAAGGCAGCCGTTGCAGAAGCACGAAGCAAGCCCCTGTTGAAGAAAGAGGAATACGACGTCCTCGAAACCAAGGGTAACGAGTTGGTTCAGGCCGTGGCCCAAAAGATTCAGGACAATCTCGTGAAAAATCAGGCGGAGCAGTGGCGGCAAGCGATGGAGCGGCAGCAGATGGTAGAGTCAGAGCTTGGAGGCAACATTCCTGTTCGCCACGAGCTCACCAACGAGCCCAATGCACGCGGTGGTGTCATGGTGGCCAGCCCCAACAGCTCGATGGCAGCGGTGCAGGGGCCAGGAGGCGTTGTGGTTCACCTTGAGCTGGGCCCGGCGGCCATTCAAACCATTTACGAGCTCGTGCTGCTCGATTCGGCCATTCAGAGTGCGTCTCGCGGGCGGCAGTACCAACGCGACATTGCTTCCAATCCTGAGACAGCAGACGAAAGAAAGGTCAGGAGGGAGCGCTTGGGCACATTTTGGAAAGAAGGGCTTGAAAGGAACGAAACGGTTGATGATGCATGCCGTCGAGCTTTCGCGCACGTTCCTGAAGGCCCTGATCGAGACCGGCTTGAAGAGACACTCAATGGGCTGGGCAACGCACGCGGTCTCCCGTTAGCAGTCCTTGATGCAGAATGGAAGCAATTTTTACAGGATGCCGACACTTTCCAAAAGCAAGTACTGAAGGCTAAGATGGCAGTGCTCAAGATGAAGGATGATCCTCATTCGCGCGGTCAATTTGATAGGCTCTACGAGGAGAGCCTGCAGAGCAATGATTCGGTGGATCAGTTTGCCAGCAAAGCGGTGGCTGCTTTGGCTCCAGACGAAAGTGCCAAATTTGAACTGCTGTTGAAGAAATTGTTGGCCGGAAGGTCACTGATGTCCCTTCAACGAGTGGACAAGATCCGCCAGCAGTGCCTGGCCGGCGAATTGATTCGACGCGTGCTGTTCGACTCCGATTTGAGAAGCAAAGTTGCTGCCGAAGCACCTCACCTCTGGAGTGATGCATCGGCGAGTGGCCAAACGTTGGAAAATTTCTGGATCCGTGTCCTCACCATCATTGTGCCCGACGGCAAGGACCGATACTTTTTTGAGGAAGCTGCCATTAAAGGCATTCTTGGAGGATGGGATATGTTGCTGAAAGTTCCGGTTCAAGAATTAGAAGACGTTCCTGAGTTCAAAAAGTTCATCGCTAGTGGCGGTGGCGACATCCTTATCATGATTCTCAAGGAGCCACTCATCATCCCTTTCATGATGCTGATGTGCTTCCCACCCATTGCTGCGGTTCTCCTCTTCTGTGCGCCTATTTTTTTCCCGTTGTTTCTTTTGAACGTGCTCAAATTAATGACCTTCACGACATCTGCAGCTTGGAAAGAGGGCGTGGACACTGGAAAGAATTTGGAGCACCTCATTGTTGAAGCTGTTCGGTTGTATCCTGATCAGAAGCTGGCCGAGAAGGTGAAAAGGGCTGTGCTGAAGGCGCTTGGCCCTGCGTCGAAGTGCACCTTACGAGAGCTGGAATGCATCCAAACGCTGTGTGAGAGGGCGTGGGCGGCTGTTTTCGACCCTGATCACGCGGAAACTAGGGAACAGTTGGAAGCGGCGTACACGAATTCAATCGACAAATCGGAGACAGTCGCTGCTTTTGGAAGCCGCGTCCTCGACCTGCTGGTAACTGACAAAGCTGACCGAAAAGTTTTCGACAATTACATGCGTAAAAACGTCATGGCCCAGCAACTTCCTCTCATGAAGTTGGAAATTGAGCGGCAGGCGTTCCTTTCTCGCATTGGCCAACAGATGGAGCAGATATTCCCAGGTAACCATTTTCTTCCGTGTTTCTTACATCTCATTGTCGTTGGCCAAATTTTAATCTCTGTTCACCTTTGTTTGATCCTTTTTGTCAGGTGGTAACCCTGAACACATCATCAAAGCGATGGCTCGCCGCACTGCTGCGTCATTCGTCTTCTCGGAGTACGGTCAAACGCAGCTGTCTCCTCCTTGGAGAAACTTCCTTCTGTTGTTTGCATCGAACGCGCACTACCACGATGGTTACACTGGGCAGTTCAAACCTGTGGTCCCCATTCTGTCGATTGAAGAGCAGACAACATTTGCAACCGAAATGCTAAACCACGACCAAACTGTGCAGCAAATCAAGCAATTGTCGGCCGAACTTTCCGGTGTCTTTTCAATGCTTGAAGCGCCGTTTGAGGCCGTGCGCATAGCATCGAATGTAGCGTTGAAGGCACTGAACATGTCCAAGGAAATGGGCTCGGCGCTCATCTCGAGTCTTGCATCGTTCGACGTTGCCAAGTTTGTCGACGACGCTGAACTTGCCATGACTGACAAAGAAGCGAGGCAGCGGCTCGCGGATACCATCAAAGACGCAGTCTTGGAATTTTTGCTCGAGTATCTTCCGTCGATGCCAATTCCGATGATTGAGGGCGAGGGTGATGGTCTTTTATATACTATCAGCCACCTTAGCTTTTCACAGCTCAAGATTCGAAAAGAGGATGTCAAAGTGTTGATTGACCACGACGACAATGCTCAGTCGTCAAAACTGACCGTTACAGCTACGAACATGAGCTCTCTATTCAGAGGATTGATGTGGTCGTACAAACAGACGTACTTTCCCTACATGGAAGCGGGCGGTGCCTGCGATGCCGATGTCACAGGGGTGGACGTAAGCATGAGCTTCGATTACCATCACCAGCGCACAACGTCCTCTGGTACTATTGGGCCTTGGGTTACGTTGGAGAAGTGCGACGCCAAGATTCAGGATATCAAAATGGAAATGTCCGAGACCAATGCAAGTGCAAGCGGAGACTGGAGCGGGGTAGCATCGGGTTGGTTCCATTCGAACATGGCGGCACTTTCGAAAGACAACATCAAGACTGGAGTCACCCGGTCGCTGATTTCAACCCTGCAAGAGATTTCGCAAGAATCCGTTCTCCCACCCCTCAACAACATGCTCGCTGCCACCACAGTGGCACAGAAAGGAGCCAAAGCTGCATCCAAGATCATCAAACGGCAATCGTCGAAGCTCCGCCCCAAAAACTCCAAAAAGCAATTGCGTATCTTGATGGTCGGTTTGAACAAGTCAGGGAAATTGGAAATCTTGCAGAGGCTCAACCTGGACAAAAGCAAAGTGGTGCACCAAGTGGTCACGCCAGGTTTTGACGTGGGGAGCATCAACTACTCGTTAGCGCTCTTGGGGTACACGGACCTGCGCATGAGCGAGAAGCTTGAAGTGTGGGACGTGGGCGGGCACTACTACGCGAAAACCAGAGGCCTTGTCTTCGTGGTCGATGCGTGCGACAAGACCCAAGTAGTCCTGGCCAAAGTGGAGCTTGCCCGGATGTTGTTTGAAGACGGCATGCGCGAGTCGCAACTCCTCGTGTGGGCCAACCACACTGGCGATGCGAGCGATGCGATGAGCGTGGACGAACTTTCGCAAGCTCTGGGGCTCGATCAGTTGACCGAGCGGCAGTGGCACGTGCAGCTGTGCAGTTCGGAAACCGGCGAAGGCCTCAAAGAAGGCCTCGACTGGCTGGGCATGAACGTGGCTGATTTGCAGTCGAAAGAAGAGAGCAGAGACGCCGCACCGGGCAGGGGAAGTGTCAAGCCGGCAAATTTACAGATCGAAGGGCAGAAGTCCCCAAAACCGAAGGCCAGCCAGCGGAAAACCAGGCCAGCGCCAGCGTCCGGCGCGGAGGATGCCTCAGCAGAAGACCCTCAAGCTGCGGCGCCGGAGGCAGTTGCAGGCGAGGAAGATAGCGAGCCTGCGAAGGATGAGCCCACAAAGGACTCCGCTGCGTTAGAGAAAGAAAAAGCGGAGGCAGAAGCGGAGTCGAAAGCGTGGGCCACTTCACGGCGCGCGGCAGTTGAAGAGGCTGTGAAGCGGCGCGAAAGTCAGAGCGAGAGCGATAAATCACCTTCAGGAAGTTCACCTTCCCCTGCAGAGGGGAATGTTGCCCCAGCTGCTCCAACATCACCTGATGAAGCGCCACATGAGAAAACGCCTCCGATCGAGTCGCCCCCAGAACAAACGCCTGCCGATGGCTCGACCAGCAGCGAAATGGCCTCAAGTGAAGCAGCGCCTGGCGCTCACGTGGAGGGAGGATCCCCTGAAAAAGAGGCGACGCCTGCGGCTGAACCGTCAAGTGGCGAAGTGAAACCCAATGAGGGGACGCCCGATGCGCATGTGGCGAACGATTCGCCTTCTGAAGAGATGGCAGTTGACGAAGCGCCAAGTGGCAGGGATGCGCCAAACGATGAAGCGTCTGAGGCGCAAGCGGCGAACGAGAACCCTCCAGAAGAACTGCCAGTCGATGATGCGCCCAGCAGCGGGCAGGTTCCCAAGGAAGAGGCGTCCGAAACACTCGCGGATGAGAAGTAGGGAGTCCTGGATTAGTAGCCGCCTTTCTCTTCGCATTCACGGCCAACTGTCGCAGATCATTACCCACATAGATCCGAAGTTTTCTTTTAATTCGAGCGGCATCTAGCGGATTCTGTATGAATGGGTGATATTACGCGTAAAGAAGGGGTCCAGGGGTGGAGCGTGGAGCGCGAAAAAAATATGCCACATTTCCTTTCTTGATCTGGCCTAATTTAGAATTCGGACTCATTTGCTTTTAAGTTGTAAGCCTCCTGCAGAGCGCGCTGCGTGGTATCCGCAACAAACAATAAATTATTACTGTATCTGTAATTCCTTTAATCCGCAATGTTTAATCTATCATACATCATACCAACATTTACATACTAGATTCTAGGGAATAAGAGTGTATTGATCTCAGAGCACAGAGCACAGAAAACCCAAGAAACCATAACAATTTCTTCGCAGAGACCAGCAGAATACTAAACAAAAAAATGACGTCGCGGACACTGCGCGGAGTAAAATCGATTTCGAACTGCGAACTGGGCCTGGGCTGGGCGCTGGGCCCTCCTCCCTCCTCTCTTGCCCTCTCAACTCTCAACCTTTGAAGTTTAAAATCATCACGTTTCTCCATGAAAAAGCACTAAATATTCAATATTGGATGGATATCTTTCTTTGCTCTCCAATATAACTTTCGTTCTCACTCGGAATTTAGTTCATTCTGAATCGTTCTTGTTCTTGTCCAAGGTTCAGGTCTCAAAACAACTTTGGTCCAATCACCCCGTAGGGGCATAGGGCTGCGTTTATAATCCTTTCTATTAAATGGAATTTCGTTCGTGGTTCGTTCGTTCGTTCGTTCGTTCGTTGGTGTCCGCCCTTTCTTTTTGTACTGTACTACTGTACAGTTCTGTTGTACATGTGCGGATGTGCAGTAAACAAACACACAAGGCGGACCACGGGCACAAG
>Ga0307971_1001096_pt1 | contig 13814 bp, 19 predicted proteins | sample OrgLakmetagen714_FD_201820 | JGI IMG/M metagenome (GOLD analysis project Ga0307971, IMG submission 201820) | Saline water microbial communities from Organic Lake, Antarctica - #714 | ecosystem: Environmental > Aquatic > Non-marine Saline and Alkaline > Saline | place: Antarctica: Organic Lake... | reverse complement strand
GCCTCCGAAGCCGATTCTTACAGGGGGAACCCATTCGCCGCCAACGCCGAAGCCAAGAGTGGCAAAGACATGGCGTTTACCACCAATGCCGCAGACCGGACCGCGGCGCAGGTGTGTGTGCATGCTTGAACGTGCAAAGCCTTGACTGTCTTGGCTTCTTCGTAGCGCTGTCTTACTTCGTGGTTGTAGCTATCGTCGCCTCTTTCCTTCAGGCTACTCTAGTAACTTGACGGCGTGCAACAAATCAGAATAGTTCATAAAGTACTCGTACACTTTTTCTTCATTTGACAACTTCTGGAATAACGTGTTTCTCGCAGGAATTGAAAAAGCGGGCCGAGAAGAGCAAGGACCGGATCGTGAAGAAAATCGTCGACAAGCGCACCAAAGAGAAAAACGAAGACGGACACATGTTTACAGCACAGTGAGTCATTGAAACAGTTTTATATGCGTCTGCATCTATGGTACTCTGTAGATAACTTTTCGCTTGACTCGTAGTAGCATTGATTTAATCTCCGTTGCCTCTACTTCGCATCATCAGTGTCACAATCCTTCCCTCAATTTCCTTGCCTTTTTCTCGACTAAAAACTCCAAAATTCAAAAGGTATTTGCTCAATGCGTTAAAGCAGTGCGACAAGGACATGAGCGGCACCCTCTCAAAGGAGGAAATTGAGTTCTGCTTTGGCCCTAAGTGGCTTGATTTGGATGTGGACCAAAACGACATGGACGATTTTGTCGAGGTATTTCTACTTACATGAATATATTCGGGGAAAGGTTTCTGCTACCGGTGCCGATTACTTCATTGTGTTGAAACCTAGCATCTTGCTAGAATTCATATATATCTTTCTTTTGCGTCGTACCTTATTCATTTCACCACTGATTTTTTTCCGCCATTTTCTTCCTTCTTTCTTCTCATGTGTTATTCTCTCCTACAATTAGGTCGCCGATGTCGACAAAGATGGAGCGATCTCATACAAGGAGTTCATCAATGCCTTGCAGATCCACGATTTAGATCCCGCCTACAACCCAGTGATGGAAGCAAGGGAGCGAGGCTTGAAGAGATTGCACGACCGAGTGCAACAACCGTTCAAATTTCAGAAGGAATACGACGCTTTCTATGCCAAGGTAACGACGCGATTAAAAAGGCATCGATGATGGATAGGAAGGCTATTGAAGCTTAAAGTTTGTTGGTTCAAATGGCAAATTCATGAAATGGAATCAATTTTTTAAAAGATATTTCCCCCATCTTTACACCCATTCCTTCCCTCTTTTCTTTGTATCTTTCTTGTTCCTTCATCGCCAAAATCACTCCCACCTACCCGTCAATGTCTTCTCCTCCCCCCACACCCTCGCACATGTAGATGATGGAAGCCAAAGCCGCCAGCGAAGCCTTAGACGAGCAGAGGCGCCTTCAGGCAGAAGCCGAGAAACACCCTCCTGCGGACGGCAGCAACAGCAAGGTCCTCCTGCCCGACACCTGGAGCGCGTCTCGGAAATTATTGCCGAGATTGCCGGCCCCCGGCTCCGACAAAAACCCGGGCAATGACGGAAGGTGAGCGATCTCATAATGTTGTTGGTGTTGATGTTGGTGTTGTGCGTGTTTGAGAGGATAACGAGAAGAGGTGAATAAGTAAAGAAGTGCGCGAAGGGAGAGTGAGGCAGTCCTGTGAAAAGAAGAAACATCTGTTTGTTTATGGAGAGTAAACGACCACATTTTTCCTCAGGGAGTTCAGTGTCTATGCATTTCTTCCCTCCCTTGACCCTTTGCCCTCTTGTTTCTGTTTCATTTTATTTCTCTCCATACATGTTTCAGATCCCTAGAGTCCGGCTCGGAGCTCTTTGCCGATTTAGAGCGAATCAACGGCGCTATTCGTGCTTCCACCGGCACTCGCCTCTCGGAAGGCGCTCAAGCCATTTACCACAGGTTGACGCAACTCTTCTTCGTGCTTTTACTTCTGTTGTCGCTGACGCCGTCATTTCAAAATGGTTATCCATGTAATTAACTCACATAAATACAACTGCTTCATACTTTTTATTCGTTTCTTCTTTTAATGTTTGAACATCAGCCACGACAATAGCCGCGTGGGCGTCGGCACCGCCGGGATTAATCCCCGATCGGGCCTATTCGCCGACAGCACCGAGCGCTTTGGGACCACCTCCAAAGCTTACCATGCTCCTCTGGTACTATTTGTGATGTAAATACACTCGCGCAATTTCTCATCATATCAATGCAGTGTCAATCTTGTCTGGTATTTTATTCTATCACACACGCCCACACACACACATTCACTATACTGCATGTGGATGATACTAAATGTGCTGATGACGAAACCGTTCTGAGGGTAATGCCTCGCGTCTTACACTTTTACGTTTTGGAGACTTATAAGAACTGGGCTCGGAAGCAAACACACGAAGATTTACTAGTTCACGCACTCACTCATAGATGCAGGGGCAGTCATTTATATTTTCGTTGTCTCGTTTTGAGTATTTCAAAATGTTCCACCATTCATGCGTATATATCATGGTATCCCCTTAAGTACATCCTCGTGTTCTTGAGCGCCACGTCTCCTTGATTTCGCTGTTTCGCTATCAAATAAATAGGTGTACGCCCCGAACCAGCCTGTGACACGACCAACGGCGAAATGCAACTCCACCGAAGATGCCTCCTTTCGGGCCAGCAGACGCCAAGCCAGGTATCAAAAACACCTTAAGGCTTTCCACCTTCGTCTGGCTTTTCCTTTGATCTGTTATTTTTAAAAAAAACATGATTTAGAGTTTGCGTTTCTGTTTCATGTTGCTGCGAGAGCTCCTTTCTTTTCTTTGATATTAAATCTTCTGTTTGTTTTAGATACGACCGTGCCCAGGGCAACCTGGCCGAGTCCAAAATGTTCCGCGAAGCTGAAGTCCTGATGGATGACATGGGGAACGATCAGAGAGAGCGGGCATCGGCTGAAGCCATGTACGGGTATCTCCGGAAGGCGTATTTCAAGGACCTTAAGGTAATGCTGACTGTTGGACTTCGTTGCCATTTGAGAGCTATTTTTTTTCATGTGTTTATGCTGCGTGATTGACTGACTGTGCCGTAGTAACTTGTTTATCCACACTTAACGCCTAGAGATTGCACGCCTCGATCTCCACTCAGATGCACGCGCGAGAGCCCCTCGAAGACATGGCCCGCAAGCCCAACTGGCCCCTCCACACCCGCATGTACGAGACCTCGAAAAACACGCAACTCCGCGACATGACCCACAAGCACGAGACGCGGGACTTTGGTACCTTGCACACCAGGGACCTTTGGGGCAGCCGGCTGGGACAAACGTCCTTTGAGCTCGGCGGAGGAGCTTTACCCGATTTGCACCGCACCACGATGCACGGCCGGTACTAGAGCGGAAAGGAGGGTTTTAGTGGCAGCAATAGAAAAATGGACGCATTCCAAAGCTGTATATTATTTGTTTCCTTGGAATATGAGTCTCTCTGATTCCCCCACTCGCCTCTATTCGCGATTTGGGCTTTCGTTTGACTGAATTAAAGCGAAGCGTGTTTATGAGGTGGCCAATGTGTTATCCGAATCCTACTAGTTTCCTTATTCCGAATTTTTATCCCCGATAGCCGGTAGTAGGTGAATCACGATGCTCAAATCTCAAAGCACCATGCGCCACACCCCACACGCATCAGGAAGGAAATATACTATAAAATCATATGTATAACTAATATTGATTTTAATGAAAACCATTCATAAGAGATATCGGTTTTTCTTTGATAAAAATGACGTATGGACGTCGCGATTGTTCATGTCGGGGAGTGATGGAGCCAGATACTATTTTGATGCACCGTGGCATTTCCCAAGTCCAACTCAATCGGCTCTAACTTAGCTCCAACGCATTCGCAATCAGATGAAAGCCACATGTATCAGCTAACTAAGCCAGCGCCGAAATCCGCCCCGAAAGTTCCACTTCTGACGGCGCAGTGCCATCGGTGTTCACAACAGCGAAGTCCCGGCTGCAAGCAGAATCCAAGAGAGCGTTTACACAGACGGCAGCCACCGTGGATCTCAAAGTGTCGCCTAAAAGGGAGTCTCCACTCCCAACCTTAAAGAGATGGCATTGCCCCAGAAAAGGAATGGTATAGAAATTTGAAGATAAGATGAAACCACGTGTTGCCTTCAACATGTGATCAAAGCAGTATAATAGCTGGATGGGTGAATAGTTAAGTCATTGCGATGTATTCGGCACCTCGACGTTTGCTTTCTCAGTGTCATCCCACAGCAGGATGCTTCGAGCGGGGCGGTCCAATTTCGTCAACGTGCCCAAGTAGTAATTGTTGTCATACGGGCCTCCGATCAGCTGACCAGGGCGCACAATGCTGTAACTCGACAACCAACCACCGCCACTGCCTGTGGCGTCGTCGTTAGTCGTACCTTCGCAAGCTGCACGCAACGCTGCTTCGCCCTCCGCCTGCGTTATACAAAGCATGCGTAGGCACACTCAATGCGCGCATACACTTTAAAGAGATCCCCAGTATACTGGGTCGCAATCGAAAAAAAAAGCACAATTTTACCTTGGCATCGAGCACGCCTGCAGCGTTGAGAATCACAAAAGGAAAGGATTTGCGGCGCTCGACTCCAATCGAGGACATGAGCACTGCGCGTTTACAGGAAACTCCAGCAACTTCACGCCACGTCGACAGCACGTTCTTTACCTAGTTGACATATATATATGCATACAGGACTGGTAAGCAGAGGAGGTGCTAGCTAAAAAAAACAGAAAAAATAAAAGAAAAGAAAGCCAGGAGAAAGACAAGACAGCATACGGCAGGAAACATCCTCAAACTAACGCAAACGATGCTCCTACATCTAGTGCGCAATAGTTTTGAGAAAAGGGAAGAATCTTCTTATTCTCAGCTCTACCCCTTGATCGTCCACCGCTTGAGGAGTGTTGCCGTTCCGCCAGGCCAGAGTTGGGAAAGCAGTTGTGCCGGTGACTATCACCACGCCACTGCAACCCACCAAGGCAGCGGCCAAGCTCGATGGATCCGTTGTGTCGGCTTCCACGACTTCAATCTAAGATGTATAGCGAGTAGCATTTTTGAGTATCGCTTGATGTGTAAGTGACTTCGTTGATACGTGGCGCTCCTCTTCTGAGTGTAAACTAACAAATTGATACAGATTGTTTCTCTTGCCGCTTCTCTGAACCATAGGCTAATCTTGGATTTATTTACCCCATCGCCCACGCCGCCCTTGAAAAATTCCTTGGCGCGCTCAGCGTTTCGCGCAACTGCTCGAACTTTACACGCTCCCTTGTCAGCTAACCCGAGCGCAACCAAACGCCCTACGTTGCCCGACGCGCCAATCACCTGAAATTGAAATAACGTTGCGGGGTAGATACACACGACGGTAACTCATAAGTATATGTACGCTTGGAAATTAATACATCACCTCTGCGATAACATAACATACAGTGGCCCTGTGAAAGATTGTACCGCAACGCGGTCGCCTTTGCCAATCGAGGATGTGCTTCGAACCGCGGTGGACAGCTTATCACCTCCAAAGATAGCCGAGAAATCGGGAGCATTGAATTGAAAAGGGCTTTTCACGACATGTCGCGTGCTTGAACGGGGCGAATGTACCCTAGGAATAAGAAAAGCGCGCGCTCCAAATGCCAATGCCGAGAAGGCAAGGAACCGCACGAACTTTATGCCCATTTTTTTTCTGCTGAGGTGGTTGGTTGTCAATCGCACTTTTCGCCTGTAGACCAGCAAAACGTACTCCGTAGTATTGCGCGTGGGTTGGTGACATCATCGATCGTCGTGTTTCATTCTCGTCTCTGTAGCCGATAGTCGATTGTCGACGACTACTGAGCCCGTCGAAGATGAGGGCCGCTACTGTCTATGGGTTGCTCCTAGGGCTGCCTTATGCATTTGGGCTGCAAACACATGGCTCTTCGCTAACTATGTCGGCGCCTAGGCCTCAGGCAGGTGGTATCATGGGTAGCCGCCGTAGCTTCGGCATGGGGCTAGTGCTCCTAGGACCCTCGCTCTCGGCACGCGCCGCGGATAAAGCTGCGCCTGGAGCAGTGGTTGGCACCTGGACGTTAACGCAATCGGGCATCAAGCAACCTTCAGGCGGTGAATTGTCGTTCGAAAAGAGCGGAGACGCAACGTACAAAGCTTCGAGCGATACCTTCCAATCTGTGCGTAATAACACCAGAGTGTATTAATTCAGTGCATGAATCTGGTAAAACTATCAGATGTAGGTTACTGACGGAGCGCTTCTTTCTCTTCTAGGTGAACAATTGGCGAGTTGATTCTGGCGGCCGTTTCTTCAACGACAAATCCAGGAAAGTGGAGTTTGCCTTGGAATACAGCGATGGGGTCTATAACTACGAGGTGCGCCCTCTATTTGACGCAGAAGGCATATCAATTAGCTTGAACCACCTTCTGGTTGACGTCAGATTACGCACCTTACAATTTCTCTCAACTTATATAGGGCTATATCGAAGAAGGCGACGGTGAGCACATGGCAGGTACGGTGAGCCGCGATGGCGGTGGCGGAACCAAGGGAGAGTTCCAAGCAGAGCTCGTTTCAGCAGCTGCCTTCGTCAAGGAACGGCCAGCATTTGCCAAGTTTGAGCCGTCGCCTGACGCCCCCGTACTCGAACTCAATGGGCGCGCACGTTGGCAGGTGCGTGTGCTACGCTTTGACTTGCTCGAGTTAGGCGGGTTCAAACTTTTCACAAAGAACACGCTACTGAAATCTTGAGGAGTGATGAAAGCTATGCCCCGAAGGCAAAAAATGTATCTATCTTTACTAGCATCAATGTAGCCTTCTGAGCCGGTTCCACAACTACTTCAAAACAATTTCTTCTCGCAGGTCGAGCGAGAACGGGACGGCGGCGTGCGGCCTGCGGAACCGATTCGCAACGCCGATGAACAGAGTAGGGTGTACAGAAAGCTGGCTGGGAACCCCACGGGCAGCCTCAAGGGCATCACGGGCTACCACTAGATATCAAACTCAATGAGGCATTGTAATGCGATGTATTTCTTGAGGGAAGTGCTCATTCAAGAGGGGTTTGAGTGCCGCTGCTTCTGCCATTGCTGCCTGGCTGACTGGCCGTTAGTTTTTATTTTTTGCTTGCGCCTAAAAGTTTCCAGTTACCCCGCGCACGTATCCTTCAGGGCGAGGCCTTAGAAGCCAGTTGGGACTTAGGAATAAAAGCTAGGACTCTTCCATTATGCCGTTAAGAAAGTTAAAAGTTGTGACATGTGGCAGGTAAAATAGATTTTCAATCGAGTGAAATAGGTTTTAAATGCCTCCCCTGTATTTACAGTGTGTGGTTCGCATTTCACACCGAAAGATGGGGAAATGATCGGAATCGGAATGAATGTGAGCGCAGCTCGTGGCTTAGACTAGCTTAAGTGCTGGGGCTATGCATCCTCCTGACCAACACATCAAATTGCTACGCTAAAATCCCGTAACACATTCAACTATTACTTAAGCGGCTTGCGACCTAGTTCTAGGATTTGATCGTATACCTACTAGGAATACAAGGATACCTTCGGATCCTAAATTAGGTGGCTAGCTTAAGTAGGAATCTCTTCCACAAGTAAGTGCTCAGAAGGCTACAATTTCCTAGCTGTATCTCGTCGAGCACCACGTTGAGAATGCCAAAGAGAATTACAACTTTCGCAGCTACGCTTCTAGTGTCATGTGCTAGCCTAGGAGGAGCCTCTACAGTGACGAGCAATACAGAGCAAAAGCGGAACGCATTGCTTGTAGCTGGCGCGTTCAGCAAACCCTCAGGCGACCATTACGGCCATGCAGCTGATCTTTACAGTGCCAACGCTCTTTCACACGGGTCTATGGTTCGCGTCTGCGCTAATACGGTGAAACGGCACATTCTAGAAGCCAACGGAATTGTAACGGACGTCTTTCAGCACTCATGGAACCCCGAGGTTAGTTTAAAAATAATTTCGTTTTCATTTCAATTCTGCTTTCACTGATGCGAACTTGCACTTGTCTGAACGTTTATTGTGCATATTTGCAATGCCAAAGCTTGCTGAGGAATTCGAGCGCGCTTATGTCGATTCGCCTTTTGAGACTTTTATGGGTAGTTACCAAGCTTCTTTTGAAGACAACCGCCCTTATGAGAAACGTCTTCGGCCTTTTTACGAAGAAGTCTACCGCAATCACTCTGCTACTACTAGTGACACCTCTGCTATCAATGCGAATGACCCAACGCATTCGTTGCTGCCAGCAAACTTCGCTCGACTCGCTAATCGAGCCTCGATTCGTGCCAAGGCTGCGGGGGAAGACCCCGTTGCTGCCGCAGCTGCTGCCGTCGCCGCCGCGGAAGCCGCATCGCGTGCTGCTGCTAACACTGCAAGTGGACCTGGAGATGCTCCGCGCCTGGATTGGTCTCAAATCAGTTGGTCGCTGTCGATCAGCCGTGCGATTGCGATGATGCAGGAACACGAGCAGAAGGTCAACGTTACTTACGATCGTATCATATTGGTGCGCCCGGACGGTACGCGCACGTAGGCATTGGTTTGTAGTTCTGTTGCCTACTGGTATTGACAAGTTACCTACACACACATGATAGTATAAAGAGCGTGTCATGTTTGTGCACTGCATTACTGTTGTTGGTTTGTGTTTTCTCAATGACCACGGTTGTTGTACTGCCTCCTCAGTGCTCTTGCTCGACCGCAACTTGACCCTGTCTCGCCTGCCGCGAGGCCGCGTGTACTGCACGTCCTGGGGCCGCGCCGCTGGCGACTTTCATTTCGTGATGGAGCGAGCCCACGCGCGGGCGCTCATGAAAGTGCACTATCCAGTGTCCCAGCCGCTAGTGTTCATGGGCCACGGATGGATTCGAAATGTGGTCACAAATGCGATAGGAGTGCTACCCACGCCACCTGCTGCTCGATGCAGCCAAGCATCGAGGAGAATGGAAGAAACGAATAATGAACGGAGTGAAAATCGAGTGGCAAGAAGAAGAGGCGATGGTGATGGTGGAGGTACAGAAGTAGATCGAGTAGTTTTATCTTCAAGAGATGCATCCGCAAGGCTGCTGGCATCATCGCAAGCAATAGTCGACAGCGAATGGTGTCCTCCTTTACAAGTGCTGCAATACGGTCAAGGCGCAGTGGTGAACGATTTACAAGTGCACGGCGGCATGGTACAGAATGCACATGTAGTTGTGGCTGTTTATTTGTACACCTGCTTCTCATCATGAAAGTTCGGTTGAGAGTACATAGTCAGGCTCTTATCGTGCACATGCTTACTATGATCTTGCTTTCTTCTGCTCGGCTTCTTCTTCTTTTGTGTGCGCGTGTACTCCAGGACGAAGATGTCTACCGAAAGGTGCGTTGGTAGAGTTTGAATTGATATTGTCTGCCCACCTATTCATACCAATTCAGCTTACCAATTCTTTTGATTTTCTTTTTCCACTTTTACGAATAGGTGGATTTCGCTCAAATGATGTGCAACGGCTTACCGTATTGGAAGAAGGTAAACACATTGATAGACATGAGTCATTTTCTGTGTAATCATACCTATGCTTATTTCTGTATAGTGAAGAAATTACCTGCGCTGTACTCATGACCGCTTCTTCTTATGGTTCCTCATCAGTTATCTCTCTCTTATTTATCAGTTTTGGGCCCAATACGGCATGAACGAGAGCGACTGGACCAGCGTGCAAGCATTGGGAAAGCCCTGCCCTGTAGACCGCCCTCTTTTCGCGATTCACCGCATGTGTTGCAGCCTCAACAACTGCCAAACACGAGCTGAATCAAAGGGGGCTTGCTGCTTTAAGTCTAAACATGGAGGCCATCATTGCTTACAAGGGCCAGAATTGTGACTTGTCAATTTGTGCTACCTGCGTGATCTGCATTCTTGCTTCGATATAGTCCTTTGCACACGAGTGGAGGCAGCTCTGTAAATCCAATTTCAAGACTTCGGGATAGGTATAGTCTTCATCTACATACGTACAGAAATCAGCTGGTTTGATATCAAATCCAATCCCAATTCTAATGAAATCCTTAGGCGAGATCCTACACAGCTAAAGATAGCTCGAGGCCAGATAAGATCAAGAAGTAAGAATTAGAGAACCAGGAAGATGTTTGAACTCGAAACTATTTCGACACTGCGATTAGATTAGAGTTAATTCTGGCGCGATAGAGAGAAACTTCAAAAAATGCGAGTACTAAAACGCGGATGTAAAGTAAACCCAAAAGAACTACAGCGCAGATCTAGAGATCGTGCGCCTTGTCTGCATTTCTTCAAAAAAAGTGCGTGTTTCTATTCCACTTTCAGTTGAAGGTCGTCGGGCAGGTCTTGCTCATCAATCCAGTCACCAAACTGATCGACGCGCTTTTCATCTACGGCTTCCTCCGCGGCAGTGGCTGCCACCGTATAATCCGTGACCCCATCCCAGTAGATGCACTCCAGCTGCCTTCCACCGAAATAGCGCTGATGCATGAGTTTCATGCATTCGGCTGAGGCAAAGGCGGTCTTGAATTTCACCACAATCACCCCCTGCGGGTTTTTCGAAAAGAAGGTAATCTTTTCGGGCTCCCCAACCTAATGAAAGACGAGAAACATGTGAATCCAAAGAAGCAGAAGAGAAAGCGAACATGATGAGACCAGTGCTTAATGTGGAGAGAGACTTACAAAGCAACGGTGATGAAGTAAAGACATCAACTAATTTAGTTTTTAAACAAATACCCCTTACTTTCTCCTCCAGCTCTGCGACTAGTTCACTCTTCAACTCCTCCTCGAAATTGGGGTCCTTTTCAAAGTCCGCCTGTACATGAATAGGAGAGCATTGAGGAAGAGAGGTGGATCAAATGCGTAGTAAAGCAAGTTTAAAAGAGTTACTTCAACACAGCATTAAAGTCAATGATAACGTACTCGGGCTTCTATCTCTCATCATTCGTTGTGCATTCTTCATGATATTTCAATTTTAATCAAATTCGTTTACCGGGTCAAACATGTGTTTGAGCACCACGATTTTCAGGCCTACTGCAGCCTTGTTCCCTTGCATGCCACTGTCGTCGTCCTCGTTCCACATGAGGGCCTGCGCAGCGGCGGCCTTGGCCACTTTCCTTTGCGCCACGTTCACCTTGTCAATTCACGTATACGAACACGCGTGATGCATATAGAAAAAATTAGAACAGCATTTTCCTCCTTCAAAATAAAAGAGCGCCAAATCGACCATTGAGATCAAAGCTGCAAATCAAGCATGAATATACTCACACTTCCTGCTGTCTTTTAGACAACCAAAATTGGTACTTGACAAATCAAACGCACATCCATCATTTCTCCCTAATACAGTATTCATGACGTGTGTTACCTTGGCACGCTTGGATGGATCGTAGGCATTGCCTTTCACCGTAAACTCCGCTTTGGTGACCTTGAGAAGCTTATTGCTCGCGGTGGCAGTAGCCCTCAAGCAGGACCCGTCGAGCAGTTGAAGTGCCAGGGGCACTGATTCGACTTTGGCGTAACAAACTGAGGCATCTCCTTTTGCGAAGCCAGCAGCATCTTTGTACCTGCGAATATTCCAACACAAAGTACAGGCGATTGATGAGAAGCATCAAGAATTAACAGCGGCCACAAGTAAAAAGGGGGAAGAGTGCATGGCGGCATTCGTTCGTGAATAAACATAGAAGTAAAAAACGCGTACGTAAAGAAAAGTAATACAAAAGACAAAGCAGAATCGAAAAGAGCACAGCTATTGCTCTGTACCACCATTACTCTCGCCCCCATCTCATACGTACAGTTTGATGCGCCGCTGCTGGGTCGACGGGTCAATTGCAATCACGCCGCATTTCGCGAAGTGCTCTGCCAACTAACAGGAGCACAGAAGAAAACACGCAACGGTCAAAAGAAAAAAAATAGGAAAGCAAAACTTACTTACTAGGGTAAAGCATAGTGTGAATTGAATCATTGTTTTCCAACACAACCGCCAAGATCGAAAAATATGCTCAAGGCGATAACCAATAGATAGAACTACTGGCGCATCTGTAAGTAGCACGAGTGGTTGTACCTCATTTTCGTTCGCGTCCGGCGGCAAATTTTCCACGTAAACCCACGAGTGCGCGGACGCGGCTTTTTCACTCCATTTCGCGCCCTTTTTCTTCTTGCTTCGCTTGCGCTTCTCTTTGCCGTTGTTGCTACCGTCTTCTCCTCTATTTCCAGCTGCCTCGCTGTTGCCTAACGAAGCGCCCCCTCCTCCTCCTCCTGCACTTTCCCCCGCACTGCCCACTACCTCTCCAACCTCCTCCTCCTCTTCATCTCCCTCGTACTCGCCTTCCTCATCTCCGTCGCCGTTGCCTTGCTTCAAATAGGACGCAGGCAGCGGTGGTATCTCTTCATTGCTGCCCTGAAACACCATGTCTGCTGGGTTCATCGTCATCGTAGTATCGGAGGCATTTCCTCCCCCCTGTAAGCCAACATTGACGCTTCCTTGGCCTGCTGTGCCAGAATTCACCACACCCTGTGCTTCTTCCTCTTCTTCTTCTTCTTCTTCCTCCTCCTCGCTGTCCTTGTTTACAGAGTAAACGGCCATGGCACTGCGCAGTGCGTGCAACTCCCCTAGTGCTACCCATGCTGCTGCTGGAGCGTGCTCCGTCTGATTAGGCAGGATTGCAGGAATAAGGGGAATGTAAAGTGGGCAGATATTGATGCAAGGCAAAAATCGGAAAGCAGGCAACCGGGCAAACCAGAAAATCACAGTAGTAAATACACTGCAACAAGTAGGAGAATAGCAAGCAAGATATAGGAAGGAAAGTATACCTGTTGAAATAAAAGCGAAAGGCCATCAAGGACGCCATCGTCGAACTTCTTCGCGATGTCGCGCGCCGTAAAAGGGCCTACTAAGCCGCCGGGCTGCGCAGGGTCCGCGCAAAACCTAATTGACGAAGAAAGTAAGGAAAGAAAAAACTTCTTCAATTTCCTTGCCTTAAGTAGGTACGCGCTGATTGAACATATTTACTATAGTTTTTCATCAATAATTCTATTGGATGAGGCAGAGAGCTTACCAGGAGGACGTCAGGGCTAAAATGTGGTCGCGGAACGGCGGCGTGTCTATTCCTCTCGCCCATTGAGCCATACCGGGCTGCCAGACTGTAACAATAAAGAGTAGATCGGATGGTTAGGTGGCGTATCGCCCCCTGATAATTCTATTCAACTGCCTAGTCCAGTAGAATTGCTAGGTTGATTCCTTTTTATGCTCTTCTGAGAATAAAATGTGCACCTGTCAGCCCAAGTAGAACGTTTGGAAGGTGATCTTGCCGCTGGAGATGCTTTACAAGCGAGCCTGTCGACACTGGGCCTTTCTGCGCCCCGTCCTCTAACCACATCCAACCACCGCTGCTAGAACTAACAGCCATTTTCGAACTCGGAGAACGGCCAATGTAGTACTGCCGCTATACTTCAATTGACCCTTCTACTCGCGCCAAACCAGTAGCTTAGCGGTGCAAGTCCTGTTCAAAATGTGTGCTGCCCAGCTGCCCGCCGCAATGCCGTGATGCTGAGCTGCTGTGGGATGCTGGGAGGCTAATAAGAAGCGACCACAACGTGATTTTCCAGCTCTTCCAACGTCGTTCTTAATAGCCTTAATCCCAATGAAAATAGTGGTGCAAAAAATCGATTTTAGCTACCTTTAGCTAAGGTCAACTTCGCCACTAAATAGGCTCGCCCTCATCGCCTACGCCACCTCAGGAGCTCTAAGCTTGCACATATATTAATTAGCTTACCCCGGAGCCGGCCTATTATTTTTTTTTCATATCTGAGCTCCACTAAGGTCACAACGGTGTTG
>Ga0307971_1001094_pt1 | contig 13816 bp, 12 predicted proteins | sample OrgLakmetagen714_FD_201820 | JGI IMG/M metagenome (GOLD analysis project Ga0307971, IMG submission 201820) | Saline water microbial communities from Organic Lake, Antarctica - #714 | ecosystem: Environmental > Aquatic > Non-marine Saline and Alkaline > Saline | place: Antarctica: Organic Lake... | reverse complement strand
CGCTTGTCTGAGGATACCGAGTTCAACGTCGACGAAATTATGGGCGGGAGTATTAAGCTCGGTATGGCGGGTATGGACGCCAATACTATCGACAAAACCAAAAAGGCAATGGCCGATCTTGCCACGATCGGGCAAACAGACCTGGTAAAAACAGGGGACATTGCCTCGAACATTATGTCAGGTTTCTCGCTCAAAGCGGAGGATTTCACCCGCGTCGCCGACACCATGGCTATGACAGTTTCGTCGACGAATACGAACATCCAACAGCTTGGCGACGCAATGAAGTATGCGGCGGTCCAAAGTGTGGCGAGTAAGATTTCGTTCGAGGAAACTTCCGCCGCGCTTGGCCTCATGGGGAACGCCGGTATTCAAGGGGAAATGGCAGGTACCTCGTTCCGTAACATTATTACCCGTCTCGATGCCCCCGCTAAGAAAAGCTCAAAGGTAATCAAAGCTCTAGGGGCTGATTTCTCGGAAGCGGCGATTAAAGCAGGGGGTATGGTTCATATTCTCGAGGAGCTGGAACGAACGGGCGCGGGCAAGAAAGCTATCACCCAAATCTTCCAGATGCGTGCAGCGACAGGTCTTTTGGTTCTTCTCCAAGAAGGCCCTAAGAGACTGAAATACTTCACAGATTTCATGAAAGAAAACACAGGCGCGGCCCAGCAAATGGCCGATGTGATGCGCGATTCTCTAGGGACTCAACTCAAAAAGGTCCAGAATAGGTTCCACAATCTCGCTATTGTTGCAGGAGAGCAGCTTGGTACGGCTATCCGAACCGTTATCGACGTTTTCAGTGAAGGGTCTCTAGCTACGGTCGATTGGGACCAAAAAATCAGAGCCTTCACCCGAGGGGGGATATTCTTCCTAATAGACGGCATGATTTCTGTTATCGACGTATTCCTGCGTTACCAGGATGTAATGACCGCCACCGCGAAAGGCGTGTCGGTGTTAGGCAAAGCTATTCGCATGATTGGAAAAGCTCTTGTCATATTTCTCATGGGGAGTATGACGGCGTCGCTTAAAGCAGTCTCAGGGTTTGCGAGTCTTTTACGTCCCATGGCGCGGGATTTGATGGCCTCGGATTGGGGTTATAAGAGGAAAATCGGTAGCGCAATGCTCCGTAGGGCCGATATATTGGAGGGAGCAGGGGATAAGGCTCTCAAGAACCTCAAAACGGAAATGGCCGAACTCAATGGCATGACTCTCGACACCTCAGACATTGATACTTTCTTCGACTCTATGGGCAAAGGCGCGGCGGAAGGTCGCGTGAAGCTGGTTGCTTTGCGTGAGGCTCTTGCTAAGAACTTCGCCGAAATGGAAAAGAAACGCGAGGTAATGAACAAATTCAAGGCAGGTCTGGACAAGATCGAGAAAGGCCCAGGTGTCGGTGATAACAACCCGGACGTGGATCCCACAGGAGGCGGCAACAAAGCTAAGAAACTCGATCAATACATGGGTCTGAAAGCCCTAGCCGATATTTGGGAGCTGAAAAACAAGAAAGTAGCGGTCGGAATCCGGCTTAATCGTGAGCTTCGTATGATCTCCGACAAAGCCGCCAAAGAGGAGTGGACCCAACAAGAGACCTCGCTAGCTCTTATGGCGGCTCGATTGGGAGCCCAAAGAGAGTTGATTGAGTTGATCGAGGCTGAGAGGGCGGCAAAGGCGGCGGCTATGAAATCCGCCTCCGACGCTATCAAAGCTTCTAAAGCTAAAGCGGAAGCGGCAGCTATCAAAGAGCAGAATCGTCTCCTCGATATAAACCGCCGCAAGTGGGAAGCTAAGTGGGAAGCGGAAACAAAACTTCGCAAGATGATTTTGGATCAAGCTCGGAAACTACCCAAAGCCTCGGGAGGAGTCGGAGTAAGTGAGCAGATAGCTGACGCACAGAAACGTTACGATGCTATGCGGCTCACGGGTGTTGACAGGGAGAATTCAGCCGCCGAACGACACAACGAACTTCTTATTGCGAAAGCCGCGGCGATTGATTCAGTAACGTCTGCACTTATGCGACAGGCTGAAATGTTGCCTGACCTCGCTCAAAAGTTTCAGGATGCGGAGGGTATATCTCAGAAACTCGTCGTCACGACCGAGGGCATTGTAGGCGGTATGCAAATGCTCTCCGCTATCGGCCCCGCTGTGTTCGCCGCGATGGGTATGAACGCCAAAGAGCAGGCCAAGGCTCAGGCTATTTTGAATATCGCCCTGGGTGTGTTCGCTCTGGGTATGGCTCTCATGGCGACGTTTGTACCAGGTATGCAAGCTATGGCACCTGGTTTCTATATGGCGGCGGCTGCGTTCGGCGCAAAAGGTGCGGCAGGTCTGGCACAAGGGAGTTTGGCGAACCAATCTATGCGGACCAACACAGCTGTGAATGTCGCAGGTTCCAGCTCGAAAGCGAATCAGCCTATGTCCCTTGACGACTTCATTGAGGGTCTAAAAGAGGCTGGGTTGTATAAGGTCGGATGGGAGAAACTCACCATTGACGAGTATGGCTCTACGCCGGTAGCCGTGAGCCGTACTACGACAGGAAGCGCCCGCTCTTTGGATGCGGCCCGTCGTGAGATTTCACGCGTGAGGCTCTAAGAATGGCGTACGAAAAACGACAAGGGAAAATTCTGTGGCCTGTTGTTTTATCTGGAGCTTTCGCGCTCGCGGAAGATAACGGTGGCGGCTTTGCTACGGTGGGATTGAGTTCTTTGGGTTTGTCGGCCACTCGAATATGGTCGGATTTCGGTCGCGATCTCACGAACGCGTCAGGGGAAGTATCTCTTTTCCTTTTGCTCGAAACATTCCTCAATCAATCAACCAACAATCAGTATGCGATTCGGCACGTTTCGGGGAACGGTTTCGGGCGAAACGATTGGCGCATTGAAATCGTTAGAATGTCGGGCTCCGCTGATTTCAGAATCTCAACCTCAGGTACCATTCTCCAGACCCTTGGAGCTGACGATAACACGGCGCTAACAGATTCATCGGGCGTGATTGAGTTCCCAAACCATTACGACGGGGCGTTTATGCTCCCGTGGTATTGGCAATGGCACGACGACAGGAGCCTTCCAGGGTTCACAGGAACGTCCGTGCGGACCAACAACGATGAAGTGTATAGGCTCAGACGCTTTGACGAGGATATGCGCTCATTTTTGCTTCGTGTAGTTCACGGGGCACAATTCATGGCCGATAGGCGTTTCGATAAAGCTCTCGCCGCGTTAGGGAACGTCAACTGGAACGATAGATACGCATCGTTTGAAACGTTCTGGGAGCAGTGTTTTGAAGACACTGCAAAATTCCGTTATGTGCGGAATATGGATGCCTCGGCTCTTGGTGACCCTCGAGCGGGCTATTCAGATCTGCGAATAATAAACGACGAGTATGTTTCCGATCCTGGGTCTCTTCTAACCCCTCTCCACGGGCAGATGGGTTATGAGGCATACGATATTTCGTTTACTGCAAAGCGACTCGACACCGTTGACCCTCTTCAATACGGGATTGACGGCGCGGCTGAGTTTTACTCGGTCGATAACCGCTACAATGGGGCTGTCCTTACAGACCAGGAAGGTTTCCGAAACGGCACAGCCGTAGGTGTTGGCGGTCCGGCGTACGCAGCTGCTTTGGAATCGACAGAACTTGACACCTCGAGCTTCGATTTTGACGGTGCATGGGCGATCGAACTTACCGAGGGTGGATTCCGTTTTTGGGAGGATTGGACATTCACCATTGAGTTCACGTTTGTTTGGACGGCAGGAGCCGGCACAAAGCGTGTGATTTTCGGGACAGGTGCCCCTGGGTTTGAGATCTACCTTAACCCGGATGATCGGCTTATATTCGACGTGTTGAACGGAGCTGGGGCTGTAACAGAAAGTCTCACAATCGCGAACACAGTCGCTAACACCACACATAGAGCTGTGATTTCAGGCAACGCCAAATACATCTATGGCCTTCTCGACGGGGAGTGGGGTGGGGTATCCATTGTTGGTACCACGACGGCAGGAGCTTCGAGCCGGGATTTGTATATCGGCTACGATTCGTTAGGGGCTGACGGTTTTACCGGACAGGTAGATGAAATCAGGTTTGCTGACGAATACCTAACGCCTGAGCGCGCATACGCCCTGTACCGAGATAAGGTTTATGGCGCGTAACCTCCAAAACCTATACTACGCCGTAATCATCCATGGTCTTGGGGACGCGGATTGGGGTGATTCCACGACGTTCGGAGCGAATTGGGCCGAAGATTTACCTGTGGCGGTCTACGCTGGGGATGCTCAATTCGCGGACGGCACCCATATTCCGCTGGCCGGTATACCCGTGAGTGCGGACGGCTCAGACGGTTCTATTCAGCTCGGGACCAAAATAGACCCTATTACGGGGGTAGTGGAGTCAGGGGCTATCTCGATTGAGATCATCAATGCGAACCTCGATCCCAAGGGTGAATTAGGTCTGACGCCGGATAGCGCGTCAACAGGTATTACAACCCGGAACCTTTTCAAAGATCTGACGCGCCGCGTAAGGGAAGCCTACGGGCTTTTGTTCGAGGATATGACCACCGCCCAGACCACGATTAAAATATGGGCGAGAAACGGTCTGACGTTGAATGCGGGCGAGGAAATTTACCTAGAGCAAGAGACTATCATCCTCGAATCCGTGGCGTCTACGTCAGGGAACATAACCACGTACAACTGCCACCGGGGTGCGTTCGATTCAAGAGCATCCATTCACAAAGCCAATCCTGCGGCGGCAGACCCACCCACGGCCACGGCAGGGTACTCGAACAGGATCTACCGCTTCCCGCCCATGTTCAACCGCCCTGTGACACTGGTTGAATATGACGGCACAGGCACTAATGAGATCGTGGGGCGCGGCTTTTTGCAACGCGGCCCATCAACCGAATCAACCCTCGTAGCCAAGGTCGAAATAAACGACGCGTGGGGAAAAATATTCTCGGAGGCGCTCAATCTCGAGCCGCTAGGTGGCGACACCGAAGGCCAACAGATTCAGTTCTTTAGCAATGGGGTTGCGTCAGGCGGCGTCTCAATCCGAGGTAACGAGCAATCCCGCGATTTCGGACCTATCATACAAGGGGGTAACCGGGTCGTTCTCCAGGTTGACCAAGCTCTAATCACTGGGGCGTATGTCGATGAACGTGGAGGGTATACACTCGCCAAGGAATTTAACGGTCTGGGTGACGATATTTCGACCGTGATACTAGGCACTAAGCCTCCGAACATTGAAGGCGAAGACGAGACGAATACCAAAGTTTATGAGGTATTGGCGGTCGGCAAGAAAATTAAAGAGACGGGCGGGACAAGTTACTCCCAGACGAGCAGCAATCAGATACTTGGGTTTCTCCTAAATGTACTCCTCTCCACAGGACGAACCGACAACGGCAGTTACGATCTTTACCCCCGAAATTGGGGGTACGCTATTGACGAGAAATATGTCGATGTTACGGGTATTGAGGCGTTGCGCGACGATTGGATAAACACGGAGCATGACCAGCTTGTTTTAGGGTGGGACGGGTCTCAGGTTGATTGGCGACAGATACGGGCGTCTATTCAACCCCACCGATTTTTCTGTCACTTCACAAACGACCACAAAATCACGGTTTCGAGGCTTGAGGTAATTACCGTGTCGGATAGCCCCACCACCATACCAGCTGGCGAAATTGTTCTGTTGTCTGAAAAGCAAACCTACGGGTGGGATGAACAGATACAAACCCTATCAGGGAGTGCAAAACAGCCGTGGCATGAGAAGGAACGGGAGATTGTTGTTCGTGACCTCGAGCAAGGTGTTGAGCCTTGGTCTCCTCGGCCCAAAGACCCCGCTTTCGTACTCAATGTATCTTCGGTTGAGCCTATCGACGTTCGAGGGAACGGACGCCAGCGAGACTTGATTCAAGGGGTGCTCGAGTTCACCCGCCGCCCCATGCCTGTGTGGAGGGTTCGCTTGCCTCGATTCGGTACGGCAGGTTTGCTCTACCCTGGTCAAAAGGTGAAAGCTGATTTCTCCGCTCAGGGTTACTTTATCAAGCAGGACGGAACTCGAGTGCAGGCATCCGACGACGTGTTTTTCTACGTTATCGAGGTCTCGAGGTCGTTGGGCGATGCAGATTTCGAGGCGAGCTTGCTCGCTGTGAACGACCCTCTTCTCGTCACCCCTAAGCTTGTAGCCCCTACCTGGAAAGTTACAGCTTTCTCAGGCTCAGACATCACCGTGGAGCGCATGTCCTATGGTGTGGATATGTCTGCCTACCTGTCTGGGGTGGAAGATATTGAGGTGTGGAACCCTCGAACGGGCGTGATAGACCTCTACACCACAGGGACAACAACGTTAGGTGTTGTGTCAGGGACAGCTACAGGGGCGTCGACACTTACTTTCACGTTGTCAACACGGCCTAACTACATAAACCCCGCCGTGGGAGATTATGTACGCTTGACAAACCGGGCAGATAACTCAGGATATAATAATACCTACGCTTACATGGCAGGTACAGCTGACACCTTTAGCAGTGGAGGGCGTGGTGACATCTACGTTTGAGACCAAAGCAGATGAATGGTACGCCCAGGACAAACCTTACGATGCTGAGGCTATCGACGCTATCCGGGATAGGATGGGGGCGATTTGGGATGAATGTAGCCCTATGGTTTCTATGTGGGTGAAAGCGTCCAACACGGACGTAACCCCCGGAAGTGGTCTCGGGAAATTCGTCTCAGGTGTTTCACCTCAGTGTTTTTTCTGTCGCCCTTTCTTGTTGCTTCCAGGAACAACGGGGTTGAAGTTTTATGTTTACGGGAGGGTGCAAGGCCCCGAAGCCTCGGCAGCTGCTTATCAGTCGACATTGTTTGCGTCTCAGGGTATCGAAGCTCTAGCCCAACCGAAAACCCCCAACCCTTCCCCTACGGGGGATAATTTTCGGATAATAAACGAGTCGACTTCTTTTGCCGTACATGAGGTGACAGTTGATTTCGGCCTCACGGTTGAGCGACCTCGTTACACGATGCTTCAACTATGGCACAGGTCGGTCGGCCCAGGTGTCCACACCGACGCGGAAACGAACGGTAGCGCCGGGGTTGGTTACCCCCCTATCGCGACTTACCAGCGAAAAAACACTATTCCAGACCACGAAGGGGTTTTGAGCGCTATGTCGACGCCTCAATCCGCTTATGTGTACCGGTATGAAGATGTTTCGAGGAACGTTCTAGCGTACCACGACATCTTGGCGATAACGAGGGATAGATATCCAGGGGGCTCCGAGCCGGGGACGGTCGTCATTGACTCATTTATCCTCTATCCTGATATTTCAATACGCTCGAGCGATGTTACCACCTATTCCGTAGAGCCTATCAGCTTCTTTGAATATCGAGCGATCGGTGTGAAAGTGTTGAGAGATTCTACATCCGATTATTCCCTGTATCGGGGGGATTCTGATTTCTTCCAGCCGGGTCGTAAGACCGAAACAACCCCTCCCAGGGCTCTAGAGTCGGCGGCTCAGACGCTTTACTCGCAGATTCGACCCTTCGGCTTCGGTATGGCAGGGACGGACACAAACATGCCTACGAACGGGGATCAATATCTCCCGATGCATGAGCACCTCGAGCACAATACTGTCAAAATGCTGGGTCTTGTCTTGGCATCGGAGAGACGGTTAGGCGGGCGTAGGATTGACGCCACGTTAGAGGCTGAGGTTATGACGCTCGGTTCAAGTGGGGACCCTGCCACGGTATCGGTGGATTACGTGGATTCTGTCGTAGCCGAAAAGATATTCTCGTTTTCAAGCGCTTTCGTCGCGAATTCGATCATATCCTACTGGCAGTTGGTTGACCACTACACACAAGATACGATCTGTGAAAATCATATGAGTGAAGAGGATGTTAATCTCCTCAGAAACTACGGTCGCATCGTTCAACTCTCGATAAATGGGTACACGAACGGCGACAAATATGCATCGGTAGAGGATAGGGAATTCAGGGTGCTACGCGTATCCTTAAAAGATCTCGATGGAGCAGCCCTTAATGGAGCCAGGCTGTATGTCCTGCCTTTCTTCTACTTAGAGAGGGAAGCATGACGATAACTGTCAATGATTTAACCATCCCGGAAAAAGGCCAGTTCACTAGGAATGCGCCGATCCGTGGCAACCCAGAACTACGTCAGCTCAACAAATTTGTGAACTCGGTGTATGCCCGAAACAAACAGGTTATCTTTGGTCATTGCTACTCCGGTGTGACAGCCGAAGACACCTTCAAACCGAACGACACAGGGACGATAACTCAGACGAATGCTCCGGGTCGGGCTCGAAACTTGTGGGAGTTTCACGCTATATGGGACGGCGAGAGAGAAGACCTGGATGGTCAATACAGAATCTTGCTCGAGGTATTCGGGCGGGACATCCAAACCCAGGTGGAGTTTGTTAACTCAGGTCTTACACTGGACGTGACGTGCGGTTCCACCTACGATTTCGTCAAGAATAGTGGTCAACTAGACCTCCTATCGAGCCTGCCGGAAATAGTCCGGTTTTTCGCCGCCACAGACGGTGACGAAGGTGGCACCGAGGATCTGGTCGCGTGGGCTGTCTCCTATGAATACTTAACCGGCTCGAACATACCGTGAGAATCTAATGGCTCCATCATATACACAAAAATCATGGGGCGACCCACAATGATCCCCGAAGGCGTGGAATTCACGACCGAAGATTTCTATCAGCTGCTTGGCATCGGTGTCCTGGTGTCGGCGGCGTCGGCGCTTACTGTCGAGAAGCTCATTAAGCCTATGGCGATCAGCTTGATCAAACACACACTCGTCCGTGCGATTGTGATCCGATTCGCTCCAATTCTTGTATGTATCTGGCTTACCTACGCTTTGCTCCCGTTGGCGATCGTGTACTGGACACCTGCCGTTGACGCCAGTCTCGTAACTTGGCAGGTTCAAATATTACTAGGCATTGTAGGTGGCGCAGGTAGTTCTTGGGCTTACAACATCTGGGAAGGTGTGGTGCGTTTGTTCCTAAAGAAATGGACAGGTGGTAAAAATGATGAGTGACGATGATCCCACGAGCTTAATGGATGTTGTAAAAGCCTTTCTGGTACCTCTCATTGTAGCTGTCGTCGTAGGGGCGGGCGCTAGTTTCCTGACTATCCAAGTCACAACCGCTACGCTCGAAGAGAAGGTTGAGGCGCACGCCATCCAAATTGCGAAGATCGAGGACCAACAGAGTCGTATGGCCGAAATCCAGCGCAAAAATGATCGCGACCTAGTGGACCGGCTGGCGCGCATCGAGACTCAAATCAAACTGTTACTTAAACACGAGAGAAACCGATGAGCAAAAGTAACACACCGTCGACAACGCAGCTCCTAACGTTTCGGCCGCTACTGCATTAATCCGCAAATGCTTAAAGGAGTGGATGAAATGATAGTTTTCAGCATGTATCAAGGGAACGACAAGACGCGTCGCGTTACCCTTCTCGACGAAGCCGGAGCCGCGTTAGATGTATCGTCGGCGACAATGGTCCGGAAATGTTGGCGGAAGGGCGAACCTGGAACGCTTGTAATCGATGAGACGGAATCGTCGATAACGGTTTCCGGCGCATCGAACAACATCGCCGATCGCGATTTTCCGTCGGCGACGTTTACGACGGCGACGACGAAAGGCATTTACATCGATTACTTGGAAGTGACAATCAGCGGAGAAACGGAAATCGTCGATTACATCGAATTCGAATTACTGAAGAAAGTGACATAATGGCCGATTCCGAAAAAACTTATCGGTTCGGAGTACGTTCGGCGGCTTCGGAGAAGTTTGCGCAAACATCGGCGACAATCCGAACGTTCGGTGCCAATACGTCGGCCGAGGTCGTCACGGGGCTAACTGCCCCGGCGCCGGGCGCTGGTGCAACTACGTATTTTGAGCACGTCCAGGACACACTTGGCGCCGAAAACATCGTCGCGCACTTCCGACTCGACGAAACGAGCGGCACGACCGCGGCGGATGCCACGGGCAACGGGAACGACGGTCAATACGTCGGCGGCCCGACGCTCGGTGCGGTTGCGCTGGTCGACACGGGCGGCACGGCTGTCGACCTCGACGGTGTGAATGATTACATCGAGCTCGGCTCGAAATCTAACACGAATTTCATTCATTCGTCCGGTGTTTTTGCAGTCGGTGGGTGGATTGATTTCACTGACGCCGGCGACAATCAGGTTGTTTTTTCGACGTCCGGGCTAGTCGCCGGCACCGGGGTTGTGGTGCTCCTGCAGCAGGTGTTCGGCACAAGTCGAGGAGTCGTTGTTTTCCGCGGAGGAGCCAACACGTTGGTCCGGTCAGGCGCGGCGACGCCGGCTGACGGTGTTCGGCACATTTTTATCACGGGCGACGGGAGCGACATTTTTCTTTATGCTGACGCTGTGCTTTTAGGTTCCGACGCAATCACGACTGTGGCTGGGGCCAGTACACTCACGCCTCGGATCGGTGACGCGTCGGGCTCAAGATTCGACGGGCGCGTGGACGAGTGGACGATCGCCGACGTCCACGCCACCGCGGCCGACGTTCTCGATCTCTACAAGTTTGGGATTGGTTAGAAAGCGAATGGAGCGGCCCATTTTGAACTTTACGACCGACGAATTACTCGTCGCTCCTAGCTTCGGGGATTTCTCCGCAACCGCCTAGAGTGTCACGACTGGGCGTGCCGATCGGCTCGGGCTTTTTCGGCGGCGTATGCATCCTTTAGAGCCCGGTTGTTTTCCGCAAACTCGGCGATCAACTGGTTGGCCTCGCGTAAACTTTCCTCCAACTCTAGGATCTCGTCGTAACGTTCCTCGGCGAGTTCCATTTCCTCGGCCAGCTCCAGAAGACCTCCACGGCGCCATCAAGGAGGTCATCAAAATCGTTCGGAAGCAAACTCATTTTCCCACCCGTGCAGCGTTGGCGAAGTCTCTGACAATCTGACGTTCAGACTCACTGAGGTTGAAGAGTGGTAAAACCACGTCGTCGACCAAGCCTATGTCTGGTGATTTTGATACGTTGCGAAGCGCCGTGACGTCGGCCGGAGAAAGGCTTTCCCGATGGGGAACTCGGATACGGCGAAGATACTGTGCCTGAAACCTTAGGAACCCGCCGGACATCTTGACGCAATATGAAGCAATGAACATCAAGGCTACAGAAGACCTAAGCACAGCCTGTAGGGCGTGGAGGTCCCATATGTCGGACGTGATAACATATAGGTTGTGGTGCGGATAGTACTTCCCGTCGTCGTAGGTGACGGTAGCGTCGCCCTTTATGTCGGGGATGAGTAGCTTCGGTTTTGTGAGCAGATCAAGGTGAATCCGGTCGATGGTCTTGTACCACCTAGCCGGGTTCTTCTTGGCAACATACCGCTTCCGCAGCCGGGCCTCGTGCTTCCGCAAGTATTGAGCGAAATGCGGGTACTGCTCTAGGTCGGCGAGAGCTCCATCTGCTTCGTAGGGGTTTACCACACCCATTCCGCCCCATGCGACCCCATCCACGCCGCAATCCCGGTGCAATGCCAAACGGAGCTTTCGTGACGTCTCTACGGGCAGGTCTTCGTAGTTCCCTATGAATATCTTGTCCGCTCCCGTAGCGACCCCGATAGTAACTCGACTGCCTGCCTCTTCCAGTCGAGGAAAATTTTTCTCAATTCGACGGAGAACCGGGAGCACGTGGGGAGAGTCCAGCAGCCAAGGGTCACGCCCGTTGGAGACCCGCTCTAACCTCATCGCAAGCCGGGACTCACCTCCGGCCGACACTTCGAATAATGCAGCCTGAAGGTCCTTGAGCTCGGTCCCCTTAATGCTGTCTCCGATTCCTACGACCGTGGACTGGTTAACTTTCGCTCGCTGAAGGACGGTAATGGCTGGGTAAGCATCAACATTATTGTGGAATGCATCTGCATATTTTAGGTCGATAAAGAACCTTAGTCGGAAGTTTTCATCGACTTTCGAACGAAGCGGCCCGCCGTACTTGTTCTTGAGCCAACGATCAGCGCAAATGAACCCGAGCATTCCATCTTCGCTAAGCAGGTCAAGCGACTTCTCAAAGAAGAGAATGTAGAGGTCTGCCCGGTCGTAGAGAGTCTTGTATTGCGACTTATACTCTTCAAGTAGCGGGGCAGGTATCCGTTCCTGCCGGACGTAAGGGGGGTTGCCAACAATGACGTCGAAACTCGCCGGAAGAGATGCCAGGAGGAAGTCATCGCAGATGAGCCACGTTGCGCAGAGCCGTTTAGCGACGTCTTGAGGCAGTCCATGTGCGGTGAGTTCGTTGTGAACTCGTTTCATTGTTTCAGCAAAAGTGTCCGCATGAAGCTCCACCCCTCTTACCGCACCGGCAAGCCCCTCAAGGGCTTTGTCTGCTGTCCCACCTGCCTTTTCGAACGCCGACAGGAGGCGACGAATAGCTTCTATAAGGAACTCACCATCTCCAAAGGATGGTTCCAGAAACCGCATGCGATGCAGCGGTCTGTCGGCAGTGTACCCACACAGGTCAAGGAGCGTTTGCACCACTTCAATGCGGGTGAAGACTGCGCCGCGCTCCTCAAGCGAGCCATGTTGCGAGAGTACGTGAACGGCCGCGCTTAACTTCTCGGGTCGTTCGTTGATGAAAGGTAGTTTTAAGCTCATATCAGCTTCCGTGCCGTTTGAAATGCACTAGCGGCGGCCTTGTAATGGTCGAGCAGCTCGGGGCTACCGTGGTCGAGCAACTGGTATTCGTGGATCATGGTTTCCTCATTTGTGAGGGCCTCGAGGGCCCGGTTAGCGTTTGCGGGTCTTCGTCGGGGGCTTTCTCCGCAACCGCCTCGAGTGTCACGACTGGGTTAGGGCCGCCTCGGCTCGGGCTTTTTCGGCGGCGTATGCATTTAGAGCCCGGGCGGTTATTGTCCCCGGGGACTTCTCCGGTAGTGCATCGGCCTCGAGCTCGGCGATCAACTGGTTGGCCTCGCGTAAACTTTCCTCCAACTCTAGGATCTTGTTGTAACGTTCCTCGGCGAGTTGGCGCACGCGGGCGTTTTCCTCGAGGTAGTCTTGCGCTCGGTCGCTCGCGGCGAGGGCCTCGGCGGCCTTTCTTCGAAGTCGTTTAAGCATGGTCGATCCCTGGTATCTGTTGTTGTTCATTTCGTTCCCTTTTTGCGAGTGTTCGTTGACTCAGTGAGAAGATACTACAGGAAAAATAGTTCTGGTCAAAGGGAAAACCGAATTATTTTTCGTGTAGTATCTTCGTATCATTTCCTGAGTATATGTTCAGCACCGTGCCGAGCTCCACGCGCAGAAGTACCCGGGGGGTCGAGGCAGGTTCCCCGGTTTATCACCCTTTTCTCGCCGGTCTTTGCCGTCCCTCACACGCACGTATTCGACGTATCGGCCCGACGCGGCGTCGGCGAGCTCGGCACCGCGCCGACTCCATGAGCTCGGTGATAACCTTAACGTCGAGCTCGGCACCGCGCCGACTCCATGAGCTCGGTGGGAACCGTTGGTTGTGACCCACCGAGGTTGCTGCTCCACGAGATAAAGCCCGGAATAGCGCATCATTCGTTGCCCTCGAGCTCGGCGAGCGGCGCGGTGCCGAGCGCTTCCTTCTCCATCGCCGAGTGGTGTGGTGCCGAGCTCGCCGATGCCACCGTCTTGAAAACGCGGGTCACGTCGGTGTCTGGCAAACATTGTCGGATCGGGTTGCTCATCGTTCTCTCCTCAATAAATCCCCCGGCACCGCCCCGGGGGCGCGGTGCCTTTGCAAGTGGCAGGCGAGGAATCGAACCCCGGCACGCCCATCCTGGCGCGCCTTCCTGTCGACGTGGCGCGCCGACTGCCTGCC
>Ga0307971_1001092_pt1 | contig 13822 bp, 13 predicted proteins | sample OrgLakmetagen714_FD_201820 | JGI IMG/M metagenome (GOLD analysis project Ga0307971, IMG submission 201820) | Saline water microbial communities from Organic Lake, Antarctica - #714 | ecosystem: Environmental > Aquatic > Non-marine Saline and Alkaline > Saline | place: Antarctica: Organic Lake... | reverse complement strand
TCGCGGAGTGGCAGGGAATAGAAAAGCCCCCCCCCCCTCAAAAATACAAACAACAACATGCAAGCAAGGTTGCGATTCACGTACCCGCGGAAATCACGCGCGAGGTCTTAAAAATTCACTTCACGCGGTATTTACGCGGTATTTACGTGGGAATCACGTGCGGTATATGTACGGTAACATCCTCAAATATACGGTAAATACGGGGGATTCGGTGTTCTTTTTGGTGGTGGGGGGTCGTCGTGTCTTCAAGTTTCGTGTGTGGTGCGCTTGCCTTTCTCATTATTCTCTCTTTCTCTCTTCGCGCCCTTTCCTCCCGCCTTGTGCGTGCGCCTTCAGCTGCAGTGTTCATCGCCATGGACCATGGCTGTGCGCATACAGACAAGTGCGAAATGTTACTGAAAATTTCGAGGAGATTCCATGATGACGTCATTCTATTCTGAGCCGATTCCCGTGACGGAAATCACGTCTGATTGGTGAAAATTTCACTTTCCGCGTGATTCCCGCGTAATTACGTGCACGTGCGTGAATCTTAACCTAGCATGCAAGCGGGCCGCTTGTGGCCTAGTATCGGACCCTCCCTATCACAGAGCCAAACCATATATCTTCCAGCAAACGCCACGGACGCTAGTCGTGGTCGTCCTCCAGTCCTCGTTGACGTGTGGTATTAATGAATTTTAAATACTAAATTGAATTGCCTTGAATTGCCAACTCCTGCTCCGTCTATAGGAATAATGGTTGCTGTCGTTTCGCAAGGCAAACCCAAACCCCACCAATACAGGCTAGAAAGATTTGCGGTTGCGCAACAGCAACCGAGGCAGAGGCCATAACTCCACCCCGTTCCGAAAAAAACTCACTCCCGCGCAGGTCCACGCGCGGGGATGATAAGATCGCGGGCAGGCCGTCCTTGGGTACCATCTTTTGTGAGCAACAGCGATTTCACCAATGGGGGTTCTTTGATTTTTCCATTTCCATCATTTGCTGTCCTCAAGAGGTTTGACCTTGCGCAATCTTTTTGGCCGCCTGATGTAGCAGCACCTGGAGAAGCGACTTCCAAAACACTTCACCGCGGCGCACACCACCCAGGTTTCCATCTCACTTCCTGCCCTCTACTGGCAGTAGAGCTCGCGCTCAATGGAAGCTGGAATCGGCCGGATTTCAGTGGCGAGCTCCGACTCGATGCGGTACAGGTTGTGCCTGTCATCGTAAGTGATGAGATTCACGGCGAGACCCAAGTGCCCAAACCTTCCCGCGCGCCCGATTCGGTGCAGGTAAGTTTCCGAGGTCTTGGGGAAGTCAAAGTTAATCACCACGTTGACTGACTGCACGTCAATGCCTCGGGTGAAAAGATCTGAGAAAGGGAAGCATTAACAACAAAGACTTTTTTAAAAACGCAAGAGTTCTGGGAAAAATCGCCGAAAATATTTCTCAAGACTCTCACTATACGCCCTTTCTTTTCCTTCCACCACAACGCAAAGAAGAAACGCTTGAAAGCGCGCGCACCGGAAGAGACAAGGTGCCGTGTAGCGCCTTGGCGGAATTCGTGGAAGACGCGGTTACGGTGCGCCTGCTGCATCTTCGCGTGAATGTAGAAGCACGAGTAGCCGAGCTCTGTAATCTTTTTGGCCAAGAGCTCAACGCGGTTCACAGAGTTACAAAAGATGACCGACTGGTTGATCTCAAGCTGAATGCCATGAAAATGCAAGACAAGAAAAGAGTGTTAAACGAAGAACTCAGCAGAGCGGGAATATCTCATCAACAGCATTCATTCAAAAAAAAATACCTTCGAAAAAAGGGTGTTGAGGCAGTGCACTTTTTGGCGCTCCTTCACGAAGGCGTAGAACTGGGTAATACCCTTGAGAGTCAAATCGTCCATCAAGTTGATCTCGTACGGGTTCGAGATGAACTTGTCCTTAAACGCCTTCACTGTCACGGGAAAGGTAGCCGAAAAGAGGCAGATCTGCCGTGCTGGCGCCGTCAAGTTAATCAGCTGCTCTAGCAAGGGCTCAAACTCGGGAGACAGCAGTTTATCCGCCTTGACAAAGAAGCATACGAGAGACCACACACGAAAGGATAGGCAAGCGAAAGTTTTAAAGCGCAGTAAAAGATTCACAAAACCAAACTCCGGAGACTAGAATTTAACGCAATACGAATTATAGACCGACCAATAAACATTCCTAAGAGCTTCCCTTCGAGGTTTCCCTCATGCACTTGCTCACCTCGTCCATGATGACCGTCTTGCATTGGGTTAAGTTGGCCACCCCCTTCGAGGCCATGTCCAGAATGCGGCCCGGCGTGCCCACCAAAATGTGCACTGTGCCGTAGAGCCGCATGATATCATCTTTGAGGCTGGTACCGCCTGTGCTCACCATGCACTCGATAGACATGTGCTTGCCGAGCTCACGCACCACGGACGATGTCTGGAGAGCCAACTCACGAGTCGGCACCAAAATCAGCACTGCTCGAAGGAACGACCGCAGGGAAGAGAATATAAGGTTAGTAATCCGTGGAATCAAACATGAAGGATCGCGCGTTGGCTGCAATCTAATAAGGTGAGCTATGCATGCTCTGAAAGAAAGCTGAATTCAAAAACCAGGCTCTAGACGAGTAAACTACTCCCAACATTGAAGGCAAGTGCTAAGGCAGAAACCCTCACCCTGGATGGCATTTTTTGACGTGTCAGTCTTTTCAAGGCACGGAATGATGAACGCCGCCGTCTTGCCCGTCCCGTTTTTTGCTCGAGCGAGGACATTTCGGTTCTGAAGGATGATCGGGATGCTCCGCTCCTGCACCGGTGAGGGCCGTTCAAAACCCTTCTCGAAGATGCCCATCAAAAGCTCGCGCTTCAAAAAGTAATCTTCAAACTCCTGTCCTCGCGTTGCAGTGACATCTGTGGTTTGAAACCTGGTGTCTTTAGTTGGTGCGGCAAGCCCGTTCTTCCAGTCACCATCTTGTCCGGCCTCAGCGGCCATCATCGCGCTTGTTCGCTAACTTCGAGGCACAAAGCACGGTAATAAAATAACGAGCACCCGCTGATTTTAGGAGCGCAAGGCAATTAAGCTGCCGTGAACGAGAGTGCCGTGTAGGACGTCGGGCCCGGCAGTCCAGGCGCACGTGTCAAGTGGGGATCGTAATTTGTTTGAGTCTTTGGTGTGAAATCAGAGTGAAAATCTGGGTGTGATTCGATTTCCGTGTTTTTACGCCTCTTTTGGCCACCTGGCCTCTGAGATTTCCGTCTCTTCGTCTTTTCTTTCCCTTCTCATGATGATGAGATGATGAGATCATGAAATCGATGATTCGATGAGCTGATCGAGCAATTAAGGCAGGGAGCGCTCCATAGCTTTATAGCCACTACATTAGTCATTTTCGATCTCTAGCTCACCAAGAAGCTCTTATCTTTGCATTTTTTGCAACTTCATTGTTTAGTAGTGGAGTTGTGTAGCGCGCTCCACTCGGTGACTTAGCGTCTGACTTTCAAGAAAGAACTCCTAGCTAGCATTTTCTCCTCTAACCCTCCTTCAAATTCAATCTTGAACGGTCCCAAACGCCTCATCCACTGGTAGTTTCAATTTCATAGGGCGAATGTTCAGAGCACGGGGGCTAAGCATGCTGTCTCGGTACTTTGCCAGGCCATTGTCGAGGCCCTTCATGAGTAGCACCATCCTTCAAAAAATGAACAGTCCATCTTCTCCGGCATTAGCCATGTTAAACGAAGCTATAAAGGCGCCTCAAGTTAGGCTAATTGATGGTGAAAGCAACACTATCATGAAGACCAGCGAAGCTCTCGCCCGTGCCAAGACCCGCGGCCTAGATTTGGTTGCTGTAGCAGCTGATGCAAAGCCAGTGGTCTGTAAACTTTTGGACTACCATAAAGAGGTGTACAAACAGAGGCAAACGCTGAAAGAGGCCAAGGTGACCAAGAAAAAAGTACTTGGCCAAGTGAAGGAAATAAAGATGAAAGGACTTATTGACGATCACGACTTTGAAACCAAGTGCGCAAAAGTGGCACAGGCACTAAAGAAATACCATCCCGTTCGCGTGGTGGTCAGCGCCAATGCACGGATGCTTCGCGACCGGCCAAAATGTTTGACAGAGCTCCCCGGTCGAGTCCTCAAAACTCTGATTGAGATGGACTGTGCACTCAGCGTTCAAAACCAAACGCTGAAGGGCACTACAGCAGAAGTGCTTATCATGCCTATCAGACCAACTGGCAAATGATTTTGCGCTGAACTGCCCGTTTTTCAATTGCATCGCTTTCGTGGATTTCTCTTTCTCGAGGGGCCAAACTGTTATTGTCTAATTAGGGAAACCACTTTATTTTTCTTTCTGGCAACCCCCTGCCTTTTGGACTTTAAAGCATCTTAGATCTTAGAATTCTTCTTGTTGGCAGGCTAATAATTCTGGATGCCCGTACCTCGTATGTAAGGCTTTAGGCAGAGCAGGGTATTCACAAACAAAAGATATACATATAGGATTCGCGCAATTCACGTGAATTGGGCATGTGAGATAGAAACAGAGATATGAAGGATATATGCCAGACGCCAGAGAAGGATCATGAAGAAGAAGAAGAACGGATTGCGATTTGTGGTAATTTTATTATCATTATAATAGCTGATAGCTGATCTGAGACGCAGAGAAGCGACCTGGCTGCCTGCTACTTCAAAGCGAAAAGAGTAGATTGAAGTACAATGCAATCGCCAGATCGCTAACGCGCTACTAAGGGTTTGAGTGGTGATTTGTTGACTTGCCGAATGGTCGCAAACGCCCACCGTGTGCCACTTCCCTCTCCTCGTGAACATAATCCTGTCACCAAGACTAGTTGGTCTCTCCAGTCATATCTGCCCGTACAACACGGGTTGGCAATACGTCGACATCACAGAGAAAGTCAAGCGGAAGGTCTAGGGCTAATCATGGCCGTGGTTTTGGCGCCAGTAGCCCCTCGAGCTCGCCGTGCGCCTCCACTCGCAGCCCCGGAAGCATTCTGTAGTCGGACGTGGGGGTCACGGGCAACGATAGCGCGACGCGCAGCCACAGTGGAGTTTCGTAAAGTCACGGTGATGGCGTGGTCGGTGCCAAGGAAGCGCTCTGAAACTTCGACACCTTTTCGGTACGATTGGAGGCTTTGCTCGTACTTTTTGAGAAACTCGTACTCCACGCCGACATTGTGGTAGGCAATCGCCAGAACGGCAATGCGATCGGCTTTTGGGGGATTGTCCTCCTGTGCTTGGGGCCCAATAGCATGGGAAAGCTCTTCTTGCAGTAAGATGAGGGCTTGCTGTGCATGCTCTAGCGCGCTCTGATGCCTCCCTAGCTGCGAAAGCACTGCACAAGTGTTCAAGTACGTGTCTGCCGGATTTTCCACTCGCTCAAGCCGCGCTTCGATTTTCAATGCTTTTTGTAAATATTGTAAAGCTGCGTGAAGTTTGCCTTGCCTACGATAGTAGCACGCCAAGTTGTTGAAAGTAACTGCGCGGCCAGCCTTGTCCCGTTCGGTCAGAATTTCTGCCTTCTTCAGGAGCTCAAGCACCATAGCAAAGTCTTCTTGCTGCAGGTAGGTCATAGCTAGCAGGTTACACATCTCACCGACTGTTTTACAGGCGCGCCATACTTCATCGCTATCTGCTCCGAAGAAATGCTGCCTCAACACTAGTCCACGCTCCATGCATTCTAGGGCCTCTAAGTAGTTGCCCTAAATAGTGGCAAGCAGAAATGATGAGAAACTTGTGGAAGCTCAGAGATAGACGAGCTTGTCAGTACCTGCTGCTGAAGCTGCTTACAAGTTTCATCGATCCGCTGAAGAGCCAAAAGCTCCGCGTTGTTTTCGTCCGCCTGATTTGAAAGTTTCACGACAACAGCAACATAAGAACAGAAAAGTCAGACGAAAGAAAGCACGGCGTTACGTTACTATAGGACACTTTCCAAATGCACGGATGATAGAGATTCTGGACAAACAAAAAACCACGCATGGTTGTCTTAACTAGGAGTGCGTTGAACTTCACGGAATAACGGGCACAAATTAACTCTCATGCGTGCGCTCTACCATATCTCTATGGGTGCCTGCTGCACAATGTTCGAGCTACTTATATTGTTTTGTTTGTTGCGAGTTCGTTATTTTCGATTCGGTGTACAGTGTGTGTACAGTACGTCGTATTACGTCGTACGGTACATGTATCGGACTTCCGCATCTTCTGAAGAGCTTCTGAAGAGCCTCTGCCTCTGAGCCCACATAAAAAAACAGATTTTGTTCAAATGTTACGCACTCCAAGTGAGTGCGACGCTTCTTACGAGCTTACGAGCTCGTGCCCACCTTTACCTTGTGTGCATTACCAAAGTATCGAGCCCATGTATAAAGAAGCTCCTGAGCACCACGAAAGGATCGCATTTGGTAGAGAAGAGTTCTATGGATTCGATCTGCTTGGTGATTGTATAATGGTTTGCGACTGATCGCGTTTCAATGGCAGACTAAACAACCTGTAACTAGAGCTCCGTTCATTGCTCCCGTGAAACCCACACCGAAAAGCACTACTGCCATTATTACCTGTATATTCATGCTCAAGTGAATACTCAAGAGTTATTCACTTGCAACGTATATGTTTGGGTAGCCGGCTGTTTCGAGATATTTTAGTGGGCCCCTTGAAGTTTTGTAAGTCATCAATTCGTCGACTATTTCAGTTTATACCAAGATATCATTTTTAGCGAGCCGGATACCATGCTAGCCAGACTCTTCTTGCTATTAACGTCCGCCGCACTCGCGAAGTCTTCCCCGCCTAGCCCACAGTTGATTCTTGGCCAATGCATCGGCCGACTTGGAGTCCTAAGTGAAGAGACCTCGTCATCAGACCCATTTTCACTGCCCATCTCAGAACGATCCGCAGCTTTGACTCATGAAGGCACCGAGTTTACCATTCGTAAGAACCATAGTCTTAGAATTCACCTAACTCTGCATTGTCATTTTCAGTCCTTAGTTCATCCTGACTTCTGATTTGTCACCGTTAGTTTCTGGCGTTAATTCTTAATCGCAGGTGAGTACGAGCCGGACGCATTTCGCCGTGTGCGGCAAGGGGTGGGGGTCAAGGACGCAGCATTCGTGCAGTCAATTACCAATGGCCCATTAGAGACTTTCGAAAGCAATTCGCTAGGCAGCCGCAACAAGAAAGTCGATTTCTTATGGTCCGCTGGTAAACAGTTTATGATCAAGTCTCTAACAGAAATGGAAATGTCGCAAGTCGCCCAAATTCTACCCTCTTACATTCAACATCTCGACAGCCAACCGGGCTCACTCTTGACGCGATTTTGCGCACTTTACACCGTTGAAATGACACCAAGTTCGCCGTCATCTTCTTTCGTTTGGGAGCGCGTCTGTAAGCCATTTCGTCGCCGCACCCGCCGCCACTACGTTGTAATGAAGAATAGTTTACACCCATCGCGGAAGATGAGCCGAACATTTGATCTCAAAGGGTCAACCCTGGGGCGACGGTCGCTCTCTATTGGTTCAACGCCTACGCCCGCAATTGATGCCAAGAGACTCGTGCTGAAGGACTTGGACTTCCTCGAAAGTGGCTTGTACCTGCAGCTGGCTCCACCAATGAGGCGCGCTCTTGCCCAGCAACTCCAAGCCGACGTGAATTACCTCAACTCGATTGCAGTCATGGACTACTCACTCCTCCTAGCGTACAGCTCGCCTCGCTTCACACTTCATCGCGCTTTTGGTGGAGTGGGCAACCGTCTGAAGCGTTTCTTTTTTCGACGAGATGCGAAGTCGAGCGAAAACCTGGACGTCTTTCTGGGCATCATTGACTTCCTGCAGCCGTACACATGGAAGAAATGGATTGAGACGCGCTTCAAGAGCTTGTTGCACGATCTTGAGGAGGTATCAGCTGTTGATCCAGACTTCTACGCTCAGCGCTTTAAGTATTTCATGCTGCGTATGGTCTTTCCTAGCCAATCCAAAAGCTAGTGAGCAACCTGCCGTCCGTGGGCTCATGCAGCACAGCTGAATTACGTTCATGGCCTTCCGTTTTACCCATTCCTTTGCTGCCATTGCTGCTCTTCAATGCTTTTGAAATGAAGTTAATCTCAGCTGCACTACTACTTGGGGTGTAATTGCGTCAGTAAAAGGCCGATTTCCTTTGCTTGCAATTGCTTCTCCCGCGCATCTTCACCTCTGGTACTCAACTTTCATACCCTATGCACGATGCTCCGCAATTGCGTGCGTTGCATGAATTACAGATTAGATCAGCCGGCATTGAGTTGGGATTTAAGGGAAATTTTGTTCAGAACAATTCGATATAAGATATTTGCCATTCAATCAGGTCGGCAGTAAGGCTCCTGGCTTATGGTTATGGTATGTGATTCTGCTGCTCTGTGCTCCACGGTGCTCGTTGGTGCGTTGGTGCTGCCCGGGTGTCCATGTCCGATCTCAATGCCCGATGATATCTCGATTTTGCGACTCTACCTTGCTTATTACTTTCTTTGATCCAAGGGGCTAGGGCTAGCTTAATAGGAAGGGGTCTATTCAGCTATACTATACAAGAAAGCACAGCAGCTGCAGCTATGGCGGCGGGCTTGATTTGGCGCGTTTGGTTGTGTCTGCGCATTCACTACGCATGTCTTCACCTCCCTCGAGCTCCACATCGGCGCTATTTTCCCTTTCATGGGCACTGTCGCCTATGCTTTCGCTTTCCCATTCCCGGGGACGTTTAGTCAGCTCCTCGGTAGCGGTGCTGCTGCTACTGCTACTGGTGGCAGCCGGTTCTGACGAGGCAGTAGCATCGGTCGCCTCGGGAGCGCCTGGCGGTACTTGAGCTGGTAAAACGCGGCCCGGAGGCCACAGCGTAGAGAGCCAAGCTGCTTTCATGGCCAGATCGTCAGCAGCGTCCGCGTCGTCCTCGTCTTCCTCGTCTTCGTCGTCCTGGTCGGCTCCAGCACCGTTTTGGGCCTGGGGCGCCACGTAAGGGATACCACCTTTGGCGCAGCAGAGCGGGCAGCTGTAGCGGTCGCCGGCAGCTTCCATCGCGTCCCCTGCTTTCGAGGTGACCCCCACGCACTTGCCGTGGAACCACATGTCGCACGTGTCGCAGCCAATCATGAAGCTGCCGTCGGCAGGGCCCCGGCAAGTGCAGTACCGTGCGCCTCGGTCCTCCAGCATGGCTGAGATCTGCCGCTCTTCCACCACTTTAATCGGGAGCAGTTCCTTCGCGTCGCGCAACCTCCCCAGTAACGCCATGTTGAAGTTGCCCGGTGGGGGCACGGAAATGGCTGCGACCGCAGAAGTTTGCCACGCCTCACCTCGCGCGGCCAAGTCCTGCAGAGGCGCCAAGGCAGGTGGAGCAAGGTTTAGGGCCGTGCCTCGAGCAACGAGGGCGCGCAGGGAGTCGAGCTTGGGTGGGCCCCATAAGTGCTCCAAGGCCAGGAAGCACCACGACATCGACTCCACGCACACGAGCATCGTTTGCACGTCGGGAATGGTTTGGATGCCCTGCGCTGCGGCATGCAGCACCAGGCGCTCGAGCAGTGGAGGCAAGGGGCGAGCAGGAGTGGTCGGCGGAGGCAGCGTAGGGGAAGCCAGCGACTCGGCAACCAGCCGTATCCAAGCACCCGCGTGCACTTCAGCCTCGTCGAGCTGCGGTTGCGGCTCTTCACCACCTCCGGGGGGAGGAGAGGATTGGGGCGCTGGCCACTTGCGCGCCACTTCCGCCAACCTCTGCACCTGGTCCTGGTAAACTGCTTGCACAGCGCACCGAGGGCAAGAAGGCGCGTTCGACAAATCGATGCACGATGCGTGGTACTTTTCGCTGCAGGAAGAGCAGGTCTGGAGGTGGTCGGGCGAAGGTTTTCGGCACACGCAATAGCGAGACACAGCCAGGTGAATGATCCGGAGCTCGGCCGACAGGTTGCACATGATGCTGTCAGCTTCCGGTAAGAGCTCGCGGAGTTGGACGGTGGTCGCTTCGCCCCGCTCGATGCCCGTCTTCTTGACTTTGGCCCGCCAGGCTTTGGCTACTTTGATCACCTGCTTCAACTTCTTGACGCCTTGCTGGTCCACTTTCAGCTTTTCACCGCTTTCCACCAGCTCCACCAACACCGCCAAATCTCTCTTGGGTTCTCCCGCCAGTGCGCTTTCGGTTTTGTTCAGCCAATCAAACACGCTCCTCACTTCGCGGCCGAGAGCAGACACCTCCGTCACGCTCACCCGAAAGAGGCTCAACTTTTCGAGCAACTCTTTGGCGAGCTTGAAAGTGAGGCCACCGTCGAGGCATTTCTTGGCAGCTTTGCACCACGCAGCGGCTAAATCGTACTGCGAGAGTGCTGTGGTCAAATGACGCTCGCCGAACGACAGCACCGGCTTCAAGAAAGCTGGCACGGGAAGCTTGCTGCTGCTGTTGCTGGCGTCGTCGCTGTTGCAAGGTGAAGGAGAGCGCTGTTGGCCATGAAAAAGTTCTTTGCCGCTTTGAGCGATGCGCTCGAGGTCATTCAAAGTGACGGTAGGGCGCCCCTGTTTTTTGCCAAGCAAACTCATGACTTCGTGGCACCAGTTGTAGACGCAAAAGTAACGCTCGACCAGCGCTTCTTCCTCGGTGAACACCGCAATCACTTCCGCTTCCCGCTGCACCGCTTTTAAGCCCTCGAGCAAGTCCTCGTCTACAGGGGGGAACTCGAGGTCCGTGGACCCGCTCTCCTGCGGCAACGAGTCCGCGCTGCCCGACGACGACGACGACTTCGGGGACCCCACGGCTTCGTGCGCCTCGGCAAGCTCTTGGAGGATGCTTTGCGCCTGCTGCTGCCACGCGCGCCCGTGCTCCACGCAATCGCTGAGCCGCGCGAGGGGGGCTGCCAAATCGAACGGCAATTGCGCGGCGGCTTCGATGTGCGCGTGCATCTCCGCCACCGTGGGCTTCTTCTGACTGACTCCTCCCTGTGAACCACTTGAGCCGTTGGCGGAGGTACTCGTCTTCTTCGCCCTCTTCGGGCACAGCTTCTCCGTTTGCTCCAGCCAGGCCTTCCCCGCTTCCAACAGACTTCGCAACTCGTCTACTTCCTCCATGGCGGCGTGCACTTTCTCGGCTCCGGTCAGACAACTCTCCAGCGCACTCATAGACACTTTCGGCAAGGGTTCTGGAGACGCTCCTTCGTCGTCAGCAGCATTCGCTTCGGCAGACGTAGACGATGTCGCAGTCCCATCAGCATCAGCAGCATCAGGAGCAGCAGAGTGGCTCCCGTTAGCAGAACCATCGCCACCATCGCCTCCCTCACCTTTCTCGTCCACAGCCATGTTGTTATCCCCGTCGCTAGTAGCTTTCTTTGCTCGGGGGGCACACAGCCTGAGGAGCGCAGCGTGCTGCTTGCGCCATTCCTCGGCCTTGGTCATGACCAGCACGATGGGCTTGGTGTGCTGTTCCAGGTTTACGGGGATCTTCGCGGCCTCCTCGAGTAGACTCGAGTAGCGGTGCAGGGGAGTGCCTTTTTTGGCGGCAGTGGCGCGCTTCACTTTGGCCTTCCATGTATCTGCGGCTGCCACCACGCCACGCAACTTCACTTCTTCGTCCATCTTGTAGCTTTTCTTGGCGCGCGGGTCGAGCGGCAAAGCCTCACGAATGGCCTCAAACTCCACCAGCAGCTTCTCAAGGGCTTCTAACTTGTTGTCCTTATCGCTTCCTAGCATTTCCCTAACTCGTGTGGCCCAGCGCCGGGCTCGAATCTCACACAGCAGCACTTGGTGCTCCGACATGGTCACAGGGATCGAGTCGGCTTCTGCTAGAAGCTCTTCGAGAGCCGATAAAGTCGACTCTTCGCCACTGTTCATGGCTTCTCGCACCCGCTCAATCCAGTCTTCCGCCGTCTCCACCACCGCCGCCATTTGGTCGCGCTCGCGCACTTCGACCTGCATGCCGCTCACTTCCTGGAGCAAGCTCTTCATTTGCCCAAAGTCCGCCTTCTCCACGTCCGCGTTCTTGCGCGTCTTCTTGAGGGGCACCGCGCTGCGCACTCGCTCCACCCAGGCCTCCGCGGCGGCGAGCTTCTCCCGCAGCGCACCCAGCTCTTTCCCCAAGGTCACCGGCAGGGACTCCCCAGTCGCCAGCAAGCTCTGCAATTGCTTCAAGTCGGGGGTTTGCGCCAGGGCCGAGGTCGCGTCGCTCTGCCAGTCTCGCACTTTCTTCGCCAGGTCCAGGAGGGGCCCTGCTTCCCGCAACTCGAGGCCGGACCCCAGAATGTCAGCTTCGAGCGCATAAATGACCGAAGCCGCGTGCTTCTTTTCGCCCTCGGACGATGAGCTCGAGTGGTGGCTTGCGTGGTTGCGCTTTTTCGAAGGGACTACCTCCCGCGCTCGCCTCAAGAGGGCGACTGCTGTGTCTGCTTTCTCAGTCAAGAGCTGGAACTCGGGCTGCTGCTTCAAGAAGGGCAGCGCATGGGCTTCCTCTTGCAGACTCGCCAGGGCATGCAGCGTTGCGGTGCCAGACAGCAAGCCTTTGGCTCGATCTCTCCACGCCTCGATCCGAGCTGCAGCTCCTAGCATTGCCTCTACTTCCAAGTCAAGCTTAAGCGGTAAGTCTCGAGCTTCTTGCACCAGTGCGCGCAGGATTTCTGGATCGATGACGTCACTGGCGCTGCAGAGGGCGTCTCGGGCTTTGGCTGACCAATCACGAGCGATCGCGAGGCGGCGCCGCAACGCGAGGAGCACACCTTGCACCGACTCCACGAAGGCCTCTGCGAATAGCAAAACACACACATAGGGCGTACACGTACAGGAAAGGGAGCGCGGACAACGGTAAAAACTTGAATTGACAACAAGTCTAGTAACTGAAAGGTTGTTTATCCACGTCTCCTTTTGTTCTTCTTCTCTCATTCACCTTTCCTTGCAACAGCCACATGGCAAATATGCTTAGACTCTCCGACCCTCTTCTTCTCAATCAATCCTACCTCCAGGAATTTGTTCGGGCACAGGGAGCGCGGCCGCTGCGTCCAAGATGCTTTCGACTCGCTGTTGGTCGGGCTTTTTATTCGGCGGCACGTCGTTGTCTTCATTGTCAATGAGGGCCAGGACTTCCTTGGCCTCCTCCACCACGGCGGCCCACTTCAACTTGAGGCTAGCTCGATCCGCGCCTCGACTTCCTTTGCCGTTACTCCTGCCACTCGGGCTTTGCCACCAACAAACATCACCACAAGGGCAACGCCATCAGCAGAGACGTAAACAAACACGCAGGGTAAGCACAGCAACAAGCAAACAATTCCCTTTACGGCCCCATCACACAACAGGGAACCCCTTCCTCTACAGCAATGCTCTGTACCTTTCTGGAGGGGCTTCAGATTCCGCTGATGCTTCCGCTGCTGCGGCTGCCCCACGAGTGCTCTTCCGCTCGTGCACCTCGCTCTTTGGCGCAGGTGGCGGCAGTGGCGGCGAGGCTGCTTCGCCGGTACCGTCCGCGCTAGTCGAAGGTTGAGGCTCCCGCACCAGCACCTCCGGAAACACGGCGAGGTCTAATCCACGGCAATTTTAGAAGTGTGTTGAAAGAAGGTAGCGAAAATGAAAAGCACTTGAACTGGAGGAATAGACCAAGGAGGAGATAATCGCTCACGCAAACTATGCAAGCGCGTGGAGCTTCGTTCTTCTTACCTGACGATGGTGCCATAATCCCGTAAAGCTCTCGCGTGTCAGGTTGGTCGCGATAATCCAGGGTGTTCGTCAACGGAAGTTTGCTCTCCGAATTGACCGCTTTCTCACTCTTCGCTCGCCGCTCCACCTCTGCCGATGACATGAGCATATATTCACAATCAGAAAACAATTACATCCGAACGCCGCGCGGGGGGGGGCGCGCCGGCCGCCGGC
>Ga0307971_1001090_pt1 | contig 13826 bp, 8 predicted proteins | sample OrgLakmetagen714_FD_201820 | JGI IMG/M metagenome (GOLD analysis project Ga0307971, IMG submission 201820) | Saline water microbial communities from Organic Lake, Antarctica - #714 | ecosystem: Environmental > Aquatic > Non-marine Saline and Alkaline > Saline | place: Antarctica: Organic Lake... | reverse complement strand
CCAGACGTGAAAATCACGTCATGAAGAAACTGCCTCGCAGATCACCTCACGGGTGTGGCCACATGTCATGGAATGACTGGCCACATGCGCGTGGAACAGGTGGCCACATGTCGTGGAATACGCACTGAGCTTGAGAGCATGCTCGCGCGGGCCGCCGAACAAGGCGCGAAGCGCGCGCTCGCCGATGTCGGCCTCGACGGCAAGGATGCCGCGCTCGACATCCGTGATCTGCGCTCCCTTCTCGAATGCTTGCGGTTCGTACGGCGTACGGCAGTCCAGACCGCCGTTCGCATGATCACCACCACCGTGATGCTGGCGCTGCTGGCTGGCATCGCGATCAAGCTCAGGATTTTCGGCGGCGGAACATAGCCGCGCGCCGAGCCAATTCACCAGCCCACCCCACCCGAACCCGCCCGTTGGCGGGTTTTTCGTTTCTGGAGGACACACATGACCACGACCTTCTATCGCCATTGGCGCGACGTGCCCAAGGGCACCTGGCGCTGGCCCAACTTTTCGCCCGCCGAGATCGCCTGCCGGGGGACCGGCAAGCTGCTGATCAACGCCACCGCGCTCGACAAGCTGCAGACCCTGCGCGACCGGCTGGGCAAGCCGCTGATCGTCCGCTCGGCCTATCGCAGTCCCGAGCACAACCGCGCCGTCGGCGGCGCGACGCGGTCGAAGCACATGGATGGCTCGGCCTTCGACATCGCCATGTCGAACCACGATCCGGTCACCTTCGAGGCGGCGGCGCGGGCGGTGGGCTTCCTTGGCTTCGGCTTCTACCCGCGTTCGGGCTTCATACACGTCGACCTCGGCCCCGCGCGCCAGTGGGGCGAACGATTCCCGGTCCGGGCGACGGCCTTCGCCGCCGAGACCCCGCCAGCGCGCGAAGTGCTCGCGGACAGCCGCACCATGAAGGGCGGCGGAGCGGCCGGTGTGGCGACCCTGGGCGCCGCGGGCGTAGAGGTCGCGCAGAACGTCATGGCCGAAACGCAGTCCGCCATCCTGCCGCTCGTGCCGTATCTGGACACGCTGCGCTGGGTGTTCATCGCCGTGGCGCTCGCGGGCATCGCCGTGACGATCTACGCCCGTCTCGACGACTGGCGCCGGGGGCAGCGATGATCGCGACATTGCTCGGCGGGATCGCCGCCAGTTCATGGGCACGTGCCTTGCTCCGCTACGGTGCCATTGCCCTCGCCATCGTCCTGTTCCTGCTCGCGCTTCGGCGCTCTGGCGAGCGCGTTGGCCGTCTCGCCGAACGCCTTGAAACCACGGAGAAGATCAATGACGTCCAACGCCAGATGCTGGATGCCACGGCTCGCCGTCCTCGCGAGCGTGACGAGCTTGCTAAGCGGCTGCGCGACGGTCAGTTCTGAACCGAGGGTCGTCGTCTGCCCCCCCGTGGTCGATTACAGCCACGAGTTCCAGGCGCGCGCGGCAGACGAACTGACTTTGCTGCCGGAGCGGTCGGCGATCGCCGAGATGCTGAGCGAATACACCGTCATGCGGGACCAAGCGCGGGCGTGCCAGTTACAGCCCTTCAACTTGCTAAGCCGATGACCTGATTGCCCGCACCATCGATCCGCATCTCAAGAGTTCTGGATTTCGAGAGGAGGTATGATGTCGACCCCCCAAGATTGAAGGGGTAAATGATAGGGTTCGAGTCGATGTTGGCTACGGGCAGCGTACGTCCAGTGTAACGCAAACACGCTTCGGCGAGCCAGGTGGCAACTGGCGCCCCGTGTAGATCGATCGCGTTCTTGCGCACAATCCGCTTACCATTATTGAGTCGTTCGATCGCGCCCCAGCTCGTCTGAGACTGCAGAACCATATTCGTCATGCGGCGAGTGCCCTCCCGTTCTCCAAAGATCTCGGACATTCGCCGATGGACCTCTGCGGAGGTGCAATCGCCTTGGAGCGCCGTCAGCCGGCCGACGATCTCCGCCACTTTTCCGAAGAAGGGATAGGTGCCGAGGGCCATGCCCCAAGTCAGCGCGGAAACGGAGGTATCCGGTGCGTCGCGATAGATTTGGACACCGCGATCTGCAAACTCGACCAGGTCAGGGCGAGGCTCCAGCCACAGGCGATTGAGAACCGTCCTCGTCTTTTTTTTGGCTGCCGGCCCGGCGTGCGACGAATCCAGAAGCTCTATGAGATCATCGAGAGTGGCCACGCCTGCCCTGACCCGCAGTGCGGCAGCCGCCCAATCCAGCTGAATGAAGCGATCAAATCCGATTTGCGGGGACCGCGAGTTCATGAAGTCGTTCTCGTGATGTTTATCTTTATGAAGGGAACAATTAGCTCCTCGACCGAAATCCCGCCGTGCGCAACGATTTGGTGTCCTTTCGGAATAAATGCTCCCCGTGTGCCGGCGTATAGCGGCAAGAAGTCGGGCGGCAGTCCAGGACTATCGAACCGGAAGGCATCGATGTCTGGCGGCGCCGACGCTGCTAGGGTTTCACTGCGATAGGTCCGAACCCTTTCGCCCCTCATCTCAGACACCACTCCCTGGCTAAGGCGGCCAATGCCTTCCGCGTCGACATTGCCGTGGTCAGCAGTGAGGTAGATCTGGTACCCGTGCTCCGCGAGAAACAGGAACAGCTTTTCGACAAAACCAGTCTCGCACCACGCATTGATTTGCCCGGCGATACCTCGCTTTCCCAGCATCGCCCCCTGGACGATTTCATCGATCATGTCGACGACTATTCCGGCAACCTTCGTCGTCGGCCTGGAAATGGCCTCCGCTAAGTCGGGCAGTTGCTCCGTACGCTTCAGGCCCTTCTGATAAATGATCTCCGACTTACGAAGTCCGTTCTCCTGCCAGAAACGGGCCCATAGAGACGGTTCCTTCGACGTGGTTTCGATCGAGTTCGGAAACTCGCGGGGCTTGAGACCTGAGAACAGAGCTTGTCGCGAGACAGAGGTCAGAGTGGGCAGCCATGCGAAGCACCCGCCTTCATCTGCCGAAAAACCAGGTACGCATGCAGCCAAGTGCTCTCGGATTTGGATCCATTGATCCATTGCCAAGCCGTCGAATACAAGGAGCGCAACCCGTTCCTCGCCCGCGCTCCGGCGCAATGCCAGATACCGCGGGACATGATGGACCATCACGGGCCCCTTCGCGGCTGGAAGAGACGGCAGGTCTGCGAAATGCTGGAACAGCCAGTCTTTCAACCGCTCGTCCGCGTCGCGCTGCAGCGCGCGTACCTGCTGCTGTATCGGCTCAGCGATTCCTGCGCTCAGACCATTGAACCGGGAGAGGACCTCTCCGAGCCGGCGGGCCATCTCCACCCAATCTCGATGCGATGACTCGACCGCAGGCAGGTCGGCGGCGATCCTCTTCACACCTTCGGATACAAGGTTGCCGAGCGCGTGGGGATCCTCAACTAGCCCCACCTTGACCCACCCCGGCAAGTCAGCCGGGGAGTCTTGCACGCCGACAGGCTGAAGGGCTCCTTCGAGGAACATCGTGTCGACGATGACCCTCACGTCGGGATGTTCAAACGGCACTGAAACCGCTGGGACCACCTCTATCGCTTCCTCGTTCGAAGCGCGATCGCTCTGGATCCCGTACTGCGACAAGAAGCGGCTCCACGCCTCCTGCACGGCGCGCACCATGTAGCTCTTGGACGAGAGCAGCTCTGCTATGGGCAGGTCACCGAGGGGCGTGTCCTTCAATACCGCCGCAACATGCTTCGCCAGCAGATCCGGCAGCCCAGCTCCGCGGTAATGGAGCCGCAAAACCTCTCGCCAGAAGTCCTCGGGTCTGCTGAGCAGGTAAGGGCTGATGCGGAAGATGTGGGTGAGGATGAAGTCCTTGGTCGCGCCTTCGCCGAGCGGCTGCGTGGCGTGCCTGTTGTGCGCCAGAAACAGGGCTTCGTGGTACTCCGAGTCGATCGGCCGGATTACGCCATAGCTCAGCTTAGGAAAGAGATCGGCCAGGCTCAGGCTGACCTTTCGCCCCATACGGACGTAGTCCCAAGGCAGCGCGTTAAGATCGGTTCCGCGCAGCTGCAAGACCAGCGACTTTGCAGAACCCTCTTCACTGCGATCCCACGCGGCACGGTAGCGCTCTTCGTACTCTGTTCTGAAGGCGACGGAGTCCTCGAAGGGAAGCACCTCGAAGCCCTGTTCCCGAAGGCCGTGAAGGATACGCTCATCCAGCAGAAGATCGTCCGGGTCGCAGGCGATCCAGAAGCGGGACAGGTCGGAAGGAAACTCCTGCAGTATGCGGTCAGTCCAGGCGCTCATAATGCACCGGGTGCCGGTTCACCGACTTGCAACATGAGGACGGCATTGAGATCGGGCGTGTAGGCCTCGGCAGCATCGAGCTGCCCCATACGGACGTCATGGTCTGCCTGCAGGCGCTTGCGACGGTAGTCACGAACTGTCTGGAGGCCGATCCGGCCGATGGCTTGGTGTCGCGCATCGTAAGCGTACTTGGCGCGTTCACGTTCTTCCTGGATCCGGTTCCTGTGCTCCTCGACCAGATCCGTGAAGATGCGCTCACCCTGAGCGACAGCGGCATTCCTTGACCGATCAAACCCTCCATCGGCATCTCCTGCAGCAACTGCTCCGACCCGCTCGACCTGTTCCGTCAGGAGAAGATCCCAAATCCGCTTGGCTGTCGGCAGGAAGGTGCGGCCTTCGTCGTTGACGAACACGGATAGGAAACGCCGCCGGCTGAAGTCATCGGCGGACAGGCTGATCTCCCAAAGCGACCAAACGCCCCGGACGCTGTCAGGAAGTCCTGCAATCCGGACTGTTGGCAGGGGTTGACCCGAAACGCAGCGCGGCAGATCGCTGATCACCGCCCGTGCGCGGGGATCTTCAAGCGTCACCCATTCGATGTCGGGCCGGTCTTCTGCTGTTCTCGCGTCGAAGCAGACCTTGGCTGACTCGCTGCCATCCGCCCAACGCACTTGCCATGCGTCGCCCTCCTTCACCGCTTTCCCGCCACGCGCGGGCAACCCGGTTGTGATGGCCCGCTCCAGCCAGAACTGCGCCGGGTGGTCTCGCCACTTTCGGGCATCGTCCGCATCGAGCTCGTGCCCATCGGACAGGAGCTCGCTGCTCTTGCGGCTTTCCGCGATGGTCGATCGAAGTTGGGATACGACCGAGTCGCACTCGCTTTCGATTGCGTCGGGGTTCTGGAGACCCTGGACGAATAACTCATCGAACAGAGGCTCTGTCTCGACCGAGTCCATCACATCGGAGGCTTTGTCGACGCCGAACTCTTCGGCAATGACGGCGAGCTTCGTTTCCAGGACCTCGCGGACACGATGCTCGACCGTGTCCTCCAGCACGAAGTTGATCGCGCGAACAATGTGCGGCTGCCCGATACGGTCGACGCGGCCGATGCGCTGTTCAACGCGCATTGGATTCCACGGCATGTCGAAGTTGACGATGACGTGGCAGAATTGAAGGTTCAGGCCCTCGCCGCCCGCATCGGTCGAGACCAGGATGCGGACATCGCGAGAGAAAACTCCTTGGGCCCTCGCGCGTGCTTCGAGATCCATGCTCCCGTTCAGCGTGGCGACCGAGAAGCCGCGGCTTTCGAGGAAATCCGCGAGCATCGCCTGCGTCGGCACGAATTCGGTGAAGACCAGCACCTTCAGCTCAGGATCGTTCTCTTCCTGCTGAACCTTGTAGATTAGTTCCAAGAGCGCTTCGGCTTTGGCGTCCGTGCCCTGAGCCTCAGTGGATCGGGCCAGTTCCAGCAGCGTGTCGACCTCGGCCTTCTCCATCTCCCAGCCCCTGGTCTGGACGGCGAGATCCACCTGGGTCTGACCATCGAGTTCGGCCCATTCATCGACGTCAGCCGTTTCGAACAGGGATGGCTGGAGCTGCGGCTGGTCCAGCAATGCCTGTCGCTTTTCAAGCGTCGTGCGGATGGCGGCCGTGCTGGACGTCACCAGCCTCTGCATCAGGATCATCAGGAACCCGATGTGCCGCTGCTTCGCGGCCATGGCTTGGTTGTAGCCGTGGCGGACATAGTCCGTGACAGCCTCATAAAGCTTCTGCTGAGCCGCGTGGCGGTCCTGCCAGGCAACCGGATGGAGCCGGGTCATGCGCGGCTTGAACAGAGGCTTGCCTTCCGCATCGATCGCAAGCCGCTTCTCGGTACGGACCACGAACGGACGCACCCGCTCACTCGTCACGCTGCTCTCATCCGGGAAGGAATCTCGGTCGATCAGCTGCAGCAGGCGATGGAACTGGTCGGTCTTTCCCTGATGCGGCGTCGCCGAAAGGAGCAGCAGATATGGCGCCGCCTCCGCCAGCGCAGCGCCCAGCTTGTAGCGGGCGACCTGATCCGTGCTGCCGCCCATGCGGTGGGCCTCGTCGATAATAACGAGATCCCAGGAGGCCGAGATCAGATCCTCGAAGCGCTCCCGATTATAGGTGCTGAGCTGCTCCAGGCTCCAACCTCGGCGGGCTTCGAGCGGCTTCACCGAGTCGAGCGAGCAGATCACCTGATCATGCAGCCGCCAGAGGTTTTCCTCTTCGCTGCGCCATTGGCGGAAGGCGGAAAGCTCGGCTGGTTCGATGAACTGGAAGTGCTCGCCGAAATGCAGCCGCATCTCGGCCTGCCATTGCCGGACTAGCCCCTTCGGCGCCACGACGAGGATCCGCTTCGCCATGCCGCGCAGCTTGAGCTCGCGAAGGATGAGACCGGCTTCGATTGTCTTGCCGAGCCCGACCTCGTCCGCAAGCAGGTATCGGATCCGATCCTTGCTCATGGCGCGGTTCAGCGCATAGAGCTGGTGCGGCAGCGGCACGACGCTCGACTGGATCGGTGCCAGCAGGAGGTTGTCCTCCAGCGCGTCCAGCAGCTTCGCCGCCGCGGCGGTGTGCAGGATCTGCTCGACCGTGGGCTGGACGGCGTCGAGCGGGCTCAGGTCGCGTGAACGGGCGCGGACGACGGCATCCTTGCCGGGCAGCCAGACCCGATAGGCGGTCTCGCCCCAGATCTCCTCCCGGTCGACGACACGGCAGGGTGCGGCATGTCGCTCATGCCAGCACCACTCGCCGATGACTTGTGCGCGGCCCGCATGCTTCACGCATCAGCCTCCATGCGGGTGAGCGCCTGGTCATACCAGAGCAGCAGCTTCTCATCTTCTTGCAGCGCCTCCTCTGGGATCCTTTGGGCGAGGCCGATGATCGTCTTGTAGTCCTTCGCCGCCCACGCTGTCCTGAAGCCCGCGCGCAGTACCTCAAGCCGGAACTCCTTGAGTCGGCGGCCGGGGGCGGACTTGTAGCCCTCGAACTCTTTCAGCAGTGACCGCTCGCGCTTCTGCTCGAGGTCTTTCGCCTTGCTGGGATCGGGCACGAACCAGCGGTCCTTCGCCTTGGCCTTCAGCCGTGGGTCCTCCTTCTCCAGACCGCGGATGTCCTTGAAGTTGGTCGACAGGTAGCTGTGGATCTGGCTCGGCACGTCGCCGTTCCCGTCGAATCGCAGGAAGTTTTCATCCAGCAGAGCCGAAAGCTCGGGCCTTTCTTCATGCTTTTTCCATCCAGCCCCAACTTGGGTGGTAAACTCAGGATGCACCTCCTGATAGGTCGAAGGCCGCTTGCGCAGAAAATCCGTCAGCCAGTCGATGGCAGAGCGTTCATCCGAGACGAACAACTCCATCTGGGGAGCCTGAGCAGACTGCGCGCGTTTTCGATCATAATCCGACACCTGCTCGGATAAAAAGATCATGCCATCGCGTTCAGTGAATCGGCTACGCAATCCATCCAAGAACTCTTCAGTCGAGAGCGGCACGGGGAAATCGTGGCGAACAAACCATGCAATCATTCTATCGTAGATGCGGCGTGGATCGCGCTCAATCACAATTTCAAGTATCCCGCTCTTTGATTTCGAGACGGGCAGTTGCCTTAAGTGAGTCTCAACAAAATCCCACGCGGACTCGGGTGCAGCACCACGCTCAGAAAGACGAGCTTCAAGACCCCCATTGGGCTTATAGACCGAAATAACAAGGTCTTGCTTGACTGTGTTCGGTGACACACCCTGTTGGAAGCTCCGTTGCTTCTTATCAAGTGCGTTGACTTCCGCCACAACAAATCCCGACTGTTGAAGTGCGACTTGGATCGCATTCCAAACCGACGCTCGACTATTTGAGAAAACAACCGTCATCCAGCGCCCTGGCTTCAGTACTCTGTGATACTCCTTGAAGCAACGCTGCATTAGATGCTGGTAGTCGCTGACCTCTTTCTTTCTAACTCGATCCACAATTGCTTCTGGCTTAGGATCAGTCTTCACCCCATGCCATGCCTCAACAAGAAAATTGAGATCAACATAATATATATTTTCGCCGAAAGGTGGATCAGTAAAAATATAGTCAATAGAGTTGTCAGGAAGTGGAATTCCGTCTGCACTGCCAGTGGAAACAAACACATCACCGTTGCGCCCGTTGAAAGATGAGAAGGTCTTTACAAGCCGCTTGAGTTTACCTTCAAACTGCGCCCAAGGGCTAACTTCTGATATCAGTGACGGCACATAAAAGACGCCGGGCAAGTCCAATCCAACCTGTGTACCTCCAAGTTTACCGTGTTGAATTGGCTTATAACGATTAAGCGTAGACATCCCCCGTATGCCCTGTTCGATAAAATACCTTAGCATCAAAGAAATGCGCTGATCTGGGTGCTGGTTGGCCTTATCCCATAGAAATGCCATAGCTTGGGCAGCTCTTGGTAAGTACATCAAGTGCACTGCAGACGTCTTGGTAGTCCGCATGCGTCCTACGCGGGCCATCTGACAATCTGGCAACTCATCGAGTGGGAGAGAAGTGGGAATTTCTAGTTGAGAGACTTTCCTAATAAGCTCCAAGTCGCTTTCATCAGGTTTCTTCACATGTTTGTCTCGCCCAATCCTATACTGGATTCGGATGGGGACGCGCTTTGTAACCTCAATGACTTCCTGTGTACGAGGATCAATCACACTCTCAAACCGGAGGTCCATTTGCTCTTTGGATCCTTCGGCTCCACAGTATGGGCAGCATACGGTATCAGAGACCTCCTGCGTCTCGTCATCAAGAGCAACGTCGGCAAAAACAAACTCGCCCGAGCAGGTAGAGCAATTTAGTACATCGCTCCAGACTATATACTCAATTTGGAACTTTCTCTTCCCGTCTGAGTGGAGTGTTTGATACATCCACCCAAGCTCTTTCTCGGCTTCTACAAGTAATTTTGTTCCCGCCTTTTCAAACTCGCGAACATCAAACTGTAGATTGTAATTTGCACCAATAAAGGTCGCAGCAGGCGAAAGGTCGTTGATGACCGCTCTCCGTGATCCCCATTTTGGAGCCGCCAATCCGGCCCTCTTCCTTTCCATCTCAAGTTTGTGGCGAAATGCGGGTGGAGCAGTTTGACACCACTGAGCAGCAATACCGGTCATACCCGAGCCCGCAAACCCATCCAAAACAATGTCGCCAGGATTTGTGAAGTGCAAGATTGAAGGGACGATGGCTAGGGGTGGTACCTTTGTATGGTAAGAATGAGCAGTATAAATCGCATCGGTTTTGCCAACGCTCACATCAACAGCCATGGGCTCTCGCGCATACGCAAAGTCGGGATCGTATGACTGCCCACACTGCGATATGAAATCGCCGAGCCAAGGATTCGGGCAAGCTGTGTAATAGGGCGGATTCGACATCGCGAGGATCGCGTCATCTGACCCTTGCGGAAAGCCCTCCTGGTTTCGGAACGCCGGATCCTTCAGCTTCTCAGCCAGCAGATTCAGGAAATGCTCTCGCCGCGCGTCTTCGCTCGGGAAGGTCATGCCAAGGCACTCGACTGCGCCGCCGGTCTTCCCGCTCTCCATCTTCAGTTGATCATTCATCGGTTCTTCTCCGGAATTCGGTGGCGGGCGTTCACTCGACCACGAAGCGCAGCTTGGTGGTGTCCTTGCCCTTGCAACGGTCATTCAGGAATGACTCGAAGCGCTTGCGCAGATCCTCGGGCGTTGCCGGCGATCCGCCCTGAAGCAGCGCCTTCCTGATGTCTTCTTGGGCAACGCTGATCTTTTCCAGACCCGACAGCGCCTCCTGAACGGCAGCTATGAACTCGGGCGTGACGAACTCGGGAAGGGTCTTGGTTTCGGCAAAACCGGTGACGATCTTGCGGGACGAGTCCTTCAGGAGCTCGAAGTTCAACTGAATGATCGGATCCTCGAGGTGGTCGACCAGCGTCTGCACCCAGCCTTCCAGAAGGCGGTCAAGCTCGTCATCGAGCTGCTTCAGCACATTGGCCGCCGGAAGCAGGTCGCCTTGCTCGTTCGCGGGCCTGAAGTTGCAGTGCGGACAGACGGGGCTGGCCGAGAGCTCGGACTCCACCAGGGATGCGCAGCTCTTCAGCTTGTCCAGCTTCTCCTCAAAGCTCGTCAACTGGCTGGTCGGCATCAGGGAGATGCCCGCCAGCGCTCGTATGGCGACCAGCCGTGGGTCCTTACGGAGCGCAGACTTCGTCTTGTCCTCCGCGACGCCAAGGCGCGCCTTGCTGTGCTGCCCGACATAGGCGGTGATGTAGTCCTTCTTAAGCCGGGTCAGCGTCTGCCGGTACTCGGCCGCATGCTGCGCGGTTCGATCTGATGCGAGTTTGTCGAGGATCTGTTTCCGGGTCTCCTGCGCCTGCTTCGCCCAGGCATGATCCGCCGACAGGACCATCTCGGCCTGCGATAGATAGCTGGCCGTTGCGCCGAGCTCGGTGACCAACTCCAGCATCCCCTCGACGGCTTCCAGGACTTCAAGGTTCTTTTTCTGGGCCGCGATGTCGTCGGAGCCGATGCGCAGGTTCTTGAGCTTCCCGACCGTGTTGTAGGGCGCCAGGCTCTCCGAGAAGGTCTTGAGCGCATCGAGCTTGGTGCGCCAGTCGCGGATCTCTTCGTCCCGCAGGAGGGGCTGACCCCAGAAGCTCAGCCTGCCGGTCATGTCCGTGGTGGCGCCGAGCACGCGCCGCGTCAGCTTCCCGACTTCTTCCTGGAGCAGCTTGACTGGCTCGTCCGAACCTTGCGTTGCCTGCTGGGCGAGGCCGGGCGGCAGACCCAGCATCTCGAACAGCGAGCGGAGGACGGCGACGTTTATTTCCTTCGGTGCCTCGACGTGCTTGAACTGCTTCAGTTCGTCCAGCGGCCGTTCGGCGAGCAGCGTGATCTTGCCCGAGTCGATCTTGTCACCGGTGATCGCGAGGACGATGTCGCCGGCATAGACCAGTCCGCCGAGAACGGTGGCCAGAAGATCGGGCTCGAGGCGGAATTTGATCGGGGCGAAATATTCGACGTCAGTATCGCCGCTGACTAGCTCGCCGCGGTTCAGCACCTGGCCATGACCCTTGGCTTTCAGCTGGGCCAACACCTCCTGGGCGTATCGAGAGCGGGTGGGGTCGATGCGGTCGCCATCGAGCATCTCCAGCCCGTCGAGAATCACGACGGCGTCTTTCGTGCGGTTCCCGCCTGCAAGCGCGCGGAGGGCGTTTCCGACGAGCTGCTTCCGGTTCGACTCGGTCACGAGCGCGGAGAATGTCGGATATTCGGGCGCCACCTCAGCAAACTGATTGTTCAGCGCGAGGCCGGAGATGACGTTCACGACGTCGCGGAAGTTGATCCGTTCCTCCGGCCCAAGCCGGGCCTTGTCGCGCAGCGAGACGCCCTTGGTCCACTCCTGAAGGGTCTTCGTCTTTCCCTGATAGGTAACCTCGAAGGCCGCCATCTGCTTTTCCTGCAGCCACTTGCTCATGTCGCGCAGAGCGTCTTTGGCCTTGTCGAGGTAGATGGATTTCGCACCGCCGCTGGCGGTCGATGCAAGATCCTGAGCGGCAGCATAGAAGGAGAGATGACGCCGGATCGCATCGTCGAGCCCCTTCAGCCGGAGGAATACCTCGTCGGCTTTGTGGTCGTCTCGAAACCGCGGCGGCTCGAACGGCTGAATGAAATAAATGTAGAAGTCCCGCTCAGGTTGAGCCGTCGGCCGATCGTTGGGCGCGCCGAAGAAGAGATAGCCATTGCGCTCGACACGTCGGTCCTGCCACTCGATCTGGTACTGCCAGATTTGGTGGCCGGTGACGTAGGTGGTTTCGTCAGTGCGCTCCATAAGCTGTCGGATGGCACTGTAGTAGGCGCGATCGAGCGCATCGTCGGAAAGGGCTTCAGAGCGCTTCTCGACCTGGGCGTCGTAATCGACGTCCTTTTTCAGATCGAGATAGTATTGCTCGGTGTCCGGCGCTTTGGAGATGAACTGGCCGTTGACGGTCTTCAGCGTCTCCCGCAGGACGGTCTGCACGAGTGACAGCAGGTCGGCTTCCGGTTCTCCTCCCATCTCTTCGATGCCGGGTTGGAACAGGCAGAGCGTGTCGCGGAGTTCCTCGGCGGTCGGGCCGACGGGAACGTAGATGTCCCCGCCCGTAGTCAGACGATGGACCGCGAGACCGTCAATGATCCGAAGCGCCATCGGCTTGTAGGCCGGTCGGGTGAACGCCTTCCGCACGCGTTCTGACAGGACCTCCGACACCTTGAGCACAGGCCCGATGTTCGGATCCGAGCGCAGGACGGAGTTCGACGTGACCGTCTCCCAGAACTTGTCGTAGCCGATCAGCCCTGGCCGATCTTCGGGCACCTCATCTTTGAGGATGGCCTGAATCTGATCCCGGAGCGTGACCAGTGCGCCGCGCTTTTCGGTGAACACCAGGCGCTCGAACGTTCCGATGTAATCAGGATGCACCGGAAAAAGCCGGACGTACTCATCCATGCGCTCATTCATCGAGCCGTAGAACTTGGCGAACGGCGCAAGGTAGGTGCGGATTTTATTCTGCTGATCGGCCGTCTTCTTTAGGAGCCGCTCGGCCACCACGAAGCTGACGTCCTGCCGGGCGAGCAGGACCTGTGTGAAGCGATCCTTCACACGACGCAGGCTATCGGCGACGTGCTGGAAGCGACTGCTGTCGAAGATCGCTTCCTGGACGCCGGCGACGAAGCGGAAGCGGAGGTGCTTCGTGACCTCGCCGATCTCTCGCAGGAACGACAGGTCGAGAACGAGGTCGTGATCCCTGCGAGAGCGAAGATAATCCAGAAACTCGTCGACGACGAGAAGAACGCCATGGTTCGGGTGAACCTCGGCGAACGCTGCCATCATTTCTTCGAAAGCCGCCTTGTTGTTGGTCACCTTTTCGGCTGGCGGGAAAGTGTAGCTGACGCCGTGCCTTTCTAGGAAGAGCTCAAGCTGCTGCGTGACGATGTCTCGAAGGGACATCTGGCTGGAGATTTCGATCCGATGTACCTTGAACTTTCCAGCGATCGCAGCTGCGGCTTCGGCGACCTTTGGATGGCGGATCATCGGGACATAGGCGGCGTCCTCTGCCACCAGCGAAAGCACTGACATCAGGTGCGATTTGCCGGTCCCGTAATTGCCGACAACCAGCACGCCCATATGGTCCACCGCCGCGTCGAACGAGAGCTGGGGAATTATGAGCTTCGCAATCCGCTCGGCCATGTCGTCGGAAATGACGTAGGTCGAAACAAGCTTCTTCGCCTCGTCGGGGCGGTTAGCGTCAAGAAGCTGAATGACCGATTCGATCGGCTCGAATTGAATGAGATCGCCATAACGCATCGGCATCCCGTGTTCCCCCTTCAATGAATTTCCTGATTACGCATGAACCTCAGCCAATTTCAGCAGGTGGTAGGGCATCGGCGGGGTTCGGACGCTGGCCGAGGTCAGGCGGGGGATCATGGCCGCGAGGTCGTAGCGCCTGTTGAAGCGGTATTCGAACTCGGCGAGGTATCTTGGCACGTGTTTGGCGCTGACGGATCGGTGGGTGCCGGTGATGGCGGCCTTGAT
>Ga0307971_1001089_pt1 | contig 13827 bp, 11 predicted proteins | sample OrgLakmetagen714_FD_201820 | JGI IMG/M metagenome (GOLD analysis project Ga0307971, IMG submission 201820) | Saline water microbial communities from Organic Lake, Antarctica - #714 | ecosystem: Environmental > Aquatic > Non-marine Saline and Alkaline > Saline | place: Antarctica: Organic Lake... | reverse complement strand
CCTGAGCCAGACTGAGCAAAGCCACTATTATTATTGCCCATTGGATTTGGATTGTGGCTACAATTTACTGTCATTAAACCATTAATTCCTTAACGATCAGTACGTAATTATTTACCTCACCACATACCGCATCCCCCCAGAAGACGTATATTGCAACCAGCAGCCTTGCAGAGCAAAGATGGCACCAACCCGAAATCGATTGAGGATTGAGATTTATGCTTTCTTGCTCACAATGGATAATAAGTGATAAGGGGTCTTAGGGGGGGGATTTGAACTTTAGAGCAACTTCTTAAAATAATTCGGTCATTCGTGTTTGCTCCGTGGTCCGGAGCTGCTAAATGAACCGGTTTGCGAACCGCCTGAGGATCCGGCTACACTTCCCAGCGCTCCACCGGCGCGGCGCACGACAGTGGGAGCCCTTGGCTGCGACCAGTTCAACGCTAATTCCTCTTCTTCCTCATCGTCTTCCAGACCGCAGCTCGTGCCGTCGTTTGCCTGGTGTGGTAGCGGGGGGCACGGTAGTCTTAAGGTAGATTTTTAGGCTGCATGAAAAAAATTAGAGTCAATAGCGAAACAGTGGATGCAAAGGGAAAATTGCGAAATACATATAAGAGCTTGCACCGGAAGGGTCTAACGGCTATAAGATAGTACCTGTGTGGCATAACCGCCGATCCCGGTAACTGCCTGAAATTGGACGGCAACTTCGTTCATCTTCCGCTTTGCTTCTTCCTGGGCAGACGCAAAAAAAGCCGACGCTCGTGCCATGGAGAAGCCACTGCTGCTGCTATCGCTTGATGTGGAGGCACTGTTGTTGCTTCGGTTTGGCGGCTGAGAAGTGGTCTGGTGATTTTGCTGAGCACTCGATGAAGCTGCACCCCTGCTATTATTATTGCTACTGCTGCTGCTGCTGCTGTTGCTGCTGGAGCTATTGCTATTGAATCCTAAGGAGGCGAGGCCATTGGAAACGAGGTTTCCGAGCGAAGCTTCCTGCTCCATCTCTTCAGCCAGCTGCTGCGCGAGGAGCTCTTCGTAAGCGGCCATTGCCACTTGCGCGTCCGCGGAGTCGCTGCTAGCGCCAAAGGCACGGCTTGCGCCTCCCATAGATGAAGAAGAAGAGGAAGCGCGCATTTCCTCGTGCCGGGCTTGCAGCCGCGGAGGAAGCCGTAAGAAAGATGGCGGAAGGGCAACGGGCTTGCCTCTGCAACCGGCTGCGGCACCAATTGCTGGCGGGTTTGAACGAGCAGTCTCCGACCGATGCAGCTCTGGGGCACCACGGTTGTTGTGTCCTCCTCCGCTAGCTCTGCTTCTGCTGGTGCTTCCAATCGACCCACCTCCGAAATCAGCTCCAGCCGCAGCGACACGTGAAACTGGCGCGGATGAGATCGGAGGCGGCAGAGCTACATCAGAAGATATTCCCTGCGCCAAATTGGAAACATTGCCGGTGACATTGTTGGACCGGAAAGCCCCATCTCCGGCTGCTCCCGCAGCTGAGGAGCCTACTTGGCCATCCTCCTCTAAGTGAAGCTGCTGTGCTAATTGTGCGTCCAGGTCAGCAGCTATTGAAGGCCCGCTGCTTGTGGTCGTAGACGTTTCCGCTGCATCCCCATTCATTTGCAAGATCATTTCTATTGTGTTCTCCACGTGGCCTATCGGGTGCAGTAAGTTAATGAGTATCCCATGGAATCTTAGGGAGTGTTACAAATGAGTGGCATTATTGAATACAGAGAGAGCTCTTCCAGCATAATGCAGTGAGAGCAACAGGGAGAAAAGAAATGACGTCTAGTTGCAGCTTGAATGCAAAACTACCCTGCTCACACGAACCATGATTCGTCTGCAGCATTGCTATCAAGGAAGCTCGGTCCCATGTATCTAGGAGCAGTATGAGTCAAGGGCTACGTTAGTCGGAGGATCACAGAACAGATTTGAATATGCTATGAAATATTAATAGGATCAACCGCACCGAACATAGACTGCAGTAGCCCAACAGCTTCATCTGCCCGCATAGCCATTGCGATGACACTGGAAGTGGCAAAAGAACAAAAAGCCACGACAGCAAGCAAGGAAGGATCGAAGCTAAAAAATTCTTGAAACATTTTGGACGCACATCGCACATCCAACAAGAAGAAAAGAAGAAAAAGAGGCAAAGAGGCTATCACGACATCACCCAACATGAAGCACAGCCACAGCCGAGCCACAGCATGAACGATTATATGTCTGCACGCTTTTAAAGCCAACTAGCTGACTCATTTTGAAATGTCCAAGAAAGCTGGCTTAGTCTCTAAAGAAGGTAGCCGAAAGAAGACTGGAGCACCTCTACGCCATGCATCTAGCTCAGCGCATCACTCCAGCTTGTTGCTGCCACCACCGCCACCACCATCGAGCTCCTCTGCATTCACCCTTCCCCCCACTTCTACGCATGCCCCACGAGCTCCTAGCAGTTCGGCGGATGTTTCAAAAGCGTCTAGGCCCAACGCAAATGTTCCGCCGCCCACGTCGAGCAGTTCAGTTGGCTCTACCGCTAGCTCCGACGATGGTGGTGCTCCGCGGAAGCTCCTTCGCAAGCGTCCTTCAGCGGCAGTCTCTGGAGGGCTCACCATGCGCAACGGCGAGGGGAAGGCTGCGTCAACGACGGTTCCTATGTTGGATGAAGCTGTCGTCCTTCGTGATCTCCTCGCCTGGGACTTGTTGTCGGCTGTGGACGCCCAACGCACTGGGGGGCGCCGCTCGCCTCCACCACCACCTCCTGCCACCCCTTCTTCTTCCGGCGCTTCCAGTCATGGTCTTTCCGCGGTGCCTACTGCACAAGCTAGCCTAGTACGGGAGCAATTTGACAGTGTCGCGCAATATCGGTCCCTCTGGCTGCGGCTGGTGCAACGCGAAACGCGTGCCGTAGTCTTGAACCAGGTATCTGCAGGACTTCTAGCCTCTTGACGCTCAGAAGTGCTGAGCTGAGCCCCCTCGTTAACTATCAATCACTCGTTCCTCAATTGATCTTAATTCTTGTTAGAGTATAAGGCATGAGCATACGGATTTTACTGCAATTACGCATCGTAAACGGATTTCATCATTTTGCTCTCATTTACGCTAGGTGGAACGAGAGGGCTGCGAAGGTGGGCCCGCCATGACTATTGACGCCCAGGAATTCGCCCAGCAGCAGCCCGGCGAACCTTTGCTGCGCCTGCGCGTGACTCTCGCCAACCGCTGCTTCGGAGACGGCCGCAACGTGTTGCCTGGCTGCACCGCAGACCACTTGGTGTGGCTCGTCCCCGAAGGCCCCTCCGCCAGCCGTGCTCTTGCGTCCTTGCAAGTGCCGCTCCAAGACCCCCCACCCATCCCTGGCCAAAATCTAGCAGGAGCCGCCAAAGGCAAGAGTAGCGGCAGTGGCCTCGCGTCGCATCAAGTTGCAGCAGCTCGCGCACAAGCTCGGCGCGCGGAGAGAGAGCAAGCGGCAGCAACCTTAGCGGCAGGTGGGCCGGCTGGAACGACTAGTAGTAGTAGCAGTAGTCGACCTTCTGTTGGGGCACCACCCATGCCGCCGCAAGGTTTGCTGGCCCTCTTCTCCACCAGGCAGTTCCCCATGGAAGTGCGCGTAGCTGCTCCTGCGTGGCGCCGTTTTCAGTCGTCCATGGGCAGCAGCGGCAGCGTTGGTAGTGGTGTTAGCAGCGGCAGCAGCAGTGGTGGTGGAAATGCCCGTCTCACGGCGCGTCGGGTCGTGGCCATCCCTGTAGCGTCCGCGGTCTCGAGTTTGCGAGAGCTGAAAGCGCTCTGCCGCCTGCAAGACTTGCACCCGCGGCTCTTGGGCGCTGTGCTCGCCCCGGAAGCGGAATTGAGTAGGAAGAGCAGCGAGCAGTATGGTATTGGTGGTGGTGGTGGTGGTGGTGGCGAAGAGAGAGGGCTGGTAGGAGAAGCACCAGGAGCCACAGCAGCAGGTGAGGAGCTGCAGTTACCAACCCCACCACCGCCCTATTCTCCGCCTTACTCGCCAGTGCTGCAGCGACCAAAGCCAAATACTGGTTCAGACCTTGACGCAGGGAGCAGCTCCAGCAGCAGTAGCAGTGGCAGCGAGCTTTGCGTGAAGGAACCTGAGCGAGAGTTGGCCTGGCAGCGCGAGATTGACGACATGAACATTGGGCCAGGCTTCGCGGATTACCTCGACAACGCCTTCAACGCGTCCCAGCGCCGGGCGATTCTGGCGGCCGCGCGCGCGGTGGCCATGCCGGAGAGTAGCAAGTCGCGTCGCCGCAGCCTTGCCGCGCTCCCTGCCTCTTCTTCTTCTTCGGGCTCTTCCTTGAAAATTCTGCCTCGCCACAGCACTGCTTCGAGCAACCATGGGATCGACTTTGCTGTGTCGCCGATTCAGTCGTCGTCTTCTTCTTCGTTGCCACCTCCTCAACCTGAGCGCACTCCACAAGTGCCAGTGTTTACGTTGATCAAAGGCCCCCCGGGCACTGGCAAAACCACCACTTTAAAAGGTTTGCTCAACCTGCTGCACGTGCGCGAATACAGCCGTTACTACGACCAAGTGGTGGCCCAAGAGCTCAAGCGCGCTCGCCAAACTTTAGCCGACATCAGCAGCAGCAGCAGCAGCAGCAGTGGCGGCAGCAAAGCGACCAAAGAGGGCGCATCGCAACCCCCACTGTCCTCTGCTGTGGCTGCTGCCATGGCTGAAGCAGTGCCAGGTTCTTCCACCAACAGTACCAGCACCAGTGACACGGTGCGCAAGCCTCGCCTGTTGGTGGCCGCCCCCTCCAACGTGGCGGTGGACAACGTGCTGGCCAAAGTGATTGCCGACGGCTTTTTGGACGGTGCCGGCCAGCGCTACAACCCGCGGATCGTGCGGGTGGGGCGAGGCCAAGGGCCGGGAGTGCGCGAGGTCTCCATGGAGACTCTGGTGGAAGCCATTGGCGTGCGAGACGAGCGCGCGATTGCGGCGGAGCTGCAGCAGCGGCAGGAAAAACAACAGCAGGTAAAAGAGGAGGAGAGAGAGGAGAAAAGGGGAACGTATTAAGAAGGAAACAACATAATAATAATTACGAGTCATTTCAAAAAATATTTAGTATTATGTGGCTTTGTGCGCACTTTCCATGTTTGGATCATCAACTTGATTGCCCATTGTATATGCTTTCTTCTTATCTCATCTATTTCGATGCACACTCTCTCTAAGGTCAAGCGCGAATACGGCCAAGCGCACCGCATTCTCGTGGCGCTCTTGAAAGGCTGCGACCTGGCGTCAAGCAGTGGAGGTTTGCCTCCGCACTGGGAAGTGAGGGCTGACCCCACCTCTGCTACCCCTTACTTCGTGAACCATGCCGCCAAGACCACTTCTCTCAAACCTCCCGGCAGCAGCCAAGGGAAGGCGAAGGCCACGCAGAAAGACCATAGAACAGCAGCATCTGCTGCACCAACACCACCACCCGTGGTGAGCGTAGAGGCTCAGAATCGAGTGGGTACTCCTGCTGAAGCTGCGGCGAAGGCCAAAGCCACTGCTGCTAAGAAAGCAGCGCAAGCCAAGGCACAAGCGCAGTCAGCACAAACAGCAGCGAGTGCGCCAGGATTAGTCGTCCAAGACCCCGAAGCTCTGGCAGCCGCTTTGAAGCGGAGCGACCCGTCGCAGCAGCCCGAGTACAGCGCAACCCTGAATGCGCTTGTGCAACACCGCGAGAAGCTTGAAAAGTTGAGGCTGGAGGTGAGAGCGCAGTCGGTGCAACGAAATAAAACGGAAAAACGAAATGATATGATATGATAAGAAAAGGGCTTAAGAATTCTTCGCCCACAGAACACATACTTTATAAGACAGGAGGCGAAGAAGTGCTTTTGTCTCTAAATTTGCTCTGTTTTTATGTTGGCAGGTTCGCCACCTTTTGATTTTCAACTCTTCGTGCCTTTGAACAGTCTGTGCTTGCTTGCATGCCTTATTCTCTCTCAATTCTCGCTCTTTGCTGTTCTACGACCTCTTCTTTTTGACTCCCCATCAGATCAAACAACGTGTGTTTGCTTTAGACGCCCTCACGGCGGGGCGCTCCGATGCCGCGCTCGGCAACCGTGGGAATGGTGGGACGATCAACTCGGGCCAGCGGCACGCGCTGCAATTGGCGCTCGAGGCCAACATTTTGGACGAAGCCCACGTGGTGTTCACGACCCTCAACAGCGCTGCTGCGGAATCCTTTCGCACCACGGTACGACGAGCTTTTTGTGTACAAGCCCACATACACGCGGGGCCATTTCCTGAAGGCCTTGTGTTGTTAATTATTATTTTTTGCTAATTCCTTGCATTTCAAATGAGTCCAGCGTCGCCGTGACGTGCATATCTTCGTTCATCTTTGTGTTTGCGCGTATTCCTTCGTCTCGACTTTCTAATCTTTTCTTTCTTCTTTCTCCCCTCCCTCTTCCCTTTCCTGTCTGTCTTTTCTTCATACCTCCACGCGGCGGCTCAACTTCCTAGGACCCTTTTGCGGTGTGCGTTATTGACGAAGCCGCGCAAGCCACCGAGCCTGCCCTTCTAGCCCCTCTACTCTCAGGCCGCACCGGCGCGCCCCGGTGTGTCCTGGTAGGAGACCCTCAGCAGCTCCGCGCAACGGCTTTCTCGGTGAGCAGTGGGGCTGCCCTGGGCGCCCAACCTCTCGCCGCGGGCCTCGCGAATTTCGAGGAAGCTCACCACACTCCCAGCAAAAGCACGGCGACCGCTCCTGCGGCGGCTGCTCCCGCTACAGGTGCTGTGACAGCTGAGAAGGCGGATATAAAGGCTTCGTCGTCTTCGTCGTCCTCGTCCTTATCCATGAGCAAGGACTTGAGTGTGGCCGAACAAGAAGACTTGATGCTATCGCGGTCCTTGTTTGAACGGCTTGAAACTGCAGGCCATTTCGTGCATCTGTTAGATACCCAGTACCGCATGCACCCGAGCATCAGTGCATTCCCACGGCATGTTTTTTACAGCGGGGCGTTGAAAGATGCAGCGAGCGTGGGGCCTCCAAATCCCAACTACGTCGAGCTGTTCCACGCCCAATTTCCCCCCTTTCTCTTTCTCGACGTGCTGCCATCGTTGCCCTCGAGCAGTGGCAGCAGTGGCGGTGGTTCTACTGGTGCTGCCTCCACGTCAACTCGCAGCAACCCCAGGGAAGCAGCGGTCCTCCTGCAGTGCTATTTGGAAATGAAGCAAGTGTCGTCCATGAGCTCGAAACCATTGCCTGGTCGCGTGGGTGTCTTGACGCCGTACCGAGAGCAGCTCAAGGTCCTCGAGCGCGTCTTTGACCGTGCTGGCGTGCTGCAGGAAGTGGAGCTGCACACCGTCGACGGCTACCAGGGGCGAGAAAAAGACGTGATTCTGGTTTCGACCGCCCGGGCGCCGCAACCAGGCCGGGCTTCAAAAGCCTCGAGCAGCAGCAGCAGCAGCGCTGGCAGTGGTGGCGGTAGTGGTGGTGGCGGTGGCGGAGGTGTAGGTTTCTTGGCCGACACGCGACGCATGAACGTGGCGCTCACGCGGGCCAAAACCTGCCTCGTAGTCTGCGGCAGTGCTCAAGCGTTGCAAGTCGACCCGCACTGGAAAGCTCTTGTGAACATGGCCACGCGCCAAAAAGTGTGCACGCAAGTACCTAGCCGGGGCGATCCCCAGTCCCTCAATTTGGCTGGATTGGTGGCTGCAACGGCCGCAGGCGATGGCAACCAGCAGCAGCAGCAGCCATCGGAGCGTAAGACTACTAAGGCCCAAAAGGGAAAAGTGAAAGTAGGTGGAAGCCAGAAGGGCAATCACCGCCCACCGCCACCGCCACCGCCGCCTCCTCGTCCGCCGCCACCGCCGCCTCCGCCGCCTTCGTCATATGCGCAGTATTTACAGGGCTTAGAATCTCAACCACCCTTGCTGCTGCCTTCTTACGCTGCTACTCACTTTCCAGGCGGCCCATCTGCTCCTCCGGGGCCTGCTCCTGAGGCACCCGTGGTGGAGTCACGGCCAGAGAAGCGACCCCGGCCACCGTCACCCGACGAAGAGGGTGAAGTCAGTGACAATGACAACGAGAACAATGCCAGAGGCGTTGCATCCGTAGATGCTAGTAGCAGTGGTGTCAGTGGCAGCTTTTGGTTCGACACTGCGGGGAACAATGCTACTGGAACCCCTGCTGGTAGTAACGAAAGCAGTGACATGAGCTGCAGCGATGAGGAAGTCATTGGATTTGGCGGAGCGTCTCATGAGGACCCCAGCGATTAAAAATAAGGGTGCTATTATAATTGAAAGAGTTCCGAGTTTAAGATGGATGCTTCCGCCGACGCGCAGTCCAAAGACGGCCGTGGTTTCTCAACCCCTTCAGTGTTTCTGTTTGTACCCTCGATGGTTTTCGGAGCGTGAGTCTTATTAATTTTGTGCCACTTCCCTTCTTCTGTCGTTCGTCGTTCTTTCGGGACCCCAGTGATAATGACAAGGAAATCCCGAATTAGAATTCATCTGCCTATTTTAATTTCGCAAAAACCCATAATAATAATAAGGAATCGGCCCGGGTATTTGGATATAGAATTTAAGTTACACTACTTCAAATTATAGTTATAATACTTCAGGCCCCCTTGAGCTTCCCTCGTCCTTTGAATATCCTATATCCTATGTTTGCGCCAAGCCCAAACCCAAAGAGCCCAAATCATCTCCAGAGAGCTCTGTGTACACCAAACATAAAAATATTAGCGCGGCGCTTAAGTACTAAGTACGTGGATTCAACAGGGTTTTATACCAAGTCAGTGCCAAGTAAAAGATAAACCAGATTATCGCCAGCCTGAAGTACTTAATTAAGTGGCTCTCATATGCTGGCTTCTAAGTTGGCAAGGAGCCGCCCGAGTCCCTCTACTGCTTCGCGCCACGACCAACTCGTAGCCATGCGCTCCACTTGCCAATGCGCCGCAGCGTCCGTGGCAGCTACGCCCCGCTCGTCTTTGTCGAGACCTAAGGTGGATGACTCTCCAGCTACAGGCGCAGACTCGGTATTTCCTGACGATGCCCTGGTAGACTGGCGTTTGTGAGCATGCAAAGCTTCGAGAGCTGCGACAACTTCGCTCACGTCCGCTTCAAACCACCCGTTTCGACTGTCGTCGTGGACTCGAAGTGTGCTACTACTGTGATTGCTTGCAGGTGGCAAGGGTGCATCTGCTTGTTGCACCAGCACTACACAGCCTTCAAACCCAGGGCCCAGAGCTCCATTACTGTTCGTGTCAAAAGCCCCACTGTTGTCATTTTGTTGACGATGAAGAGGAGTGCACCGCAAGGACCTTGCCAAGTCCGCGTGACCGTGCGCGCCACTCAATACCAAAGGGGCTCCCGCGGCCGCTGCTTCCATGGCTACTAAATTAGTGCCGCCTTCACAGCGGTTGGGGAACAGAGCTACGTCAGCTGCTCGTAAGGCCCATGCAGCCATGTCTTTATGCCGCACGTAGCCCAAGTCGACGACTTGTGTGAGCGCAATGCCTTGTTTTTCAAGCCAGGGCAAGATTTGCAAGGTACCCTGAGGGGTGCCTGTCGATGGTGTCGCGGGTAGAGGCAAACCGGTTGTGTGCACCGGGTGTTGCCCACTCGGGTCGTTTAAGGTCGCTAAGCTGGCAGGCCAGGCATTTGCCCACGCCACCACCAGGCGTGCATCTGGGTGGTTCACGGCGAAACGCTTGAAAGCAGCAACGACTACGTCTTGACCTTTGCGGTACTCGAGTTTGCCACCGCTAAAGACAAAGAACAGACCATCGTCATCATTACCAGGTGAAGAGAGCCACGGGGGATCATTGCGAACTTCAGTGTTTCCTCTAGCAGCATCATCGTTACCACCAGTACGATCAGCAGTGGCAGTACTAGCTGTGGTAATCCCAGTTGCGTCTTGGCGGCGCTCGCGGAATTCTTTTCGCTGTTCTGCTCGCCACCGCCAACCGGCAGGTGTGCGGCGGGGCGCCGCTTCACCTCGAAGTTTATCTGCCGCAACACCACCCTCGTCACTGTTCTTGTTGTCCACACGAGCGAACGCCGCAGAGTCTACCCCTTGCTTGAATACGGCTACATGAGACGCTGGTAAACCTGCTCTTCGCAGCACGTTCGCGTTCCACGAGCTACCTGCGAGCACCACATCAAAATGCTGCAGAAATTGCACGTCTCCAGGGGTTATAGCAGTGCTTTCGCTGAACAAGATGCCCACGTTTACGGTTCCCCAAAATAGGCCACGGCGTTTAATGCCCGTCAAAAATTTAGCGCACGGGTTGCTTGAAGTCATGCTAGTTGCTTCATATTCCTTATCATTGGTGCTGCTGCCTTCAGAAGGTGCGCCAGGGTGAGCACTCAGAAAGGTCATGCTGGTGAATGTGTCGTTGGGGCCCCACCTACCGAGCGCGTGGATCACAGGAAATGGCAACGGCACGGCACACAGCGGCGAAAGAAACGACGTTGCGTGTTCGCCAGCGGTTCTCACGTCGGCATTTGATGCGTCATCATAGTCATGGCTGCTGCCGCTTTGACTCCTTGTCGCAATAACCGCAGGTGGGAGGGACGGTGCAACATTGACAGTATGTTGTTGCACGCCGTCGCGGCTGCTGCTTCCAAAGTTCATGCCGAGAAAAGCAGCCTGGCGTAAAGTCGAGCGGTAGGCAACGCGTTCAGAAGGGTCTAAATGAATACCGTCGACCACCCGCAACGGCAGTGCAGTGACTCCTAGCGCACTTAAGGCTTCGCGTATCACGTTTTTCCCGAGAGTGCCCCACCCAACTCCATCCTCAATGGGCCAGTCCAAACCCCAATAGCGATGCCCACTCGCATCATTGCTAGATCTACTTTTGTCACGAATCTCATAGTCGAGGGGCAACATGTCTCGATGTAACCAAACGCATGGGCTAGCACTGTCTGCATCATTGCTAATCATCTCATTGGTGCGACTAGGAGTGGAGCACGTTCCGCTAGTTGTGTTGTTCGTTTTACAAGTACGGTTACTCCTCCAATGATGCCCTACTGGTGGCACTGGCACGCATCGCCAATTTTCTTCTACATCCAACGTATCGCTGTGTTCCACAAGTTTGTTGACCGTTGACGGAAAAGCTGCGAAGGCGTGGACTGCGTGAACGGCGGCAGGTGTTCCATTCTTGCTCGTTGGCTCGGTTTCTCCCTCCGAGCTCTGGAACAAGAATGCTCGCACCACATGCCACCCTTCGCTCGGTAAGCCAAGGGCAACGCTGCTTTCAAGGGTGCTCGAACTGCTGTCGTGGTCAGTGACTACGTCAAAGCACGAATTCAGGCCATCCGTCTCGAGAAGAGAAGTATCACCAAGCGCATTAATCTTAGTGGTCACAGCCGGAGCTGCATCGGCATCGAAAATTGGTAGAGATGCGAGGCAGACACGAAGCTGTACGCAAGCCCGCAAACATTTTAAAAACATGAGCATGAGCACTGAGTGTGCTTAAGATGGTGAATTCAGCTGAAAGGCGCTTCTTTGAAGAGAATTAGTTAAAGAAACTTACCGGAATGCGCTCGCCTACGGATGCTGCTGGTTCGACAGGAGCAGAATCAATTCTTAAGCGTAAGCCGACTTGAATCTAAAATCGAAGAAGTTGATAGTTGCACGAAAAGTTGTGGTCAGGCATCAGCCACGAAAAAGCAGAATACATAATTGAAACATATCCCACTGACCTCGGGGCCAACTAGCAAGGCACCATCTGAGGGTGAAGTAATTTCGATTGAATTTCGAGCCCACGAGAACGATACTTGAAGAAGCATGGTATATAGTGCTAGCGGCCGCATTTTCAAATACAAGGAGTCTAGTAAGCTAATCTTAAACCAAATACAAATCTCGGGAACATGATAATATACTGTAACCGAAGTACTTTAAGTAATTGGTAGTCCATCTAAGCAGCTATCGTCAACTTATATTGGGTTTGAGAGCTAAAGCTAGCGTTCGACACTTCAACTAAGCTCCATGGAAATTGTAACAACTACTTTGCTTAGTTTAAGGCTTACTGCAGGACGCAATAAAGCAGCACGCGCTTTTACAATCTACATCGTCACACTTTGTTTATTTTCGTCGAGCCTGTCTGCCTACGCACGCCTGTCTCCTGCTGTGTCTGTTGCCTTGAATTTTTCAAGCCTGTACTCCCATACGGGGTGGCTACGCCGAAGATAAAAAATCTGAGAAGCTGAGAACCGGGAAGCAGACAAAGGACAAAGGTCGCTCAAAGGATAGGAGTTACGATTTCCGAAAGGGAACAGCTGGTTGATTCAAGAAAGGACTGAATCTGACTTATCATCCTGCTCTTACACTATACACTAACATGCGTTTGTAATTTCGGATCGCTAAATAAAAAATCACGAATTTGCTCCTATGATTAGCTTCTTCGATTTGGTTCTCGCTGCTTTCTTTTAATCTTTAACTGTCCGCCTTCTTATCCCGGCCTCTTGGGGCCTGTCTCAAAATTATCAATGGTAAGAAAGGAAGAGCTATCTGGTCGTTTTGTTTGCAGCCAAGTGCCCATCTGCTCCCGATTCCTCCTCGAAATGTGCTGCTTCAGCCGCATCACGAGCTGCCTTCATTTCAGCGCCACGGGCTGCCGTCACTCTAGAGAGCTCGTCCGCAGCTGCGCCCACAAATGGCAAGTGGGACCGCAGCGCTTGGCATTCTCGATGCACGTCTTTGATGCGCTTGTAAGGTTTCTTCTGGTGCTGCTTCAACGCCCCCATCCCTGTGGCATGGTCTTGCAAGAGAAGGTTGGTATTGACGCCTTGGCGTGCGCAAGCAGCAGCCGCCGCAGTGGGAGCCTCACCAGTGGTGGCAGCAGATAAAGTACCCCCACCATCAACACCCTGCTGTGACAAGTGTGCATTCACGCAAGATTGATGGCTGCGGCTGCCTAGTTGGGTAGCCAAGGACACGAGGGTTGCTTCGCCCATTTTTCGGCTCAAGCGGTTGTAGCCTTCGTACTCGTCGCGATGAAGGCCCCACCCGCCGTTTTTGATCCCTAAATGAAACGTCAAATGCTCGCCTTTCATGACCTATGCAAAAACAAAAACAATGATGATGAAGTATAGCTCTTTTTTCTTTTATCTCAACCACGTGCATGCATACATGCAAGCATGTGTAAACATTAAATCTGCATACGTTGGCGCTGTTTTCTTACTTGGAATTTCTCAGCGGCGCAGCCCAGGGCGTCCACGAACACGTTTCCAAGGGGGGGATAGCCCACACAGAGGTTGCCCACGGCCAGCCGCAAGATAGGAGTCAACTCTCTTCGCCACACGAAACAGTCGAAGCCATGGTGCTTCTGGGGCTTTGATTTCCCCAATGCTAAAATTTGGTCCAAATCAGCAGCGCCAAGCTTCTTGCCTCCCACCTGTTATGGCATTGAAGTAATGGTTGAAGTAAACAGAAAAGGAAATTGACTAGTGGAAGGGTAATCTGAAATACTCTGAAAAAGAGAAAGAAAGTGAGCCAAGTGTATTTCCTGGAAGAGGAGGCTTAACACTTAAGAATTATGAACCTAGAATGCATAAAAATCAACTGTTGTGATTCACTAGCTGGTAGTAAAAGCAGAGAAAGTAAGAAAAAACGAGCGGACGAGGACAATGCGTATACCTCGTCAGGCACTTCGACCCGATTGATGGCGATGGCGTTTCTTTTGTGGGCCAACCGCAGAGCAGCTGCGTAGAAGTCTAGAGAGTTTCGAAAAAATAAGATGAAATGCAGCGTTGGTACACATATTTTCAACGATGAGAACTGAGTACACGCAGTTCAAGGAATAAGAAAACAGAAAGTCTTCTTTTCATCTATTGAATAAACACCCCTTCCATCATCATGTTTGCTCTGCTTCGAGACGGCTTACCCCTCCCCCTCTCAC